>Ga0129306_1000802_pt1 | contig 43179 bp, 37 predicted proteins | sample P827metagenome_FD_94438 | JGI IMG/M metagenome (GOLD analysis project Ga0129306, IMG submission 94438) | Capybara group fecal microbial communities from Wisconsin, USA - P827 metagenome | ecosystem: Host-associated > Mammals > Digestive system > Large intestine > Fecal | place: USA: Wisconsin... | reverse complement strand
TGAGCCACGAGGGTAGGGGGTATATGTTCCTCGGTCCGAGTGGTACGGGCAAGAGCACGCACGCCCGGCTGTGGCTCGAGCATGTTGCGGGCACGGCGCTGGTGAACGACGATAACCCCGTGGTGCGTCAGGGTGTGGTCTATGGTTCGCCGTGGAGCGGCAAGACACCCTGCTACCGTAACGTGAGTTATCCGTTGGGTGGCATCGTCGTGCTGAGTCAGGCGCCCCATAACAAGATATGGCGATTGGCCGGTCTCCAGGCCTATGCCGCACTCGTGGCAAGCATCAGTGGTATGCGGTGGGATGCTCGGATCGCCGACGGTCTGCACCAGACGGAGAATGCGCTGGCCTCCAGTGTGCCGACATGGCATCTGGAGTGTCTGCCCAATGAAGAAGCTGCAATATTATGCCGAACGACGATTATATCATAGAGGAGGCGATACGATTGGTCGATGACGGTGTCAGTGTGACCCTGCCCGTAGATGGGCGGAGCATGCTGCCGTTTATCATCGGCGGCCGTGAGAGTGTCATCCTGCAGAAGCCCGGCGGTGTGAAGCCTGGCGACGTGGTGCTGGCCCGGGTCCATCGCACAGGGGGACAGGAGTCGTGTGCGAATTACGTGGTGCATCGTATCATCGGCATCGACGGCGACCGGGTGACGCTGATGGGCGACGGCAACCTCGTGGGTAAGGAGTACTGCATGACGGACGACATCAAGGCCCTCGCCACCCATGTGGTGGATGTCAAAGGACGGCAGCATGACCTCTATTGCAGGTGGCGATGCTTAGCCGCCAGGTTGTGGTGGCATCTGCGCCCGATACGAAGATATTTATTAGCGATATACAGACGATTATGAGAATCAAGAAAGGATTTGTGCTGCGCGAGGTGTGCGGCGAGAGTGTGATTGTGGGCGAGGGTCTCGGTGCCATCGACTTCGGTAAGTTACTGTCACTTAATGAGTCGGCGGCCTGGCTGTGGAAAGAGGCGCAGGCACAGGGTGACTTCACCGTTGAGTCGTTGGCCGACAGGCTCTGTGAGACATACGACGTGACACCCGAGGCAGCCCGTCAGGACGTGGCAGACATCATCGAAGCCTGGAAGAACGTGAACGTGGTGGAATGAGATACCTAAGTTGGTTGTGGCGTAACTCGCGGCACGTGCGCTGGCATGTGGTGGGGCGCATCGTGTCGGGCATCGGTCAGGTGGTGCTCGGTCTGCTGATGGTATGGCTCAGCAAACGGTTCATCGACGAGACTATCCGCACGGGTTCTGCCGACGAGGTGGTGCGGATGGTGGTATGGCTCGTGCTGACCATCGTGGGTGGTGTGGTGCTCCGCCAGACGGGCTACTGGATCACTACCACGGCCAGTGTGCGTCAGACCAACGCCCTGCGGCTGAGGATCTTCAGCAGTCTGTTCCGTCGTCAACTCTTTGACGGACAGGAACTCCACTCGGGTGATGTCACCTCGCGCTTAGCGAAGGATATCGATCAGGTGAGCAGCGTGTGTACGGATGTATTCCCGCAGATGGCCATCACGATGATACAACTCTGCGGTGCCTTCCTGCTGATGCGGTGGTTCGACCCGCGACTGGCCTGGGCCCTGTTGTTGTTGACACCCTTAGCCCTCGTCTTCGGCAAACTCATCGCCCGACGGTTGCGCCAGATGACGCTCGATATCCGTCAGGACGAGAGTCGTATCCAGATGCAGGTGCAGGAGGGTATGGAACATAATGCCGTGTTGCGGTCGTTAGGCAGTGAACAGTGGGTGACCGACCGTCTGGACTCCATGCAGCAGCGTCTTCACGGTAATGTGACGCGGCGCGCGCGGTTTACCCTGGCCACCCGGCTTATCATGGGCTGTGTCTTCGGACTGGGTTATCTGTTGGCGTTTGTCTGGGGCGGCCTCGGCCTGCGCAACGGCACGATCACCTTTGGTGTGATGACCTCGTTCCTGCAGTTGGTGGGTATGATACAGCATCCCGTGTTGCAACTGCTGAACTTAGTGCCGAGTGTGATACACTCCACGGCGAGCATCGACCGGCTGGAGGAGATGGAAAATAGTAATCCTGTTCCCGCCTCTGGAGGAGTGGGGTGTTCGGCTGTCACTGGAGACGTGCGCTTCGAGGATGTGTCGTTCAGGTATGCCACGGGCGACAGGGAGATATTGAGCCATTTCAGTCATGTGTTCCCGTCGGGGTCGAAGACCGCCATCGTGGGTGAGACGGGCATCGGCAAGACCACACTGTTCCGCTTGCTACTGGGATTCATCCAGCCTGGCGGCGGACGAGTAGAGGAGGGTGGCTCCATCTGTTTCGTGCCTCAGGGCAACACGCTGATGAGTGGCACCATCCGCTATAACCTGCAGTTGGCCAAGCCTGAGGCTACCGACGACGAACTGAAGGAGGTACTGCATACGGCGTGTGCCGACTTCGTGCTGGAACTGCCCGAGGGGCTCGACACCGAACTCGGCGAGCGTGGTAATGGTCTCAGTGAGGGTCAGGCCCAGCGCATCGCCATCGCCCGCGGTCTGTTGCACGATGGTGATATCTTGTTGCTCGACGAGATCTCCTCATCGCTTGACGAACCCACCGAGCGCGAGCTCTACAGCCGGCTCTTCGCCGCCTTCCCCCAGAAGACCATGCTCTTCATCACCCACCGCCGCGCCGTCAGCGAACTCTGCGATGAGGTGCTCGAACTCAGTGGGGACGGTTCTCTCTGAGTTCTCGCAAAAGAACTCAGAGAGAACCGTCCCCACTGAGTTTGATCTTAGATAACTAATGGATATAGATATGAAAAAGATGAAGATTCTATTGATGACAGCCCTGCTGCTGACGATGACTACGGCAGCGGCGCAGGACGTGAAGACAGTGACCGACAGTGTGAAGGCCGGTATGAAGTCGGGATCGGTGAAGGATGCTTATAAGACCGTTACCGATGCCTTCAAGGTGAAGCGGGCCGAGGCCGACTCCCTGGTGGGAACGTGGGTCTATGTGGAGCCCGCCGTCTATGCCACGAAGGGTAACCTGCTGATGAAACTGGCTGAGAATGCCACGGCCAGTCAGTTGGAGAAACTGTTGGAAGACTATCTGAAGAAGTGCAACATCACGTCGGAGAACACCACGTTCACCTTCAACAAGAACGGCACGTTCGAGCGCGACATCGTGGGTCACAAGGCGCAGGGCGTCTGGCTCGTGAACGGTGAGCGGCTGATCTTAGGCATCAACAATGTCATGACGGCGGATATTACCACCCATCAGGACGGTGACAAACTGATGTTCCTCATTGACATCGACAAACTGATGAACGCCCTGAAGATGCTGGGGGCCATGAAGGACAACAAGACGAACAAGACGCTCATCAAACTGACGAAGAATATCCCTGGCCTGCAGGCAGGGCTCTCACTTGTTAAAAAACAATAAAAGATAAGTGCCTACGTGCGTGTGTAAGCCTAAAAAGTAGTACCTTTGCAGCCGCTATTACGAGATAATGGCATGAGATTCAAATTTTTTACATTAAAAATTTAACATTAAACATTAAAAATGGCAACAAAAATCAGATTGCAGCGCGGCGGCCGTAAGGGCTATGCTTTCTATAGCATCGTGATCGCTGACGCTCGTGCACCACGTGATGGTAGATTTACTGAGAAGATTGGTACGTTCAATCCCAACACCAATCCTGCCACAGTAGATTTGAATTTCGATCGTGCACTCTACTGGGTTGAGACTGGTGCCCAGCCCACAGACACCGTACGTAACATCCTCAGCCGTGAGGGCGTTTACCTGATGAAGCACCTCCGTGGTGGTGTGAAGAAGGGCGCTTTCGACGAGGCTGCTGCCCAGAAGAAGTTCGACGCCTGGAAGGCCGACAAGCAGAACGGTCTGGCTAAGATCGCTGAGGCAGACGCTAAGGCTAAGAAGGAGGCTGCTGCCAACGCACTGAAGGCAGAGAAGGCCGTGAACGAGGCTATCGCCAAGAAGGTGGCTGATAAGAAGGCCGCCGAGGCTGCCGCTAAGGCAGAGGAAGAGGCTGCCAAGGCTGCTGAGGAGGCTGCTGCAGAGGCACCCGCTGAGGAGGCTGCTCCTGCTGCTGAAACTACAGAGGCTCCTACAGAGGCATAAGCTAAAGGTAAAAAGAATTGTGGATAGGGACTGCACCGGAAGGTGTGGTCCTTATTTTTGTGTCCAGAAGTCGAGGTACTGGCGGGCTACCTTCTGGTAGTCGTGGTGCCGACGGACATATTCGACGCTCTGCCGTTTGAGTTCGGGAATACGTTCGGGATGGAGCACCAACTGTTCCAGTGCCTCACAGACGCTCTCGTAGGTCGGTTCGACATTGATGATCGGACGGAGTTCTGTCTCGTGGATGATCTCGTAGTTCTCGGGTTCGCCGCCGCCGATGCAGATGATACCCTTCGACATGGCCAGCAGGGGATTCATCGACGGTGTGTAGGCGTAGAGTTGGTCGAGGATGGCATCCGCCGACGACATCATCCGACTGTATTCCTCGAAGGGTACTGACTCGGCCTTCAGCAGTTGCATGCGGTCGGGGTATCTGGCCTGTATATCCTCGGCGGCACGGAGCATGATGTCGGTGCCCTTGTAGGCGGAGCGCTCGCGGTTGATGCCAATGAAGATGGTGACTTTCTGCGGCGCTTCGACAGGCTCAGCGACCGCAGTGGTTGAGCCTCCAGATGCGGTGGTTGAACTTGTCGAAGCGCCGTCGGGCAGTCGGATGGGATAGGGGATATAGGTGGTCTTCGCGGGGAAGGCGGGTTGGTAGCACGCCCAGTATTCGTAGAGGCCGGTGATGATACCGTCGCAGTCGTCGGCGATCATCCTGTTCAGCCGTTCCTTCGCCGTGCCCAGCCAATCCTGTTGGTAACGGATGGCCTCGGGATCGGTGCGCACCTCATCGCCGAAGTTGAAGTCGCTGTAGCGCAGGGGTTTGTCGTAGGTACAGCCGTGTACCCAGTACCAGTCCATGCCGAAGCCGCCGAGGAACACCTTCCTGTTATGACGGCGCAGGTAACGATAGATACGGAAGAGTTGTCCGGCCTTGACTTCGAAGAAGAGGGGGTTGATGAGTTGTACGACATCATAGCCCCTGAGGCGGGGGAGGAGGGTATAGATCCTGGCAAGCAGACGGATGCCTCCCAGTGGGCCCGAGGGGCGCGACACGTCGATATCGCGCGGGTAGTCCTTCCAGAAGTCACCGTTGGAGACCACCGTCACCTGGTGTCCCATGGTGCGGAGTCCTTCGGCCAGTGTGGCGTGGACGTTGCTGTATTCGCCTATGAGCAGGATGGTCATCTTAGGGGTTAGGGGTTAGAGGTTAGGGGTTAGAGAGGTGAGGGATGATACGCAGGAGGATGGCGCGGCCCGCCTGACTGTTGGTCAGCCTACGAAACCACGTGTATTTAGTCGTGTAGTTGCGGTCGGGGAGGGGGAAGAGTCCCTCTCGCCGGAGTCCCTCGATCTTCCTGTCGAGATAATGACGGGAACGTGTCTGGCGGATCACGTTATACAGGTAGTCCATCGTCAGTTGGGCGATGCGCCGTTGCAGGGCTGTCCTATCGGCTGCGGGACTGCGGTCGGCCATGATGTTCAGACGGCTGATGATGCCTCTGGCGTCGTTGAGCCTTCTCAGTTTCTGACGGACATGACTGTCGGTGATGATGGAGCCTGACCGCTGTCGGTAGAGGTACGCCTCGGCATCGGTGACACTGATGCTTTCGGCACGGAGCAGGAGTTGGGGGGTGAACTCCTCGTCCTCGTGGAGGATGCCCGGCGTGAAACGCAGGTTGCCGAGGATGGCGCGCTGGAACAGGTAACCGCAGGCCGTACCGCGGATGTTATGGTTGCGCATGTAGTCGGCTCCGCTCTGGATCTCCTGATCCTGATAGGTCTTGTCCTCCCCACCTGTGCGGGTGAAACGGAAGACGACCATCTCCGGATGACCGAGGCGAACCAGGTCGATGCAGTGTTCGTAGGCCGTCTGTACGAGCAGGTCGTCGCCGTCAACAAACTGCAGGTATTCGCCCCTGGCCATCTGTATGCCGGTATTCCTGGCCTCACTGAGACCCTTGTTCTCCTGGCGTACGTAGATGATGTTCCCACCGTAGGTCAGCAGGTCGTTCATCGGACTCGTCTCCGAACCGTCATCGACCACGATGATCTCCCTTTCGACTGGTCGCAGGGAGAGGGCCATGATGCTGTCGATACACTCGCACAACATCTGGACGGGTAGGTTATAGTAGGTCAGGATAAAGCTGATCAACGGCTTCTCCATACCTTGTGCAGTGTTTTGTTGAGTTGGCATAATCTTTTGATTCCCAGTAGATTCAGTGCGATGGCTTTCATCTTTTGTGTACCGGTGAAGTACTCTGACTTGACGGGCAGGAGCGGGAGGATGGGGGCGCTGCCCGTCAGTTCAAAGACATCCATCTGGATATTGAGCACATGTAGGTAGTAGGTCTCGAACGCCTTGTCTTTTCTGCTGAGCCGTCCGATCATCTCCACATGGGGTTGCAGTAGCATCTGGAGAGCCTGACCGTCGGCAGTCTGTGTGATGCCGTTGCTGTTGCTGCAGTAGTAATAGAGTCCCTGACTGCAGGTCACTACGGTGGTGGTCTTCTCCAGCAGACGGGGGAGTGTCTGGGCATCCTCGAAGACACGGCCTACGGGGAAGCGCACCTCCTCGAACAGGCTCTTCCTGAAGATCTTGTTACAGGCATAGGTGTGCTGGTAGGCCCGTCCGTCGAGCCAGTAGGTCTCCATGTCGTGATATGTTGTCCCTGGTAGAAAGTCCGTCAGGTGCTGACGGGGAGAACCGTAGTGAACATAGACAGGATATTCCAGGATATCGATGTCGGGTTGCTGTTCCAGCCGTTGCATGAGCGGACCGTAGGTGTCCCCGGCCAGGTAGTCGTCGGAATCGACGAAGGTGACATACTCTCCTGTCGCGATTTCAATGCCCGCATTACGGGCGTCACTGAGTCCGCCGTTCACCTTATGGACGACGCGGATGCGCCGGTCTTTGGCTGCCCAGTCATCGCAGTAGGCCGGACAACGGTCGGGTGATCCGTCATCGACGAGGATCACCTCCATGTCGGGATGATCCTGGCGCAGTACACTCTCCACGCACCTGTCGAGTGTGTCCTCTGTGCGATAGACGGGGATGATGATACTCAGTTTCATGGGCACAAAGGTACGAAATAATTTGTTAATTTGAAATAAAACGCTTAATTTTGCGTTTTGAAATATGAAAATATGGCGAAAGAAGCAGACGAGAGCTACCGTCATGTGCTGAAATACACTGGCATTTTCGGTGGCGTGCAAGGCCTGAACATCGTGATGGGTCTTGTACGTACCAAGTTGATTGCCCTGTTGCTCGGTCCTTCGGGTATGGGTCTGGCCTCGCTGTTCAATACCACCGTGAACTTCGTGTCGCAATCCACGAACCTCGGTGTGGCCTTCAGTGCCGTGCGCCATGTGTCGGAACTCTACGACAAAGGAGACCAGGAAGCCCTGGAGCATTTCGTGAAGGTGATCAGGGGCTGGAGTCTGTTGACGGCCCTGTTGGGTATGCTCGTCTGTATCGTCGTCGGTCCATTCCTGAGTTATACGACCTTCGCCTGGGGTAACCACAGTCTGCATTTCATGTTACTGTCGCCGGCCGTCGGTATGATCGCCATCACGGGTGGTGAGACGGCGATCCTGAAGGGCATGCGCAGTCTGGGGGCATTAGCGGTCATACAGGTGTTGGCCGTGGTGGCGGCCCTGGTCATCTCCATACCTATCTACTATTTCTTCGGGGAGTCGGGTATCGTACCCGTGATCGTGCTGATGGCGCTGGCCACGATGCTGTTGACGGTGAGGTCGTCCTTCCGTCTGATGCCTTTCAGGATCTCCGGTGCCAAGGGAATCTTAGGCGAGGGTATGGAGATGGTGAAGTTGGGTGTGGCCTTCACGCTGGCAGCGGTCATCGGCAGTGCCTCGGAGATGCTCATCCGTTCGTACCTGAACGTGGTGGGCGACCTCGACATGCTGGGCCTCTATAATGCGGGTTATATGCTGACCATCACCTATGCGGGGATGGTGTTCTCGGCCATGGAGTCGGACTACTACCCGCGGCTCTCCGGGGTGCAGCATGACATTGCGGCCACGAACGAGTGCGTGAACCGTCAGATGGAGGTGTCGCTGCTGCTGTTGTCGCCGATGCTGGCAGGACTGATCATTGCCCTCCCGATACTGATCCCGTTGCTGTTCAGTTCGCAGTTCCTGCCCGTGGTGGAGATGGCGCAGGTGGCCACCTTGGCGATGTACCTGAAGGTGATGACGCTGCCCGTGGCCTATATCACCTTAGCGCGCGGCTATTCACTGTCGTACCTCTTCTTAGAGACCTCTTATTTCGTGGCCTTCGTGCTGCTGTTCATCTTCGGTTATCGGCAGTGGGGACTCTACGGTACGGGTGTCGCCATCACACTGGCCCATCTGTTTGAGTACCTGTTGGTGAACGGCTATGCGTATAAAAAATACGGTTACCGTTTTTCGGCAACCGTATCGGGTTATGCGATCGTTCAGACGGGTATCGGTCTGTTGGCCTTCCTGGTGACGCTGACCGCCGACGGTGTGTTGTACTGGGGCGTGGGCGGTCTGCTCGTCATGCTCAGTCTCGGCCTCTCACTTCACGTCCTGCGCCGTAAGACCCATCTGTGGGAACGACTCATCCATAAGATCTTTTAGAAGCGGAAGTCGAGTTCCACATCAACCAGGTTGTAGTTGTGCTTGGCCAGACTGCGGTCGTTCACGTGGGAATACTCCATGTGGAGTTCCAGGTTCTTGGTGAAGAAGTAGTTCAGACCGCACTCCACCTGATTCACTGATGTCGCCCAACTCTTCTGGTTGCGATAGGTCTGGTAACGTGCCTTGGCGTGGAGTTTACCCTTGATGAGGGGTACGATGCCGAACACATACCAGCCGTCGGCCTTGTCACCATTCTCGTAGTAGATCTCGCGGGTGTTGTTGCCGGGGGACTTGGCACCCCAGCCCTGGCTGTGGATAAACTCCGCACGGAAGGTGTATTCGTTGAGGTCGTACTCGGCAGAGAGACAGTAACGGTTCTTCTCCACGCTGCGGGTCTCACCTGTCAGCGGGTCAAGCATACCACCACGGCTACCGGTCCATCCGAAGGCACCGATGCGCACACCCTTGACGGGCATCACCCAGACACCACCGATGAAGTCCTTGCGGTTGTCCATATCCTTCTGGTTCACACCCTCACCGTTATACACACCTACCTGGTAGTGCACCAGTCGGCGGCCATTGGCGTTGGGGAAGAGGTCACCCGACAGTTGGATACCGATATCACGGCCACCGGAAGAGCGCTCACCCGTGCGGTCGCCGAAGGCAGAGAGTTTGTTGATCACGTCGGCATAGCCGCGCCAACCCTGTGTGATGGGGTGGGTGGGGTTCTCAAAGGTGAAGCAGCGCTTGAACTGTCCGGCACGGATCTTGAACTCGGGGTATTTGCGCCACTCGGCATAGAGGTCAACGAGTTGTACGGTGGGTTGGCCGGGACCAGTGGCGTTGGTGCCCTGGATCTGGGCGCGCCAGTCGAAGTCGCCGATCTTACCGTCGAGGATGAAACGGGCCAGACGGAGGTTGAACGAGTTGGAGTGGTTACCCTCGGGGTCCTGTCCCTGATACTGCAGCATGCCGTAGCCGCTGAACTTGATGTTCTTCACCCAGGCAGGCACCTCGATGGTCGTCTTCTGCTGTGTGGATTCCACTTCCTGCAGGTCCTGTACTTCGGCATTCAGCGACTCAGGCTCTTCTGCGCTTGCAGTGCCGACGAAACCCGCCATCAGCACCGCGAGTAATAATGATTTCTTCAACATATCAATTTTGTTTTAGGTAATATGGGTACAAATATACGGGAAAATTTTGGATTTTCCAAACATTTTCCCGTATATTTTTGTTTTCCGTGTCTTTTATCGCCGCTCCAGCAGCACGACGTTCTCCACGTGGGGGGTATGGGGGAACATATCGACGGGCTGCACGGCCATGACCTTATACTGTTCGTCGAGGTCGTGCAGGTCGCGGGCCTGAGTGGCGGGATTGCAGGATACATAGACGATGCGCTGTGGGGCGGCGCGCAGGATGGTCTTCACCACGTCGGGGTGCATGCCGGCACGTGGCGGGTCGGTGATGATCACGTCGGGACGACCATGCTCGGCGATGAACTCGTCGGTGAGGATATCCTTCATGTCACCGGCAAAGAACAGGGTGTTCTCAATACCGTTAATCTGGGAGTTGACCTTGGCATCCTCGATGGCCTCGGGCACGTACTCGATGCCGATGACCTTTTTCGCGTTCTTGGCCACGAAGTTGGCGATGGTGCCAGTACCCGTGTAGAGGTCGTAGATTAATGGATAATGGATAATGGATAATGGATGATTATCCGTGGCCAGTTCTCCATTGTCAATTGGTGCGAACGCGAACTCGCGGGCGACGGAATAGAGGTGATAGGCCTGTTCGGTGTTAGTCTGGTAGAACGACTTGGGACCGACCTTGAACTTCAGATCCTCCATCAGTTCGAAGATATGATCCTCGCCCTTGAAGAGGAGAATGTCCTGGTCACCGATGGTGTCGTTGCACTTCTGGTTGTCGAGGTACATCAGCGAGGTGATCTGTGGGAAACGGTCGGCGATGTGCTGGAGCAGGGCCTTGGCCTCCTGTTCGCTTTGGGCAAGTGTCTCTGCCGAACTCCTGTCGTAGTGGAACTGGATGATCACAAGCCACTCTCCACTGGCCGAGTTGCGGATGATGACGTCGCGCAAGAGTCCCGTCTGGGCACGCAGGTCGAAGAACGACAGACCGTTGGAGATGGCGTAGTCGCGGATCTCGTTGCGGATCTGGTTGTGCAGGTCGTCCATCAGCCAGCACTTCTCGATGGGGAGGATCTTGTCGAAGGCACCGGTGATATGAAAGCCGATGGCGGGTACGTCCTTCAGACTCTGGCTCTCGTCGTTGGGCAGGGTCGCAATCTGTTCCTTGGTCAGATAGCGCTTGTTGGCACAGCCGTAGTCGAGTTTGTTGCGATACTCCTTGGTGTGTACGGAACCGAGGATAGGACGGAACTCGGGCAGTTCGATCTTGCCGATGCGCGTCAGTTGGTCGAACACCTGTTGCTGTTTGAACTTCAACTGCTGCTCGTAGGGCAGGTTCTGCCACTTACAACCGCCACAGACGCCGAAGTGCTCACAGAACGGAACCGCGCGTACATTACTATATTTTATAAAGCGTACCACCTCACCCTCGGCGAAGGAGTGTTTCTTACGACGGATCTGGATGTCGCAGATGTCGCCGGGTACACAGAAAGGCACGAACACGACGAGGTCGTTCCAGTGGAACAGGCACTTCCCCTCGGCGGCCACAGCCTCTATCTCTACACTCTCAAGGAGCGGTAATGGTTTCTTGTTTCTTGCCATCTGGATTTCAATTTGTGTGCAAAGGTACAAAATAATCGCTAAAAAACCAAAAAATGTCACATCCGCGTTACAATTTTCCTTTCTTTTTCTTTGTTTTCTCCCGAATTATGATTAACTTTGCGGAATTAAATCATAAAAAACAATTTATAACATTAATAAATAATTGACTTATGAGCCAAAAAAGAGTCTATCTCTTCGGTAATGGTAAGGCCGAAGGTAATGCAAAGATGCGTGAGGAACTGGGTGGTAAGGGTGCCAACCTTGCTGAGATGAACCTGATCGGTGTTCCCGTTCCTCCAGGTTTCACAATCACAACAGACTGCTGTAACGAATACTATCAGGTAGGTCAGCAGAAGATCATGGAACTGTTGAATGACGACGTGATGGCAGCCGTGAAGCACATCGAGGATCTGATGAACTCGAAGTTCGGTGACAAGGAGAATCCCCTGCTCGTCTCCGTCCGTTCCGGTGCCCGTGCCTCTATGCCTGGTATGATGGATACCATCCTGAACCTCGGTCTGAACGACGAGGTGGCCGAGGGTATGGTGAAGAAGACCAACAATCCCCACTTCGTGTATGACAGTTATCGCCGTTTCGTACAGATGTACGGTGACGTGGTGCTCGAGATGAAGCCCGTGAACAAGACCGATATCGACCCGTTCGAGGAGATTATCGAGAAGGTGAAGGAAGAGCGTGGCGTGAAACTCGACAAGGACCTGAACGTCGATGAACTGAAGAAACTGGTGGTGCTGTTCAAGGCCGCCATCAAGGAGCGCACCGGCAAGGACTTCCCCAACGATCCTATCGAGCAGTTGTGGGGTGCTATCTGTGCCGTGTTCCGTTCTTGGATGAACGAGCGTGCTATCCTCTACCGTAAGATGGAAGGTATCCCCGACGAGTGGGGTACAGCCGTATCGGTGATGGCCATGGTATTCGGTAACATGGGTGACACCTCTGCTACTGGTGTATGCTTCAGCCGTGATGCCGCTAATGGTGAGAACCTGTTCAACGGTGAGTATCTGGTGAACGCACAGGGTGAGGACGTTGTGGCTGGTATCCGTACCCCGCAGCAGATCACGAAGATCGGCTCTCAGCGCTGGGCTGAGCGCGCCGGTATCTCTGAGGAGGAGCGCGTGGCCAAGTATCCTTCTATGGAGGAGGCTATGCCTGAGATCTACAACGAACTGAATGGTATCCAGGACAAGCTGGAGCACCACTATCACGATATGCAGGATATGGAGTTCACCGTACAGGAGGGCAAGCTGTGGTTCCTGCAGACCCGTAACGGTAAGCGCACTGGTGCTGCCATGGTGAAGATTGCCATCGACCTGCTCCACGAGGGTATGATCGATGAGAAGACCGCCATCATGCGCTGCGAGCCCCAGAAGCTCGACGAGCTGCTGCACCCCGTATTCGATAAGAAGGCTCTGTCTGCTGCTAAGGTGATTGCTCAGGGTCTGCCTGCATCTCCTGGTGCTGCCTGTGGTCAGATCGTGTTCCACGCTGACGACGCTGAGGCTTGGCACAACGATGGTCACAAGGTAATCCTCGTTCGTATCGAGACTTCTCCTGAGGACCTTGCTGGTATGGCATCTGCTGAGGGTATCCTGACTGCTCGTGGTGGTATGACCTCTCACGCTGCTGTGGTTGCCCGTGGTATGGGTAAGTGCTGCGTATCGGGTGTAGGTTCACTGAATGTCAGCTATAAGGACAAGACCGTTGAGATCGACGGTGTCGTATATAAGGAGGGTGACTATATCTCTCTGAATGGTTCTACCGGTCAGGTTTACGCTGGTGAGGTTCCCACGAAGGCTGCTGAACTCAGCGGTGACTTCAAGGAGCTGATGGATCTCTGCGACAAGTACACCAAGCTGCAGGTTCGCACCAATGCTGATACCCCGCGTGATGCACAGCTCGCTCGTGAGTTCGGTGCTAAGGGTATTGGTCTGACTCGTACTGAGCACATGTTCTTCGAGGATAAGAAGATTATCGCTATGCGTGAGATGATCCTCGCCGACAGCGTTGCCGGACGCGAGAAGGCTCTGGCTAAGCTGCTGCCTTACCAGAAAGCCGACTTCAAGGGTATCCTCGAGGCTATGGACGGTCTGCCCGTGAACATCCGTCTGCTCGATCCTCCTCTCCATGAGTTCGTTCCCCACGATCTGGCTGGTCAGGAGACAATGGCTAAGGAGATGGGTGTCAGTGTAGAGGACATCAAGCGCCGTGTGGACTCTCTGGCAGAGAACAACCCGATGCTGGGTCACCGTGGTTGCCGTCTGGGTATCACCTTCCCCGAGATTACAGCTATGCAGACCAAGGCTATCCTGGGTGCTGCCTGCGAGCTGAAGAAGGAGGGTAAGAATCCTATGCCTGAGATCATGGTTCCGCTGATTGGTACGATGTACGAGCTGAAGCAGCAGAAGGAGGTTATCCAGTATGCCGCCAAGGAGGTGTTCCAGGAGTATGGCATCGAGGTTGAGTTCGAGATCGGTACCATGATCGAGATTCCTCGTGCGGCCCTGACCGCTGACCGTATCGCAGAGGAGGCTCAGTACTTCTCATTCGGTACCAACGACCTGACTCAGATGACCTTCGGTTACAGCCGCGACGATATCGCACCGTTCCTGCCTGTATATCTCGACAAGAAGATTCTGAAGGTTGACCCGTTCCAGGTACTCGACCAGAAGGGTGTTGGCCGTCTCATCAAGTTCGCTGTGAAGGAAGGTCGTGAAGTACGTCCTGACCTGCGTTGCGGTATCTGTGGTGAGCATGGTGGTGAGCCCAGCTCTGTTAAGTTCTGTGCTAAGATCGGCATGAACTACGCATCTTGCTCTCCGTTCCGTGTGCCCATCGCACGCCTTGCCGCCGCACAGGCTGCTGTTGAGGAGTAACAGTTTTTCTAATCACTTAATATAAGGGTGTAACATTCTTGGTAACAAGGGGGTTACACCCTTAGTTTGAAAACAGGAAACACTTGGATATCAACATATTAGAACATCTTAACGAAAGTCAGCGGGAGGCGGTGCTGTACTGTGATGGTCCGAGTCTTGTGATCGCCGGTGCAGGCTCCGGTAAGACCCGTGTGCTGACGTATAAGATCGCCTGGCTCCTACAACAGGGCATGAGGCCCTGGAATATCCTGGCACTGACCTTTACCAATAAGGCGGCCAGGGAGATGCAGGAGCGCATCGGCCGTCTGGTGGGAGCGGAACAGGCCCGCTATCTGCAGATGGGCACGTTCCATAGTGTCTTTGCCCGTATCCTACGGGCCGAGGCAGAGCATATCGGCTTCAATGCGAACTTCACCATCTACGACCAGAGCGACGCCCGTTCGCTGGTGAAGACTATCATCAAGGAGATGCAGTTGGACGACAAGGTGTATAAGCCTGCTTCGGTGGCCGACCGTATCTCGATGGCGAAGAACCATCTCATGCTGCCGCAGCAGTACCAGCAGAGTGCCTGGGCCAGTGATGATGCCCAGCAGAAGCGTCCGCAGGTCTCTAATATATATATAAGGTACGCGGAGAGATGCCGTCAGGCCAATGCGATGGACTTCGACGACCTGTTGGTGCAGACCTTCGTGCTGTTTCGCAATCATGAGGATATCCGCCAGAAGTACGTGGAGAAGTTCCAGTTCGTGCTCGTCGATGAGTATCAGGACACGAACTTCGCCCAACAGGCCATCGTGTATCAGTTGACCAAAGAGCGTCAGCAGGTCTGTGTGGTGGGTGACGACGCACAGAGCATCTATTCCTTCCGAGGGGCGAACATCGATAATATCCTGAATTTCCAGAGCCAATATACGGGCTCGAAACTTTTCAAACTGGAACAGAACTACCGTTCGACACAGTTGATCGTACAGGCGGCTAACTCACTGATACGGCGCAACGAAAGACAGATTCCCAAGAATATCTACAGTAAGAACGAACACGGGGAGCGCCTGCAGTTGAAGCCAGCCTATTCCGACAAGGAGGAGGCGATGATCGTGACACAAGACATCATGCGCATCCGTCGGAAAGAACATAGCAACTGGAGTGACTTCGCTATCCTGTACCGTACCAATGCCCAGAGCCGGTCGTTCGAGGAACAGATGCGCAAGGACGGTATTCCGTATCGTATCTATGGTGGTCTGAGTTTCTATCAGCGCAAGGAGATCAAGGACGTGATCGCCTATTTCCGTCTGGTTGCCAACCCCAATGACGAGGAGGCCTTCAAGCGTATCGTGAACTATCCGGCACGCGGCATCGGTGATACGACAATAGGAAAGATTATCCAGACGGCACAGGCCTACGGTGTGAGTCTCTGGCAGGTGATCAAGGAACCCGTGCTCTTCCCGATGGACGTGAGTAAGGGGACGATGACGAAACTCCAGAACTTCCGTGAACTCATCGAGGGTTGGATGGGTAGGATGACCACAGAGGATGCCTATACGTTAGGTCATGACATCATCATGAACTCGGGCATCAGCAAGGATATCTACTCAGGACGTAATCCCGAGGATATCTCCCGACAGGAGAACCTCGAGGAGTTCCTGAGTGGTATGCAGGACTTCGTGGAGAGTAGGAGGGAGGAGGATCAGGGTGACCAGGTGTATCTGTCCGACTTCCTGCAGGAGGTAGCATTGCTGACAGACCTTGACAGCGACGACGGTGATTCGAACGACAAGGTGACGCTGATGACGATCCACTCGGCCAAGGGTCTGGAGTTCCCGACGGTGTTCGTAGTGGGACTCGAAGAGAATATCTTCCCTTCACCGATGTGTACGAACTCGATGCGCGAACTCGAAGAAGAACGCCGACTGCTCTATGTGGCGATCACCAGGGCCGAGAAGCATTGTATCCTGACCTGTGCACAGAACCGTTGGCGCTACGGAAGGATGGAGTATGACACGCCATCCCGATTCATCCGGGATATTGATTCTAACCTCTTGGATGTCCAAGGTGAAGTGGGTGGAGGAAAACCGTTCTTCGGAGGTGGTAGCAGGAGTCAGGAATGGATGCAGAACCCCAGACCAGTGGCTACGCAGTTCAAGGCTGATCCGAAGCCTCGCGCTGTGGCCCCTCGTGAACCAGAGAAGCCTGTTGATCCATTCTCCGACGGTTTCAAGCGCCAGTTGAACATGGCCAGTGGCGGTCGGTTTAAGCCTGTGCAAAGGGCTGTGCCGCCGCGTCCGATGGCGACGGATGCCAGTCCGGGAGATCTCCGTGAGGGTGTGAAGATAGAGCATCAGCGCTTTGGCGTCGGCACAGTGGTTAAGATAGAAGGTACTGGTGAGAACACCAAGGCCACCGTCCAGTTCCAGCATGCGGGTACCAAACAGTTGCTGCTGAAGTTCGCGAAGTTCAAGATTATCGGATAAAGTATTAGAGCGCCTCATCTTCGGGGCGCTCTAATACTTTATTTGTTTTCGGCAGGTGTTTCTTCTTGCGGAGCCAATCAGCCTTACGCTTCTCGTACTCCTCGTGATGCTTCTCCAAGAAACCGTCGGCCATGGCTATCTGTCATTGAATTTGGCATAGATGACCTTCACCTCAATAGGACTGTTTGGTCCTCCCACCAGTTGTGTACTTGACAGTCCCATCTCATTGCTAAGAGAATAGACAATCGAAGCGGATGTGGTCACGGTCACGGAAGTGGAGGCAATGGGTACGATCACCACTTTGTTCCAGTTGGGATTCTTCTGCAGCCATTCGGGATCAGCCAGTTCTCCGGCGAACTTATTCTGGTACATCAGGTGAATAAGGTTACCGATATTGCTGAAGGAGTAACTGTTCGAGGAAAGGTCGGCGACAAATGCACTGGTGAAGTCGTATGTCTTCTCTTTCTCAAAGAATGTGTACAGACTGTCCTTCATCACCATCAGTACTGATCCTGGTTCATCCAGAAGATATTTGTTCTGAGGGATGGCGCTGTTGATGTGCCGGAGTGTCAGACTGACGGAAAGCAGGGAGTCTGATTTGTGCTCTGGGGACATGATGTCATCGACGGGTAAGGTCATCTCCGTGAAAATACCGGCAGGTGTCTTCAGGTATGTGCAACTTTCATCGGCAACCAGTCTCTGGAGTCCTTCCTTGTCGTTGGTAATCTTTGTCGTCTGCAGTACCTCTGGGGTGGAGGCCATCCTCATCGCTCCATAATAGGTAGTCGTGTCACTCTTGAAATGATAGAACACGCGCATCTCGATATTACTCAGTTTCGCCATCACTCCAAGACCGTCGTTAAACTGGAAGAAGAAACCGGGGCACACGTTGTTGATAAACGTGTAGGAGTTCTTGAAGTACTGAGGTGACTCGTAGAAGGAACGGAGGATATAGGTACCAAAGTTGTCATAGACCTTTCCCTTCTTGTCTGTGTAGGGGTCATTAAGAGCCACTCGTGCAATGTCGGTGTAACCTGAGAGGTTACGGATAGAGTCGGTGTAGGTCAGGTTTGACAAGGTGAAGGCCAGGTCATCCTTCAACCCACCTTCCCTGATATAGCCTTCTTCGACAGGGTCGTAGTTGCTGTAGTAGGTCATGGTGTCGTCCATGGGTCTGTCCAACTCCAGCATTCTCATCTTAATGGGGGTGAGGGTATCACCATAACAGAGATCCTTGTCGAAATAGAGCCATATCTCACAGGAGTCGGCTGCAACATCCCCGTCTGCGGACTTTGTCAGGATCGTCTCCTTCTTAGGCATCTGATAGTTCTCCAGCAGATTGAACTGTGCCATGAACTCACTGGTGACGTACGTACCCGTCTCTGGGTCTTTCACCCTGCCGAAGTAGCATTCGTAATTGCGGGCGTAGATGGAGTCGGCTAATATGGATCTGGTCGTTGCCTGATAGATACCTGTCGATAGGTTCAGTTTATCAACTTCGTCAGTTAGTGAAGAACCTATCATTCCTGTGTCTTCATTACAAGAGATTAACGCCATTGCTATGACTGCAATCGCTGTAAACAATCTTGATTTCATGTGTGTGGTTACAATTTGTTTATTCTTCTACATTTTCAGCTTCTTCCGGAAAGAGCTGCTCGTAGAATGATTCATATGCGTCTGCAAAATCTTCTTGATAGCCAAGGACCGGAACATTCTTTCCCTTGGCGTAGTTTATTAATCCTTCATTGACATTTTGGCTTGCCTGGATGATACCGTCGCTGTAGTCGATAGCCATCTTCTCCAGTTCCTCAAAATTGAAGTTGTCATTATAGACCTGTAGCAGTTCTGCCTTTGCCTCGCGGAATTCCAGGCATTTCTTGAAGTTACTGCCGAGGTCCATGTCAACATCATTTGAGAAGAGAGAGGTCACCACTTTGGTATCTGCAAAAGATGGCTCGTCATGATAGGCCGTCTTGATATAGAGAGGTACGACCGCACTCATCCATCCCTGACAGTGGATGATATCGGGCACCCAGCGCAGTTTCTTGACAGTCTCCAACACGCCGCGTGCGAAGAAAATGGCACGCTCACCGTTGTCGGGGTAGTCCTCTCCCTGTTCGTCCTTCTCCATCAGTCTCTTCCCGAAATAGTCATCATTATCGATGAAATATACCTGGATTCTGGCTGATTGTATGGAGGCGACCTTGATAATCAGTGGGTGGTCAGTATCGTCAATAATGAGATTCATACCCGACAGACGGATGACTTCGTGTAATTGTCCACGACGTTCATTGATGGTACCCCATTTCGGCATGAATGTACGAATCTCGTGATTTCGTTCCTGCATGGCCTGTGGGAGGTCTTTGCCCATGAGCGACAAGTGATTGTCTGGGACATAAGGAGAGATCTCCTGGTTGATGAATAATATTTTCTTTTTTGCCATTCTTGGATGTTTTTGCTTTGCAAAGATACGAAAAATAATGCACAAAACCGCTTTCTTGAGTCGTTTTTTACAAAAAGTTGCGTCTTTTTTCTAATTTTTGACAAAAAGTATTGGTAATTTCTGTTTTTTTTTGTATATTTGCACATTAATCAACAATCCGTTCGTAAAGATGGGTAAATATAACATTACAGAAAAGAAGGAAAAGGAGGCTGCCTACAGAAGTCTGGTCAGTCCTCGGATGATGGATGATATGCAGGAGAAGATTCTGAATATCATCGTGATGCAGAAGAAATATCGCGACAAGGATTACTCTGCTAAGAAACTGGCAGAAGACCTTGGTACGAACACCCGTTACATCTCGGCTGTTGTCAATGTGCGTTTCCACATGAACTACACCTCCTTCGTCAACAAGTACCGTATTGATGAGGCGATGACGATTCTGGTTGACAAGCGCTATCAGAGTCTCCGCATGGAGGAGGTCAGTGATATGGTGGGCTTCGCCAACCGTCAGTCTTTTTATGCGTCGTTCTACCGTGTGATAGGTATCACGCCGCGTGAGTACCGTATGCAGCACCTCAAGCAGCATCCGGCCATGATGGTTAAGCGTTCTAAGAAGTCTAAAGAATCTAAGGAATAAGGAAAACGTACTTGTGGATTTTTCGTATCAGAGTGAGCGGTTTGCCGATTTACAACTGCTCCGATATCGATTGAATGGCTTTGACAAGTTGTCCTTGAAGCAGAAGATGCTTATCTATTACTTGTCGAAAGCCACCTTGTTTGGAAGGGATATCACGTTTGATCAGTTTGGGAAATACAATCTCCGTATCAGAAAGATGCTGGAGGTGGTATATACGGACTATACGATTCCCCGTGATACAGATGATTTCCGGGCGATGGAGGTCTATCTGAAGCGGATCTGGTTCTCCAACGGCATCTACCATCATTACGGATGTGAGAAGTTCAAGCCGGGCTTTTCGCCAGTATGGTTGCGGGAACAACTCCTGCAAGTGGATGTCCGCCGTTTGCCATTAAAAGACGGTGAGACCATCAAACAGTTTTGTGAGGAACTGTTTCCTGTGATCTTCGATGAAACGGTCCTTCCCAAGCGTGTGAACAAGGCAGATGGGGAAGACCTGTTGTTGACGTCTGCTTGTAACTTCTATGACGGTGTGACACAGGCCGAGGCCGAGGCGTTCTATCAAGAGATGAAGCAGAAGAATGCCGATTCTCTGACACCATCGTCCTATGGTCTGAATTCCACGCTTGTCAAGGAAAACGGAGAAATATGTGAGCGTGTATGGTGCGCCAATGGAAAATATGCGAATGCCATCGGATATATTATTCATTGGCTGGAGAAAGCCCAGGGCGTAGCAGAAAACGAGCAACAGAAGAAGGTTTTGTCTTTGTTGATAAACTATTATCAATCAGGAGATTTGCAGATTTTCAATGAATATTGTATTGAATGGTTGAAAGAACATGAGTCGGCCATTGATTTCATCAACGGATTCATTGAGGTCTATGGTGATCCGTTAGGTTTGAAGGGCTCCTGGGAGGGACTTGTCGAGTATATCGACGAAGAGGCTACCAAACGTACGCAGACCATCAGTCAGAATGCCCAGTGGTTCGAGGATCATTCCCCCGTGGATCCTCGTTTCCGCAAACCGGTTGTCAAGGGTGTCTCAGCCAATGTTATCTGTGCGGCGATGTTGGGTGGCGACGAGTATCCGTCAACGGCCATCGGCATCAACTTGCCGAATGCCGACTGGATCCGTGCTCAATACGGTTCGAAGAGTATTACGATCAGTAATATCACGGAAGCCTATAATAAGGCGGCCCATGGAAACGGTTTCAGGGAGGAGTTCGTCATCGACGCGGAAACACTCCATCTCATCGACACATATGGGGATGTCTGCGACGACCTGCACACGGACCTGCACGAATGTCTCGGGCACGGCAGCGGACAGTTGCTCCCGGGGGTGGATCCTGATGCCTTGAAGGCGTATGGCAATACGATCGAGGAGGCGAGGGCAGACCTCTTTGGCCTGTATTACATCGCCGATCCGAAACTCGTGGAACTGGGACTGGTTCCAGATGGCGAGGCTTATAAGTCGCAGTATTATACCTATATGATGAATGGTCTGATGACGCAACTGATCCGTATCACCCCAGGTAACCAGATCGAGGAGGCCCACATGCGCAACAGGGCACTGATTGCTCATTGGTGTCTTGAGAACGGCAATGCCATCAGGTTTGTCAGACGTGAGGGGAAAACATTCGTTGAAATCGCGGATTACGAAGAACTGCGTACACAGATTGCCCGTCTGTTGGCAGAGGTTCAGCGTATCAAGAGTGAGGGGGATTACGAGGCGGCCCGTCAGTTGGTGGAGCGTTATGCGGTGAAAGTCGATGCCGATCTCCATGCTGAGGTGCTGGAGCGTTATCAACGTCTGAACCTCGCTCCCTATAAAGGCTTTATCAATCCGATGATGCTCCCAGTGCTCGATGAAAACGGTGAAATCTGTGACATACAGTTGAACTACGGTGAGAGTTATGCCCACCAGATGCTCCGTTATAGTTCCGAATATGCAACACTGATCTGATATGGATATCCAGCAACAAGTGAAAGAGATCAAGCAGTCGTTCCGTCAGATGATGGACGGATCGATCGCCCAGTCTATGCGCAATAAGGGTGTTAATTACAAGCTGAACTGGGGTGCCACCTTGCCGCGCTTGAAGGAGAAAGCCGATGGAATCGGCAAGAATTACGACCTGGCCATCGCCCTCTGGAAAGAGAATGTGCGAGAGTGTAAGATTCTGGCCACGATGATCATGCCGCCCGATGAGGTGTTGCCTGAAGTCATTGATATCTGGATGGAGCAGATCACCACTCAGGAGATTGCGGAACAGGCTGCCTTCAACTTGTTCCAGTACTTACCGTATGCGGCGGATAAAGCCTATACGTGGATGGCATCCGAGAAAGAACTGTATCAGTTGTGCGGTTTCCATATCCTATGTCGTTTGTTTATGAATGGTCAAGAGCCTAACGAGCGTGGTATTAATGAGTTTGTCGATCAGGCTATAGCAGCACTTCAAGGTGACAGTCTGCCTGTGAAGAAGGCGGCGATGGCGAGTGTCCAGCGCTTTGCAGAACTCGGACTGGTGTATGAACGGATTGCCAAAAGTGCATTAAAACAGACTAATTTAGAATTTTTATAAATTGACTTTCGTTTGTCTGATTGAAAATGCGTACCTTTGTGCGGTTTTTGGGAAATCGGATGAAAGAGAGTGTTTTGACCGCTGTGGAGCGTATCTTGGATAACTATCTTGAGATGAATAATCATCGCAAGACACCAGAACGCTACACCATCCTGAAAGCCATCTACGGTATCAACGGACATTTTACGTTGGAGGAGTTGAATGAGCGGCTGACTAAAGAACTGAACTTCCCCGTCAGCAGGGCAACTTTGTATAATACGCTCAACCTGTTCCTCGAATTGCGACTGGTCATCAGGCATCGCTTTCAGGGAACGACGAAATACGAAGCCTGCTATGACAATAACAGCCATTGTCATCAGATATGCACCATGTGTGGTAAGGTGACGGAGGTGAAGTCGCCTGAAATCATCATGGCGGTGGAGAATATTCGCCTGAAGCGATTCAGGAAAGACGGTTTCACGCTCTATATCTACGGTGTGTGCAGTTCTTGTCAGACGAAGTTGACGAGGCGTAAGAAACAAGAGAAGACAAAGAAAACAAAATAACAAGTATTATGAACAAAGGTAAAGTTGATGTCCTACTCGGTTTGCAGTGGGGCGACGAAGGAAAAGGTAAGGTGGTCGATGTGCTGACCCCGAAGTATGATGTGGTGGCTCGTTTCCAGGGAGGTCCGAATGCTGGTCATACACTGGAGTTCGAGGGACAGAAGTATGTGTTGCGCTCCATTCCATCGGGTATTTTCCAGGGAGGGAAGGTGAACATCATCGGTAATGGTGTGGTGTTGGCCCCAGACCTCTTTATGGAGGAGGCCAAGGCTTTGGAAGCCAGCGGCCACAATCTGCATGAGCGTCTGCATATCTCGAAGAAGGCCCATCTGATCATGCCCACCCATCGTGTGCTCGATGCTGCCTATGAGGCTCAGAAGGGTAAGGATAAGGTAGGTACCACCGGTAAAGGTATTGGTCCGACTTATACCGATAAAATCAGCCGTAATGGTCTGCGTGTGGGTGATATTCTCGAGAACTTCGAAGAGAAATACGCCAAGGCTAAGGCCCGTCATGAGGCTATCCTGAAGTCGCTCAACTTCGAGTACGACATCACGGAGGTCGAGAAGAAATGGTTGGAAGGTGTCGAGTACCTGCGTCAGTTCCCCATTGTGGATTCGGAGCATGAGATCAATAACATCCTGAAGAGCGGCAAGAGCGTGCTTTGCGAGGGCGCCCAGGGTACGATGCTTGATGTCGATTTCGGTTCTTATCCCTTTGTCACCTCTTCTAACACGATCTGCGCAGGTGCCTGCACGGGTCTGGGTATCGGTCCCAACAAGATCGGCGATGTCTATGGTATCATGAAGGCCTACTGCACACGTGTGGGTGCTGGTCCTTTCCCCACGGAATTGTTCGATGAAACGGGTAAGAAGATCCGTGACCTCGGCCATGAATATGGTGCTGTGACAGGACGTGAGCGCCGTTGCGGATGGATCGACCTCGTAGCCCTGAAGTACTCTATCATGGTGAATGGTGTCACCCAACTGATCATGATGAAGAGTGACGTGCTCGACGGCTTTGACACCATCAAGGCCTGTGTGGCCTATAAGCAGAATGGCGTTGAAATCGACTATTTCCCCTATAACATCGAGGAGGGTATCGAACCCGTCTATCAGGAACTGCCGGGTTGGAAGACCGATATGACGAAGTTTACCAGTGAAGACCAGTTCCCCAAGGAATTCAGCGATTACATCGCTTTCCTGGAGAAAGAATTAGAGACGCCTATTAAGATTATCTCCATCGGTCCTGACCGCGACCAGACCATTGTGAGACATTAAACATTAAAGATTAAACATTAAAGATTAAACATTAAACATTAAATTTTTAATGGCACAGAAACCCAGTATTCCCAAGGGAACGCGCGACTTCTCCCCGATGGAGATGGCGAAGCGTAACTATATCTTCGACACCATCAAACAGGTGTACCAACTCTATGGCTTCCAGCAGATAGAGACGCCAGCGATGGAAACACTCGGCACGCTGATGGGTAAGTACGGTGAGGAGGGCGACAAACTGCTCTTCAAGGTACTCAACTCTGGTGATTACCTTAATAAGATCAGCGACGATGAGTTGCAGGAGCGCAATGCCCTCCATCTGGCAGCCAAACTCTGTGAGAAAGGACTGCGTTATGACCTCACCGTGCCCTTCGCCCGTTATGTGGTGATGCACCGCGAGGAACTGCAGTTGCCCTTCAAGCGTTATCAGATGCAGCCTGTCTGGCGCGCAGACCGTCCGCAGAAGGGCCGCTATCGTGAGTTCTGGCAGTTCGATGGCGACATCGTCGGTTCCGATTCCCTGCTCAATGAGGTAGAACTGATGCAGATCGTCGATACTGTCTTTAGCCGTTTTGGCGTCCGTGTGCAGATCAAGATCAATAACCGTAAGATCCTCACGGGCATTGCCGAAGTCATCGGTGCTGCGGAGAAGATCGTGGATATCACCGTGGCCATCGACAAACTCGATAAGATCGGCCTCGACAATGTAAATCAGGAACTCCGCGAGGATGGTCTCAGTGAGGAACAGATCGAGAAGCTCCAGCCTATCATCTCTCTCGAAGGCACCAACGATGAGAAACTCAACACGATCGCTGAGGTGCTCGCCAGCAGTGAGACAGGTCTGAAAGGTGTGGAGGAAACGCGTTTCATCCTCGACACGCTGAAGACGTTGGGTCTGAAGAATGAGATCCAACTCGACCTGACCTTAGCACGTGGCCTGAACTACTACACAGGTGCCATCTTCGAGGTGAAGGCCCTTGACGTACAGATCGGCTCGATCACGGGTGGTGGCCGTTACGACAACCTCACGGGTATCTTCGGTATGCCTGGTATCTCTGGTGTGGGCATATCCTTTGGTGTCGATCGTATCTTCGACGTGCTCAACGCCCTCGATTGCTATCCGAAGGATGCCGTCAATGGTACCCAACTGCTCTTCATTAATTTCGGTGAGCAGGAGACGGCCTACTGTCTGCCCGTCGTGGCTAAGGCTCGTGAGGCTGGCATCCGTACGGAGATCTTCCCAGATGCTGCGAAGATGAAGAAGCAGATGTCGTATGCCAATGCGAAGCAGATCCCCTTCGTCGCCCTGGCAGGTGAGAACGAGATGGCAGCAGGTAAACTGACGCTGAAGAATATGCTCACCGGAGATCAGCAACTTGTATCCGCAGAAGAACTGATATCTGCTGTCAAAGCGTAATCAGATGGAGAGGGAGTTTATCCGTCCGGAGAAGAAACCCAGTGGCTGTTGGTGGCAGTCAGGTTGTCTGATCACAGTCGTCAGTGCCTTGGTGTTTGCCTTTTTCATCTACATGATCTTCTATTCCGAGGAGAAGATGGATGAGAACCGTGCGGAATATACAGCCTCTTCAAAAGAGTACGAGGATGCACTGGAGGCCTACAATGCCGACTCTGTCCATCTCCGTGCGGAGTATCAACGGATTCTCGACGAGATTGATCAGGCCGAGGCCCGTCATGATTCCGTACTGGTAGAAGCCCTGACGGACAGTCTCGACAAATATGCCGAACCTATGTGGGAACCTCGTGGCCATATCGGCTTCAACATTGGAGGTGCTTTCTTCCTGTTCTTTGCTGTCATGGCGTTGATCCCTATGGGCATCGGCCTCCTCCTGCTCCTTATCTATTGGTATAAGTGGCGGAAATGGCGGAAGAAAACCCTTTCGGAAATATTATAAATTATGTTATAAATCCCGCAAATACTTGTGGGATTTATTTTTTCTTATTATATTTGCAAACAGAAGTGTTTACTAAACGAGATTTTCACATTATTAATAACTAAAAAGCAAATACGATTATGAAGAAAAAGTTCATTTGCGCCGTTTGTGGATATATCTATGAAGGCGATGCAGCTCCCGAGAAGTGCCCCATCTGTAAGGCTCCCGCCAGCAAGTTCTCAGAACTCAAAGACGATGCCGATATGACATACGCCACCGTTCATAAGATTGGCGACGGCAAGCCCGAGGGCGTGTCACAGGAGATGATCGACGACCTGCGCAACCATTTCAACGGTGAGTGCAGTGAGGTCGGTATGTATCTGGCTATGGCCCGTCAGGCTGATCGTGAGGGCTATCCCGAGATCGCCGAGGCTTTCAGACGCTATGGTTTAGAGGAGGCTGACCATGCTTCACGTTTCGCAGAACTGTTGGGTGAGTGCGTATGGGATACCAAGACCAACCTCGAGAAGCGCGCTGCTGCTGAGGCTGGTGCGTGCGAGGATAAGTTCCGTATCGCCAAGAATGCCAAAGCCGCTGGTTTCGACGCTATCCACGACACCGTCCACGAGATGGCCAAGGACGAGGCCCGTCATGGTGCAGGCTTCGCAGGACTGCTGAAGCGCTATTTCGGCAAGTAAGGATACAATAAAATCCATAGGAATCCGTTTTATCAGTACGATGAAACGGATTTTTTATTTCTTCGCGATACTTTTGGCGCTGGTGGCCTGTGAGGATGACGACTCGTTCTCTACGAGCACGGGTCTGCGACTGACGTTCTCTGTGGATACCTTGCAGATGGACACTGTCTTCAGTCGTACGCCTTCTTCAACCTATGCTTTCTGGGTGCATAACACGAACGATGACGGCATCCGCCTCTCGACGGTAAAGTTGCGTCGTGGCAACCAGTCTGGTTTCCGCGTGAATGTTGATGGTGTCTATCTCGACAATTCCAACGGTTCCCAGACCAGTGACGTGGAGATCCGCAAGAACGACAGTATTCTCGTCTTTGTCGAACTCACCGCTACGGAGACCCGGCAGACAGCGCCAAAACTGGTGGAGGACGATCTATTGTTCCTATTGGAGAGTGGTGTCGAACAGAAGGTCTGCCTGCAGGCCTGGGCGTGGGATGCCCGCAAGTTCTATGACCCAGAGATTAAGGCTGACTCCGTGATCGAGTCCGACATCCCCTTAGTGATCTATGGTACCATGCAGGTGGCTCAGGGTGTGACGCTGACCATCCGCAATACCACGCTATTCTTCCACGACGGTTCGGGTCTTGATGTCTATGGCACGCTGAAGACGGAGAACTGTCTGATGCGGGGCGACCGTCTCGACTATATGTTCGACTACCTGCCTTACGATCGTGTGAGCGGACAGTGGCAGGGTGTCCGTTTCTATGAGTCCTCAAAGGGTAATGAATTGTTGAAGACAGAGATTCGTAATGCCAACTACGGTATCGTTTGTGACTCGGCGGCCTTGGATACCGTGGGCTACCGTCTGACGATGCAGTATGGTGTCATCCATAACTGCGTGGGAAAGGGTCTCGAAGCCGTCAACTCACATATCAGTCTCGACCATTGTCAGCTGACAAACACGGGTGGCGACTGTATCTCTATCATCGGTGGAATTGCGGAAATCAGCTATTGCACCTTCGCACAGTTTTATCCGTTTTCTGCAGATCGCGGGGCTGCCTTACGTTTTGCCAACTATCGTGATACGGTGGATATCCCCCTGTTGAGCCTTTATTGCGTAGGTTCCATCGTGACAGGTTATGAGGATGATGTGGTGATGGGCGAAGTGAGAAACGAAGAGGTGCCCCTTGACTTCGGATTCAGTCAGTGCCTGCTCCGTACCCCTGCGGTTACCAATGACTCCGTGCATTTTGATAACATTATCTGGGAGACCCCGAAGGACTCCATCCAAGGCACGAAGCACTTCGTACTGATCGACGAAGATAATCTGAAGTATGATTTCCACCTCGACTCCCTGTCAACGGCACAGGGACTCGGCTGCTATTAACGCTTAGAACTCACTGAACGACAGTGGCATCAACTGTCGGATTCCCTCGATGACATACACGCATTTCCGTCCGTAGAGCAGGATACGGATGGGGTGGCCTGCGCGTGTCTCCGACTCGATGATCACCTGTCGGCAACTGCCACAGGGTCCCACGGGCTCATACTGCAGTTCACCATCCGTGCCACGGGCGGCAATCGCCAACATCTCCACACCCACATCCGGATACTGTGCCCCGGCCGAGAACAGGGCCGTACGCTCCGCGCAGAGCCCCGACGGATAGGCGGCATTCTCCTGATTACAACCGATCACCTCGACGTCGTTCTCCAGTCTGACGGCCGCGCCCACATGGAAGTTGGAGTAGGGAGCATAACTGCGCTGTGTGGCCTCGATGGCCAGTTCGATCAGATGCTGTTCTTCGGCGGTCAGTTCCTCGGGCTGGCAGACCTTAATGACGGATTTCAGTTCAAGTTCTTCCATAAATTGCGATAATTTTCGGCAAATATACGAATTATTCGAGAAATATCACTACTTTTGCAGAAATAAATCACAATTATGAGAAAGTTTGTCGTCATCGTATCCCTGTTCCTGTCGCTCGGTGCCTCCGCACAGATCAAGTGGAACCAGGCCTATCAGCAATATTTCGACCAATATAAGGACATCGCCATCGAGCAGATGATCAAGTATCATATCCCGGCCTCGATCACCTTAGCACAGGGCGTGTTTGAGAGTGGAGCAGGGAGAAGCGAACTCACCCGCAGGTCGAACAACCACTTCGGCATCAAGTGCCACGGATGGACGGGGCGCACGAGTTATCACGATGACGATATGAGCAACGAGTGCTTCCGTGCCTACGACTCCGCCTACGAGTCCTTCGAAGACCATTCCCTCTTCCTGGTCAATGGCCGTCGCTATCAGTCGTTGTTCGACCTGAAACAGACCGACTATAAGGGTTGGGCGAAGGGGCTGAAGGCTGCGGGCTATGCCACGAATCCCCAGTATGCCAGCAAACTGATTGAGATCATCCAACTCTATAAACTCTATGAGTACGACAAGGCCAAGGACTATGACAAGTTCATGGCGGCCCATACTAAGGAGCATGTTGAGGGTGGTACGATGCATGCCATCAAGATCTTCAATAAGAACTACTATCTCATTGCGCGTAAGGGCGACACGTTCCGCTCGATTGCCGATGAGGTGGGAATCAGCTATCGTAAGATCGCCAAGTACAACGAGCGCGATAAGCGCGACCAGTTAGATGAGGGTGAGATCATCTGGCTGAAGAAAAAGCAGACGAAGGCTCCGAAGGATTATAAGGGCCGTCTGCATTACGTCCGTCCTGGTGAGTCGATGTACTCCATTGCCCAGAAGTATGGCATCCGCCTGAAGAACCTCTACAAGATGAACCACCTCTCGCCCGACTACCAGATTAAGGTCGGCGACGGTCTCCGCGTGAGATAATACTGGCTCAAATAAAAATCCCGCCGATCGGCGGGATTTTCTTTATGTTTAGTTGAACAGCATCGACAGACAATAGGCGACGATGGTCGAGGTGATCACGCTGATCAGACCTGGCATCATGAACGAGTGGTTCAGCAGGTATTTACCGATCACCGTCGTACCTGAGCGGTCGAAGTTCACCGTGGCGATATCTGAAGGATAGTTCGGGATGAAGAAATAGCCATAGACGGAGGGTAGCACACCGAGGAGCACGGGACCGGGGATGCCAAGCTGGTAAGCCAGCGGTAACATGGCGACCACCACGGCACCCTGCGAGTTGATGAGTACGGATACGAGAAAGAACACAATTGCGATGCTCCAGGGATACTCCTTAACGATGTCGGCAAGCATGGCCTGCATCTCCGTCATATAGTTGGAGAAGTAGGTGTCAGCCAGCCAGGCAATACCATAGATGGCAACCACGGCCACCATACCAGACTGCCATACAGGACCGGCTACAGCCTTCTTGGGTTTAGCCTTACAGAAAATAATCATCAGGGCGGCAGCGGAGATCATGACAATCTGGATGACGAGGTTCATCTTTAGGTCAACCATTCCCTTTTCTGTGAATCCTTCAGCCACAACACCTGCCTTAGCCAAAGACGCTGCGGAGATGGTGACTCCACTTGCCAGCGTCAAGTCGCCAGCACCCTTCACAGCCTTCACCGTTGAGTACGATGGCAGCAACTCGGGTAGGGCAGCAAACATAACGATAATGGCGAGAGCACCGAGGAAAATGAATACGGCATTCTTGGCCGACTGTGGAATCTCCTTGTCGAGTGTCGTAGCGCTACTGCCGTAGATATACTCGCGCTGGGCAGGATCGGCAATCTTCTTCTGGAACTCAGGGTCCTTATCAAGATCCAAACCACGATGATAACTTGCAGCAGCGGCTGCCATCAGTCCACAGATACAAGCAGGTATAGAAACCATGAGTACGCGTGGAATGGTGATGTCGAAGTGGTTGGCATTCGAGATGGTGACGAAGGCCACAACGGCAGCGGCGATAGGTGAACAGGTGATACCTACCTGAGAGGCGATAGAGGCTACACCACAGGGGCGCTCGGGACGGATGCCTTTCTTCAGGGCGATGTCACAGATGATCGGCATCAGGGTATAGACCACGTGACCTGTTCCTACGAGCACCGTGAGGAAGAATGTGGTAAGCGGAGCAAAGAACGTGATATGGTCTGGGTGTTTACGTAGCAGTTTTTCTGCTATCTGTATCAACCAGTCCATACCGCCCGATGCCTGCATAATACCAGCACAGGTTACGGCTGCGATGATGATGTAAATCACGTCGGTAGGAGGCGTGCCGGGCTTCAGGCCAAAGCCGAAGACGAGGAGGGCCAGTCCGATACCGGAAATTGCTCCCAGGGCAAGGCTACCGTAGCGGGAACCTACCCACAGTGCTCCGAGTACAATACAGAGCTGAATAATCATTGTAAAGGTTACCATAGATAATATTTGTAGAGTTTTGAGTTATTGACAGGTAATTTGAGTGCAAATATACACAAATTATTTGAAAGACCATACTTTTTTAGCAGAAATATTAAAAATATTTATTTCGCTTTGTCAGGTCGAATATTTTTAGTACCTTTGCGCCCTAATTAAAGATTATAGTTTAAAGTATATAGTTTAGAGATTATATTTTTATAGATATGGCTAAGAAATTTGCCGAGCACAACGGCTTGAACCTGACGCAGGTGAACAACGATATTCTGGAGATGTGGCGGGAGAAGAATGTGTTCTGGCGCTCTGTCGAGGAGCGCGAGGGCTGTCCGCAGTTCGTGTTCTTCGAGGGTCCTCCCTCGGCCAACGGTCATCCTGGCATCCACCACGTGCTGGCACGTACGATCAAGGATACCTTCAACCGTTACAAGACGATGAAAGGCTATCAGGTGAAGCGTAAGGCAGGTTGGGATACTCACGGTCTGCCCGTAGAACTGGGTGTGGAGAAGGAACTCGGCATCACCAAGGCCGATATCGATAATAAGGAGAGTGAGAAGTACATCTCGACGGAGGACTACAACAAGAAGTGCCGTGAGAACGTGATGATGTTCACGCAGGAGTGGCGCGACCTGACGGAGAAGATGGGTTACTTCGTGGATCTCGACAATCCGTATATCACCTACGACAACAAGTATATCGAGACGCTGTGGTGGCTCTTGCAGCAGTTCTATAAGAAGGGGCTGCTCTATAAGGGCTACACCATCCAACCGTATTCGCCCGCCGCTGGTACGGGACTGAGTTCGCACGAGTTGAACCAGCCTGGTTGCTACCGTGACGTGAAGGATACGACGGTGACGGCACTCTTCAAGGCTGTGAATCCAAAGGAGGAATGGACGAAGTGGGGTACACCATACTTCGTGGCCTGGACGACGACGCCTTGGACACTGCCCTCGAACACGGCCCTCTGCGTAGGTCCGAAGATCGACTATGTGGCCGTGGAGACTTATAACAGCTATAACGGTGAGAAGATCACCATCATCCTGGCCGAGAGTCGTCTGAACGCCTACCTTGCTCCCGAGGGTAATATCACCGACGGCGAGGAGATGCCTGAGTACAACAAGGGCGAGAAGTTCGTGCCCTATCGTATCGTGGGCCGCTATACGGGTGAAGAACTCGTAGGTATGAAGTATCAGCAACTGATGCCTTGGGTAAAGCCCTCTGCCAAACTCGACCAGAATGCCGCTGACTATGTGAAGGCCTATGCCGAGGCCCATCCCGAGAAGGTCTTTACGGGCGAGAACGGCAAGGACCAGTTTGTTGAGATGGAGAGTGAGGCTTTCCGCGTGATCCCTGGTGACTACGTGACTACGGAGGATGGTGCCGGTATCGTGCATATCGCCCCGACCTTTGGTGCTGACGACGCCAAGGTGGCTAAGGATGCGCATATCCCAAGCCTCTTCCTTATTAATAAGAAAGGTGAAACCCGTCCGATGGTGGATCTGCAGGGTAAGTACTACCTGATGGACGAGCTCGATGACAACTTTATCGCAAAGTGTGTCAATAAGGAGGGTTATGGCCACCACGCCGGCGACTACGTGAAGAACGCCTACGCTCCTGAGTTCAATAAGGACGGCAAGTACGATGAGCAGGCAGCCGCCAAGGCCGAAGACCTGAACATCGTGATCTGTATGGAGATGAAGCAGGAGGGTACGGCACTGAAGATTGAGAAGCACGTACACAACTATCCCCACTGCTGGCGTACGGACAAACCCGTGCTCTATTATCCGCTCGACTCTTGGTTCATCCGCTCCACAGCGAAGAAGGACCGTATGTTCGAACTGAATAAGACGATCAACTGGCAGCCGGAGTCAACAGGTACAGGCCGCTTCGGCAACTGGTTAGAGAACCTGAACGACTGGAACCTCTCGCGCAGCCGTTTCTGGGGAACCCCGCTGCCCATCTGGCGCGACGAGGACGGTAAGGAGATTTGTATTGGAAGCGTGGAGGAACTCTATAACGAGATTGAGAAGTCGGTGAAGGCTGGCTTCATGAAGAGCAATCCTTTGAAGGATAACGGTTTCGTGCCCTGCGACTGGAGCAAGGAGAACTATGACAGGATCGACCTGCACCGTCCGTATGTGGATAACATTGTGCTCGTCTCTGAGAGCGGTAAGCCCATGAAGCGTGAGACGGACTTGATCGATGTATGGTTCGACTCTGGTTCGATGCCTTATGCACAGGTACACTATCCGTTTGAGAATGCGGAATTGATCGACAAGAACATTGCATTCCCATGCGACTTCATCAACGAGGGTGTCGATCAGACCCGTGGTTGGTTTTTCACCCTGCACGCTATCGCCACGATGATCTTCGACTCGGTGGCCTTTAAGAACGTGATCTCTTCTGGTTTGGTGCTCGATGCCAAGGGCAACAAGATGTCGAAGCACGTGGGTAACGTGGTGAACCCCTTCGATATGATCGGCAAGTACGGCTCGGATGCTGTCCGTCTGTATATGATGACGAACTCGGAGCCTTGGGATAACCTGAAGTTCGACCCCGAAGGTGTCGATGAGGTGCGTCGTAAGTTCTTTGGTACCTTATATAATACGTATAGTTTCTTCGCCCTCTATGCCAATGTGGATGGTTTTGACCCACAGGCAGCACAGGTGGCCTTTGAGAAGCGTCCTGAGATCGACCGTTGGATCCTCTCTTGTCTGAACACGCTCATCAAGGGTGTGGAGGCAGAACTCGACGGCTATGATCCCACACGTGCAGGCCGACTGATCGATGCCTTCGTGAACGACGATCTCTCTAATTGGTACGTGCGTCTGAACCGTAAGCGTTTCTGGGGTAAGGAGATGAGCGAGGATAAACTCTCGGCTTATCAGACACTCTATACCTGTTTGATGACTGTCGCCAAACTGCTGGCACCGTTTGCGCCGTTCTATGCAGACCAGCTCTATAAAGACTTGGGTGGTGCACTCGACAGCGTACATCTGGATAAGTTCCCTGTGGCTGATGACAGTCAGATCAACAAGGATCTCGAGGCTCGTATGCAGATGGCCCAGAAGATCACATCGATGGTGCTCGCCCTGCGCCGTAAGGTGAACATCAAAGTGCGTCAGCCGCTGCAGGCTATCATGATTCCTGCCGTCGATGCTGAGCAGAAGAAGCATATCGAGGCTGTGAAGAACCTGATCATGAACGAGGTGAACGTGAAGGAACTTCGTTTCGTGGAAGGTGCCGGTGTGCTGGTGAAGAAGGTGAAGTGCAACTTCCGTACGATGGGTAAGAAGTTTGGTAAACTCATGAAGAGTGTGGCTGCCGCTATGGATGCCCTCTCGCAGGAGCAGATCGCAGAGCTTGAGAAGAACGGTACCATCGCCATTAATGTTGAGGGTCAGGATCTGACCGTCGAGGCTGTTGATGTCGATATCATCAGCGAGGATATCCCGGGTTGGCTGGTGGCCAACGAAGGTAACCTGACCGTGGCCCTCGAAGTGGAACTGACTGAGGAACTGAAGAACGAGGGTATGGCCCGCGAGCTCATCAACCGCATCCAGAATATCCGTAAGGAGAGTGGTCTGGAGATCACCGACAGGATCCATGTGACCATCGCTCCGAACGATGACGTGAAGAAGTCTGTGGAGAGTTTTGGTGACTATATCAAGACCCAAGTCCTGGCAGACGCCATTATATTGGAAGTTAATGACGGCCAGGAGGTTGAGTTCGATGACTTTAAGTTGAACATCAAGGTGGAAAAGAAATAAATAGAAACAAAAATATCAATAACTTATGGCAGAAAAAACCCGTTACACTGACGAGGAACTGGAAGAGTTCCGTCAGATCATTAATGAGAAGATGGCCCTGGCCAAGCGTGACTATGAGCAGATGATGCGCGTGCTGACCAATCAGGACAGTAATGATGTGGATGACACGTCACCTACCTACAAGGCATTGGAGGAGGGTAGTGCCACCCAGTCGAAGGAGGAGCTGATCTCGATGGCTGCCCGTCAGCAGAAGTTCATTCAGGGCTTGAAGGCCGCACTGGTACGTATCGAAAACAAGACCTACGGTATTGACCGCATCACAGGAAAACTGATTCCCAAGGAGCGTTTGCGCGCCGTGCCTCACGCTACGTTGAGTGTGGAGTCGAAGATGAATCAGAATAAGAAGTGACAACGAGGACACCTCTGATCACCAAGGGCAGACTGGCGACACTGATAGTAGTCGCCATTCTCCTTATAGACCAGATCATTAAAATCTGGGTAAAGACCTCGATGACGCTGCATGAGAGCATCCATGTGTTCGACTGGTTCTATATCACGTTTATCGAGAACATGGGTATGGCCTTTGGCATGCAGTTAGGCAGTAAGATCGTGTTGTCGCTGTTCCGTGTGGTTGCCATCGCTGCCCTCAGTTATTATATCTGGCTGGAGGTGAAACGGAAGGCCCGCACAGGTTATATCGTCTGTCTGTCGATGGTACTGGCGGGGGCAGCAGGAAACTTGATCGACTGTCTGTTCTATGGTCTTATCTTCAATGAGTCGTCGCCTTATTACGCTTCCTATTTCGTGCCGTTTGGTACGGGCTATGCGCCTTTCCTGATGGGTAAGGTGGTGGATATGTTCTACTTCCCCCTGATCGAGACGGAATGGCCGACGTGGATACCCATTGTAGGTGGAGAGCATTTCGTGTTCTTTAGTCCGGTGTTTAACTTCGCCGATGCGAGTATCAGTGTGAGTGTGGTACTGCTCCTGTTGTTCTACCGTCAGGAAATCAGTCAGATATCGCTCAGTAGAACCATACAGAAAGAAGAGAAGAACGAGCCATGAAACCGCCAGTTGTCAAGCAGATGATCCTTCTGGCTGTGGGACTATTGCTCCTTGCAGCCTGTAAGCCGAAAATTCCGAAGGAATATATTCAGCCGGATGAGATGGAGGACCTGCTTTATGACTACTATGTGGCTCAGAGTATGCCTACCCGTACTTCCTCAAAGGAAGATATTGACTATGGTCAGCGGTATCATACGAGTCTCGTTCTGAAGAAGTACGGACGGACCCAGGCAGAACTGGATTCTTCCATGAGATATTACTACATCAACATGGAAGAGTTTCAGAAGATTTTATCAAATGTCAAAAAGCGCCTGAGTGATGAAGCCTTGGAACTTGGTGCTTCCACCGTCGAAGTGGAGCGATATACAACTCAATCACTCTCGGGTGATACGACGGATGTGTGGGAAGGTGCCAAACAGATGGTCATCCTTCCACAGCCTCCATACAATGTTCAGCAGTTTAGTCTGAAGGCCGACACCTCATACCATCAGGGAGACAGTTTCCTGATGACCTTCGGCAATACCTTCTTGGTACAAAGCGGCTCCAAGAATGCGTGGGTGGTGCTGTCTGTATATTATGAAGGTGACAGTATCATAACCCATCATATGAACATCTCTCCAACAGTAACGACCACCCTGCGTATCCCTTCCTGTAAGTTGAAGGCCAAGGAACTGAAAGGGTATGTCTATCTGCCAAAGAGACAGGGCTTTGATAACGAGAATGATATGTGTCTGCTCTTGTTGGATCATATCCAGTTAGTCAGGTTCCACCACAAATTTACGGATAAGTCATCCGTTAAGGAAGAGGTTGCTGAAGACACGCAGAAGAAGGATACGCTGAAGAATGACTCTTTGAAGAAAGATTCTATGAAGTCAACCATACACAGACTGGGTGAACGCCCTCTGCCTGAGAAGTCTATTAAGTTGGACAATTATCATAAGGCGATAAAACCATTAACTAAAAATAGAAGAAAAGTATGAAATTCCGTTTGTCTCTGATGAACTTTATCGAGTTTGCCGTATGGGGAGCCTATCTGACCTGTATGGGAAACTACTTGGGCATAGCAGGACTGGGTGACCAGATCTCCTGGTTCTATGCGATCCAGGGTATCGTGAGCATCTTCATGCCTACGCTGATGGGTATTATTGCTGACAAGTACATCCAGCCGCAGCGCGTACTGGGACTCTGTCACCTGGTGGCTGGTGGTTTTATGCTCGGCTGTTGGTGGTTGGGTTATCAGGCTGGCTTCGGACAGGAGTTGGAGAACAAGGCACTGTTTATTGCTCTCTATACGTTGAGCGTGGCTTTCTTCATGCCGACGATTGCCCTGACGAATACCACGGCCTTTACGATCCTGAAGAACAACGGTCTCGACACGGTAAAGGACTTCCCGCCCATCCGTGTGTTAGGAACCGTCGGCTTCATCCTGACGATGTGGTTCGTAAATTGTGCCGTGTGGGAAGACGGTACTTTCAGCATGACACTGGCCGATAATGCCCATAAGTTCCAATATACCTATATGCAGTTCTTTGTATCTGGTATCTTGAGTATAGTATTGTTCCTATACTGCTTCACGCTGCCTCAGTGCAAACTGGAGAAAAAGGATCAGAATGTGTCTCTGGTGGAAAGTCTCGGCCTGAATGCCTTCAAACTCTTCAAGACCAAGAAGATGGCACTGTTCTTTATCTTCTCTGCACTGTTGGGTATGTGCCTGCAGGTGACGAACGGCTATGCCGGACCGTTTATCACGAGTTTCAAGGGTAGTGCCGATGCTGCTGTGGCAACCTCGTTTGCCGCCAATAATGCCACGCTGCTGACAAGTATCTCACAGATCAGTGAGGCTCTGTGTATCCTGATGATCCCGTTCTTCATGAAGCGTTATGGTATCAAGGTGGTGATGCTGATGTCAATGTTCGCCTGGGTGTTCCGCTTCGGCTTCTTCGGAATCGGTAATCCCGCCATGCCTGGTGTGCTCCTGTTTATCCTGTCGTGCATCGTCTATGGTGTGGCCTTCGACTTCTTCAACGTGTCGGGTGGTATCTTCGTGGATCAGGAGTGTGAGCCCAGCATCAAGGCTTCGGCACAGGGACTCTTTATGATGATGACCAATGGTGTCGGTGCCACGGTGGGTACGTTGGCGGCTGGAGAGATCGTGAACTACTACTGTTCTTGGCAAGACGGATTCCTGCAGGGCGACTGGACGACCTGCTGGTTTATCTTCGCTGCCTTCGCACTGGTGGTTTCCGTATCTTTTGCCTTGGTTTTCCACCCTGAGAAATCTAAATAAGATATGAAAGAGAGCCGATACTTCTACGTGCCCGGTGCTGCTCAGCAGAATGAATTGCCTCCTGATGAGGCGATGCATGCCACGCGTGTGCTGAGGCTGAAGCAAGGGGATGAGATCTTCCTGATGGATGGGGAAGGCTCTTTCTTCAAGGCTCAGATAACGATAGCGGCCACTCACCATTGTTACTATGATATTCTGGAACAACAGGCTCAGAAGCCCCAATGGGAGGGCCGGCTTCATCTGGCTATTGCTCCAACGAAGATGATGGAGCGTATGGAGTGGTTGGTGGAGAAGGCCACAGAGGTAGGTGTGGATGAGATTTCATTTCTGGACTGTACCTTCTCTGAGCGTAAGATCGTGAAACTGCCGCGATTAGATAAGATCGTCGTCTCTGCGGTCAAACAGAGCCACAAGGCCTGGAAGCCTGTGCTCAACGACATGAAGACGTTCAGGACCTTTATAGAGGAATCCCGTCCAGGGCGGAAATACATCGCCCACTGCTATGAGGAGGTGCCTCGTGTGAATCTCTTCAACGAACTGCGAAAGCCCTCGGAGGAGAAAGATGTCACGGTGCTGATTGGTCCTGAAGGCGACTTCTCCATCGACGAGGTGAAACTGGCGGTGGCGAATGGCTACCAGTCCGTGGATCTGGGCAAGAGCCGTCTGCGTACGGAGACAGCCGGACTGGCAGCGGTGATGATGATGCAACTTGCACAACAAGGATAATTATTTAAAAACGACAAGAATATGACTGACGAGAAAATCATGGCTACCATCAAGCCCGATGGCGAGTGCTGGCAGCCGGAGATTGAGAAAATGCCACGTGAGCAGCTGAGGCAGCTCCAAGTACAGAAACTGAAGGAGACCATCAAGGTTTGTCTGAATTCCCCCTTCTACAAGAAGCGTCTGGGAGAGTTGGGCATTACCCCCGATTCCATCAATACTCCTGAGGACATCCGTAAGATCCCCTTCACGACGAAGGCCGATCTGCGCGATAACTATCCTTGGGGACTAGTAGGCGGAAACCTGGACGATGCCGTACGTATCCACTCCTCCAGTGGTACGACGGGTCATCCCACTGTTGTGGCCTATTCCGAGCATGACATCTGTTCTTGGGCTAATATGATTGCCCGTGATATGTATATGGTGGGTTGCCGTAAGGAAGACTTCTTCCAGAACTCCAGTGGTTATGGTATGTTCACGGGTGGTCTCGGCTTCCAGTATGGCGCAGAGTGGTTGGGATGTACGACAATCCCTGCTGCGGCTGGTAACTCCAAGCGCCAGATTATGTTTATCAAGGACTTTGGAACCACCTGTCTGCACGCTATCCCTTCCTACGCCATCCGTCTGGCTGAGGTATTCAAGGACGAGGGCGTGGATCCCGCATCTACCAAACTTCGTACCCTCTTCATCGGTGCAGAGCCTCATACCGAGGAGCAGCGCCGTCGTATCGAGAAGATGCTGGGTGTAAAGGCCTACAACTCCTTCGGTATGACCGAGATGAACGGTCCTGGTGTGGCCTTTGAGTGTAAGTATCAGGACGGTATGCACCTCTGGGAGGACAACTATATCGTGGAGATTGTGGATCCCGATACGCTGGAGCCTGTGCCCGACGGTGAGATGGGTGAGATGGTGCTCACGACGCTCGACCGTACGATGATGCCTATATTAAGGTATCGCACGCGCGACTTGACCCGTATCATTCCTGGCGAATGTAAGTGCGGACGTACCCACCGTCGTATCGACCGTATTAAGGGTCGTACTGATGATATGTTTATCATCAAGGGTGTGAACGTGTTCCCGATGCAGGTGGAGAAGATCCTCGTGCAGTATCCTGGCTTAGGCAGCAACTACCTGATCACACTGGAGACCATCGACGATAACGACGTGATGACCGTGGAGGTAGAACTGGAAGGACTGGAGACTGATATCTATCCCGATCTGCAGAAGATGATGAAGGACATCCAGCGCGCCCTGAAAGACGAGATCCTGCTGACACCTGTTGTCAAACTGGTGAAGAAGGGCAGTCTGCCGCAGAGTGAGGGCAAGGCCGTCCGCGTGAAGGATCTTAGACCCAGCAGAGGATGAAGAAGTGGCTTATAAGTTGTCTGCTGATAGGCATGACCAGTGTCTGTTCCGCGCAGGAGCCGGCACTGCGTGATGTGTTCCGTCAGATACCCGACTCCCTGATGCCATCCCTCTCTCTGAATAACAGACTGGACTTTATCGACTTCCTGGATTCCAACATGAAGGCAGCGGTGAGGAACCAACTTGGGGGGATGAGTGAGATGACGGCTTTGACGGACGACAGCCTTTCCATCAGGATGAGTGATGCCTTGCGGATAGACATGCTGCTGTTGACGTTGGATGAGCCGCTCGATACGATCCGACAGGTGGTGGTCCTTGCCGAGACTTTCCTGACTGACTCTGTCTATGGGGAGACGACGGTGAAGTTCTATACGCCTGACTGGCAATTAATTACAAGAGATCATATCCCTTGGAATGAGATACAAAAGAAGCGCATCGATAGTCTGATTCTGCAAAATATCCTTAAATGGGATGAAGTCAGACTGAATAAAAGTTAAATCATAAGGTTCTTTGTGACATCAATGAATAATGTCACGGAATTCTTTTTATCTTTGCGATGTGTTTTTCATGGTATTAGATTATTAAGGTTAATAAGAATCCTATTTATCGCGAGATAAGTATTATTCGAACTCCATGCGCAGTATAAGATTTTATAATGCGGATGGTTCAAAAAAAGGGAGCCTGCGAAGGTTCCCTTTTTCCTTTATAACCACTTCCCGCATGGCGGGGATTGTTACTTAATAACTTCTGGCGATGATCACACGGGCCTTGGAGGGCTTGCCGCTCACCATGTCGGTGCCAGGTGTCTGTTCCACACCGAAAGGTACGCAACGGATCGTGGCCTGTGTCTCTTCCTTGATCTGTGCCTCGGTCTCGGCTGTACCGTCCCAGTGGCAGAGGAAGAATCCACCGTCCTTGATCTTCTCCTTGAACTCCTCGTAGTTGTCGCACTCGTAGATATGGGCATCGCGATAGGTCCTGGCCTTCTCGAAGATATTCTTCTGGATATCCACCAAGAGTTGTTCTACGTATTCTACGATACCCTCGATGGAGCGGGTCTCTTTCTCAAGGGTATCACGACGCATCACCTCGATGGTACCGTTCTCTAAGTCGCGGGCACCAAGCACCAGACGAACGGGTACACCCTTCAGTTCGTAGTCGGCGAACTTGAAGCCAGGACGCTTGTTGTCGGCATCGTCGAACTTCACGGTGATGCCCTTAGCGCGCAACTGTTCGATGATCGGCTGCACCTCCTTGTTCACCTGTTCCATCTGCTCCGGCTTCGTGGCGATGGGGATGATGACCACCTGGATAGGAGCGAGTTTCGGAGGCAGCACCAGTCCGTTATCGTCGGAGTGTGTCATGATGAGGGCACCGATCAGACGGGTAGAGACACCCCATGAGGTAGCCCATACATACTCTGGTTTATTGTCCTTGTTCAGATAGGTCACCTCGAATGCCTTGGCGAAGTTCTGTCCGAGGAAGTGGGAGGTACCGCTCTGCAGCGCCTTACCGTCCTGCATCATGGCCTCGATGGTATAGGTGTCGAGTGCTCCGGCGAAGCGCTCAGTCTCACTCTTCACACCCTGTACCACAGGTACGGCCATCCATTCCTCTGCAAACTTGGCATACACCTTCAGCATCTTCTGTGCTTCCTCCTCAGCCTCCTCACGGGTGGCATGGGCGGTATGGCCTTCCTGCCACAGGAACTCCGAGGTGCGGAGGAACGGACGGGTGCGCATCTCCCAGCGCATCACGTTACACCACTGGTTACACATCAGGGGCAGGTCGCGCCAGGAGTGGATCCAGTTCTTATACGTGTTCCAGATAATCGTCTCTGACGTAGGACGGATGATCAGTTCTTCCTCCAGTTTGGCAGCGGGATCGACCTCCACACCACTCTTGTCCTCCTTGGCACGCAGACGGTAGTGGGTCACCACGGCACACTCCTTGGCGAATCCCTCCACATGCTCGGCCTCTTTTGAGAGGAACGACTTCGGTATCAACAGGGGGAAATAGGCGTTCTGAGCCCCTGTCTCCTTAAACATCTTATCCAGTTGCTGCTGCATCTTCTCCCAGATGGCATAGCCGTAGGGCTTGATGACCATGCATCCGCGTACAGCACTCTGTTCTGCAAGATCAGCCTTCACTACCAGGTCGTTAAACCACTGACTGTAGTTGTCGGCTCTTTTCGTTAATTCTTTTAGTTCTTTTGCCATTGTTTATGTCTGTCTATCAAATTTGCGTGCAAAATTACATAAAAAATATGAATTAGATGTGTTTTATTATGAATTAATTGTTATCTTTGCAGGCAAAAGATACGTTTAACACTTAAAATAGTTAGAATTATGAAAAGTATGAAGTCAATGGCCGTTGCCCTTTGCGCTGCATTGGTGCTGGTAGGATGTGGAATGAGTAAGACTGGTCAGGGTGCGCTGATTGGTGCTGGTGGTGGTGCTGCCCTCGGTGCAGTGATTGGCGCTTTGGCTGGTAACACGGCTATCGGTGCTGCCGTAGGTGGTGCTGTAGGTGCTGGTACTGGTGCTATCATCGGTAAGAAGATGGACAAGGCCAAGAAAGAGGCCGAAGCCATTCAGAATGCCCAGGTAGAGCAAGTGACAGACTCCAACGGTCTGGAGGCTGTGAAGATGACCTTCGACTCTGGTATCCTCTTCAAGACTGGTAAGTCTGACCTGACAGTTGACTCTAAGGCTTCC
>Ga0129306_1000796_pt1 | contig 43499 bp, 34 predicted proteins | sample P827metagenome_FD_94438 | JGI IMG/M metagenome (GOLD analysis project Ga0129306, IMG submission 94438) | Capybara group fecal microbial communities from Wisconsin, USA - P827 metagenome | ecosystem: Host-associated > Mammals > Digestive system > Large intestine > Fecal | place: USA: Wisconsin... | reverse complement strand
CCAAGCGGGAGTCCCGTCTCGTGACGGCGCAGGTTCTTCGACCGTTAGCGGAGCGTAGCGACAGCTAAAAGGGAGAAGTTCGCCGTCAAGGGACGGACGCGCAGGCTGCGCCTGCCGCGAACCTTGAGGAGAAACGCTTTCAACCCCTGCGCAAGAGCGCCGCGAGAGACAGTATCCAGGTCGATACTTCTCCACCCACTTTTGGCGGTGATCCATAATTCCGTCCCTTATTATTGGGAACAATGTGCCAGTTGCCCCGAAATGACGGTAGGATACGCTTCTATTTGTAGAGGAAGCGCTTGATGGACATCTTCGGCGTCTTTTCGAAAGGCTGGGCCTGGAGCTCGACTTTCGAAATCTGGCTGTAATTGGGGAGCTGACGGTTCGCACCGGCGCGAATGTTTTCGGGAATGTCACTCCTGGCCTCGACATCGAGGAGGGCCTTGGCGATGGCCTGCTCATCGAGGAAGACCAGCGCGACCAGCTTGCCGCCACGGTCGACCACCACGCTCTCGACGACATATTCCTGGTTGTTGACGATGGCCTCGATCTCCTCCGGATAGATGTTCTGGCCGGACGGGCCCAGGATCATGTTTTTCGAACGGCCACGGATAAAGATGTTGCCCTCGGCATCGATGATGCCCAGGTCACCGGTCTTCAGCCAGCCGTCGTCCGTAAAGGCGTTCTTCGTCGCCTCCTCGTTCTTGTAGTAACCGATCATGATATTCTCGCCGCGCGCCTGGATCTCGCCCACCACATGCTGGGGATCTTCCGAATCGATGCGCACCTCGGCCACGTCGACACACTTGCCGCAGGAGCCGGCCACATATTTCGTCCAGTGCTCATAAGCCAGCAGCGGGCAGGCCTCGGTCATGCCATAGCCCACCAGATACGGGAACTTGATGCGCTTGAACAATTTCTCCACTTCGGGGTTCAGCGCCGCGCCGCCCATGATAAACTCCTGGACATTGCCGCCGAACGCCTGCACGAGACCATCTTTTACTTTCTTGTAAATGAGATTATTAATCCCGGGTACCTTCAGTAAAAATTTAATAGCCGGCCTGTCGAGTGTCGGCTTCACTTTCGACTTGTAGATCTTCTCCATCACCAGCGGAACGGTGATCAGCAGATAGGGCTTCACATCGGCGAAGGCCTTCAGCAGAGCCGCCGGCGTAGGCGTCTTACCCAGCCAGTAGATGGATGTGCCGTTGCAGAGCGGATAAATGAACTCAATCACCAGACCGTACATGTGCGCCATCGGAAGCATGGAGACCATCTTGTCGCCGGCCGGCACGTGACGCTGGCTGTAGTCCACATTGGCGGAGAAGTTCCGGTAGGTCAGCATCACGCCCTTCGGATCGCCCGTCGAGCCGGAAGTATAGTTGATGGTCGACAGATTGTCCCAGTTGTCGGTCGGGAAGACGACGTCGTCGGGGCCGTATCCGTTCGGGTATTTGGCCGCGAACAGGGCGTCCATCTGGCCATAGATTTCCTTCACCTTGTCGTCGGCCGTCCAGAGCGGCTCCCAGGTATCCACGTCAACGGCCAGCTTCAGGAGCGGCATCTTCGTGATGTCGAGCTTCTTCCATTTGGCTTCGTTGGTGAACAGGGCGATGCTCTCGGAATGGTTGACCAGGTGATTGACACTCTCAGGGATAAAATCGGCCAGGATGGGCACGATTACCGTCTCGTAGGTATTGACGGCCAGGTACGCCATGCCCCAGCGGGCACCGTTCTGGGCGCAGATGGCGATGCGGTCGCCTTTCCTGAAGCCCAGTTTCTCGAATACAAGATGGAATTTCTCGATCTGCGTGGCCATCTGGGCGTAGTTGAACGTCTCGCCGCCGATATTGTTGAGGGCCGGCTTGTCCCAGAACTTGCGGGTAGCCGCCTGCAGTCTTTCCAGATAATGCGGGTACTTGCTCATACTTGCTATGTAGGTTTTGGTTTTTCGTCAGGCCTCGGCATCGGATTTGAGCGGAGGCATCATCATCGGGTTCATCGGCAAACGGATCTCACCGAACTGGCTTTCGTATTTCCGGATGTTCTCGGTCAGGGCGCCCAGCAGGCGCTTCGCGTGCTCGGGCGTCATGATGATACGGCTCCCTACCTGCATCTTGGGCATGCCCGGCATATTCTGCGCGAAATCGAGGATGAATTCGCTCGACGAGTGGGTGATGATGGCCAGGTTGGCGTAGCGTCCCTGCGCCACCTCGGGCTTGATCTCGATATCAATCTTCTTTTCCATGGCGGACACTTATTTGGCAAATGCGACGGCCCGAGTCTCCCGGATCACGGTAATCTTGATCTGGCCCGGATAGGTCATCTCATCCTGAATCTTGCGGGCGATCTCGGTGGAGAGTTCCTCGCACTGCTGGTCGCTCACGCTCTCCGCACCTACGATGACGCGGAGTTCGCGGCCGGCCTGGATGGCGTAGGTCTTGGTGACGCCCGGATGCGACAGAGCAATGCCTTCCATGTCCTTGAGGCGCTTGATGTACGATTCGATAACCTCGCGGCGGGCACCCGGACGGGCGCCGGAAATGGCGTCGGCCACCAGCACCAGCGGGGCGATGAGCGTAGTCATCTCGATCTCTTCGTGGTGCGCGCCGATGGCGTTGCAGATGTCGGGTTTCTCTTTGTATTTCTCCGCCACCTTCATGCCAAGGAGTGCGTGCGGGAGTTCAGGATCTTCCTCACAGACCTTGCCGATGTCGTGCAGCAGGCCGGCGCGTTTGGCAGCCTTGGTATTGAGGCCCAGTTCGGAGGCCATGGTCGCACAGATGTTGGCCACCTCGCGGGCGTGCTGCAGCAGGTTCTGGCCGTAGGAACTGCGGTATTTCATGCGGCCCACCAGCCGGACCAGTTCCACGTTCAGGCCGTGGATACCCAGGTCGATGCAGGTGCGCTTGCCGGTTTCCATGATTTCGTCGTCGAGCTGCTTGCTCACTTTCTCTACCACTTCCTCGATGCGGGCGGGGTGGATGCGGCCGTCGGCCACGAGTTGGTGCAGCGCCAGGCGCGCCACTTCGCGGCGTACCGGGTCGAAGGAGGAAAGCAGGATGGCTTCCGGCGTGTCGTCGACCACGATCTCCACGCCCGTGGCAGCTTCCAGGGCGCGGATGTTGCGGCCCTCGCGGCCGATGATGCGGCCCTTGATCTCGTCGTTCTCGATATTGAAGACCGTGACGGCGTTTTCGATGGCCGTCTCGGGCGCCGTGCGCTGGATGGTGTTGATCACGATGCGCTTGGCCTCCTTGGCGGCGTTCAGACGGGCTTCATCCATCACTTCATTGACATAGGACATGGCTTCGGTGCGCGCTTCCGCCTTCATGTTCTCAACCAGCTGGTTCTTGGCATCTGCGGCCGTCATGCCGGCCACTTCTTCGAGCTTCTCAATCACCTTGCCGCGCAACTTTTCGTATTCTTCCTGCTTCTTGGCCACGATATCCATCTGGCCCTTGAGGTTTTCACGGATGGCTTCGACTTCCTTCTGTTTTCGGCCCAGTTCGGAGTTCTGCTGGTTCAGGCTGATTTCGCGCTGCTTGAGCTTGTTCTCCATCTGGAGGGCCTGTGCGTTTCGCTCGTTGATGTAAGCTTCATGCTCGCTCTTGAGCTGGAGGAATTTTTCTTTGGCCTGGAAGATCTTTTCTTTCTTGATGGCTTCACCTTCGGCCTGCGCGTTCTTGAGAATATCGTCGCGCTTTCCCTTCAGTATGACGTTCCTGACGAGCAGGGTCCCGAGGACACCCAGGCCCGCAGAGATAAGTGCTGTTACGATGATTACTAATGCTGTTGACATGATCGTAATATATTGAGTGGTTTAAGGTTTCACGCAATACTTACGGTCGAAGGAAAAAAGCCGTCAGTCCTGGTCTGTTCGAAAATCTTGAAATACAAGATTTGAGCTCCGGCCCTATCGCAGACTTCCAACGTCCTGTCGAAACAGAATCCCCCGGAGGGTCACCCAGGCCTGTCTTTGACGACCGAGTAGGCTCGGTTTGAGTTATAGTGTTGATTTTGGCAAAGAGCAGGACTAACGGCTAAGGTATTCTCCCAGTGCTGCATCCAGGTCGCCCAGGCGCTGCAGCACGCTGTTGGTTTCTTTTGAACTCCTGGCTTCAAGCTCAAGCAGACGTGTCTCCTCGGACAGGAGAATCATGCTCAACACATCGCTCATATCCTGATCCCGGAAATCGAAGCGGAGCGAGTCAATCTCCTCGTTGATCCGTTTCGCGGCGCGGCGGATGATCTCCTCCCGCTCCGGATCCACCATGTGGACCGTTTCCTTTCCGGCAATTCTCAATGTGATCTGTTGTTTCATCGCCTCATTCGTTCAGCAAACTTACGCACGCATCGATTTCCTTCATCAATCTGGCCACTTTCTTCTTGGCTTGCGTCCGGTCTACGGCCGTTCCCAGGAATGCATCCTTCAATCGTAAGCTATCTATTTTTTTTTCTAATTCTTTAATTCGTTGTTCTTTTTTCTGGTTGTCACTTTCGCTTTTGGCCAGCGAAGCCCGCAGCCCGGCATTCTCCGTGGCGAGTGATTCATAGCGGGAAATCAACTCTTCCACTTTGCTTTTCAACCGGACGGCGAGATCTTGTTCCATAGCGAAAAATATTCGTACAAAGTTATGTATTATTTTACAAATTTCCAATTGGATGATACCTCCGGGACAATTTCTTCCTGTCCCGCAATGTAGTCGCCCACCATCGAGCGTATATCCTTCATCTTCTCATAGACCACCAGCGAATCAGGATGCACGCCCGCTCCCTGCAGGAGCAGGTCGCCGCCGCCGGAAGCACGGTACGAGGTCATGGCCACCTTGTAGGTCTTATCGAGGTCGAAGGGCGTTCCGTCACTCATCGAGAGGATCCTCACCCGCTCCCCTTTCGGCGCGCTCCGGCTCACTTCGTAGATGATGCCGTCGGCAGAATCCCAGTTGTAGGTCGCGCCGGTCCGGCGCACCCAGTTGTCGTAGGAGTACTCCAGATAGTCCTTCACCTGCCGGCCGGTCATGCCCACCACGTAGAGCGTATTCTCGAAACGGTAGATGGTGACCAGGTCCTGGAACTCGATGACGCCCTTGGGCACCACGCCGCCGCTGGTCAGCGGTGCGGCGAAGGAGATGTCAGCGCCGGAAGCATTGAGTTGCACGGTGTGCACGAGATTGATGTAGGAGGAAGGGCCGTCCAGGGCGTCGGCCAGGAAGATATTTTCGGCGAGCCGTCCGATGGGACGGGACGAGAAGGCCTTGACAGCCCGGAAATCGTCCTTGAATTCCGCCACATACGCGGAGTCGGCAGGATACTGCTCCATGGGAACCAGCTTGTAGTCCACGTTGCGCTCGATCAGCTTTCCATTCTTGATCCGCAGGGTGAAATCGGCCTGACCGACATACTGGGCTTTCGTGCCCTCGTCGAGCAGCACCACGCTGCCGTTCGGATTGTCCACCTCCTTGGCCAGGGGGCGGTGGTCATGGCCGCTGAGCACCAGGTCCACATGGGCCAGCGAGGAAGCCAGGTACAGGGCTTCGTTCTCCCGGTCGGGCAGGTCGGTGCCTGTTCCCGAATGGACCGCCAGCACCACCAGCTGCGGCCGCTCCCGGGCGATGATCTTGTCGATCAGCGGCTGGGCGATGTCGTGGATCAACTGGAAATCCATGCCGTGCCAGTAGGAAGACGAAAGCCAGCTTTTGATGTTGGCATTGGTCATGCCGACCACGGCCACTTTCACACCGCCGCGGTCGATGAGGCAGTACGGCAGGAAATACGAATCCGACACCAGCTTGTTGTTCGGGTCTTCATCCATGTCGGCCTTGCCGTTCTCGTCCCGGTCCAGGGCCGCATTGGCGGCTATATACGGGACGGTCAGTTCGCGCTGGATGCGGTCGTATACGTCATGGCCGGTCTCCAGGTCGTGGTTCCCCACGATCACAGCGTCATACGCCAGATATTCCATGATGCGCGGCATGATGTGCGGCACGTCAGTAGCCACGTAGTTGAAATAATACGCTGCGTTGTCTCCCTGCAGGTTGTCGCCCACGTCGATCAGGACCGGTTCCACGCCGGAAGCGCGCAGCTCCTTCAGGTAGGAAGCCACATGGGCCATCGACGTGCGGTTGGCTTTGTCGTCGACATACGAAGAGTCGAAGAAGGCGCCATGCACGTCCGTCGTGGCACAGATGGTCACGCGGTACGCCCCGTCGGCCAGCGATTCCTTCGAAGAGATGAGGGAGATCAGGCAGCCGATACCGAAGCCGATACCAAAGAGAGCAATGAGAATTGCAAAAATCCTTACTATACTCTTTTTCATTGAAATGCTTTTCTTTATCTAAAGTTTCACTATATATTCGTCAGCATCTTCACTCACCGGAAAACGGCTGCGGTAATGCTGCAGTTTAGGCAGGGACAAATCGGCCGTGAGAAAGCGGACGCCCCCGACGCGGCGGCGGCGTGCCATGTCCTGGCCGAAAAAATTCACGATCATCGAATGCCCGTCGTATTCGCACAAAGCGTCTTTACCGATGCGGTTGCAGAAAGCGGCATAGCAGGCGTTCTCCACGGCCCGGGCATGCAGGAGGATATCGGCAGCCTCGATGCGGATGGCCGGCCAGTTGGCGATGTTCAGCAGCAGGTCGTAGCCACAATCCGGATTGCGGCTCCAGACCGGGAAGCGGAGATCATAGCAGACATTGAGCTCGATGTTCCAGCCCTTGTAGGGGACGGTGCAGCGGCTCCGGCCCTTTTCGTAGGCTCCGCTCTCGCCCGAGGGCGAAAAGAGGTGGCGCTTGTCGTAGTGCCACTCCTCCCCTTCCGGCGCGATGAAAAAGCAGCGGTTGTAGCGATGCCCGTCCGCCAGGGTGGGAACGGATGCCACCACCGCCACGCCACAGGAACGGGAAAGCGCGCGCAGCCAGCTGGCGGAAGGTCCGTCAACAGGCTCGGACAAGTCGGGGTTCATGGTAAATCCCACCGAGAACGTCTCGGGAAACACCAGCAGGTCCGGCCGGTATTTCGCGATGAAGCGCCGCACCGGGCCCTCGATCCTGGCGAGCGTCCCGGCAGCGTCTTCCCAGACGATGTCATGCTGGCAGAGGGCGATCTTGAGGTTCTCCACTGTTCGTATTCTTGTTTTTAATCTTGTTGATAATCAATGCAATCGCTCCGTCTCCCGTAACATTGCCAGCCGTGCCGAAGCTGTCCATGGCGATGTAGAGGGCGATCATGAGGCCCTGCATGCCGGCATCGAAGCCCAGCATGCTGGAGAGAAGACCGAGCGCCGCCATGATGGCGCCACCCGGGACACCCGGCGCGGCGATCATGGTAATGCCGAGCATCAGGATGAAAACCGCGTAGGTGCTGAAGCTGACGTTGAGCCCCATACTCAACGAGATGGCGTAGGCACAAGCCACGATCTTCAGAATGCTGCAGGACATGTGTATGGTGGCGCAAAGCGGGACGACAAAGTCGGCCACGTCCGGATTGACGCCGTTCTTGATGGACTGGGCCCGCGTCACGGGGATCGTGGCGGCGGAGGACTGAGTGCCGAGCGCCGTCACATAGGCGGGCAGCATGGTCCAGAGCGCCTTGAAAGGATTCTTGTGGGCGATGGCGCCGGCGATGCAGAACTGCAGCACCAGCACCGTGATATGCATCACAAAGATGATGACGATGATCTTGACGAACATCCCCAGGACAGGGGTAACATTCCCTTCCACTCCCATCTCGAGGAAAATGCCGAAGATGAAAAGCGGCAGGAGCGGAATGATCACATTCTGGATGACCAGAAAGACCACCTCCCGCAGTTCCAGCATCACATGTTTGAAAGTATCGCCTTTCGAGCCGACCAGGGCGAGGCCCAGCACGAAGGCCAGCACCAGCGCGGTGGTGACGTTCATGAGCGGCGGCATCTCGATGGTGAAAAAGGGCTTCAGCATGTTGCCTGTCATGTCGATATTGCCGAGCGAGACGGCAGCCTTGCCCAGCAGCGCAGGATAGGTGGCACGGCAGGTAAAGTAGGAGAAAAAGCCCGCCAGGACGGTCGAGAGATAGGCGATGAGCGCCGTGATGAGCAGCAGCTTCCCCGCCCCTTTTCCCAGTTCGAAAATACCCGGGGCGATGAGTCCGAGGATGAGGATCGGGATGAAAAGACCCAGGAAATTGCTGAAAATGCTGTTAAAGGTGATGAAGCAGCGTGCGAGCCCGCTCGGAAAGAAGAACGAGCACAGGATACCCAGCACGATGGCGATCAACACTTTCGGGAGCAGTCCCCAATCTTTGAGTCGTTTCATAGCTTACTATTTCAAACTTTTGACAGCCGTTTCGATGCGCCGCATGGCCTCGGCTACCATGGCGCGCGGTGCGCCAACATTCATGCGCATATGACCCTCGCCGCCGCGACCGAAAGCCTCGCCGTCGTTGAAAGCCAGCTGCGCTTTGTTCACGAACAGGTCGATAAGGGCGGCATGGTCCAGTCCCAGCCCGCGGCAGTCGAGCCAGATGAGGAAAGAGGCCTGCGGACGGACCGCCACGATGCCGGGCACGTTGCTGCGGAGATAGTCACAGACGAAGTCCACGTTGTCCTGCACATAGTCGAGCATCTGGCGGCGCCATTCCCCGCACCGGGTGAAGGCCGCCTCGGTGGCGATGGCCGACAGGAACAGCGGCTCGCCGAACTCGTTGCACGACAGATACTGGAAGAAAGGCTCCCGCAGGCGCGGGTTGGGCACCACGCAGAACGAACTCACCAGGCCGGCGATGTTGAAGGTCTTGCTCGGCGCCGCGAAGGTGATGGAAACCTCCGCCGCGGCCGGCGATACGGTCGGGAATGGGTGGTGGACAAAGCCCCGGTGCGCCATGTCGGCGTGGATCTCGTCGGAAATCACCAGCACATCGTAGCGACGGCAGATCTCCGCCAGGGCCGCCAGGTCCCCTTTCGGCCAGACAATGCCGGCCGGATTGTGCGGATTGGAGAGGATGAGCAGCCTGGGCGATTCGCGGCGGCAGACGTCCTCCAGGCCCGCCAGGTCCATCCGGTAAGTGCCGGCGTCGGCATCCCACGCCAGCGGATTCTCGACGATCTGCCGGCCATTGTTGCGCGGCAGGTTCAGGAAGGGCATGTAGACGGGCGGCTGCACCACCACCTTGTCGCCAGGCTTCGTGAAGCACTGCAGCACGTAGGCGATGCCCCGCACGATACCCGGGATGAAGCTCATCTCCTCGCGACAGAACGTCCAGCCGTGCAGTTCCCGCTCCCAATTGATGACGGAAGACCAGTAGGAGGCGGCAGGGATGCTATATCCGTAGATCTGGTGGGAGAGACGCCGCTCGATCGCTTCCCGGACGGGTGCCGGTGTCTCGAAGTACATGTCGGCCACCCAGAGCGCAAGCAGGTTGCTTCGTCCGTAGCGTTCCTGCAGCACATCGGTCATGATGGCACCGGATCCGCGCCGGTCGACAAGCTTGTCAAAGTCGTATCGCATAAAATGCCCAATTTACATTAATATGTAAAGATAGGAAAAAGTGGCTATATTCTGTCATTTTTTGTAATTTTACCCGACAAATTTCTATCCATGGGAAGAATCTACGAGCGCCTCGCACAGGACTACCGCATCAAGGAAGGACTCAAAGCCTGCATCAGTTGCGGCACCTGCACGGCCATCTGCCCCGCAGCGGAGTTTTACCGCTACAATCCGAAGAAAATCGTCACGATCGTCCAGAGCCGCGACGACAACGCCATCACCGAACTCCTCAAGAGCGACGTAATCTGGTACTGTGGCGAGTGCCTGTCCTGCGTGACACGCTGCCCGCGCAAAAACGCGCCGGGGCTCGTCATCATGGCCTTGCGCGCCCTATCCATCGAACTGGGCTACTTCGCGGAAAGCGAGAAGGGCCGGCAGATGCTCCCGCTCATGCATGCCATGCAGCGCAACATCCTCGACTACGGATACTGTGTCTACCCCAAAACCTTCCAGTACGAGAAGCATCCCGAATACGGCACGGTGGGCCAATGGACCCAGGAGCACATGGAGGACGTGTACGAGCGCCTCGGCGCCCACCTCGGCCAGGTCGGTCCCGGCGCGCTGCGCCGGATTCCCCAGGAGTCGCTCGACGAGCTCAAGGCCATCTTCGACCTGACCGGCGCCACCCGCTGGATGGATATCGTGGAGGAAAAATCCCGCGAGAAGGCCGCCGAAATGGGTCTCACGATGGAGGAATATGAAGCGCAGGCCTTCAACCAGACCAGTTCCTGCCACCTCAACCCCCAGGAATGACACGCATATGATCTACCAAGGCAAACAGAAGATCTGGTCCGAGTACCAGAAAGAGATACCCGACGACCACTGGTTCTACGTACGGAGCTGCATCCGCCAGAGTTTCTTCCCGGCTTCCGAAAAGATGTTCCTGGAGATTCTTCGCAACCGGCTCGGCAAAGATGTCTACGAAACCCCTCACCACACCACCTGCGGCGGCATCGCCTACCACAGCGAGGCCATCCCGCAGGAAACGATGATGACCATCATCGCGCGGCAGTTCGCCCTGATGACCGAAGCGGGCTACGAAAACTACGTGTGCAGCTGCATCACGAGTTTTGGCCTCTACACGGAAGTGATGGAGGATTGGCGCAATTTCCCTGAACTGGAGGCGAAGATACGCGAGAACCTCTGGAAGGCCACGCGGCGTGAATTCAGGATCCCGACCTACCTGGCCCACGCCAGCGACCTGATCTACAAGTTCCGCAACGCGATCGCCGAGCAGGCGAAGTTCCGGCTGGTCAACAAGGCCACCGGCGAACCGCTCCGCGTCGTGGAGCACATCGGCTGCCACTACGCCAAGATGTTCCCTTCCAAGGGCGTGGGCGGCGCCGAATACCCGTACGTGCTGGCCGGGATGGTCGAATCGTGGGGCGGCGAGGTTATCGACTACCCGGAGCGGCGCCACTGCTGCGGCTTCGGCTTCCGCCAGTACCTGGTCAGGGCCAACCGCGGCTACTCCCTGTCGAACACCCACAAGAAGTTCGAAAGCATGGAGCCCTTCAAGCCCGACATGATCATCACCAACTGCCCGGGCTGCCCCTACTTCCTCGACCGCTGGCAATACGTCATCGCCGAGCAGACGGGCAAGACCTACGGCGGGAACGGCTATGGCATCCCCGTGTTCACCTATGAAGAGGTAGCCGGCTTGGTGCTGGGCTACGATCCCTGGGACCTGGGACTGCAGACCCATCAGGTGGCCGTCGAACCGCTGCTCGACAAGATGGGCGTCCCCTACAAACCCGAAGACAAATACAAGGGCCTGAACGGCAAGCAACTCCAGCGGCCGGAATTCCCCATGAACATCAAATGCTGCTGATATGAGCGAGAATGTCGTCGTCATCGGCGGTGGCCCCGCCGGCATCGAAGCCTCGCGCAGGCTCCGCGACCTGGGCTACACCCCTATCCTCATTGAAAAAGAACCCGTCCTGGGCGGACACCTGGCCCGCTGGGACCGCCTCTTCCCCGACGGCGTGGAAGCACGCTCCGTGCTGGATCCCATGCTCCAGGACCTGGACGGCATCAAGTATTTCACCGACACGACGGTCTCGTCGATCAACCGGCTCAAGGACACCTGGGTGGTGAAACTTTCGAACGGACTCTCGGCCCAGGTGCGCGCCATCCTGCTCAGCACGGGCTTCGACCTGTTCAAGGCGGAGAAGAAAGAAGAATACGGCTACGGCATCTACGAGCGCGTGATCACCAACGCCGAGCTGGAAGACTGGTTCAAGGCCGGCGCCGCCCCCCAGTTCGAGGGTATCCATACCATCGGGTTCGTTCACTGCGTGGGCTCGCGCGACGAGAAGGCGGGCAACCGCCAGTGCTCGAAGGTGTGCTGCGTGACCGCGGTCAAGCAGGCCTGCGAATTCAAGGAAAAGCATCCTGAGGTCACGGTCTACTGTTTCTACATGGACCTGCGCATGTTCGGGCGCAAGTTCGAAGACCTGTACCTGAAGGCCCAGAAGGAGCACGGCGTACGCTTTGTCCGGGGCCGTGTCTCCGAAGTGTCGGAAGACATCGACGGGCACCTCTTCGTCAAGGCGGAAGACACGCTCTTCGGCAAGCCCCTGAAGATCAAGATGGACATGCTGGTGCTGATGTGCGGCATGAGTCCGGCGGACGGCACGCCCGAACTGGCCCGGATGGTCAGCATCCCGATGGGCGAAGACGGCTTCCTCGTGCCTGCCAGCATCGTGGGCGCGCCTTGCATCGCACCGCGCGAAGGCATCTTCTTCGCAGGAACGTCGACGGGTCCCAAGACCATCCCCGAGACCCTTGGCGAAGCTTCTGCCGCCGCCCTGGCCATCGACCGTTATCTCAAAACCACTGCCCGGCGATGATTGACTTCGGCTACGGACTGACACCGAGCGCCACGCTCCGGATCGAGAACGTGCAGAACCCCCTTTTCGAGGAGCTGCACCGTCGCGAGCCCGACGTGGCCAAGTGCATCGCGTGCGGTTCCTGCACGGCCAGCTGCAGTGCGGGCTGCTTCACGGAAATGAGCCTCCGCCGCGTGATCCTGTCGCTCCAGCGGGGCCGTGAGAAAGAAATCCTGCCCATGCTGCAGCACTGCATGCTCTGCGGCAAGTGCCAGCTCGTCTGTCCGCGCGGCATCAACACGCGCCATCTCATCCTGAGCATCGGGAAGGTCTACGGTCCGGCGGACCAAAAAGAGGAGGTCCGGCCATGAAGGAACGCATCCTCGCCGCGTACGACCCCTTCGTCCTGCCGTTTGTCTTCGGCATCAGCTTCGTGATAGGCTACTGCCTGCTGGCGCTGTTCAAGGTCCTGGTGCAGCTCTCCCCTGCAGACCGCAGGAAGTTCGCGCTCTCGCTGATCACGCCTTCGGCCATTCTGAAGAATCTCCGCGACCTGTTCTGCGACTGTCTCCTCCACGTGAAGTTATGGAAGCGCAACAAGGTGCTGGGCTACATGCATTCCAGCATCGCCTTCGGCTGGTTCATGATCATCGTCATCGGCCACATCGAGACGGTTCTCTACATCCCGGAACGGCTGCACAAGCTCTACTACCCCATCTTCTTCCGCTTTTTCATGGAAGAGCAGAAGCAGACCCTGCAGGGTTCGTTCTTCTTCTTCCTGATGGACTTTTTCCTGCTCATCATCCTGAGCGGCATCACCCTGGCCATCATCAAGCGCTTCCGCTCGCGCATCGTGGGCATGCGGCGCACCACCAAGCTCACGCTGACCGACCACATCGGGCTCTACAGCCTCTGGGCCATCTTCCCGCTGCGCTGGATCGCCGAAGGCTTCACCGCGGGCGTAGCCGGCGGCAGCTTCATGACCATCCCGATCAACTGGATCCTGCACAACTTCATGAGCAAGCCGGAGAACATCACGGTGGCCTGGTGGGCCTATTCGCTGGCGTTGGGCACGTTCATGACGGTCCTCCCCTTCACGCGCTACATGCATATCCCGGCGGAAATCCTGCTGATTCCCATGCGGAACGCCGGACTGCCGGTACGCTACACGCGCAAGGGCTTCACGCTGGCGATGCTCTATTCCTGCCCGAGCTGCGGCGTCTGCATCGACGCGTGCCCGATGGGCGTGCAGAAGAAGAATGTCCAGGACGCGACGGTTTACATGGTGCGCAACCTCAAGCGGCGCAACCAGCGACGTTCCCTGGAGATTGCGGAAAAATGCCTGATGTGCGGCAAATGCGCGTCGCTCTGCCAGGTGCAGATGGACGCCTGCGGCATCCGCCTCGCCTACCGCACGGCGCAGGAAAAGAAGAACAACCGGCTTCCGGCCGATTTCAGTTACCTCAACGCCGTAACCCCGCAGGAGGTCGGAGAAGAGAAAGTGCTGTACTACGCCGGTTGCATGAGCTCGCTCACCCCGGTGATTTCCCGTTCGGTGCAGCGTGTCCTGCAGGCAGCCGGCGTGCCTTTCGAACTGATGGACAGGGACGGCACCATCTGCTGCGGACGCCCGCTTCTCCTGGCCGGACGCCGCGACGAGGCGCAGCAACTGATCGAGAAGAACCGCCAGCTCATCGAAAAGAGCGGCGCCCAGATCCTGCTCGTCAGCTGTGCCATCTGCTACCGCATCTTCAAGGAGCAATACGACCTGATCGGCGTGGAGGTCGTGCACTATACCGAATATTTCAACCGCCTCATCGCCGCGGGCAGGCTTCCCCTGAAAAACAGCCATGAGACGCTGGTCTACCACGATCCCTGCGACCTGGGACGTGGCTGCGGCATCTACGACGCACCGCGTCAGGCGCTCTCGCAGGTCGGCCAGCTGGTGCCGGCCCTCAAAGAAAGGGAGGAAAGCGTCTGCTGCGGCGGTTCCGTGGGCTCGCTGACGCTGCGCTACGAAGACCGCGAACCCATCACGCGCGGTTCCATCGAGAATCTGACGGCCAACAACCCCGAGCAGATCGTTACCGCCTGTCCCCTCTGCCTCAAGACTTTCGGCCGCTTCGCCCCCGTCCCCGTCAGGGACTTCGCCGAAATGCTCGCCCTTCACTTGGAAACAAACAAAAACGATACGAAATGAACGGATTTGAACCCACGAAATACGAGCTGGAAACTGTGGCCACCGGCCGGCGCTTCGAGGATGCGGGGTGGTCGCTGGCCGACCCGCAATGCCAGGAGCCCTCGCTGGTCAGGGCCGTTTATGAGAAGAAACAAATTGCTTTCGGGCCGGAGGAACGGGGCATCTACCAGTTCGCGGACTGGATGCCGGTGCGGCGGATGCTGAAGGGATCCGCCCCGACCGTCACCTACCGCAGCGAAAAACTCGCCGCCAGGCTGAAACTCCCGAACCTGCATATCGCCTTCTCGGGCTGGTGGCCCGAAATCGGCGCTGCCATGAGCACCTGCTCCTTCAAGGAAACGGAAGCCTACAGCGTGTGCGCCCGCATCCCCGACGGAGAGAAGCGCGTACTAGTGGTGGCCTCGGCCGGCAACACGGCCCGGGCCTTTGCCAAAGTCTGTTCGGAGAACAACATCCCTTTGCTGCTCAGCGTGCCGGAAGAGAACATCGATGCGCTCTGGTTTGAGAGACCCCTGAACGAATGCGTGAAACTCATGTGCTCACCGCGCGGCACCGACTATTTCGACGCCATCGCCCTCGGTGATGCCGCCTGCACCTCGCCGATGTTCTTCGCCGAAGGCGGCGCCAAGAACATCGCCCGCCGCGACGGCATGGCCACCACCGTGCTGTCTGCCGCCAAGGTTCTGCAGCGTACCCCCGAGGCCTATTTCCAGGCCATAGGCTCCGGCACCGGCACCATCGCCGCATGGGAGGCCAACCTCCGCCTGATCGATGACGGGCGCTTCGGCAGCCACAAGATGAAACTCTTCCCCTCGCAGAACGTGCCTTTCCTGCCCATGTACGACGCCTGGAAGGCCGGCAGCCGTGCATTGCTGCCCATGGACGATGAAAAAGCCCGCGTGCAGGCCCTTGAGATCAAAGCCAAGGTGCTCTCGAACCGGCGGCCGCCGTACAGCCTGCGGGGCGGCGTCTACGACGCCTTGCTGGATGCCGGCGGCGACATCGAATGCGCCACCAACGCCGACATCGCCGCCATGCAGCATCTCTTCCTCGATACCGAAGGCATCGACATCCATCCCGCCGCAGCCGTAGCGCTCCAGGGCATGATCAACGCCTTCGAAGCCGGCAAGCTGCCGCGCGATACCGTGGCCCTGCTCAACGTCACCGGCGGCGGTCAGGCCCGCTTCCAGCGCGAGCACAAGTGCCACTACCTGAAACCCAGCCTGATCGGCAACGCCTCCGACCCGGACATCGTCGAAAAAATAGAAAAGCTCTTCCGATAAACCCCTTCAGCCATGAAAAGACTTCTTGTTTCCGTCCTGGCCCTGGCCGCCCTCCTGCTCATGACGTCCGGCTGCCAGACCACACCCGCCAGCGACAACCCCGAGGTGAACGCCGCCACGGCGCTGGCCCACCGCATCTTTCCCAGGCAGGCAGGCCATTTCGTCTTCGAGGCCCTGCCCGCAGGGGCATCCGACTATTTCACCCTGCGCAGCGAAGGCCGCAAGATCGTCATCGGCGGCAACAATGCCAACTCGATGGCCGTAGGCCTCAACTACTACCTGAAATACTACTGCCACGTCAATGTCGGCTGGTTCGCCTGGGACAAGGGAGACATGCCGAAGAAACTGCCCGCCGTGGAGACGCCCGTCAAGATCGACGCACGCGTGCCGCAGCGCTTCTTCCTGAACTACTGTACCTACGGCTACACCATGCCCTGGTGGACCTGGAAGGAGTGGGAGCACTTCATCGACTGGATGGCGCTCAACGGCATCAACCTGCCGCTGGCCATCACGGGCCAGGAATCCATCTGGTACCAGGTCTGGACGGAACTGGGCCTGAGCGACGAAGAGGTCCGCAGCTACTTTACCGGACCCGCCCACCTGCCCTGGCACCGCATGCTGAACATCGACCGCTGGGGCGGCCCGCTGCCGAAATCCTGGCTCGAAGGGCAGGAAGCCCTGCAGAAGCAGATTGTCGCGCGCGAGCGCGAACTCAACATGAAGCCGGTGCTGCCGGCCTTCGCCGGCCATGTGCCGCCGGAGCTGCAGCGCATCTACCCCGACGCGAAGATCGAGCGCATGAGCGACTGGGCAGGCTTCGCCCTGGAGGACTACCCCTGGTTCCTCGATCCGGAGGACAAGCTTTTCCCCGAGATCCAGAAGCGTTTCCTCGAGAAAGAGCTTGCGATCTACGGAACCGACCATGTCTACGGCATCGATATCTTCAACGAAATGATTCCCAAGAGCTGGGATCCCGCCTACCTGGGCCGCGTGAGCCACGGCGTGTATGAATCGCTGGCCGCCGCCGACCCCGACGCCGTCTGGCTCCAGATGACCTGGCTCTTCTACAACGAGCGCAAATACTGGTTCGAAGGCGACTCAGACGAGCGCGTGAAAGCCTTCCTGACGTCCTATCCGGCCGGACAATCGATCCTGCTCGACTACTACTGCGAGCGGATGGAGGTCTGGCGCAAGACCCAGAGCTATTACGGCATCCCGTTCATCTGGTGCTACCTGGGCAACTTCGGCGGCAACACCTTCCTGGCCGGCAACATCCAGGAGATCAACGGATTGATCGAAGGTACCTTTGCCGAGGCCGGGCCGAGTTTCCAGGGCCTGGGCTCCACGCTCGAAGGTTTCGACTGCAATCCCTTCATGTACCAGTTCATCTTTGAAAAGGCGTGGGACATGCCGCAGCACCAGAACCTCGACACCTGGGCGGGCACGCTGGCGCAGATGCGTTCCGGCGTGAACAATGCAGATGCCAGGGCTGCCTGGAAGGAACTCTTCGACGAGATCTACATCCAGCGCTCCGTCCCGGGCCACAGCCCGATCATGAACCTGCGGCCCTCGTTCCAGCGCTCGACCTCCTACCACTCCAGCGTCCGTTTCAACTATGAAAACGAGAAGCTTCGCTCCGTGATCGACCGGCTGCTGGCCGCCGACGGCGAAGGCCCTTCGTACGGATTCGACCTGGTGAACCTCACGCGCCAATACCTGAGCAACCAGTTCGAGCAGCGCTTCGCCGAATACAAGACGGCCTACGAGAACGTCGATACGGAGCAGATGGCCGCGTTGAAAGAAGAGATGCTGGCCTGCTTCGACACCCTCGACGAACTGCTCGCTTCGCAGGACTACTTCCTGGTGGGCAAGTGGATCGCCGATGCACGCAGCTGGGGCGCCACGCCGGAAGAGGCCGACTACTTCGAGTCCAACGCCCGCAACCTGCTGACATCCTGGGGCGACCGGGGCAATCTGCTCACGGATTATGCGGACCGCTCCTGGGCCGGCCTGGTGAAAACCTACTACAAACCGCGCTGGGAGATGTTCTTCGAGGCCGTGGACGAAGCCGTGGCCGCCGGCGAGAAGCTGGAAGGCGAACGCTTCGACACCCTGCTCGAAGCCATGAAAGACCACGAATACAACTGGTGGACCGAGCGTCCCGGCAACTTCCCGTCGAAGCCGCAGGGAGACCCCATCACACTGGTCCGCCGGATCATGTCCTGCCAATAATCTTTCATTGAGTTATGCAATACCGAAAGAACCGCTACGGAGAAGCACTGTCCCTGCTGGGATACGGCTGCATGCGCTTGACGCGCAAGGGTAGATCCATTGACCTCGAAAAGGCTGAAAGCGAGATCATGGCCGCTTTCAGGGCCGGCGTCAATTATTACGACACCGCGTACCTCTATTCGGGAAACGAAGTGGCCCTGGGCCAGATTCTCGAGAAGAACGGCATCCGGGAACAGGTGCACATCGCCACCAAACTTCCCCATTATCTCGTCCAGAAATCATCGGGCCTCGACCGCATATTTGACGAGCAGCTCCGCCGCCTCCGCACAGACTATGTGGACTATTACCTGATGCACATGCTGACCGACCTGGCGGAATGGGAACGGCTCAAGTCCCTGGGCATCCTCGAATGGATCGAGGAGAAGAAACGAAAGGGCGTCATCCGCAACATCGGCTTCTCCTACCACGGCAATACCGACAATTTCCTGAAAATCCTGGACAACTACGACTGGGACTTCTGCCAGATCCAATACAACTACCTCGACGAACATACCCAGGCCGGGGCCAAGGGGCTGGAAGCAGCCGCCGCCAGGGGCATCCCCGTCATCATCATGGAACCGCTCCGCGGCGGCAAGCTGGTCAACCTGCTTCCCGAGGAGGCGAAAAAGGCCTTGGCACGCAGCGGAAGAGGCTGGACACCTGCCGAATGGGCTTTCCGCTGGCTGTACAACCAGCCCGCCGTCACAGTCGTCCTTTCGGGCATGAATTCCCTGAAGATGATCGAAGAGAATGTCGCTACGGCGTCCGACGCCCGTGCCGGTGCTTTCACGGAAGCAGATCACGCCGTGATCGAACAGGTCCGGCAACTGATACGGGAGACAGAAAGAGTCGGTTGTACGGGCTGCCGGTACTGCATGCCCTGCCCCAAAGGCGTCGACATTCCGGGTGTGTTCCGCAGCTACAATGCCATGTATGCCGAGAGCAAATGGTCCGGGCGCTGGCAATACATCCAGAACGTCGCCATGACCAAAGAGCCCACCTTCGCCTCGCAGTGCATCGGCTGCGGCAAGTGCGAAAGCCATTGCCCGCAAGGACTTCCGATCCGCGAGAAACTGAAAGAAGCCGACCGGGCGCTGCGTCCGCTCCCCTACCGGCTCGGCATCGCCCTCGCGCGCAAATTCATTCTCAGATAAGCGAAAGGACTTCGCAAACGACGAAGTTGCTGCCGCCGATGAAGATCAAATCTTTATCGGCGGCCATGCTTTCCGCCAGGGCCAGGGCGTCGGCGACGCGATAGGCCACGCGGCCATTCAGGCCGTGGTCGGACATGACGTTGGCCAGCTCCGCAACCGGCAGGGCGCGGGAACTCGTGGCCTGCGTCCAGATGTAATGGACGTTGCGCGGCAGCAGCGGTGCGATGGCGTCGACATCTTTCTCGCGTGCCAGGCCCAGGATGAAAAAAACGTTTTCGTAGTCGCAGGAGATGCGGTCCACCTGCTCGGCAACCCAGCGCAAACCATGCGCATTATGGCCCGTGTCGCAGATGATCTGCGCCTTGTGTTGAACAGGATCGGCCTCACGCAGGGTCTCCCAGCGGCCATGCAGGCCCGTATTCCGGGCGGCGTGGCGGACACCGGTGCGGAAGGCTTCGAGGTCGAAGCCCAGCATAGGCTGCAGGATGCCGACGGCGGCGGAGAGTGTGCAAAGGTTCCTTTCCTGGTAGTCTCCGGGGAGATCCAGGTCAGCCACCTTCAGCGAAAGACACGGCGGCGCCTCCACGGCAAAGGTAAGGAGGCTGCCGCAGGCAGCGGCCTTCGCCTCGAATACCGGCCGGGTCTCTGGTGTGAATTCCCCGACGACGGCCGGTACGCCAGTCTTGATGATGCCGGCCTTCTCGCCGGCAATGGCCGCCAGCGTATAACCCAGGTGTTCGCAGTGCTCCAGGCCGATGTTGGTGATGATGCTCAGGATAGGCGTGATGACGTTGGTCGAGTCGAGCCGGCCGCCCAGGCCGGTTTCGATGACGGCCACGTCCACCGCCTCTTCCGCAAAGAAAGCGAAAGCCATCCCGGTCGTGATTTCGAAGAACGACGGTTTGTGCTCCTCGAAGAAACCGTGCCAGCGATCGATGAAACCCTCGACGAATTCCTTCGGAACCATCCGGAAGCCATCGCCTTCCACCATCTTCATCCGTTCGCGGAAATCCACCAGGTGCGGTGAGGTATACAGGCCGACTTTCAGGCCGCAAGCAGCCAGGCCCGCCGCCAGCATGTGGGAGGTTGATCCCTTCCCGTTGGTTCCGGCGACATGGATGGAGCGGAAGCGACGGTGCGGATGCCCGAGCGCCGCATCGAACGCCTCCATCGTTTCGATGCCCGGTTTGTACGCCACCTTCCCCACCTTCTGGTAGGAAGGAAACTGACTGAACAGCCAGTTCAATTTATCATCGTATGACTTCATTTCATGGACAGGGTTCGCTTGCGTCACAGGCGCGGGTGGTTCATTGCTCCGGAACCCATGCCACCCTCGGCACTGTAAGAGGGAGGGGCCCATGCGCAGCATGGGAGGGGTCGAGCGCAGCGAGACGGTTCCGGAGCAATAACCAGAGCGCCCAGCAAGCGAACCGGACTAAGAACTAGATGGAGAATTGCTCGCGAAGAGCGACGTTCAGGGCGTCGGCATCGGGGCCGCAGGCACTGAAGTAGAACTTGATCTTCGGCTCGGTACCCGAAGGACGCACCGTCACCTTGCAACCGTTCTCGCTGAAGAACTGCAACACGTTCGATTTCGGCAGGCCCGTCTCTTCCGGCTTGTTGTAGTCCACGACCTTCACCACCGGCGAGCCGGCGAGAGCCTTCGGGGCCCGGGCGCGGAAGTCGACCATCATCTGCTGGATTTCCTCGATGCCGCTCTTGCCTTTCTTCGTGACCGAAAGCAGGCTCTCCTTGAAGTAGCCGTACTCCGCATAGATCTCCTGCAGATAGCCGTAGAGCGACTGGCCCCGGTCGGCCAGCCAGGCCGCACATTCACAGAGCATGCAGCAGGTGATGACGGAATCCTTGTCGCGCACGAAGCTGCCGACATTGAAGCCGTTGCTCTCCTCGCCGCCGCAGATGAAGGTCTTCTTGCCCTCGTACAGATGCTGCTTGTCGGCGATGTATTTGAAACCGGTCAGCACGTCGAAGAGTTCGACGCCGTATTTTGCACAGATTTTTTTCAGGAGGTCTGTCGTCACGATGGTCTTGACCACGAACTGACGGCCGTCGATCCGGCCGAGTTCATGCCAGCGCGTGAGAATGTAGCTCGTGACGATCGTAGCGATCTGGTTGCCGGTCAGAAGCACCAGTTCACCCTTGTCATTGCGCACGGCGCAGCCCACGCGGTCGGCGTCGGGATCGGTGCCCAGCGCGATGTCGGCGCCCACGGCGTCGGCCCGTTCCATGACCATCCGCATGGCCGTCGGCTCCTCCGGGTTCGGCGAGACCACCGTCGGGAAGTTGCCGTCGCTCACATCCTGCGCGTCCACATGGAACACATTCGTGAAACCCGCCTGCTTCAGGCCGGCGGGAACCAGGCGGACACCCGTGCCGTGCAGCGGCGTGTAGGCGATCTTCATGTCGCTGTGGCGCCTGACGCTGTCCGGTGAAAGGAGCAGCGACAGCTGGCTGTCGAGGAAAGCCCGGTCGACTTCGGCGCCGATGCCCTGCGGGAAGCAGTTTTCATCGTACCTGACCTGATCCATCGACGTGATCTTGCCCACCTCCTCGATGATGTTTTTGTCGTGCGGGGTGATGATCTGCGCGCCGTCCTCCCAGAACACCTTGTAACCATTGTACTCCTTGGGATTGTGCGAAGCGGTAATCATGATGCCGGCTTTGCAGCCCAGGTGCCGGATCGCGAAGCTGAGTTCCGGCGTGGGACGGATATTGTCAAAAATATAGACAAGGATGTCGTTGGCCATCAGCACCCCGGCGGACACCCGGGCGAAGAGCTGGCTGTTGTTGCGGCTGTCGTAGGAAATCACCACCGAAATCTTCTGGTCCTTGAAATTCTTCTTGAGATAGTTGGCAAGCCCCTGCGTGGCCATGGCGACAGTGTAGCGGTTCATCCGGTTGGTGCCGGCACCCATGACGCCGCGCAGGCCGCCCGTACCGAATTCCAGCGTGCGGTAAAAAGCGTCTTCCAGGGCTTTCGGATCGCCCTTCATCATTTCCAGCACTTCGCGCTGGGTTTCCACATCGTAACTGTTGCTGAGCCAAGACTCGGCCACTTCAAGATAATTTGCCATAGTTCTGATCTTTAAGTTCTGACCTTTAATCTTTCAAAGATAATAAAAAAGCGGTAACTTTGTAGAGATGTCGGCAGAAAACTTCATCCAGTTTGTCTTGAAGCACGAAAGCGACGAGCCCGAGCGGCTGCTGTTGTCGGCGGACCGCTGGCCGGCGCTCGACGTACGGCGGGCGGCGCGGATCATCGCGGCGCGGCGCAAGCTGCGCGACAAGGTGCCGGCATGGCATGCCTGCCCGGCGCTCGACTACCCGGCCAGTCTGCCGCTGGAGCAGTGCAGCTCCGAGGAGACAGCCCGCTACAAGCAGGTTTTCGTGCCGGCGGGCGGCCGCATCGCCGACCTGACCGGCGGTCTGGGCGTGGACAGCTGGGCCATGAGCGCGGCAGCGGCCAGCGTGGACTACTGCGAACGGGACGGCGCGCTCTGCGCCGCCGCCCGCCACAACTTCCCGCTGCTGGGCGCCGGCAACATCAGCGTGCACGAAGGCGACGGCATCGCCTGGCTGGCGCAGGACACGAAGGGCTTCGACCTCATCTACCTGGACCCGGCCCGTCGCGGGAAAGCCGCGCAACGGGTCTACGACATCGCCGGCTGCGAACCGAACCTGCTCGAAGTCAAAGAACGCCTCCTGCAGCACGCGCCGCGTGTCCTGGCCAAGATTTCCCCGATGGCCGATATCTCCCGCACCCTGCGGCAACTGCCCGAAACCCGGGAACTGCACATCGTAGGCGCCGGTGGAGAGGTTAAGGAACTGCTGCTCCTGCTCGAATCGTCGCAGCCCGCCGCGCCGTTGATCGTCGCCGCGGAAGGCGGCATCCGCTTCACCTTCCACCCGGACGAAGAACCGGCTGCGGAAGTCCGCTACGCCGCGCACATCGGAAACTGTCTCTTCCAGCCCGCCAGGGTCCTGCGCAAAGCCGGCGCTTTCCGACTGCTCTCCGCACGCTACGGTGTGGCCAAGCTCGCCCCCAGCACCCAGCTCTACACCGCCGATGCGCCGGTGGACGGATTCCCCGGCAAATGTTTCGCCGTGGAAGAAGTCATTCCCTGGAGCAAGGCGGCCATCCAGGACCTCCGCCGCCGCTTCGACCGCCTCGAGCTGACCGCCCTGAATTTTCCCCTCGCCACCGACGCGCTGCGGCAGCGTCTGGGCATCCCTGGCGGCGGAAACCGCCACCTTTTCGCTACCACCCTCAACCAAACGAAAATCCTGATCCTCTGCCAGTCATGAGAGAGAATTATACCGAAATCGAATCCCTGTATGCCTTGCGGCAGGTGCTTTCCCACAACGAGACCCTGCGGCACTACGCCTTCCAGTCCGTCAACTTCGAGAAGAGCGGCTTCCCGATGGAAAAATACCGTTTCGAAGACTGCCTCTTCATGGGCTGCACCATCCCGCCCCGCATGTTCTATGCAATGGACGAAGCCTGCATCGTCCTGCCCCGCGTGAAGATGCCCTACAAGGTTTTTCCCAACAAACTCTACGACGCCCAGTCTCTCTACCTGCACTACAAGCCCGGCTACCACGAGACCTACTATACCTGCTATGACACCATCGTCTACGACCGGTATATGGCCATGGGAAAGGCGACCAGCGACATCAAGGAGACGCTCTGCCGCCTGCTGCACGACCATTCCATCAGCAACGCCATCGAACAGCTCGTCTCCGAGTATGACGAGAAAGACATCGTGGCCGTCATGGGCGGACACGCGGTCAAGCGCACCGACACCCAGTATCACCAGATCGTCGACATCAGCAAGCGCCTGACCGAAGCCGGCAAGCTCATGATCAGCGGGGGCGGCCCGGGTGCGATGGAAGCCGTGCACCTCGGGGCCTGGATGGCCGGCCGCAGCGACGCCGAAGTGGAAGACGCGCTCTCCATCCTGGCGCCTACGCCCACGTTCCGGGAAAAAGGCTGGCTCACAACAGCCTGGCAGGTGATGGACAAGTATCCCCGCGACCCGCAGTTCCACAGCCTCGGCATCCCCACCTGGTTCTACGGGCACGAGCCCGCCACGCCCTTCGCCTCACAGATTGCCAAATTCTTCGACAACAGCCTCCGCGAAGACTGCATCATCTCGCTCCCCAGGGGCGGCATCATCTACACCCCGGGCAGCGCCGGCACCTTCCAGGAAATCTTCCAGGACGCCGCGCAAAACCACTACAAGACCCTGGGCACCGCCAGCCCCATGGTCTTCCTGGGGAGACAGTACTATACCGAGGATGTGCCCATCTACTCCCTGCTGCGCGACCTGCAAGACAGGGGCCGGTACCAGAATCTGCTGCTGTCCATCACCGACGATACCGGCGATGTCATCCGCTATCTGATGGACTTCCACCGTCCGTTCCACCCTTGGTCCGGGCATGCTTCTGATTTTGAATTATGAACCTCTTCCAACTTTTCAAGAACATCCGCCCCTTCGTCAGGCCGTACCGGTGGCTGGTGGTCATTACGCTGATCCTTACGCTGGTGGGATCCTTGATGGCGCAGGTCAACGCCATCGTGCTCGACAGGACGGTCGATGCCATCAACGCCCTGATCGGCACCAGTTTCACCTGGGCCCAGGCCGCCCGCATCATGACCATCATCTCCATCGTCCTGCTGGGCAAGGAGATCCTCTCGGCCCTGATTACCTTCGCCCAGAACTACTACGGCGAGCGCATGCGCATTTTTGTTTCGCGCGACCTCGCGCAGAGCGTCATCGAAAAAGTGCTGACCTTCCGGATGGCCTATTTCAATACCGACGAAAATGCGACCGGCAAAGTGCAGGCCCGCATCGACCAGGGCGTGAGTTCGCTGTCCCGTACCGTGCAGAATTTCTTCATCGACTTGCTGCCGCTGTTCACGACGGCCCTGCTGGCCCTCATCCTGATGTTCGCGGCCAACGTGTATGTGGGCCTCGTGGCGCTGGCCATCGTGCCGGTCTACTTCTGGATCACCTACCGGCAGGCAAAACGGCTCAAGGGCTGGCGGCGCGAGATGCGCGGGCACCTCGAGACCAAAAGCCAGGGCATCAAGAACATCATCGACTCGATCAACGTCATCAAGAGTTTCAACCGCGAGAAGATTGAAGCCCGGAAGCAGCTGGACATCCAGAACCAGGTGACGGAAAACCAGATCAAGACCCGCAAGGTAGCCTTCTATTACAACGGCCTCAAGGGTTTCGTCAGGCAGGTGGGCACCGTGCTGGTCATCATCCTGACGGCCTACCTGGTCCTCAAGGAGTATCCGGGCATGACCATCGGTAAAATCATGTACCACGTGATGCTGTTCAGCAACGTCATCGCCCCGATCACGCAGCTGCAGCGCATCTTCGACGATGTGAACGATGCGCTCATCTATGCCGAAGGCTTCTTCAGCATCCTGAACTCCGAAAAGGACATCGAGCCTTCCGGCAGCTACCGTCCCGAAAAGATTCACGGCATGTTCGAACTGACGGATGTCAATTTCACCTATCCCAACGGCAACCAGGCCCTCTTCGACGTGAACATGACCATCGAGCCCGGCAAGATCACGGCGCTGGTGGGACTGTCGGGCGCCGGCAAGAGTACCGTCGTCAACCTGCTCGACAAGTTCTACGAGCCGCAGAGCGGCCGTATCCTGCTCGACGGGGTGGACCTGCGGGAATACGACACCCGGTACCTGCGCGAGCACATCGGCCTCGTGTTGCAGAAGAACCACATCTTCGACGGCACCATCGCGGAGAACATCCGCTACGGCAAGCCCGACGCAACGGAGGAAGAAGTGGTCGAGGCGGCCCGGAAAGCCCATCTCCTTGACCAGATCATGGAACTCCCCAAAAAGTTCGAGAACAAGGCCTCAGATCTGTCGGGCGGCCAGCAGCAGCGCGTAGCCATCGCCCGCATGTTCCTCAAGAACCCGCCCATCATCTTCCTCGACGAGCCGACCGCCAGCCTCGACGCCGTCGCCACCGAGCAGATCAAGAACAGCATCGACGCCATCAAGAAAGACCGCACCGTCATCATCATCTCGCACAACATTTCCCAGATCATTGACAGCGAGATGGTCTATGCCATGAAGACCGGCCGCGTGGAGCAGTCGGGCCATCCGGACGAGGTGTACCGGAAAGGCGGCATCTACAAGGACATCATCGACGCGTCGGCCCGCAGCCTCAACATCGAGAAGATCGCCCGGACGATCAGCCAGCCGGACTGACCCGTGGCACCCGCGACGGGCTACTTTTTCCTGAAGTAATCGGCCAGTACCTCCGGAAGGGGTTGGTCCAGCAGATAGCGGTACCAGAACTTGTAGTCCTGCAGGGAGGAGTGCATGCCCTGGTCGCCGCGGTAGCCGTGCAAGCCGTCGGGGTAGATCATCAGCTCGAAATCCTTGTGGTCCTTCTGGAGCTGGTCGATCAGCTGCAGGGTGTTCTGGAAGTGGACATTGTCGTCGCCCGTACCGTGGGTGATGCGCAGCATGTTGGTCGCATCCCCTTTGTAGTTGGACACGCGGCCCATGACGCGCGTCTTCGCGTACCCTTCCGGGTTGTCCTGGGGACGGTCCATATAGCGCTCGGTGTAGTGTGAATCGTAGAGGCTCCAGTCGTAGACGCCGCCGCCGGCGATGCCGTACTGGAAATGCTCGTTGCCCTCGGTCACGCAGAGCGTGGTCATGGTGCCGCCGAAGGAGAAGCCCTCGACGCCGATCTTGTTCTCGTTGACGAAGGGCAGCTGGCGGAAGTAGTCGATGCCGTCGCAGAAATCCTGCACTTCCAGGATATTCAGCTGGCGGTATACCTCCTCCAGGCCTTTCTTGCCGAAGTGGCCGCCGGCCCGGTTGTCGAGCGTCACCTGGATCACGCCATGGTTGGCCCACCACTGGCTGCCCATGCTGACACCCCGCCATCCCTCGCGGACCTGCGGATTGTCGGGGCCGCCATAGATATTGACCTTCACCGGGTAGCGCTTGTTCCTGTCAAAGTCCACCGGCCAGGTGACGGCGGCCGGGATGCGGTGTCCGTCCCGCGATGTCACATAGATCAATTCCGGCAGGGCGATGGCGTAGTCATCGAACTGCTCGCCCTTCGTATCGTAGATCACTTTCACATGTTTGGACGGATCGACGTCGCCGGAAGCCGGTACCGTGATAAGCACCAGCTGCGTGGGCGTCCTGTAGTTGGAAGCCTGCGCCGCAATGTACTTGCCGTCTTCGGAGATCCGAACGCCCGCGAAGCTGTACGGGCCGTAAGACAGACGCTGCAGCGCCTTGCTCTTGAGGTTCACCCGGTAGATGTCCACGCGGGTGGAAGCCTCACGCTTGGCGGTAAAATAAAGGTGCTTCTTGTCCACCTTGAGCAGGGTGACGCCCCAGTTCTCGCCGGTGGTGAGCTGCTCGAACTTCTTCCCGTCGTACGAGAGGAAATAGAGCTGCTGCCAGCCGCTGAAATCCCGCACGATGTAGATGCCTTCCTTCGAGAAGAGCATGCCGTCCATCCAGTCGATCCAGCTGTCCTGGTGCTCCTGGTAGACCATCACCTTGCTGCCGGTAGCCGGCGTGACGGAATAGAGGCGGAAATTGTCCTGGGCGCGGTCCATCCAGCTGACCATCAGCTTGGTGCCGTCACCGCTCCAGAAGGGCGTGCCGAAATACTGGTCCTCCTTCGGATCGAAGTCGGCCCAGACGGTCTCTCCCCCGTTTACGGACACGAAGCCCAGTTTCACTTCCGGATTCGGGTCGCCCGTCTTGGGATAGCGCGTCTGGTTGAGCGAGCCGTGCTGGCCCCTGGCCGAATAGATCGGGAACATCGGCACCTGGGAATTGTCGAAACGGTAGTAGGCGATCACCCGGCTGTCGGGCGACCACCAGAAGGCCCGGTACTGCGAGGGACGGCCGAAGATTTCCTCGTAGTATACCCAGGATGCGTAACCGTTGAGAATCAGGTCACTGCCGTCGTAGGTATGGCGGGTGACGTGTTTCGAGTGCACGTCGATCGAATAGAGGTCGTTCTTGAGCGTAAAAGCGATCTTCGTGGAATCGGGCGACCAGGTCGGATTGACCCAGCCCGGCACCAGCTCTTCCCGGCTGGCCGGACGCATCCGCGGCGGCAGGGTCGCGGGTGCCGAGACACCCGTCTTGAGGGAATAGGAATAAGCGTCGCGGCCCACGCTGTAGCGCAGGGCCTCGTCCGTAAAGCCCGCCACGAACGGGGTCGGCTTCACGATCCCCTCGGGCATGCGGCCCAGCAGTTCCTCATCGGTGAAATGCCTGCCCGGAAGGGCCTGCTGTCCGGCCAGCGGAAAAGCCAGCGACAGCGCCAGTGCGATGACAAAGATTCGTTTCATATCAATTTCTTCTTCCAGATGCGATGGACAAATAATAGAGCAGCGTGGCCAGCGAGCTGAGCGCCGCTGCGATATAGGTAAAGGCCGCGGCCCGGAGAGCCTCGCGGGCCTCGTCTTCATTGGAGGGATCCACAATCCCCTTCTCGCTCATCCAGGCAAGGGCCCGGCGGCTGGCGTTGATCTCGACCGGCAGCGTCACAAAGGAGAAGAGCGTCGAGAGCGCGAACATGGCGATGCCCACCCAGATCAGGTGTGGAAAGACATTGATGAGCAGCATGCCGCCCAGCAGGACGAAGGGAACAACCTGGTTGGTGACCGAGATGACGGGGACCAGCGCAGAACGCAGTTTCACGGGGAGATAGCCCGTGGCGTGCTGCACGGCATGGCCGCATTCGTGGGCCGCGACGGCGGCGGCGGCGACATGGTTCTGGTTGTAGACCGCCTCGCTCAGGTTTACGGTATGGTTGGTCGGGTTGTAGTTGTCGGTCAGCAGCCCCCGGGTGCTGATGACCTTCACATCATGGATGCCATGGTCGGACAGCATCTGCTGCGCCACTTCCCGCCCGGTCATTCCGCTCAGGACGGGCAGCTCGGAAGCCTTCTTGAATTTCCGCTGAAAAGAGTACTGCACCACATAACTCAGCACAGCCACACCGATGAACAAGATCCAATACATACTCATAGCTTATTCCTTTTCAAAAAAATCGTCCTTAAAGTTAATAAAAAATACTTTCTCCACACCGCGTGTCACCGCCGTATAGAGCCATTTCAGGTCATCCAGCGTGAGCTCCTTCCAGAAGGGATTGTCGATGAACACGCAGGACCACTGTCCGCCCTGCGACTTGTGGGCCGTGATGGCCGTGGCGTACTTGATCTGCAGGGCGTTGTAGTACGGATCCTCCCGCACTTTCTGGTAGCGCTTGCGGGCGTTGCGCTCGTCGGCATAGTCCTCGTTGACCCCCTCCCAGAGCGCGCGCTGCTGCTCGCTGCCCAGCGAGGGCTGCTCCGATTCGAGGGTGTCGAGCACCACCTTGGCCGTCACCTCCACATCGTTGTAGTCGGGGAACGAGAGCACCGCCTCGGCGAAATGCAGGCCATAGCGCTCCTCGTGACGGGACAGCCGCATCAGGCGCGCCACGTCGCCGTTGGCGATGAATTCGAGCTCAGGCACGCCGTCGAGGAACTGGTAGCAGTTCTTGACCACCATCAGCTTGTCGCCGCGGGAAAGCCGCTCCTCGCGATACAGCACCGAAGCGCGGATGCCCGCGTTGTAGCGGTTTGCCCGTTTGTTGGAACGACAGAGCACCACGATGTCATCGAGCCCGTAGCGGCCCACCGCATCGCCGATCTTCTCGATGAGCTGGCTGCCGTCAATCCGTTCCACGTCATCAAAACCCGCAAGCCGGAGTCTGGGCGTCTCCACCCGCTGCGCCTCGATGAGCCGCCGGAGGATGGTGGCGTTGGTCAGGATGCCGGAACCGGCCGCCTGCCGCACCACCGTGTCGAGATGGGCCGTCATCAGGGTCCCGTAGCGCCCCAGATAGCTTTCGTCCAGGGCCGGACTGTGATCCAGCCCAACAGGCGGCAGCTGGCCGCGGTCACCGATGATGATGAGCTTGTCGTCGACGCCGCTGCGTACGAAGCGCACGAGGTCGTCCAGCAGGTCGCCGGAGCCGAACACGCCCCCGCCCTGGCTCGTGTCGACCGAGATCAGCGAAGCTTCATCCACGATGAAGAAGGTATCTTTGGCTTTGTTGAAGTCGAGCTGGAACTCCCCTACACCGTCATGCATGGACTTCTGGCGGTAGATGTGCCGGTGGATGGTCGAGGCCTTTTCGCCCGTAAAGCCCGACAATACTTTGGCCGCACGGCCGGTCGGCGCCAGCAGAACAAAGCGGTACTGCAGTTCCTTGAGCGTCCTGACGAACGCCGCGATGGCGGACGTCTTGCCCGTACCCGCGTAACCGCTCACCAGCAGCAGGTCGCAAGTCTCGTACTGCATGGCGAATTCGGCCAGCGTGTCGAAGAGACGCTCCTGGCAAGGCGTCGGCGGATAGCCCAGGTGATGCCGGAGCCGCTCGGAGAAAAACTGCGCCACTCCCATCAGGCACGCTTTCTATAAAGGACGAACACCAGCAGGATGGAATAGATGCCGAGACGACCGATGATCATCTGGAAGCCCATCAGCACCTTGACGGCTTCCGGCGCCATGGCGAAATTGCTCATCGACGAGCCGAAACTGCCAAAACACGGACCCACGTTGCTCATCATCGACACCGAAGCGCTCACAGCGGTCAGCAGGTCGATGCCGAAAGCCGAATAGACGACGGCCATGATCAACGTAAGGATGAGGTAGAGCAGCACGTAGAGCGAAACACTGGAAAGCATTTCACGGTCGACGGCCTGACCGTCGGACTTGACCTGCACCACGGCCGTCGGATAGGCCATCTTGATGACCTGGGCCCAGGCGGCCTTGAGCGTCAGGTAGACGCGGTCGGAGCGCAGGCCCGACGTCGTGGATCCCGAACAACCGCACTGGAGGGCCACATAGAGCAGGAGTATGATCGAAAAGGTCGGCCATACATTCGTATCGGTGGAGCCGAAACCCGAGGTCGAGATGGTGCAGACCACCGTGAAGAAACTGTGCCGGAGGGCTTCCGCCACGTTGGGAATGGTGCCGCTCGTGACCAGATTGACCGCGATCAGGAGGGACGCGGCCAGGATGGTGGACAGGTAAAACTTCGTGACGGGGTTCTTGAGCACCTTGAAACTGCGCGTGGCGAAGGACGCATAGATCAGGCCGAAGTGGAGGCTGGCCACAATCATGAAGAAGATCAGGACCCACTCGATCAGCGGCGAGTCATACGCTGCAATCGACGCGTTCTTGGTGCTGAAACCGCCCGTCGCCGTCACGCTCAGGGCGTGGTTGGCGGCGTCGAAGAGCGGCATGCCGGCCAGGAGCAGGCTGAGGAACGAGCAGATCGTAATGCCGGCGTAGACGGTCACGACCACGCGGATGAACTTGTTCGACTTGTACTGGTAGTTGTTCTTGGAGATGTCGTCCACGCCCATCTTGCTCATCTTGAAGCGCACCGTACCGAAGGACGGCAGGATCATCACGATGAACACCACGACACCCAGACCGCCGATGTAGTGCGTGGAAGAACGCCAGAACAGCAGGCCTTTGGGCAGGGCCTCGATATCCTCCAGCACGGTCGCACCCGTGGTCGTGATGCCCGAAGCGCTCTCGAACCAAGCGTTCACCAGCGAGAACTCCCCGCCCCAGAGCACGAAGGGCAGCATGGAGAAGATGCAGCACAGGAACCAGGATATCAGCAGGATGGCCAGACCTTCCTGGGTATTGATATCGCGATGGCGACGGACAAAAACGAGCGGGAAGATGCCGACCATCATGGTCAGGATGGCACTGAGGAGCAGAGGCGAGAACGAAGAGTCGAAACCGTCGAGCACCGATACCAGTGCTGACAGAAACATGAAGCTCGCACAGCAGATGAGTGCGATGCCCACATTCCGCGATATCACGCCCCAGTTCATCGCTCCAGTTCCCGTTTATACGATTGATTCTGCTCCACGATGTCGCCGACCGCTTCGTTGAGCTCTTCCAGCTCATCGTCGTTGTCGAGTTTCACGGCATAGCTCCGGCCGTGATAGCGGTATCCCTTGATGCCGGCCGTCACGCGGAGCAGCGGATTGATCACAAAATAGTTGAGGTAATAGTTGAAGAGCAGCACCATGATCAGGCCCACCAGCACCGACACCACACCGGGCATCAGGCTGCGGTATGTGCCCTCGCGGATGTCCTGCGAGTTCTCTACCAACGCGTCCTGGCAAATGGAAGTCAGCTGTGTCATATAGCCGCGGAACTTCAGGTACACGGGCTGCAGGCGGTTGAAGTACCAGTGCTGCCGCTCCGCATAGTCCTGCTCCCACATCTGCTCCGCTTCGGAAACCACCTGCATGTATGCGGAATACGCATATAACACCGAATCGGCGGCCGCCCGTTCGGCGGGCGTGACGAAACTGTGGCTCAGGTTCTCGAACGAGGCCACCAGTTCTTCGCCCTGGAATACCGAGATGTCCGGGCGGGACGATTCGCCGGCCAGCACCAGGTTGTTCATCAGGCTGACATTGTACTGTTCCGACACGGACAGCAGTTTGCGGGCCGAATTGATGCTGCGGATGTTGTCGGCGATCACGCCGGTCACATAGCGGTTCATCCGCGTGAATTCGTAGACGGAAATCAGGCTGGAGAAGAACAGGATGGCAGCCAGGATAATGCATCCCAGCAACACCTTGCGCTTGACGCCCATCCGCTTGAATCTGATTCTGGGTTTCAATATCTTCATGATATGGACTGTTCTATATACGGTCAGGGTCGATATCGGTTTCAAATACTTTGGTGGCCGGGCCGGTCAGGTAGACGTCCTGGCAGCGTCCGTCGTTTCCGGCCAGGAAATCGACGGCCAGGTTTCCGCCCAGGGTACGGATGGCATAGCGGACACGCTGCTTCCCGTTCTCGTCGATGACCGTACAGCCGGGGACACCGCGAAGCCACGAAGCGATGGCCGCCGCCGTGGAGCCCGTGCCGCAGGCCCATGTCTCCGCTTCCACACCCCGCTCGTAGGTACGGACGAAGAGTCCGTCGGGCTCCGCTTCCACGAAATTCACATTGGCACCGCGCGGAAAACGCTTGTCCCAACGCAGCCGCTTCCCTTCCGTGGCCACGTCGAATGAAGCGAGTTCCTTCACCCATTGCACGAAGTGGGTCGAACCTGTCTCCAGCAGCCAGCCGTCTTCATATTTCTGTACCTGGTCCACGTCAATCATCTTCAGACGCACGGTGCAGCGGTCCGGCGAGAACGCCAGTAGCTCGGCGCGGTGATGTCCGTCGCAGGCCTCGAATTCAAAGCGGTGGAATCCCATGAGCGCGGCGAATGCCACCAGGCAGCGGCCGCCGTTTCCGCACATGGTTCCTTCAGGGCCGTCCGCATTGTAGTAATGCATCTCGAAATCGGCGACATCGCTGCGGCACAAGGTCATCAAACCGTCGGCGCCCACGCCGAAGCGGCGGTCGCAAAGGCGGTTGATCAGCTGCGGGGTGAGAAAATCCGCTTCCCCGCGCCGATTGTCGACGATGACGAAATCATTGCCGGCACCCTGATATTTATATACGTGCAAAGGTCTCATACATGTCTTTTGCGACACCCGCCGACGCATCTGCGCCGCCGAGCACCTGTTTCAGTTCCGCATAATCCGCCGCCATCCGGCTGCGGCAGGCATCGTCCCGCAAAAGCCGTTCCAGCTCCCGGAACATCCGTTGCGGCGTGGCGTCGTTCTGGATCAGTTCGGGGACGGCGGGGCGGTCCAGCACCAGGTTGGCCAGGCTGATGTATTTCACATGGACGGTAAGGCGGGCAATCGCGAAAGTCAGCGGATGGAAGCCGTAGCACACCGCCTGCGGCGTCCCCAGAAGCGCCGCCTCGAGGGAGGCCGTTCCGGAGCAGACCAGGGCCGCCCGGGCCTGGTGAAGGATGTCGCGGGTACGCCCGAAAACCAGCTCGATGCGCGAATCCGCCGGCAGGTAGCGCCGGTACTGCGCCTCCGTGAGTGACGGGGCGCCGGCAAGGACGAGCCGGAAGCCCGCCATGTGCGGATCGGCCGCCATCAGCTTTTCCAGCGCCACGAAACGGGGCAGCAGGAATTCGAGTTCCAGCTCCCGGCTGCCGGCCAGCAGCGCCACGACCGGGCCCTCGCCCACCGGGCGGAAATCCATGGAGGCGAGCTGTTCGACCAGCGGGTTGCCGAAATAGCGGGGTTCCAGGCCATGTTCCCGGAGCCAGGGCAGTTCGAAGGGAAAGATGCTGTAGAGCGCGTCGACGTCGCGCCGGAGGGCCTTTACGCGCCAGGCCTTGTGGGCCCACACCTTCGGAACGATGTACCAGGCCACGTGAAGACCGTGCCTGTGCGCGAAACGTGCGATTTTCAGGTTGAACCCGGGATAGTCGACCAGGATCAGCACATCGGGCCGCCAGGCGAGCAGGTCGCGCCGGCAGAACGAAAGGCGTTGCAGGATCGGCCGGGCCTTCTTCAACACTTCGACAGCACCCATCACAGCCGTTTCGCGGTAGTGGCGCACCTGGGTGCCACCGGCCGCCGCCATGGCGTCGCCACCCCAGAAGCGGACGTCGCACGCGGGATCCTGCGCGTAAAGGGCGCGCATGAGATGCGCGGCGTGCAGGTCGCCCGAGGCCTCACCGGCTATGATGTAATATTTCATCTTGCCTGTTACTTGTTTTCCATTTCGTTGTCGAAATTCCAGAGTTCACGCAGCCGCTCCATCTCTTCGTAGTCGGTGGTGTCAATCTGGTGCGGCACGACCGAGATGAAGCCCGCGTCGAGCACGTGGTGGTCGGCGTCGGGATCGCCCACCGGCTCTTCGTCCTCAAACTCGCCCACCATCCAGAAATAGTGCTTGCCACGCTTGGTCACGCGATGGTCAAACTCATTGATCCAACGGCCCCTTCCCTGCCGGGCGGCCCGGATGCCCCGGATCTGTTCCAGCGGAAGGTTGGGGAAGTTGATGTTCAGGAAGACGCCCTGGCGCAGGCCGTCTTCCAGGACCCGGGTGACAAAGCGTCGGCCATAGTGAAGCACCGCCGTAAAGTCGGGATCGTCGTCGTGCGTATTGATGGACAAGCCGATGGAGGGGATGCCATAGATGGTCCCTTCCGTCGTGGCGCCCAGCGTCCCGCTGTAGATCGAAGCGGCGGAGGCATTCGAGCCGTGGTTGATGCCCGAAACCAGCAGGTCCGGCATACGGCCTTCCCATTTGAAGCCGTTGATACCCAGTTTGGCGCAATCCACAGGCGAGCCTGTCAGCGTATAGACGCGCAGCGATCCGAGCTCTTCTGTCGCAGGTTCCTGAATGGGCTTTTCAAGCATCAGCGGCCGGTCGAGCGTAAGGGAAGCGGACTTGCCGGACTGGGCTTCGTAAGGAGCCACGACCGTCACGTTGCCGAATTCCCGCAGCATCTGGTACAATACCTGAATGCCTTTCGCCCTGAATCCGTCGTCATTAATCACCAGTATTTCTTTCCGGGGGTTCGTTTTGTTCACGCTGCGTTCAAATTTTTTATTCAACCCACAAAGATAAGAATAATAACAAAAATTATTCTTACATTTGCACGCCTGAAAAAAGGAAGAATCAACTTAATCAATATTAGCACAATGGAAAAAATTAAAGTAGGTATCAACGGCTTCGGACGTATCGGCCGTTTGGTTTTCAGAGCCGCCCAGAAGAGAAACGACATCGTCGTCGTCGGCATCAATGACCTTATCGATGTGGAGTACATGGCTTACATGCTCAAGTATGACACGATGCACGGCCAGTTCGACGGTACGGTCGAGATCAAAGACGGCAACCTCGTGGTCAACGGCAACTACATCCGCGTGACTGCTGAAAAGGATCCTGCTAACCTCCGCTGGAACGAAGTGGGCGCAGAATACGTGGTCGAGTCGACCGGTCTGTTCCTCACCAAGGAGAAAGCCCAGGCCCACATCACCGCCGGTGCCAAGAAGGTCATCATGAGTGCTCCTTCGAAAGATGACACCCCGATGTTCGTCTACGGTGTGAACCAGAAGAAATACAACGGCGAGGCCATCATCTCGAACGCCTCCTGCACCACCAACTGCCTTGCGCCGATCACCAAGGTGCTCAACGACAAGTTCGGCGTAGTCAACGGCCTCATGACGACCGTCCACTCCACCACCGCTACCCAGAAGACCGTCGACGGTCCGTCCGCCAAGGACTGGCGTGGCGGCCGCGCCGCTTCCGGCAACATCATCCCGTCTTCCACGGGTGCTGCCAAGGCTGTCGGCAAGGTGATTCCCGAGCTCAACGGCAAACTCACCGGTATCTCGATGCGCGTCCCTACCCTCGACGTATCCGTGGTCGACCTGACCGTCAACCTCGCCAAACCCGCTACGAAGGAGGACATCTGCAAAGCCATGAAAGAGGCTTCGGAAGGTGAACTCAAAGGCATCCTGGGTTACACGGAAGACGCTGTCGTCTCGAGCGATTTCCTGGGCGACGCCCGCACCTCCATCTTCGACGCCAACGCCGGTGTCTACCTCACCGACACCTTCGTGAAGGTGATCTCCTGGTACGACAACGAGTGGGGTTATTCCAACAAGCTGCTCGACATGCTGGCCTACACCGCCAACAAGTAATCGTTCCTTACAGCGCTTTCGCTGCGCCCGGACCCCTATCCGGGCGCAGTTTTTTTGTCATTCTGAGCGGAGCGAAGAATCTATTTCTTAATTTTGCTATCATGAAACGAATCTGCCTCCTTCTCCTGTTCCTTGCGGCCGCCGCCTGCAGTCCGAAAACGGCACCGGCCGGCAGCCAGCGGGATTCCGACATTGTCATCCTCTACGACAACGACGTACACTGCGCCGTGGACGGCTACGCCAAGATGGCCGCCCTCAAAGCGGACAAGCAGGCCGTGACGCCGTATGTGACCCTTGTCTCCGCGGGGGACTTCGTGCAGGGAGGCAGCATGGGCGCCGTTTCGAAAGGCGGCTACATCGTCACGATCATGAACGCCGTGGGCTACGACTTCGTCACCCTCGGCAACCATGAATTCGACTATGCCATCCCGCGCCTGAAGGAATTGACCGGCATGCTCTCCGCCAGCGTGCTCTGCAGCAACCTGATCGACTTGAAAGCGGGCCGGCGCATGTACAAGGCTTTCCAGATCGTGGACTACGGCGGCACGAAGGTCGCCTTCATCGGCGCCGTCACGCCCTACAGCTTCAATTCGTCCACGCCCGCCTATTTCCAGGACGGAAAGGGCAACTACGTCTACTCGCTCTGCGCCGACACGTTTTACGACATGTTCCAGAACTATGTCAACGATGCGCGCAACCAGGGTGCCGACTACGTGGTCGCCATCACGCACCTGGGCGACGACGTGGAATTCGATCCCATCAACTCGCAGGAGCTGGCCCGGCAGACCTACGGCATCGACGTGATTCTGGACGGGCATTCGCACAGCCTCGTGCCGGAGCGGAAGCTCACCGCCAAGGACGGCAAGACCGTGCTCTATTCCCAGACGGGCGCGTTCTTCGACAACCTGGGCGTACTGACGATCTCGCCCAAAGGCAAGATCAGCCTGCAGTTGATTCCGACCAAGGACTATACGAAGGAAGACCCGCGTGTCAAGGCGGTCACGGACAGCCTGAAGCAGGAATACGCCGTGATGGGCGCCCGCAAGATCGGTCGTTCGGAAGTCATGCTCCCGGCCAAGAATGCCCAGGGCGACTGGCTGGTTCGCAATGGCGAGACATCATTGGGCGACTTATGCGCCGACGCGCTCCGCGTCACGCTGGGCACGGACATCGCGATGCTGGGCGGCGGTTCGCTCCGCAAGGACCTGCCGGCCGGCGATATCAGCTACGACGACCTTTTCTCCGTATTTCCCTTCAATAACACGATCTGCACCGCGAACCTGACGGGCCAGCTGATCCTGGACGTGCTGGAATTCGGCGTGGCGGCCTACCCTGTCGATTTCGGCGGGTTCCTGCATGTGTCCGGCCTGGTCTACACCTTCGATCCTTCGGTTGAGAGTCCCGTGGTCTTCGACGTGAACAAGGCTTTCGTCAAGATGGACGGCGGGCCGCGCCGCGTGAGCGACGTAAAAGTCCTCAACCGCGCCTCCGGCCAGTATGAGCCGATCGATCCGGAGCGTAGCTACTCGGTGGGCAGCACGAACTATCTGCTCCGGGATGGCGGTGACGGCTACGAGATGTTGAAAGGGATCGGCCACGACACGGGTACACCCGATATCGAGCGGCTCGAGAAGTATATCATCGACGATCTCCACGGCAACATCCGCTCCGCCCAGTACGGAAAACCAGCCGGAAGGATCATCATCAAATAAGTGCTTTCCTATTCTTTTTTCAATTCCACCGCCGGATTGGTCCGCGCGGCTTTCAGCGTCTGCCAGAGCACGGTGCCAAAGGCAATAGCCAGCGATAGGATGGCCGCCACCACAAACACCCATCCGTAGTTCTCAATGCGGTACGCAAATCGTTCCAGATACACCCGTGCGGCCCAGACGGCCAGAGGGATGCCGATCAGGCAGGCAATGCCGGTCAGCACCATGTAGCTGCGGACATTCCGCCAGGTTTCGTGCAAGACATCAGAGCCAAAAACTTTGCGTACGGCTATCTGTTTCGTGTTTTCATCGGCAAAATACGTACTCATGGCCAGAAGGCCCAGCAGTGCGATCAGCACGGAAAGTGCAGCAAAGAGCTCCACCAGGCGCAGCGTACGCTGGACAGGTGCCAGCATCTTCTTGTTGATGTCACGCAAAAAACCATACCGCCAGGCCGGTTCTTCCACGCCGGAGGTCTCCAGCCGATACTCCCTGTAAGCCTGCCGGATGGCTTTGTCGTAAGATTCGTCCTCCCCCGTGGTGCCGATGAGCATGCTGTTGGCATACCGGAGTTCTTCGGCCCGGGTCACGATGACGCTGCCATTCGGATTCTGACTGATCTCGGAGGCTGGCCGGGCGGGGAAATCCGTAACAACACCGCCGATAAACTCCGGCTGGGCGCCGTTCATATTGATTCTCCGGGGGAAGACAGTGGACGTATCCGACACTGCGGCGGCATTGAAGGCACTACGGCTCATCCAGAGCGAATGCGTCAGCGGATGGCCGAAATCTTCTTCCACCTCCAGTCCCAGCAACTTGAAATAGGTGGAATCGCAAAGGATGATGGGCATATCCACGCGATGCTCCTCGTCCACCCTGACCCCCATGGTCATATTGATGAGCCCCGGAATACCGCGCCCCACGCCTGCATCAGTTACAAAGGGCAATGCCTCCACCTTGTCCTTGAAGAGTTTCATCATATCGTAGTCGCGGGCGGAGTACTCGATGTAATACAGATTCTCCGTGGCTGCATGCATCGGCCGGTTGAGCATATGTTGCATCTGGACCTCCATTACCAGGGTCATGGCAATCAGGAAGACAGCCAGGACGTTCTGCACGACGATGAACACTTTGCTCAGGACCATCTTGTTGCGGCGCCGGAGGGTTCCCTTAATAACGTCAATGGGCTGGTAACGAGAAGCGGAGATGGCCGGGAGAAGACCGCAGAGGGTGCCCAGCAGCAGAATGCCGGCGAGGTATGCCAGAATATACCCGGGCGTCGTCATGAAGGAAAGGTTTACGCTGGTGTCTCCGAGACCCAGCATCAGTTCGTCCGGATCGGCGGTGGATACGAGGCTGTTCATCATCGGCACCAGCAGATCGGCCAGCAGCAGTGCCGCTCCAAAGCAGACAGCGGTGAAAGCTACGGATTCGACGTTGTACTTCCACAGGATGCCGGTTTTGTCGGCCCCCAGCAGCCTCCGGGTGGCCATTTCCTTGGAACGCTTGCCCGTAAGCGCCAGGCTCAGGTTCACGTAGTTGAAGATGGCCGACAGCAAGAGCAGCAGCACAACGACCGTCAGGAGCCTGAGCATCTGGGCGTTGCCCTGACGGGTGAGCCCGTTGCTGTTTCCTGTGGCGAAGAAGGCTTCGTCCATGCGGTATGCTTTCCACGCGTTCACCTTCTCCGCGCTCCAGATGGGATCGTAGTTCTTATGCAAGAGCGTTTTCACTTTGTCCCGCACTTCGGCAGGATCCGCATCTTCGCGTACACGGAACCAGGTGGTGTAGTTGCCGATGCTGCCGAAGTTCCTCTCCTGCTCGGCGGCCCAGGTTCCCGATATGTGCGTAATGATGTCGTAGGGCATGAAATAAGTCCCCTCAAAATCGGCAAAAACGCCCTTGATGATGCGGTCCGATTCGTCTATATTCATCGTGCTGCCGATAAGGCTTTGTCCATCTATGGATAGTTTCCGGGCCAGTGATTCACTGATGAGGACATCGTCCTTCCCGACAAAGTCTTCTGAACTCCCTTCTATGATCCGATACTGTGGGAACACCTTGAAGAAGTCGGCATCGGCCTCCATGCCGGCGCACTGGAGCAACTGGTCCCCCTGGCGGATGAGCGGCTGCCACAGCATGGTCACCCGGGTCGCCGCCTCCACCTCCGGGATATTCATCTCCAGTTCCTCCTTGTCCCAATAGGTCAGACCCATGAACTCGTTGGTACCCAACACGAAGGTACGTTTCCACTGCGGCGACTCGTGCGCCACCTCGTACTGCTGCACCACATAGGAGCCAATCAGGATAACGAACGCCAGGCTTATGGCCAGTCCCACCGCCTCGATGGCGGTGTAGAGCTTGTTGCGGGAGAGAAACTTCAGATAGCTTTTCATATTATCGTTTTTACTGCGGGTAGCGTCCAATTATTTTGCAGGGTACCTTCAAATTCGGGCTATTTTGACGGTAACGTCCCTCTTTTTGGGACGCTACCGTCACTCTTACTCTTTTTTCAATTCTATCGCCGGATTGGTCCGCGCGGCTTTCAAGGTCTGCCAGAGGACGGAGGCGAAAGCGATGAGCGTTGCGATGGCCACGGCGGCGATAAAGACCCAGCCGCAGCCTGACACCCGGTACGGATACGGCTGCAGCAGCCGGGCGGCCAGATAAATGGCGAGCGGGACAGCGACAAACGCCGCGATTGCCAGCAGCGTGAGATACTCCAGGACCGATTTGCGGACCTCATCCTGCATCGTGCTGCCGAAGACCTTCCGGATGGCGATATCTTTCGCGCTCTCGTTTGCGTAGTAGCTGCTCATGGCGGTCAGGCCCAATACGGAAAGCAGCAAGCTCAGCAGCATGAACACTTCGACGAGCTTCAGGCGCGCCCGTACCTCCGTCAGGCCCTCCGAAAGGATATCCGAAATGTAGCCGAACATATAGGGTTTCTCCTCGATTCCCAGGTATTTCATACATAGTTCCTGGTGAAGATCTTTCAACTGGCGTTCGGCCTCCGCCCGGTCGCCGGTCGTCTCGATCAGCAGGCCGTACAACTCCTCCACGGGGCTGATGATCACGTAACTGCCCACGTCAGAGCCATAGGAGAGCACATCGATCGCCGCAAAGTCGCCGATAATGCCGCCGAGGGATTCGCCCAGCACGTGGTGTAAACGCAGGTTCTCGGTATTCCGGTCGATGCCGAAACGCGTCATCTCCTGCTCGGAAATCCACACGGTACCTTCCACCGGTTCCTGGTACCTTTCCCGGACATCGAAACCGAAGATGTCAAACGCCGTACTGTCGCAGGTGATGATGGCCATCTTGATCTTACCCTTGTCCTTGTCTTCCGATTCCCATTCTTCTGCCATTCCCGGGAAATAGGTGCTGCGACCGATCCGGTTGACACAGGACAGGGAAGCCGCCTGCTTGGCAAAGAGGTCCCGCAGCCCCCAGTCGTCCAACTGCACATAGAAATCTCCTTCCACATCGGCACCCATCGGGCGATGGGCCATGTGCGAGACCTGCAGGCCGAGGATCAGGGCGAGGGCCAGCAGGATGATGGAGAAGACCTGCTGCAGCACGATGAAAACTTTGCTGAACACGTGTTTGTGCCGGGCGCGGTATTCTCCCTTGACCACCGCGATGGCCGGCATCCGCGTGCCGATCCAGGCCGGCAGGAGACCCTGGATTACTGAGATCAGAACAATAAACAGAGCATAAACAGCCAGCCATCCCGGGGTGTACTGTACCATCACAGGCACGACGGCACCGATGATCCGGTTGAACCAGGGCGTGCAAGCCTCGGCAAGCAGCACTGCCAGCAGGAAGCAGATCGCTGTGAAGGCGAAGGATTCCAGGAGGTAGCCACCGATCAGGGCCTTTTCTCCCGCCCCGAGGATCTTGCGGGTGGCCATCTCTTTGGCGCGCTTGCTGGAAAGCGCTACGTTGAGGTTGATGTAATTGAATATCGCCGACAACAGAAGGATGATGGTGACCAGCAGGATGACGCCCGTGAACAGCGGGTTTCCCTGTCGCAGGGACTGGTTGTTGGCGGGCGAGAACCAGATTTCGTCATAACGGATCAGGCCGCTGTCGTTGAGGAAATCCCTTGCTCCGAATACGTCGAATGCCCGGGCTACCAGCGTGTCGGCCTTCACCTCCAGCGCCGCCCGGGCGGTTCCCTTCCGGACTTTGACGAAGGGGATGACATCGAGCATGAACGGGGAATTCTTCCGGTTGGTGAGATTCTCGATGCTGGAGATGATATCGACGTCGCCGAAGATGGGATTGGGAGTCTCCTTGATGACGGCCGCAATCGTATATTTTCCGTCGAGGGTCCTGCCCAAGGCCTGCTCCACCCCGCCCAAACTGTTTGCGAAGGCGCGGCTGACGATGACATTGGAGATATCCGTGAGCACTTCGGGGCCGCCGTAGTCGAACTCGGCCGGAAAGATGTCGAAGAAATCCCCACCCACCATATAGCTGCTGACGTGGTATTTCTGCCCGCCAACTTCAGCTATATCTTCCTCGTTCTGTCGCGCCTTCCAGAACATCGCGGCTTTTTCCACTTCGGGAATGCTCTCTTTGGCCTGGTAGGCGAAACCCCAGGACTGGCCGATGCCCGAGCGCGTTCCGGTCGTCCGATAGAAGGTATAGACATCCTGGTAGTCCGGCACGTTCCGCGTCATCAGCCGCTGCTGCCACACGAAATGCCCGGTCAGCAGCACGAACGCCAGGCTCACGGCCAGCCCCACCGCCTCGATGGCGGTGTAGAACTTGTTGCGGGAGAGAAACTTCAGATAGCTTTTCATATTTTCGTTTTTACTGCGGGTAGCGTCCCATTATTTTGCAGGGTATCTTCAAATTCGGCCTTTT
>Ga0129306_1000795_pt1 | contig 43525 bp, 34 predicted proteins | sample P827metagenome_FD_94438 | JGI IMG/M metagenome (GOLD analysis project Ga0129306, IMG submission 94438) | Capybara group fecal microbial communities from Wisconsin, USA - P827 metagenome | ecosystem: Host-associated > Mammals > Digestive system > Large intestine > Fecal | place: USA: Wisconsin... | reverse complement strand
TGGGCTAAAACCGTGGAATCACAGGCGTTTCGGCGGTTGATTCAACTGTCCGAGTTGGTAAAAAGCTCATTTCGGTGAAAACTATAGGCTTTTATATAGTCTCACCGGTTGGGAAAGTTATAATTGATAACAGACATAATCATAAGTTTACCCCCTTTTTTGTTGGAGCAGCCCCGCCGGCCCCTGCCACAGGAGCTTCCTGGCCTGCCCGGTCATTGCCGGTACCTTCCGGACTCCCCGATCAGTCCGGAAGGCACCGTGTTGCACAAATACATTTGATGCCGGTACCATTTAATTATACATTAGTGTAGAACAATTATACATTATAATATTTCTCAAACTCAACAGGATGCGGGATCGTCGAGATCTCTTTTGCTTCTGCCCGCTTTAAAGCGATGTACTTCGTGATGAGCTCCTCCGGGAACACGCCGCCCTTCATAAGGTAATCGTGGTCCGCCTCGAGCGCGTCGAGCGCGCCCTCAAGTGTGGACGGAAGGTGCTTCAGCTTCGCCTTCTCCTCATCCGGAAGGTTGAAGAGGTTTACGTCGTACGGACCCCAGCCGTTCTCGTGCGGGTCGATCCTGTTCTCGACGCCGTCGAGGCCTGCCATCAGGATGGCGGCAAGGGCGAAATACGGATTGCAGGTCGCGTCCGGGCTTCTCAGCTCGAAGCGGCGCATCTCCGGATCCTTCACGTAGCCCGGGATACGGACGACCGCGCTGCGGTTGGAGGTCGCGTAGCCGATCGTGACCGGCGCCTCAAATCCCGGCACAAGACGCTTGTAGGAGTTGGTGCTGGGATCCGTGAACGCGCAGAGCGACGGAACATGCTTTAAGAGCCCGCCGATGAAGTAAAGGGCGGTCTGGCTTAAGTGGGAATAACCCGCATCGTCCGAGAAGACCGAATGGCCGTCCTTCTTCAGAAGGATATGGACGTGCATGCCGCTGCCTGCCTCGCCCGCGATGGGCTTCGGCATGAAGGTCACGGTCTTGCCGTACTTCCTTGCGATGTTGCGGATGATGTACTTGGTCGTGAGGATCGCGTCCGCCATCTTCGGCATCTCGCCGAGCTTTGTCTCGATCTCGAACTGCCCCGCGCCGCCGACCTCGGGATGATGATACTTGACCGGGATGCCGGCATCCTCCATTGCAAGGCAGATCTCGCTGCGGATGTCATAGGTGTTGTCGAACGGAAGCGCGATATGATAGTTCTTCTGCTTCGGGACGATGCGTCCGCTGCCCTCGCAGTCGCTGTTCCAGTGCGCGACCTCGCAGTAGATGTGCGCGGTCACCTCGTCCGGTCCCACCTTCCATCCTGCCTCGTCGAAGAGATAGAACTCGAATTCCGGAAGCACGAGCATGGTATCGGCGATGCCGGACGCGCGCATGTACTCCTCCGCCGCCTTGACGATATTTCTCGGATACTGGGGCATCGGCCGGTTTTCCGGATCCTCGATGATATATACGTTCCCCAGCATGGAAAGCGTTCTGACCTCGCAGAACGGTTCGATCTCCGCGGTGTCAAGATCCGGGATATAGACCATGTCCGATTTCTCGACGACGGCGTAGCCGTAGTTCGAAGCGTCAAAGCCGATGCCGTACTTCATGATATCCGGCGTAAAATAGCTGGAAGGGATCGTGACGTGACGATACTGCCCGTTCACATCCACCATTTTGAAGTCCACCATCCTGATGTCCTGTTCCTGAAGAATACGGATGATATCCTCTGCTGTCCTGCCCATAATGTCCCTCCTTAGGCGTTCCCTTTTTTTGGTGATTTTGATATAATAATCATATCTTTCAGGCCGCTTTTTCGGAAATTTGAATGATGGATGCATCTATCGGAAAAACAAATAGCCGCTATCAGTACGGATCCTGGAAACGCGCCCGGTGTTTCAGGAACTTACGGAGGGATGCATATGGACAGCAGGAACATTAAATATTTCATCGCCGTGGCGCAGTACGGCTCCATCAGCCAGGCCGCCAGGGCCATGTATATATCACAGCCGCAGCTCAGCCATATCATAAAAACACTCGAGGACGATGCCGGCTTCTCGCTTTTCCAGCGCACCAACCAGGGGACCCGGCTCACAAAAAACGGAGAGAACTTCCTTTCCTACTGCCGTATCCTCCAAAAGGACATGGATGATCTTGACCGGTTCGTGAACCGCGTGCACCAGGACGGCTGCCGCCTGACGGTCTCCATGACAAGGTTCTCGCATACCGCGGACTGCTTCAACGACATCTGCGCGCGGCACGACGACAGTGAGAACATGTTCCTCCGGCTGAACGAGTGCGACACGCTCGGCGTGGTCGAGGACGTTTCCAGCGGATATTCCGATATCGGCGTCCTGCACTTCTCCTCGAGCGAGACGGAGACCATGAAGCAGCACTTCGCGAGCCGGAACCTGAACTACCTGGCGGTGGGCCGCTTCCGTCCCTGCGTCTCCCTGTCGGCGGACCATCCGCTGCTCCAGCAGGGCCCGGTGGAGGAGATCGACGTTTCCCGGCTTCTCGACTACGGGTTCGTCCGTTATATCAGCCAGTATGAGGGCCTCCTGTACAGCATCTCCCTCGAAAACGGGATCGTGGACCTGAACGACTCCCCGCGGATCATTTATGTGAAGGACCGTATGGAGCAGATGCGGGTCATTTCCGAGACCAGCTTCTACACGATCGGGATCCCCGCGTTCCCGTTCCAGGAGCGGCTCTTCGGCGTGGTCGCCATCCCGCTCAAGGGCTGCAGCGAGAGCCTGTGCTTCGGGATCATCACCCGGAAGGACCTGAAGCCCTCCCCCGTGGAGGCGGAGTTCATCACGGCCGTCAAGCAGCGCTTTTCAGAGATGATGAAAGAACAGAAGTAAAAGAGAGCCGCCCCTGCCGGGCGGCTCTCTCCTTTTCTGCTTTCTGTCCCGCTTCCTCAGTTAAGAGCTTCGTCGACGGGTTCAGAATCAAGGAAATGGAGATGGAGCCTGGTCGACAGGTACTCCAGGATCTTTTCGCCGCCGACCGAATTGCCCTTCGGGTTCAGCACGGGGCCGTAGGTCGCAAGGCCGATCCCGTTCTTCGCGGCGCAGAGGATGCCGCCGCCGACGCCGCTCTTCGAGGGGATGCCCACCTTCGTCGCGAACTCGCCGGACTCGTCATACATGCCGCAGAGCAGCATGAGGGTCTTGACGGTGCGCACGATCTTGAAGTCGATCAGGCGCTCGCCCGTCATGGGATCCACGCCGTCGTTCGCGAGGACGCGCCCGTAGTAGGCGAGGTTCTTCGCGGTCACCAGGACAGAGCAGATGCGGAAGTAGACGTCCAGCACCTTGTCCGCCTCCTCCTCAAGGATGTGGTCCGCGGTCAGAAGCCACGCGATCGCGCGGTTCCTGTGCCCGGTCGTCCTCTCGGAATGGTAGACAGCCTCGTTCAGGCGGATGCGCTCATCGCCGCACACCTTTCTCGTAAGCGTAAGGAAGTCGTTGAAGGGATCCGGGGACTTGATCAGGCTGACTGTCGCGATGGCGCCCGCGTTGATCAGCGGGTTGTAGGGCGCCCAGTTCTTCATCTCGAGCTGGATGATCGAGTCAAAGCTGTCGCCGCTCGGCTCCATTCCGACGTGTTTGAACACGTAGTCGAACCCTCCGGTCTCAAGCGCGAGGATCAGGCTCAGCGTCTTCGCGACGCTCTGGATGGTGAACGGGATCTCCACATCCCCGACAGTAAACGTCTTGCCGCTCTTTGTCATGATGCACGCGCCCAGGTTCGAGGAATTCGCCTTCGCGAGCTCCGGGATATACCGCGCGACGCCGCCCTCGCCCAAAAAGCCTCTGCCGTATTCATGAGCTTCTTCAAGTATCTTCTGGATATCTGCCGACATAACTGCTCCTTTCCTGGTATGAGGTACTGACTGGTTTCCTCCGCGGAAGCGGGATTAGCTGATAATTATTATACAGGTGTTGTCAGAAAACTGGAATTCGCCGTTTCGATACGGCTATAAATAATACAAATAGACGGGACATGCATCTGCGCCGCACTGCATGTCCCGTCCTTCTGCTCTTTTTCTGCTCTTTGTATGCTGCCCTGTTTCGGAGGCGGTCCTCCCGGGCAGCGTCTTATTCCTCTTCCTGCCCGACTTCTTCGAGGATGTCCGCGAGCCTCTTAAGGCCCGCCTCGTCCCCGAGCCCGGTCTCCACGACCTCCCTCGCGCCGGCAAGCTCCAGGATCTCCCGGTATTCCGCGATCCGCTCCGGGTCCTTCTGAAGATCCGTCTTGGTGATCACGCCGATCACCGGCTTCCCTCCGAACATGGAGTTCATGCGCGGGGAGAACACCGCCTGCTCCTCGTTCGCCGCGAGCAGGAGGAAGATGATGTCCGCCTCCACCGCCGTCACGATCAGGGCGCTGTAGAACTGCTTCTGCTCAAGATATTCGCCCGGCGTATCCAGGATATCGCTGCCCAGGACCTCCACGGCCTGGGTCTTCTTGTACTTCACTTCCTGCCCGAGAAGGCGCTGCGAGAGCGTGGTCTTCCCGCAGCCGATCTTCCCGATCATCATGACCTTCTTCATGCGCGCCGCCTCACGACTTCGTCACTTCGGTGAGCGCGAAGCGGAGCGTCTCCCCGAGCACGCGGAGCGCGCCGCGGAGGCCGGCATCGACCGCGCTGACGTCCCCGCAGATCACGAGAGAGCCGGAAAAGCGGTCCACGAACACGATCTCCACGTCCGCCGCCTTCGTCGCGGCGTCCGCGCCGATGATCGCTGCCTCGCTCGGCGTGATCGTCATGATGCCAAGCGCGCCGCGCGTCTTCGAGATAACGCCCAGCTTCTTATAGAGATCTTCGTCCGGGTTCGCGATGAGATGCGCCATCGTCACCTGCTTGCCGGGCACGAATTCCTGTATGATGCGCTGCTTGGACTCAAACGGACTGTCTGCCATATCTGCCTCTCCCTGCCTGTCTTTTTTCCTGCCGCCCGGGGCGTTCCCCGCGCGGCCCTTCCTTCGTTACTTCAGCGAATCAAAAAGCTCCGGCGTGGGGCTCGGGATCACGACGCTCGTGACCGCAAGACCCTTCTCCGTGCCTTCCGCCATGCCGGCCGCGACCGACTCCCTGACCGCCGCGACCTCGCCTGTGACGATCGCGTAGCTCTTTCCGCCGATCCCGATCCCCAGGCGCACGTCCATCAGCGTGACGTCGGCCGCCTTGACCGCCGCGTCGGCCGCGTAGACTGCCGCCGTGATGCTGAAGAATTCCATGACGCCGACCGCGTTCCTTCCGTCCACGACGCTCGCGAGGTTGATCGCCTCGATGACCTGCGGGTGGATGCGGGGGATCACGACGGAATCCACGAGGTGGGACCCTGTCACGGCTTCACCCGCGGAGAGGGACGCCCTGACCGCCGCGACCTCGCCGTAGAACAGGACCGTATACTTACCGGGGCATACCGGCTTCGCGAAAAGGAGCGTGACCTCCGCCGCCTTCAGGATCGCATCGGCCGCCTCTATGCCCTTCGCAATGCTGTTGCTTTCAAGAATCCCGATCGATTCCATCTGTTAACGTGCCCCCTTTCCCTGCCGGTCCGCCGTGATGGTGACCGACTGCTCCGTGACCCGGACCGTTCCGGAGATCGAGGCGTGCAGCGTGCTGCCAAGCGCCTTCTCCGGGACCTCCGCGATGACCTGTCCCCAGTCTACATGATCGCCCGTCTTCACACAGGGAACGCTGTCCTTCCCGATGCCCTGGCGGAGAGAAAGCGTGACGGACGATGCCTCCTCCGGCTTAAGGACCTTGAGTCCTCCGACCTTCAGCCCTTCGTATTTCGCGACGCCTGCGCGCGCCGCGACGCGGTGGGTCGGCGCCCTCCGCGCCTCCCTCTCCGGGAGCGCCTCCCAGGACTTCTCCGGCGCCTTGTTCCGGATGCCTGCCTTCCCGAGCTCGCGCTTTAAGAGCGCGTTCACCCGGCGCGGCTGGAGTCCCATGGGACATGCGTAGACCTCGCAGATCCCGCACTCGCAGCAGAAGGACGCGTTCCGGATATCCCGGTCGTCAAGAAGCGCGGCGACGTCCGTGCAGGTCCCCATCTTCCGCATGATGCGGTGCGGCTCGATCGGGTGCCCGAGAAGGTTCCTGGGGCAGAGCTGCGTGCAGAAGCTGCACTGGATGCACGCGGACTTCGCACGGTTCAGCATGTGCTGCACCGGCACCTTCGCGCGTGTGGCGATCGCGTTTTCCGGCGGCAGCACGATGAGCCCGGACATGGTCTTCGTCACGAACGCGGTCTCCGCCTCCTCCTTCGTCATGAGCTTTCCCATCATGGGGCCGCCGTTCACGACGACATAATCCCTTAAGAGGGTCCCGCCTGCCATCCGGATGCACTCGCTGACCGGCGTGCCGAGCGGCACGCGGAGAACGGAGGGCTCCCGGACCTCGCCGGTGACCGTCAGGTATTTCTGGGTGAACGCGTGCCCGTGCAGCGCGTTGTAGATGCAGTAGACGGTCGCGACGTTCGACACCACACAGCCTGCCGCCATGGGGATGCCTCCCGGCGGGACCACCCGCCCGGTCACCTCATAGACCATGGTGACCTCGTCGCCCGCGGGGAAGAAGCTGGGCATAAGGTGGAGCTCCACCTTCGCGCCGGCCTTCCGGATGGCAGCCGTAAGCGCCGCGATCTCTTCCCTGTAAGTCTCCTTCAGGGCGATGGTAAAGCGCTTCGCCCCGGTCTCGCTGAGAAGGTACTCCGCGGCCTCGATGAGCGCGTCCGCCTTCTCCCGCATAAGATAGTGGTCCGTCATGAGGAGCGGCTCGCATTCCGCGCCGTTCACGATGATCCACTCGATATTCTCCGCGTTGTATTTTACATGCGTCGGGAAGCCTGCGCCCCCGCAGCCGACGATCCCGGCCTTCAGAAGAAGCTCTGTAAGACGCATTTACTCCTCCTTATCCGTGATCTCAAGGGAGTCGATGATGCCGACGATCGCTGCGTCGATCGGGAGGTCGTCCGACCCGATCGCGCGGCGCGCGGTACTTCCCTGTACCACAAGCACCTGTTCCCCGATGCCCGCCCCGACAGAATCGGCGGCAACGAAGACAGACTCATTTTTCTGGTTCAGCTTTTCTTCCCGGACGATCATCAGCTTCTTGCCCTCAAGGGCTTCTTCCTTCTTGGTCGCCCAGACGTGTCCGATCACACGGCAGATCAGCATGACTGTCTACCTCCTTACCTTCACTCTCATTTTCGGGACGCGGCCCGCCGTAATGCCCTTCCCGCGCGTTTTCAGGCGAACCCGACCTCAAGCCCCGCGTGCAGGAACACGTCCTTCGCGGAGGGCGTAAGGATCACGCCCGCCGGCAGGGTGATGCTGCCGGACCTTCCGGCGGCAAGCTGCAGCGCGGTCTCCTCCGTGATCAGCTTAAGGCCCGGATCGATCTCCGTGACCTCCGCCTGCTTCCGGCCGTCCCCGGACGCGCCGGCACCCTTTCCGGGATCCTCCCAGCTGCAGAGGCCGGATTCCAGGGACATGCAGTCCCTTTCGCCTGTCCTGCAGGTGCCGCCCGCGCGCATATACGCGGTCGCGCTGCCGGAAAGGCAGCACGCGTTCGCCTCGTCGCTGTCGATATGCATGGCGAGCGCCGCCTTGTCGCTCACGCGGCAGATGACGTTCTCAAACGTCACGGGCCGCTCCCCGCCGATGGTCACCGTGACCTTCTGCCCGTCGGTGATCCCGATGGGCTCCGCCTCCGCAGGGGTGATGTGGATATGCGCCTGTGCGACGATCACGCTGCCCTCAGCGTGGATCATTCCCGCGGGCCCTACGATATAGCAGTCCGCGGCCCCCTTCAGATCTCCGGAGATCCTTAAAGGAGCGTTGATCCCGAGCTTCCTGCAGTCGGTCACCGCGAGCTCCGTCTGGATCTCGGGGCGCGCCGGGCCGAGGACCGCGACGTTGTCGATCCTGCCCTTTGCCGTCACGAGGGAGACGCGCTCAGCGCTTAAGAACTGTCCCGGCTGCGAGAGCGGGCGCTTCGGCGTGAGGGTCGCGCCCTCCCCGAACAGCTTCTCCACCGCCTCCTCCGTGAGGTGCACGTGGCGCGCGGAGACCTCGACCGGGAACTCCAGCGGGAGCTGCTTTCCGGCCAGGTCGGCGCCGCAGCACTTCAGCGTGCGCAGGATGATCTCTTCTGCTTCCTGTCTGGTCATGTTTTTTCCTCTTTGAAACTCTTGTAGTAACCGGTGAGCACGCGGCAGAAAAGGATGTACACGCCGCTGCTCAGGCGGTTGAGATGCTCTATGATACCGAGGTCATCGTCCTCTTCCTCGAACGCGCGCGCCGCGAAAAGCTCCGCCTCGCGCACCTCCGTGCGGAGAAGATTCAGCGTCAGCGCGGTCTTCCCCATCGACGCGCACGGCACCGGATGATCGATCCCGAAATGCTTTTTCACGTTGTGCGACATTTCCCGGAGCTCCCTGTGGCTGAGCCCGAAGAGGGCGATCTCCTCCGTTCTGACGCCGCGGACCTCCGCGCCTAAAAGCTTCTGGACGTACACAAGCAGTCCGTCGACGTCCTTCATGAGCTCCGGCTGGTCCGCGAGGTCCGCCTCCAGGAGGAGGATCTTCGCCTGCAGGCCGTCGAGCTTCCCGCGGAACGCGATCCTGGGATGCGTCTTCTTTACGAGCCGGTTGCCCCTGAGATGCGTCATGTCCTCCGGCTTTTCCGCAAGCCCTTCCCCTGTCAGATGGTCCACATACGGCGTCTTCGCGTTCTTGTCGATCGGGGTGCGGGTCATCGCGGCGTACGCCCCGGTGCCCCCGCCCGCGGCGGAGGGGTCCTTCACGACCGGGCGCGCTGCGTTCCCGGCCGTGTACCGCTTCACGTTCTCGGGCGTCAGGTCCGCCTTGCCTGCGCCCTCCGTGAGGGCGATGCCTCTTTCCCTCAGATATTCCTTTGCCGTCGGCGTCACAAAGGTCCCTCCGGGGATCCGGTATTCCTTCTCCCCGGGCCGGAACTTATGCGATCTCAGATCGGCTTCTGTCAGTACTTTCAAGGTCTTTCCCCCTGTGGCTTATATCTCTGGTTCCCCTTGCCTTCTCCGCTGTCACTCACCGAGCTTCGGAAGGATGCACTCCACCTCGGCGTGCGGACGCGGGATGACGTGGACGGAGACGAGCTCGCCGACTCTGCCGGCAGCCGCCGCGCCTGCGTCCGTGGCAGCCTTGACTGCGCCGACGTCGCCGCGGACCATGGAGGTGACAAGTCCGGCACCGATGTGGACCTTGCCGATCAGGCGGACGTTCGCCGCCTTGACCATGGCATCGGCCGCCTCGATGGCGCCGACCTCGCCCTTCGTCTCGACCATGCCGAGCGCCTCGACGACGCCCCTCTGCTGCTCATTGTCCGCGTTGAGCTTCGGGAGGATGAACTCCACCTCATTGTGCGGACGCGGGATGACGTGGACGGAAAGAAGCTCGCCGACTCTGCCGGCGCACGCTGCGCCTGCGTCCGTCGCGGACTTGACCGCGCCGACGTCGCCGCGGACCAGGATGTTGACAAGGCCGCCGCCGACGTGGTCCTTGCCGATCAGATGTACGTTTGCTGCCTTTACCATTGCGTCTGCCGCCTCGATCGCCGCGACAAGTCCCTTGGTCTCAACCATGCCCAATGCTTCAACAACTGCCATATTATCCTCCTTTTCAGCTTCTGCTGATCATGTGCTTTTTCTGTCCCGGCCCCGCCGGGTCTAAGTGTCACGGGGCGCTGCCCCGGTGTTTCTTCTCTGTCTTACCTTCTGAGCCGCGCGATCACTGCCCTCGTGATCGCCTCGATGTCATCCGCGCTGAGCTCTCCTGCGCCGCCTGCAGCCGCACTCCTCTGCACCGCGCTCTCCGCGCTGTCGATCTCCGTCCCCAGGAGGGTCGAGCCGCAGCAGGAAGCGCCGCCCGGGACCGGGTCGGAGGGACCGCGGAGGTCTGACAGCTCCACGAGCCCGTACGCCACGCGCCGGATGTTGATCAGGTTCAGCGGGGTGATGTTGTCGCTCGTCGCGCTCCCGCCGACCGCGCCGCAGCCGAGCGTGAGTGCCGGGGCCAGCCCCGTCGTCGCGCCGACGCCGCCAAGCGCGCCGGGCGTGTTCACGAGGATGCGCGAGACCGGCTTCTTCAGCGCGAATTCCCGCACGATATCCTGGTTCTTCGTGTGGAGCGTCATCGTATGGCCGGAGCCCTCGTTCTGAAGGATGCGGATGCTCAGCTCGCAGGCCTCCTGCCAGGTGTCCACCACGAAATACGCGAGGATCGGGCAGAGCTTTTCACGGGAATACGGATTCTTCTTGCTGACGCTGTCCGCATTCTGCCTGGAGATGAGGACCTTGGTCCCCGCGGGGATCTCGATCCCTGCCATGTCCGCGATGACCTGCGCCGTCTTCCCGACGATCTTCGGGTTCATGGTGCCGTTCGCCCTTAAAAGGAACCCGGACAGCTTGTCCGACTGCTCATCCGTCATGAAGTAGCCGCCCTGCTTTCTGAGCTCCGCCTCGAGCTTCCCGGTGATGCAGCTTTCCGTGACGATCGACTGCTCGGACGCGCAGATCGTTCCGTTGTCGAAGGTCTTGGAATCGATGATCCGTCTTACCGCGGCGGGAATGTCCGCGCTCTTCTCGATGTAGGACGGCCCGTTGCCCGGACCGACGCCGAGCGCCGGATTGCCCGAGGAGTACGCCGCGTGTACCATGGCCTCACCGCCTGTCGCGAGGATGATGCTGACGTCCGGGTGCTTCAGCAGCGTGTCCGTCGCCTGCACGGTCGTGAGGCTGATGCAGTTCACGGTCCCCTCCGGCGCGCCCGCGCGGAGCGCAGCCTCGTTGATGATCCGCGCCGTTTCGGTGATGGCGTTCTTCGCGCCCGGATGCGGGCTGATGACGATCGTATTGCCTGCCTTGATCGAGATGATGCTCTTGTACATGACGGTCGACGTCGGATTCGTCGACGGGATCAGGGCTGCGACGACTCCCATCGGGACGCCGATCTCGCAGATCTTCTTTGTCCGGTCTTCCCTCAGGAAGCCGACTGTTTTCATGTCCTTCACATAGTCCCAGGTGATACGGCTCCCGAGCTTGTTTTTCAGGACCTTGTCCTCCCAGCGCCCGAACCCGGTCTCCTTCGCCGCCATCTTCGCGAGCTCCACCGCGTGCTCCTCGCACGCGTCCGCGATCGCGGCGCAGATCCGGTCAAGCTGCTCCTGGGAATACGTGGACAGGATCTTTTCTGCTTCCTTTGCCTTCCGCACGAGGTCACGGACCTCCTGAATCGACTGAAGGTCACGATCCAGAACCATACTGTTCACATCCTTTCTTAAAAGGTGCTCCTCCCCTTCTTTCCCCCGGGAGGAGGTCCACATGGTTTCTTTTCTGTATCTGTTATATATGCTTTCCTACCAGCTGAGCGGCGCCGCGGCGATCTCCTCGACCGCCCGGGCGAACGCCTCGCATGCCGCGCGGCACGCTGCCTGCTCCCCGGTCAGGAGCCCTCCCGCGAAGTTCGTCTCGGAGGGCGGCCCGTAGAAGACCCGGAGCTCCACGTCCGCTGCCTTCAGCGCGGCGTCAAGTCCCACGGTGGCCTCAAGCGGCGGGGCGATCAGATATGCCATCGCCGTCCCCGGCGGGACCTCCGCCGAAGCGGAGAGATAGGTCCCTGTCGCCGAGATGAGATGGGCGAAATAGACGACCGACTCCTCTTCGTTCGCGGTGTAGAAATGCGCGTCGTTCTCGATATAGCTTACCGCTGCCTCGAGCCCGCTCCGCACGTCGGACGGGTTCGTCCCCGCAAGGATGCCGATGAACTCACCGGCAAGCGCCGTGCTCGCGTTCCCCGCGCCCGCGTACATGCTGCGCGCGTAGATGACGTGTACGTCCGCCTTCTTGGTCGCCTCGTCGAGCGCCGCGTAGGAAACGTCGTCACAGTCCGTCGTGATGATCCCGAGGCTCCGGTCCTCTGGCAGCGCGCCTGCGCGTTCCAGAAGCCCCGGATCCGCGTTCGGCAGGATCCTCACTGCCAGCACCTTCGTCTGAAGCGGTTTCCTTATCATGGGCCGTCTACTTTCTGAGATCCACGCCGCTCGCCTGCTTTTCAAGCATCAGCGCGAGGAGGTCCACGATGTAGGCGCCGGCCTCGACCGCCGGGACGCCGTTTTTATGGATGTTCGAGACGACCGTGCGCCGCGCCTCCGGCATGCCGACCGTCGCCTTGTAGGAGATATAGGCGCTCATGCTCTCCGCCGTGGCAAGTCCCGGCCGCTCCCCGATGAAGGAGCACACGATCTTCGCGCCTGTCAGCTCCGAGATCCTGTCCTGCGCCGCCACGCGCCCGTATTTCACGAAGATGGGCGTCCCGACGGTCAGGTGCTTTTCCTTGAGGCCCTCCATGACGACCGGGAGGATCCTCTCGGCATTCGCCTCGATCGAGGAGCTGGACAGCCCGTCGCTCACGATGATCTGGATGTCGGGGGCCTTCACGCAGTTTTCCGCGATCCTGCGCTGCGTTTCCTCCGGGAAATCGCGGCCGAGGTCCGGCCTCGTCAGAAACTCGTTCTTGTCGGAGCACTTCGTGACCACCGGGAACAGCCCGAGCCGTTCGATCAGCTCCCCGCTCACATCCATAAGGACCGCGTCCCTCGCGGCCGCATGGTCCGCGCGGAGCTTGATGAGCGTTTTGGTCCTGAGCCTGGGTCCCGCCTTCCCGACGCCGATGCGCGCCGGCGTGGTCCGGATCATGCGCATGAGCGCGTCCGGATCCTCAGGGGCTTCCAGAAGCGGCGCCCTGCGGTCCTCCTCTTCATCGGGGCCCTTTGCCCCGCGGTCAAGAAGCGTTTTGTCTTCCTCCTTTACCGGCTTCGGGAGCGCTCCGGCGATCTCTTCCAGCTTTTCCTCCGCCTTCCGCTCCTCCGCGCCGGCCCGCGCGAACTGCTCCTTGCAGGCGGGCCCGTTCTCCCATAAGGCCCGTTCCCCGCTGTTCCCGCCGGAGGCACTTCCTGACGCCGCGCGGGCATTTCCCGCTTCCGTGATCCAGGCGGCATCGGGCGCTTCCTTCGTCCTGCCGGCATCACCCGCAGGGCCTCCGGGGCCTGCCGCGCCGGTCTTCATCTCGCGGATGATGTCGTCCGCGATCCTCATGATCATTTCCTGAGACAGCATTCCGGTCACCGTCCCTTCGTAAAGATGGTCGGATCGCCGGCACGGGAGGTGAGGCGCCCGTTCTCCATGATCCCCATCCTCTCAAGCCAGCGCTCGAACGCGGGAATGGGCCGGAGCCCCAGCGTCTCGCGCACGGCGTTGATGTCGTGATAGGCGTTGGTCTGGTAGTTCAGCATGATGTCGTCGCTCGTGGGAACGCCGAGGATGTAGTTCACGCCCGCGGCGCCGAGGAGCACCGCCAGGTTCTCGATGTCGTTCTGGTCCGCCATCATGTGGTTCGTATAGCAGCAGTCGCAGCCCATCGGGATGCCCGAGAGCTTCGCCATGAAGTGGTCCTCAAGGCCCGCGCGGATGACCTGCTTCGAATCGTACAGGTACTCGGGGCCGATAAAGCCGACGACCGTGTTTACCATGAACGGGTGGAAATGCCGCCCGAACGCGTAGCAGCGGGACTCCATGGTCACCTGGTCCGCGCCGTAGTGCGCGTTCGAGGAGAGCTCGCTCCCCTGTCCCGTCTCAAAGTAGAGGATGTTGGGGCCGGTCCCCGTCCCGCGGCTCCTTAAGAGCGCGAGCGCCTCCTCGACGGTCTCCGCCGAGAAGCCGAAGGCCCGGTTTCCCTTCTCGCTGCCCGCGATGGACTGGAAGATCATGTCGCAGGGCGCGCCCTGCTTCACCGCCTCGATCTGGGTGGTGATATGCCCGAGCACGCAGATCTGCGTGGGGATCTCGAACATGTTCTTGACCTCGTCGAAGCGCTTCAGCACCTCGGCAAGGCTCGCCACCGTGTCGTTCACCGGGTTCAGCCCGATCAGGACGTCGCCGCAGCCGTAGGACAGTCCCTCGTAAAGCGAGGCCGTGATGCCCTCCGGATTGTCCGTCGTGTGGTTCGGCTGGAGACGCGTCCCCATGATCCCGCGCTCGCCGACCGTAGTGTTGCAGTGCGCGGTCACGCGGATCTTCTGCGCCCCGTAGATGAGGTCCAGGTTCGACATGAGCTTGCACACCGCGGAGACCATCTCCGCCGTGAGCCCCCTGGACAGCCTGCGCAGGTCCTCCTCCGTGGATCTGTAGGAGAGGATGTACTCGCGGAGGTCGCTCACCGTCCATCCGCTGATCGACTCGTAGACCGGTTTCGAGAGGCCGTCGATGTTGATGCGCGTGACCTCGTCCTCCTCGTAGGGCACGGCCGGATTCTCGTAGAGGTCCTTAAGCTGCATGTCCGCGAGGACGTCCTTCGCCGCGATGCGCTCGATATCGGAGCGCGCCGCGATGCCCGCGAGGACATCGCCCGACTTGTGCTCGCCGGCCTTGTTCAGCACGTCCTTCACCGAGTCGAAGGTGAAGGTCTGCCCTGACAGTATTGTTTTGTATCCCATAGGCGCTCCTCCCGTCTAACCGAATATGAGCGTTTTTACGACTACGGGGATCACGAGCCCGCCCATGATGGGGTTCCCGAAATCCACGTAATTACCTTGTTCCACCTTGATCGCGTCGAGCGCGATGACCGGCCGCCGCATTCCGCTGCCGCCGTTCTCTCCGGGGGCCCTGGCCCGCTGCCGCATGAGCTGGCCCAGCGCCTTCGCGATGTCCTCCCTGACGACAAGGAGGAAGGGCGCGTCCGGGGGAAGGGCGTCCGCCATCCCCAGGACCAGCGTGTCCGCGAGGCGCTTCATCGCCGTGTACTCCGGGTCCCTCTGTCCCTCGATCGCGAGGATGATCCGCGGCGCGTCGCTCTGCGTCCGGAACCACCGGATCCGCTCCGCGACGAGCTGCCGGTTCCCGTTCCAGGCCTCCCGTTCCTCCGCTGCCGTGAGCTTCAGGACGGGGACGTTCTTCATCGGGAACAGGTCCCCCGCGTAGGTGATGGTGCTCCCGGACACCGACGTCGTGTACGTCCCGGCCCCGATCACCGTCGCCCGGATGGTCTCCTCCGACTCGATGACCCGGAATGAGGTGAAGATGCGGCTCCGCCGGATGGATTCCCCGAGGAGCACGCCGATGTCGCCGTACGCGAAGGGGTCCTGCCCGGTCCGGTAGATGCAGTCTGCGACGCCTCCGGAGAAGAATACGTATTTCAGCTTCTTTCCCTCCGGGAGCCGGAACCTGGTCGAGCCGCCGGTCTCCACCGCGCGTAGCAGCGGCGTTTCCTCCGAGATCCCGAGGAGCTCCTCCAGAAGCTCCGCCATGGCGTCGCAGAGCCTTGACAGCTTTTCCCGGTCCGCCGTTTCACCTTCGCGGAGGTCGATGCCCCGTTCGGCGCAGATCCTCGCGGCGCTGGGGCTCACGTACTCGACGCGCCCGCCGCTCCCGATGATCACCTGCCTTCCGCCGATGTCGACGCAGCCCTTCGCGACCGTATCTCCGTAATCGAACAGCGCCGCGTTCGTCGTGCCGCCGCCGATGTCCAGGTTCACGGTCAGCGCCCCTGTCTCATCGGACCAGCGCGCGGCGCCGCTTCCCTGCCCGGCGATCACGGACTCAAGGTCCGGGCCTGCCGTGCTGACCACGAAGTCCCCCGCGAAGCGTGACAGCTCCTCGAGCACCGCCTTCGCGTTCTCCTTCCTGGCGGACTCGCCGGTGATGATCACCGCCCCGGTCCCGACCTCGCTTACGCTGACGCCGGCGGTCCGGTATTCCTTCTCCACGATCTCCGAAAGCGCGCCGATGTCGATCAGCGACCCGTCGAGCAGCGGCGTGCGGTAAACAGGGCTCTGGTAGACGACCTTCTTGTCGGTGATCTCGACGGATGGTACGGAAAAGTACCCCGAGGTGTTCGCCACGGTGAGATGGCTGAATATGATCTGCGACGTCGACGTCCCGACGTCGATCCCGACGCTTAAAAGCCGGGTACCGTCACTGTCCATGGCGCTCCCTCCTTTCCGTCAAAGCTGAAAGACAAAAGACCCAGGGCAAACCTTCCGGTTCACCCTGAGCCTTATCGCTTTCCATCAGACCCTCTTGTCCAATGACAAAATTTTCAGTTTATTCATGTATTAACTATACCCTGTGCAGGAAGGGCTTGTCAAGGCGGAAAACACGCGGCTGCGCCGTTTCCGGGGGACATGCGGCGCCGGCGTTTCCTCCCTGCCGGGGCTGCCTTCCTCACTGGAAGTCGAAGGTGAACGAGGTCCCGCCCTCTCCGGAGACCGCGTAGAGCTTTCCGTGCAGCTTGTCCCTTACGGTCATCCTCACCACGGACATGCCGAACCCTTCCTTCATCCCGTGCACGTCGAAGCCGCAGCCCGTATCCTGCACCGTGACGGAGGAAAACTGCGCGCCCTTTTTCACGATGATCCGGACGGTCCCGCCGGTGCCGGGATCCGGGAATGCGTGCTTGAACGCGTTGCTCACGAGCTCGTTCACGACCAGGGCGATATCCGCCGCCTGGTCCCCCGTCACCGTGACCTCGTCGCCGGAAAGGACCAGCGACACACCTCCGTCCTTCTCATAAAGGAGCTCCATGTTCTGCCGTACGCCCTCCAGGTAGCTGAGAAGGCCTACCGTCTCCTCCCCGGTACTTACGAGGATCTCGTTCACGCGGGCGATGCTCTGCACCCGCGCGGCATTTTCCTTCAGCATGTCGCGCACTTCCTCGGAATCCGTGCGGCGCATCTGCATGTTCATGAGGCTCGCGATCAGCTGCAGGTGGTTCTTGATCCTGTGGTGCGCCTCGCGCCGCGCCAGGAGCTCCGCCGCGATCTGCTCCGGGCTCCTCTCCTGGACGCGCCGGACCAGCTCTTCGTACTTTCGTTCCTTCATGATCTCGCGGCTCACGTCGCGTTCGCCGATCAGGACGCCGATAACATCGCCCCCGTCGTTGTAGACGGGGACCGCGTCCTGCCTGACGTTCGCCGACTCCTGCGTGACGGCCTTCAGGTCGCGGACCGGCGCCTTCGTCTCGGCGGCGCGGTACACGGCAGGCTCGTCCTCCCGGTCCGCGTAGCAGCCGACCACGCTGGTCCTGTAGGAGGAAGGCATATGCATGGGACCTGCCTGGGCGGCGACGAACATGCGCCCGTCCTCCCGGTCAAGGCAGTCGATAAAAAGGTCCCTCCCCGTGAGGTCCGCCATATATCCGAGCGTTTCCTCGATCCGTTCGAGCCTTGCGGTCTCCTCCTCCGTGAGTCCCGCCCGCTCCATAAGCTCTTTTCTGTTCAAACAGCGCCTCCGTTCAGGATCTGCTCCGCCACCTGCTCCGCCGTGACGCCCTGGCGCTTCGCCTCGGCGATGATAAAGCGGTAGGCTGCCTGCTCCGACATGCCCCGCTCCTTTATAAGGAGGGCCTTCGCGGTGCGGACCCGGTCCGCGCGCGCCGCGCGCCTCAGGATGCCGGAAGCCACCTGGGACAGCGGGATCCGCTTTTCCATGGAGCTTTTCTGCATGGTCCGGTAGGCTTCCGCCTCAGGGATGCCCTGCTCCTTCGCAAGGACGGCCTTCGCGCGCTCCACGAGCTTCATCTCGCGCAGCTTTTCCGCGAGGGCGTCCGTGTCCTCGCGGAGCTTCTTAAGGCGCCGGCTCTGCGCCCACGCGACCTCGAGCGCCGGCCGGAGCGTCCGCTCCTCGATCGGCTTCACGATATAGCCTGCCGCGCCGATCCTCCCCGCGTCTTCAATAAATTTTTCGTCCGCGAAGCCTGTGCAGATCACGACGCACCCCGCGAGGTCCTCCTCGATGATCGTCTCCGCCGCGGAAAGCCCGTCGAACACCGGCATCTCAAGGTCCATAAGGACGATATCCGGGTGCTTTTCCCTGCAGCGCTCCACGGCATCGAAGCCGTCGCCGGCATCGCCCGCGACCTCAAAGCCGAGGCCCTCGAGCATCTGCCTTAAGTCCATCCGGATGATCGGTTCATCGTCCACGACGATCACTGTTCTTTTCATAAAGCCTCCATAGGTCCCTTCCGCGGGACAAAAACGCGGAACGTGACGGCGTCAGGCGCCGTTCCGTCCGCGGGTCCTCCCGGCAGTGTCAGGCGCCGTTCTTTTTCTTCCGTCCGTTCGCGAAGCGCTGCTTCTTCGTCGTCTGGCCGTAGGTATGCCCGGCCGCGATGGCAGCCCGGTCTGCCGCCGCCCTGGATTCCGGGTCGGAAAGCATCCTGAGCACCTCGCCCATGCGGTCGCGCAGCCTGGCGGCCTCCTCGAAGTTCAGCTCCGCCGCCGCCTGCCGCATCTTCTTCTCCAGCTCCTTCGAAAGCTTCCGGAGCTCCGTATCGCTCATGGATTCCGGATCCTTCCTCCAGGTCCGGTCGTCCTCGATGACCGCCTTCGACACGGTGATCACGTCGCGGACCGCCTTTTTTATCGTGGTCGGGGTGATGCCGTGTGCTTCATTGTACGCCTTCTGGATCTCGCGCCTGCGGTTCGTCTCGTCGATGGCGCGCTTCATGGAATCCGTCATGACGTCAGCGTACATGATGACGCGGCCCTCGGCGTTTCGCGCGGCGCGCCCGATGGTCTGGATGAGCGACGTCTCGCTTCTTAAGAAGCCCTCCTTGTCGGCGTCCAGGATCGCGACGAGCGCGATCTCGGGGATGTCGAGGCCTTCCCTTAAGAGGTTGATGCCGACGAGCACGTCGAATTCGTCAAGACGCATGGCCCGGATGATCTGTGCCCTTTCAAGCGTGTCGATGTCGGAGTGGAGATAGCGGACGCGGACGCCCGCCTCCCGCATGTAATCGGTCAGGTCCTCCGCCATGCGCTTGGTCAGCGTGGTGATCATGACCTTGTTCTTCTTTTTGATCTCCCTGTTCACCTCGGAGATGAGGTCGTCGATCTGCCCGTTCACCGGGCGCACGGAGATCTCGGGGTCCAGAAGCCCGGTCGGGCGGATCACCTGCTCCGCGCGGAGCATCTCGTGCGCGGCCTCGTAGCCTGAGGGCGTCGCTGAGACGAACAGCAGCTGGTCGATCTTTCCCTCCCACTCCTCGAACGAAAGCGGGCGGTTGTCGAGCGCCGAGGGCAGGCGGAAGCCGTATTCCACAAGGTTCGTCTTGCGGGAGAGGTTTCCGTTGAACATGCCGCCGATCTGCGGGATAGTGATGTGGCTCTCGTCGACGATGATGAGATAGTCCTCCGGGAAGTAGTCCATGAGCGTGAACGGCGGCTCGCCGGGCTTCTGGCCCGTCAGGAACCGCGTGTAGTTCTCAATGCCGTAGCAGAAGCCGGTCTCCCGGAGCATCTCGACGTCATAGTGCGTCCGCTCGTCGATGCGCTGGGCCTCTATGAGCTTTTCCTCGTCCTTGAAGAACCTGACCCGCTCGTCGCATTCCTTCAGGATCTCCGTGCAGGCGGCAAGCATTTTTTCCTTCGGGACCACGTAGTGGTTCGCGGGGTAGACGGAGATATGCATGACCTCCGCGGTGGGGTTCCCGGTCAGGACGTCGATCTCCGTGATCCGGTCGATCTCGTCCCCGAAGAATTCCACCCGGTAGGCGACCTTGTCCTGGTCCGCCGGGAAGATCTCGAGCACGTCGCCGCGCACGCGGAAGGTGCCGCGGTGGAAATCCATGTCGTTCCGCGTGTACTGGATATCCACCAGCGCGGAGATCACATCGTCCCGGTCCTTTTCCTGCCCCGGACGGAGGCTGACCATCATGTCCTTGTAGTCGACCGGGCTGCCCAGGCCGTAGATGCAGGAGACCGACGCCACGACGATGACGTCGCTCCGCTCGAGGAGCGCGCTGGTCGCGGAGTTCCTGAGCTTGTCGATCTCGTCGTTCACGGCGGAGTCCTTCTCGATGTAGGTGTCCGTCTGCGGGATGTAAGCCTCCGGCTGGTAGTAGTCATAGTAGGAAACGAAGTACTCCACGGCGTTTTCCGGGAAAAATTCCTTCATCTCGCTGTAGAGCTGCGCCGCGAGGGTCTTGTTGTGGGAGATGATCAGCGTCGGCTTCTGGACCCGCGCGATGATGTTCGCCATCGTGAAGGTCTTGCCGGAGCCGGTGACGCCGACCAGCGTCTCGAACTGGTTGCCGGCCGCGAAGCCCTCCGCGAGGCGCTCGATGGCCTGGGGCTGGTCGCCGGTCGGCTGGTAATCGGAATGAAGTCTGAATTCCATGGTTTTCTTCCTGAATATTATCCCCTGAAAGGTTTTTCCCGAAGCTTTTTCCACCGGAAGGGCAGCCGCCGGAAGGGTCCGCTGCCGGAAAAAACAGGGGCTCTCGTTTTCCGTACGAAAGCCCCGTTCTGTGCTGGGTGTCTGATTCTTTTTTATCTTCTCCTTGCGCCCGCGGCCCTGCCTGAGCTTATATAGCTCACATAGGCGTGCGTGACGGAAAGGTCCGAGTGGCCGAGCATGGCCTGCACGGAACGCATGTCCGCGCCGTTCCTCAGGAGATGCGCAGCGAAGGAATTGCGGAGCGCCTGCGGCGTGATGTCCTTGCGGATGCCCGCCTTGTCCCCGTAGTATTTGATGATCTTCCAGAAGCCCTGACGGCTCATGGCCTTCCCGCTGATGTTCACGAAAAGAAGGTCCGTGCTGTTGCCCTTAAGGAGCCTGTCCCGCGCGTCCGAAAGATAAACGCGCAGCGCCTCCTGCGCCTCCCTGCCGAAGGGGATCGCGCGCTCGCGCTCGCCGTCGCGGCAGTTCACGAAGCCGATTGTGAAGTTCAGGTCGCTGACCTTTAATTCGATGATCTCGGAAACGCGCAGGCCGGTCGCGCAGAGAAGCTCCAGCATGGCGCGGTCGCGCATCTTCTTCAGCGTGCGTCCCTTTGTCTGCTCGAGGAACGCCTCGACCTCGTCGCCGTTCAGGACGGTCGGCGCCTTTTTCTCGACCTTCGGTGCCTTCAGCCCCTCCGCCGGGTTCTCCCTGAGCATCCCCTGCTTCGTCTCGTAGGTGAAGAACGCCTTCATGGAGGCGACGACACGGGAGATGGTCGTGGTCGCCTTTCCGCTCCGCTCGAGCCAGAGGATGTATGAGTTCAGCAGTGTCGCGGTGACCTTATCCGGCCCCGTGATCCCGAAGCCGTTCAGCCATTCAGTCATCTGGCGCAGGTCCCGCTCATAGGACACAAGTGTATTCTGTGCCATGCGGCGTTCATTTTTCAGATATTCCGCAAAGCGTAACAGCTCTTCTTCCATTCTCTTTTCCCCCTGTGCAGTGCGTGTCTTTTCGTAAAGACCGCATTGCATAGACCATTATAAAGAGAATATTATGTAAAATCAAACGGATTTTGGACCCGTTTTTCCGCTGTTTTTGGGCATTTTTAATGATTCATGCAAGATATTGACCTCGCCGCCGGGGCATGCGGATATCTTGCGTTTTCCCCTCCGAAAATTTTTTTCGGCTTCGGCCATGGGGACTGTCCCCGTGGCCCGACATCTGTCTTTTAATCAACACCGTGTTGAGCCATGGGGACAGTCCCCATGGCCGATTTTGCGGCATACGCGCAGATCGCGGCAACGGTCTTCGCGTCCCGGAGCGTTCCGGCATAGATAAGCGCAAGAAGATCCTCAAGCTTCCACGGCTCCACGTTGATGACCTCGTCCGCGTCAAGATGCTGTCTGCTCTTTGTCATCCCGCGCGCCACGAACACGTCGATCTCCTCGTCGCAGAACGCCACGGTCGTGTTGATGCGCATCAGGAACTCCAGGTCCTCCGGCTTCTCCACGCGCCACCCGGTCTCCTCCTCGAGCTCCCGGAAGGCGCAGATCACGCGGGGCTCATCCGGCGCGTCGACCTTGCCCGCGGGAAGCTCGCGCGTCCACCGGTTCAGCGCGTTCCGGTACTGCCGCACCATGAGGAGGCGCCCGTCGTCCATCACGGGCAGCACCGCCGCCGCCCCGTCGTGGTGGATGAAGTCCCAGACCGCGTCATTCCCGTTCGACGTCACATAATCCCTGTATACCTTAAGAATGGTGCCCGTGTAGGCGAGCTCCCGCCGGTTCAGGATGACCGGCTTCTGCTTTTCAAACTCACGTATCTCCATACTCTTCCCCCTTTACTTTCCGCCGCACTTTCTGTAAACGGCCGCGCAGCCCTCGAGCACCGCGTTCCGGAAGCCCTCCTTCTCAAGCGCCGCGACGCCCTCGATCGTGGTCCCGCCAGGCGAGCACACGCGGTCCTTCAGGACAGCCGGATGCTCCCCGCCCTCGAGGACCATCTTCGCGCTTCCGTAGACCGTCTGCGCCGCCATCTCGAGCGCGTCCGCCTTCGTAAGGCCGCAGCGCACGCCGGCATCAGCCAGCGCGTCTATAAACAGATAAACGAACGCGGGCGATGATCCGCTTACCGTGGTCACCGCGTCCATGAGCCGCTCCGGGACCTTCTTCATCCTGCCGAACGATCCGAACAGGCTGCTGACCGTGCGGATCTCCTCCTCGTTAAACTCCTTCTCGTCATAGGCGATCCCGGTCATACCCTCGCGCACCAGCGCCGGCGTATTCGGCATGGCGCGGACGATGCGGCCGTTCCCGCCGAGCTTTTCCGAGAGGCTGGCGATGCTGATGCCGGGCGCCAGCGAAATAATGATCTTCGGCGCCGCTGCCGTGCCGCAGATCTCCCCGAGGACCTCGGGATAGACGACCGGCTTCACCGCGAGGACGATGATGTCCGAGATCTCAGCGACCTTCCGGTTCGAGGGCTCAAAGGACACGCCGGTCTTTTCCGCGACCTCCTGCCCGTGCGCCGCGCGCCTGCAGCTGAATACCATATCATCCCTGTGGCCCGCCGCGATCAGCGCGCTCATGATCGCGAAGCCCATGTTCCCCATGCCGATAAAACCGATCCTGGCCATTTTTCTTCCTCCGGTGCTTTTGTAAGACTGACGCCTGTTTCTTTTCTAATGCCTGTTCCTTTTCTGATACCTGTTTATTATCTGATGCCTGTTTCTCCGGAAATGATTATACCACGGCTGAAAGACAAAAGGGACGGTCCCCCGGAACCGCCGCGGATCATTTTCCTGACCCTGCCGGCGGCCTCCCGGGACCGTCCCTGAAAAATCATGGTCTTACTGTGCGGACGACACGCCCGCGACCGCCCAGTCGTAGCTTTCCAGCGCCTGGAACAGCGTATTCTCCGCCGTGCTGAGCGTGGTCCTCGCCGACTGGTACTGCGTAAGGGCGCCAAGATACCCGGCCGTACTCAGCATGCCCAGCTGGTACTGCAGGTCTGCCGCGTTCTTCGTCATTTCCGCCGCCTGCATGCCGGTCCGCGCCGCGTCAAGCGCCGCCTTGTCCGCGAGGATCTCCTGGTACTGCGCCCGGAGATTCGCGAGCAGGTTCTGCGTCATCAGCTCCTCGGAGTCGCCGCGCACGTTTAAGGACGCGGTGGAATTGCTGTGGGCAGCGTGCCGGAAGCTCAGGATGTCCGCGTTGTTGCCGGCTGCCTTACGGATATCCGTGTCCGGGTCCATCCCCTCTATCTTGGAAATATCCGGAGCCGGGATGTCGCCGATCACCGGAGACGCGCTCTCGCCCCATCCGCAGAGCATGATCAGGTTCTTTCTCAGCTGCTCCGCCGTGACGTCCAGCGTGGAAAGCTGCGCCTGCATGTTGAGCACCTCAGCGTAGGCTGCCTGAACATCGGCCGCTGTCGCCTGCCCCACGCCCTGCCTTGCCTGCGCGTCCGCGTAGAGCTTCGTGTACATGCCGAGGGATTCCGAAACGATGGCGCGCTGCTCCATGAGGGAGGAGTAGCCGATCATCAGCTGCTTCACCGCCACGGTGACCTGGCGCTCCGCCGCGCGGAGGGGCTGGTTCGACTGCGTGACGGGCCGCTCCATCCGGTCAAGGCTCTTGTGGAACGCGTCCGCGGACTTGTCGAGGATGACCTCCTGCATGTAGTAGTTCCCGTAAGAGGCGTAGTCCCCGTCCTGCTTCGCGTTCTCCTTCAGCTGCTTCATGTCGCGGCGCCGCGCGCGGAGATTGTCCTCGATCGTGTTCATCAGCCGGATATTGTCATTCAGGTTGGACCAGGCAGAGGTGATCGCGGGATTGAAATTATGGACCAGGTCCTGCACCTCGTCGTAGTCAAGACGGTCGTCCATGAGCTGCGCCCAGCGCTCCTCCGTATAGCCGTTCAGCTCCGCCGCGGTCTTGCCGACATCGGCCGGCTCCTGCGGGGAGGTGATGACCGCGAAGGCCGTGCCGGCCGACAGCACCGACGTCCCCGCCGTGACCGCCGCCGCAAGCGCGAACGCCGCGAGCCTCCGCGCTCCTGCCGAAAAACTTCTCTTCATGTCCTGCTCCTTCGTGTCATCCCCCCGGGGAAAGCCCCGGGCTGACAGCATGTCGCTTAATCAACACATTTGCTTCGATTTGTTTAGCTATGGGGACAGTCCCCATGGTCGAAACCGGGGTCAGCCGGCGGAGGCCGCAGCGAGGCCGGCGACTGCCCAGTCATAGGCCTCCATGGCCTGGAACAGGGCGTAGCCGGACTGCGTGAGGGCGATCTGCGCCTGCTCCGCGCCGAGCTGCGCGATCTGGTTGTCCAGCGCGCTGGCTGTCCCGAGCCCGTGCATCTGCGCGGTCTGCGCCGCGGTCTGCGCGGTGAGGGCCGCGTTCGTCTGGTTGTAAAGATAGGTGTTCCGCGCCGCGATCACGTTCTGGTACGCCGTATTAAGGCTCGCGGCGATATGCGCCTCGTTGTCCGCGATCGTGGACTTCAGCGTGTTGTAGTCCGTCTCGTTGTCCGTATTTTCAAGGCGCTTTTTGTTCGCGCGGAGCGTGTAGTTCTTCTCGAGCGCCGCGGGAAGGTCCCGCGCGGGATCCATGGCGTCGATCCTGGAAAGGTCCAGCGCCGGCAGAGCGCCGATCTCGGGCTTTCCGTCCGCCTTCCAGCCGAGCATGATCTTAAGCTTCTGCTCGGTCGTATCCGTGCTGCTCCGGGCGCTGATCACGTTCTTCTCCGCGTTCTGCACCGCCTGCTCCGCGTTCAGCACGCCGATCTGCGTGTTCATGCCCACGTTCATCTGCGCCCTGGCCGCCGCGAGCCGGAGCTCCGCGATCTCGCGCGCGATCTCCGCGTTCCGCACCGAGAGAAGCCCCGTGTGGTAGGAGATCATGTTGTTCTGCGCCGTCTGGACCAGCGCCTTCTCGGCCATCTCGTAGGTGGTGCGGATGATCTCCGAATCCTCGAGATTGTTGTCCGCCTGCTGCTGCAGCTGCTTCGCGGTCATTTCCGAGGTCAGCGCCGCCATCATCATCGTGGCGTACGCGGCATCATCATCCGACGGGTAGTCGATGTCGCTCAGGAGCTCGTCCGCAAGACGCCGGTACTCGCCGGAAATATCGTCCTTCGTGTCTCCGTAGTCCGCGCGGAATTTACGGTAGTCATACTGGTTCTGCTGGACCGTCGGGTTGTACTCCTCGACAAGCCCGGCGATCTCCCCGTACTCGAGCCGGTTGTCCGCAAGCGATGCCCACTCCTCCGCGGTCCTCGCGAACGACGGCGAGGAGGCGAACGCCGCAAAGCTTCCCGCCGGCAGGAGCGCCGCCGCAAGCAGCGCGGCCGCCGCGGCCCGCATGCCTCTCTTCATTCTTCTGTTCCTCATATCCTCTGCACCTCAGTCAAAACGTGCTGCAAAGCCTGCCCTCCGGCAGATCCTCCGGACCGGTCCTTCCGCGTGTCAAAGCTGAATTCCTTAAAGACCGGTCCCGGCCTGTTTCAATATTATCCTATCTCACGAAAATGAAGCCGACTTCTCTTTTCTCTTACGCTTTCCGGAAATCGTCCGGACGCCGCAGATCTTCCGGACGCCGCAGATCTTCCGGATGCCGCGGCCCTTAATCCAGATCAAGCTCGTCCTTGATCCTGCTCCTGTCAAGCATCTTGTAGAGCGTAGGCAGGATCAGGAGGGACAGGACGGTCGATGCCACCAGCCCGCCGATATTGACCAGCGCGAGGCCCTGCATGTATTCGCCCGCCTTGCCGTACCGGAGGCCCATGGGGATCATCGCGATGATCGTGGTGAGCGTGGTCATCATGATCGGGCGGAGACGGACCGCGCCCGCCTCGGTCAGCGCCCGTTCGACGTCCGAGTCCTCCGAGCGGAAATGGTTTGCCGTATCCACGTAGAGAATACCGTTATTGACGACGGTACCTACCATCATAAGGAAACCGATCATCGAGATCATGCTGATCTTCACGCCGCACATGAACAGGAGCCCGAAGGCGCCGATCAGGGAGAACGGGATCGTGAACATGACCATCAGCGAAAACTTGACGGATTCGAACTGCATCGCCATGACGATGAAGACCAGGAACACCGCGGTGATCAGCGCCTGCCCGAGGGAGGCAAGCTCCTCGTTCATACGGGTATCCATGGCATTCGCCACCATCTCGACGCCGATCGGCTTCTGGTACGCCGCAACGAAGGCCTTCATATCCGCCTCCGCGGTCTTCCTGTACTGCTCGACGATGTTCGCGGTGATGCTCACCTGGTAGCGCTTGTCTTTCCTGAGCAGCGTTTCCGGGCTGTCCTCAAACTCGACGTCCGCGATATCAGAGAGCGCGATCTGTTTCCCGTAGGGGGTCGTGATCCGCCAGCTCTTCAGGTCGTCGATCGTGCTGAAGGTACCGTCCGGATACTCCATGCGCACCGTATATTCCTTCGCGTCGACCGTGTAGCTCATGACCTCTTTTCCGGAGAGCGACGTGTAGATGCCGCCCGCGACGCCTGCCGGCGTGAGGCCCTCCGCCTGCGCGCGGACCGGGTCTACCTTCACCTTGACGACCGGCGCGGCGTTCTCCATGGAGGAGTGGACCTTCGTGACGTACGGCTCCTTCCGGAGCGCCTCGACGATCTCATCCGCGGTGCGCTTGACATCGTCCAGCTCTGCGCCCTCGAGATCCGCCTCGATATCCGCGGTGGTGCTGCTCGACATGCCCATGGAGCTCGCGCTCTGCATGGTGATCGAAGCGTTCGGGATGGCCTGCATGGGCCCCTTCCAGGAAGCAATGACTGCCTTCGTGTCCATCTTCCTCGGCTTGCCCATGCCCTTGTCATAAAGGTACGCGGTGACGGACGCGCTCGAGCCTCCCATACTCATGCCGATGCCGCTCGCGCCGTAGGAAACAAGGTAATTTTCGACGTTCGGATCATTCTTCACGATGTCCTCTACCTGGGTCAGGACCTTGTTGACCTCGTCCACGTTCTGGTTCGGCTTAACGTTGACTGTGATGGAGACCTGCCCCTCATCGATCTCCGGCTGGAGCTCCATGCCGAGGCGCGACGCCATCAGGATGGAAAGCGCAAGCATGGCGATCATGCCTGCGATCGCAAGCTTCGGATGGGGCATGATCCCGCGGACCAGCTTCCGGTACACTTCCTGGAGCCATTCCATGAAGCTGTTGATGGGAACATCATCCTTTTCCATGGGATGGATATAGTTGAAAAGCAGCGGGACGATAGTCGCGGCAGACAGGAACGACGCCAGCATACAGAAGACGATCGTAAATCCCAGCTGGCTGAACAGCTGCCCGGACATGCCCTTTAAGAGCGCCAGCGGCAGGAACACGACGCAGGTCGTGATCGTGGAGCCGAGGATCGAATCGATGACGTAATCCGCGCCGCTCAAAGCGCCCTGGTAGTAATTCAGCCCCTGGACACGCTTCTGGCGGAAGCAGCTGTCAAGAACGACGATCGAGTTGTCGACGACCATGCCGACGCCGAGGACCAGGGAACCGACCGAGATCAGGTTCATGGAAAAGCCCATCGCGGACATGCAGCACAGCGCCACCATGACCGAGACCGGGATGGACGTTCCGACGATCAGGGATGCCTTGATGTCGCCGAAGAAGATGAACAGAATCAGCATTGCCAGGAAGATCGCGAGGATCAGCGTCTGGAAAACGCCCTTCAGGCTTTCCTGGATCGTCTCGGACGAATCATAAAGCACCTTGTAGTCAAGGGTCGGGTTCTCCGCCTTCAGGGAGTCAAGCTCGCGGCGCACGCCCACGGAAACATCCACCGCGGAAGCGCTCTGCTGCTTGGAAACGGAGATCGTGACGACATCCTCCCCGTTGTAGCGGGCGATGCTCTTCACATCCGCCAGCCTGTCGTAGACATTCGCAACGTCCGAAAGGTGGATGACCTCGCCCGTCGAAAGCGGGAGGACGATGGACTTGATCGCCTCGACGGTCTTATACTCCGAGCCGAGCGAGACGTTCAGGCTCTGGTCGCCGTGGTCGATGGAGCCCGCGGGGATCGTGAAATCCGCCGCGCCGACCAGTCCCGCAAGCGTGTCCATGGTGAGATGATACTGTTCCATTTTCGCGCGGTCCAGCTCGATGCGGATATAGGATTCCCGTCCGCCGGCAGGCGTCACCTCCGCGACCGCGGAAACCTTTTCCAGCGCCGGAGTGATCACATCGTCCACGTAATCGCGGAGATTTCCGTCCGTCCCGCCCTGGATGGAGATCTGCATGACCGGCATCGCGTTCATATCCATCTCGACGATGACGGGGTCGCCGGCATCGTCCGGGAGCCGGGATTTCACGATATCCATGTTTTTGCGGAGGTCAAGATACGCGGTGTCCATGTTCGTGCCGTACTCATAGCGCAGCATGAACAGGGAAACGTTCTCCATGGAGTAGCAGTAGAAATTCTGGATGCCCGAAAGCGTGCTGACGCTGGATTCGATCGGCTTACCGATCGATTCCGTGATATCCTCCGGGCCTGCGCCCGGAAACGTTGTATAGATGATCAGCATGGGCATGTTGATGTCCGGCGTCATCTCCATAGGAGACCCGAACACGCCCTGCAGTCCGAAATAGAGGACCGTGACGAGCGCCAGGATCATGGTGACCGGGCGCATCAGGGCAAATTTGGTGAGATTTTTCATGATCAGTATGCCTCCCCCGGTCGTTTACTCAGCTGCTGCGTCTGCCTGCGCCTCTTCGACTGTGCGCACCTCGGCGCCGTTGTAGATCTCGTTTGACCATGACACGATGACCTGGTCCGTCTCCCCGAGTCCCTCCGTGACCTCGATACAGGTCTCGTCGTACAGACCTGTCACAAGGTCCCTCTTCACCGCCAGATGGTCCTCAAGACAGTAGACGAACGGAACGCCGCTCGCGTAGGACACTGCTGCGACCGGCACCGTCATGGCACCCTTCGCGCGGTCGGAGACCATACGCACCTTCGCGCGGGAGCCGCTCGTCAGGTCTGCATCCCCCGTATCCGGGATGTTCGCCTTGCAGCTGTAAAGCCCGCTGGACGCGGAGACCTTCTCGCTGATCTCCGTCACGTGGCCCTTCAGGACCGACTGGTTCTTGAAGATCTCCACCTCATCCGCCAGGTTCAGGTGCTTCCTGACGCTCTCCGTCACACCGAAGGTCACGCTCATGCCTCCGTCGCCGGAAATAGTGCAGACCGGCATGGCCGGGCTTGCCTGGTCGTGGACGTTCACGTTCTTCGTCTCGACGATGCCGCTGATCGGCGCAGTCACGCTCGTATAGCCTGTCTGGAGCTCGAGCTGCGTTTTCGCGTTCTGGTAGGCGAGCTTCGTGGAGCTCGCGGCGCTCTGCGCGCTCTCGAGCTGCTGCTGCGATACCGCGCCCGTGGCGAACAGCGCCTGGGTACGGCTCAGCGCGGTGGCGGCGTCGTTCATCTGGATCTTCGCGGAATCCACCGCGATCTTAAGCGAATCCAGCGCGTCGCTGTGGATCGTGATCAGGACCTGCCCTTCCTCGACGCGGTCGCCCGCCGCGAAATTGACCGCGGTGATCTCTCCCTGCATCTTCGGGAGGACGTCGACCTCCTCCTGCGGCTCGATCGTACCGATCGCCTCCGTAAGGACCTCGATGTCGCGCTTTTCCGGAAGCACGACCGAGACGGTAGGCCTGGTCTCCTCGATGACAGGTGCTTCCTTATGAACGAAACGGAATACCGCAAGGCCCGCAAGCGCGATGACGATGACTGTGGGGATCACCTTATTTGCTTTCATCTTCATGTCTTTTCTCCCTTTTAATTTCTGCGCAGCGCGCCGTATTTTATGATATCAAGTTCCCTTTCCGTCGCGTACCGGATGCAGTCCCTTTTGTCGGGATGCTCCTCGGAGACTGACGCCATCCTGACGATCAGCATGAGGATCATCGCCTGGAGGTACGGCATCTGCTCCTCCGAAACGCTGTATTTCACGGTGTCCACATGCTCCTGGACCTTCCGGCAGAATTTCTGGAAGGCACGCGGCGTCTCCCCGCTGTCGGCCATGTCCCCGTACCCGACGATCGCGGATACAGTCTCCTGGTCGGAGAAGACGTTTTTGATGAACTGGCTGCCGCTGCTCTCGCTCATGCGCTCCACGAGCCAGTGGTAAAGCGGCTCCATCGTCAGGAAAAGATCCCCTCCGCACTGGTCGAGCAGGCGGATATACTCCTCGAAGAAGTCACTGATCGCGTCCTCCAGGATACATCCCAGGAGGTCCTCCTTGTCCCTGAAATACGTATAGAAACTCCCCCGCGAGATCTCCGCTTCCTTAATAATGCTGTTGATGCTGACCCTTGCGGCGGGAACTCTCGCAAATTCCCGGTATCCCGCGGCCAGGATGCGCCTCTTTTTTTCTTCCTTCAGCTTCTGGAACCGTTCTGTAGGCATTTGAAACCTCCATCATGACACCCTGTCATGTCCTGCAAGGAGTATTCTAAAGAAAAAGTGACAGGGTGTCAATCATCTGATCAGGCCTTGAATGACTTTCTGCGGAAGCGCAAAAAAGAGCAGAAAAAAGACCGGCGTTTTCGTCAGAATTCATATCTGGAAAACGCCGGTCTTTGATTTGTTAAAGCTATTGTCGTCTGGCTGTTGTATCGCGTTCCGATCAGTACTCGTTGACGTTGTAAAGGTGGCCGTGGGCAGCCTGCTCGTCATAGACCGGAGCGTTCGTGGTGTCGTAGTTGTAGGTAACGTCCGTAACAGACTGTGCCTCACCGTTCTTCATCGTCGCCTCAAAGAACATGCCCTTCTCCATCAGGGTCTTGGTCGTGGAGTAGTGGCTGGTACCATTCACGCGGTTCGAATCCCTCCAGGTCGGGACGATGATGGTCACACCGGAAGCGACCGGGCGGAGGACCGTCTCCGTCATGGAGGAATCCTCGGAGGTCTTCCTTAAGCGGTTTGAGGAAAGGATGTACTGGTTGCCCTCCGCGTCCTGAAGGCGGACACGGTAGCCCTTGTCGGAATTCTGGGAATTGTTCATCTTCTCGGGATTCTTGGAAGAGCTCGTGATGATGACGCCGCGGGTCGCCTTGTTGACCGCGGTGCATACAAGATTGAGTCCGGGGATCTCGACAGTATCGCCCTTCTTGATCTGCTTGATCTCGTCGTTCGTCATGAACGCGGTGTCGTAGATATCAGCGGTGACCGTGTAGATCCTCTTGTCCTCGGACATGACGGCATTGGTCGCCTTGAAGATCCTGGTCCCGAGGATCGGGTAGATCGCCAGCGGATCCTCAGAGACCGCGAAGGAGCCGTCCTCCTGCTTGTCGCCGATGCTGGCGTTTCCGTCCCAGATACCGTTGACGTCCACCCAGTAGCCGTCCTCGGTATACTGGCTCGTAAGGTAGGTATCCTTCGTCTTATAGTAACGCCATCCGTCAGCGTCCTGCTGCCATCCGGCGAACGCCGGGACTGTCATGATCACGGACATAACGGCTGCAAGCGCCGCGGTTAAAAGCTTTCTCATTTGGTTCTTCCTCCTGTATATAAAAGTTGATCACTTGGAATTCAGCCTTGACAGTGGTCATTATAAACGGATTCGGAAAACCGCACAAGCCAAAATGGCGAATCGTAATGAATCGTAAGCTTTCATTAAAACTTTTCTGAAATTATAAAGTTTCTTTTCACTATATATTAGTTAGTCCGGTTGGCATTATGATTGCGCATTGAGCCATGCCGACAGGTTCGGGATCTTCGGTCCCTCACTGTCGCGGCTTTCGCCGTATATGGCCGACGATGCACCTGCTTCCGGGTGAGCAAGCTCCCCCGGAAGCAGGTGCGTCATCGGCCATGCATGGCTCATTGCTTCGCGCACAAAGGAGGAGACCCGAAGGTCTCCCCCTTGCCGCAATTAGTATTTCATTTTTTAAATGATCTTACTGAATTACTGATTCAGAAGGAATTAGTCCTCGACGATGATCTGCTGGATCTCGTTGCCGGAAAGAACGACCTTGAAGTCGTCGCCGTCCTTCTTGGAGCCGCTCTTCACGACAGTACCGGAGGTGTTGACAACACGGAACTTGTCAGCGCCCCAGATCTTGTAGATGTCATCATAAAGGGTGCCATCGCCGTAAACAGCATCGTCCTTGGAAGCCTTGCCAAGCTTCTCGGTAAGAGTCTTGGAGGTAAGGCCCTGCAGCTTGATGAAGTCAGAAATGGTGTAGGTCTTATAGGTAGCCATGTCGATGACGATGATCTTGTCATCGGAGCTAGCAGACTGCAGCTTGCCGCCGACATAGTACTTCTTGTCGTCAAGACCGTTGACGCCCTGGCCCTTCTTGGTGCCGGACTTCTCGAACTTGAAGGAGAAGGTATCGCCGTCGATGGTGACCTTCTGGACACCGGTCTTCATGGTGCCGTCATGGTCAGCGTCGTTGGAGAAGTAGTAGAACTTATAGTCAGTGCCGATGATGCTCAGAGCGGTATCATCGAAGTTATCCTCGGTGTCGTACGGCATAGCACCGTCGTCTGCCGGATACTCATCGATCTTGTTGCTGCTGTCGACCTTAAGGAGTGCAAGACCGGAGATCATGCTGCCCTTCTCGTCGAATGCATACTTCTTGCCCTTGATGGACTTGATCTCGCCGGCGACCAGCTTGCCGCTGCCGTCTGCATAGTACCATCTCTCGGTGCCGTCATCATAGTCACCATAGTTGAGGTAGTAACCCGGGATAACCTTGAACCAGCCCTTGGTGTAACGAGCGCCGTCTTCCGGTGAGCTGTAGTAGGAGAAGGTCTCCGCATAGTCTCTGGTGGTATCGCCAGCGGTTGCGGTCTGGTTGACTCTTCTGCTCAGGCTGTTATCAGAATCGTTTGCAGATGCGGAATACCAGTCAGCGATCATACGGCCGTCATCGTCGAAGCCATACTTTCTGCCGTTGATGGTCTTGTTCTCTTTGCTGGTCTGCTTCTTACCAGAAGACTTGAACCAGAACCAACGGACCTGATCCTCATCCCAGTAGGAATCGCCCGGCTGATCCTGATCAGCGTCAGCAACGTCGGTCAGAGCGATCTCTCTCCAGCCAGTGGTCATAGCGCCGTCGTTCTCGTCGCCGAAGTAGTACTGGCAGTTCTGATATGCGTCGTCGTTGTAATCGGTGTTACCGTCGGAGTCGACCCAGCCGTACTGCATCTGGCCGTCCTCGTTGAACGCGTAGGTCTTGCCGTTGATGGACTTCTTGAAGACGCCATTGTGGCTGGAGCCCTTCTTGTAGGCCTTGCCGTTTGCGCCAAAATAGTACCACCAAACATCCGGCTCGTCATCCTCGCCAGCGTCCTCGTTGTCGATAGCGACCCACTGGTTGCGAACCATAGCGCCGTTAGCGTCAACATAGAAGTAGTCGTCGTCGTCCTCGATCAGGGCGTCAACAGCCATCTCGCCGTTGTCATCAAGGTAGAACCAGTTGTCACCGGACTTCTCCCACTCTTCGGTAACACGCTCTTCGTTCTTGTTGTAGTAGACCCATGTGCCATCTTCTTCCTGCCAGCCGGTAGCTGCGAAAGAGGTCATGGATGCACCGATTGCAAGAAGCGCTGCTGCGGAAACGATTGCAGCAATTTTGGTCTGCTTTCTCATAATAAATGCACTCTCCTTTTTGTTTTTTTGAAACCTTTGAAATTCCTAATTGCGTACGAAGAAATTTTACAACCTTTCAGGCAAAAAAACAACTTACAAATACCTTACAGGCATGCCATTCCTTCCGGTTACAGGCTTAGTATAAAGCACCCGATATTGAATTTCCATAGCATTTCTGTAGACATTTCCTTACAGAAATATTACAGGAATCCGGTTTGCGCCGAAAATTGTACAGATTTTTGTACAATCTGTGTAAAACCGGGTTCCCGCGGGCTACGGAGCGGGTCATGAAATGCGGATCTTTCCCTCCAGATTCTTCATGGACTGCGGCTTCTGCTCCTCCATGGCCTGACGCAGGTATTATTCATGGTTGTCCGTATATCGGAATGGCCTCTGCTGCTCCGATGTGGATGATCCTTCCTCCATATTATATAAGGAAGTGATCCGCCTGCACCGTTCCCGGAAGGCGGCTGCCTGCCAGATCCACAAAATTATTTCTGTTCATTTGTCATTCCCAGTGCTATAATGTTCACAAAGTTATTGTTTTCTTCTATTTTTGAACATTCAGACCTGCAAGATCCATCTTGGGTCCGTCTTTTTCGAGGTGACTATGAACCGTACCGCATTTCTTCTCCGCGAACTTCTTGAACATCCTGACAGCACGCAGCGTTCCCTGGCGAAACAGCTTTCGCTTTCGCTCGGCAGCATCAACGCGCTCCTCTCTTCCGCTGCCGCGGAGGGACTCATCGATCCCCGGACTCGCAGCGTCACCGCTGCCGGTATGGAGTTTCTTAAGCCTTTCCGCATGGACGGCGCCGTCATCATGGCGGCGGGCTTCGGCTCCCGCTTCGTGCCGCTGACCTACGATCTGCCGAAGGGCCTTCTGAAGGTCAAGGGAGAGCGCATGATCGAGCGCCAGATCCGGCAGCTTCAGGAAGCCGGCATCAGCGACATCGTCCTCGTCGTGGGGTATCTTAAGGAGAAATTCGACTATCTTGTCGACAAATTCGGCGTAAAGCTTCTCTACAACCCGGATTTCGCGGACAAGAACAATATCTCCTCGGTCTACTATGCCCGGAAGCTCCTTGCCGGCCGGAACATGTACCTTCTTTCCTCGGACAACTGGATGCGGAACAACATTTTCCACGCCTACGAGCCGGGGGCCTGGTACTCTTCCGTCTTTAAAAAGGGAAAGACGCGCGAATGGGTGCTTTCGGTAAACAAGAAGGACGTGATCACTGATGTGCAGATCGGCGGGGAGGATGCCGACGTCATGTACGGACCGGTCTGCCTGTCGAGTGAATTCTCCTCCGTCCTCCTCCCGGCCCTTGAAAAGGCGTACGGGGAGCCCGGCAAGGAGCAGTACTACTGGGAGAACGTCTACATCGACCTCTTAAAGCAGAACAAGGGGAAAAAGGTCTCGCCGGAGATGTGCATCAACCGCAGGGCGGACGACGAGGTCTACGAATTCGAAAACCTCGAGGAGCTGCGGCTCTTCGATCAAAGCTACCAGGATCATTCCGACAACGAGGCCATGGAGCTCATTTCCCGCGTCTTCCGCGTCCCGGAGTCGGAGATCCGCGAGATCCGCTGCCTGAAGGCCGGCATGACGAACCAGTCGTTCCTGTTCTCCGTCGGGGACAGGCATTATATCTGCCGCATCCCGGGCGTCGGGACGGAGCAGCTGATCAGCCGCGCGGAGGAGTATGAAAACTACCAGGTGGCCGGGAAGCTCGGGATCTGCGAGGAGGTGCTCTATTTTAACCCGGAGAACGGCTACAAGATCTCCGTCTACTACAACGGTTCCAGGAACGCCGACCCGGAAAGCCCTGAGGATATGGGGCGGTGCATGGCGCTTCTGCGCGCCTTCCACGCCTCGGGTGCAAAGGTGGACCACCGGTTCGACATCCGCGAGCGCATCGGCTTCTACGAGGGACTCTGCCTGAACCACGGCGGGATCCCGTTCGAGGATTACATGGAGGTGCGCGGCCGCATGGAAACGCTTCTTGACCGGCTCGCGGCGCTCGGCCGCCCGGAGGCATTCTCGCATATCGACAGCGTGGCGACGAACTTTATCTTCGTACCGGAAAACGGTTCAGCGGGTGACACCGTCCGCCTGATCGACTGGGAGTACGCAGGAATGGCGGACCCGCTGATCGACATCGCGATGTGCGCGATCTACTCCTACTACAGCGAAGCGCAGACGGAGCTTCTCATGGAGCTCTATTTCGGGCGCGCCCCGTCGGACGAGGAACGCATGGTGATCTACGCGTACATGGCGCTCGGCGGCTTCCTCTGGACGCTCTGGGCGGTCTACAAGGGCAGCCTCGGCAAGACCTTCGGCGACTACACGCTCGTCATGTACCGGTACGCGAAGGACTATTATAAAAAGGCAATGGCAATTTAATGGAGTGTACAATGCACCCCGACTCGGGATGCTTCGCAGTTACAAAAAATGTAATGATTTATTACGGACTCGGACACTTTTCTATCAGAGACACGGGTGCTATAATCGAAACAGTTAAGAGATCCATATTATGTAAATATCAGATACAAGTGGATTAAGGAGGGGATCGTTCATGAGACGGAACAGATTTTCAGGCAGGATGGCTGCAGCCGCACTGGTCCTTGCGCTCGCCGCGGCGCCCTGCATGACTTCATATGCCGCCACCGGCTGGGTTTCACAGAACGGGGGCTGGGTCTACTATGACAGCGAGGGTTCTATCCATAAGGGATGGCTCCAGACAAAGGACGGGTACTATTACATGGATCTGTCCGACGGCTCCATGACCAAGGGCTTCAAGAAGATCGATTCCAAATGGTACTATTTCTCCGAGAGCGGCCTGATGTCCACGGGCTGGGTCAAGGATAACGGCAAGTGGTACTACTGCCTCGAGGACGGCACCCTGGTGCAGGAGAACTGGCTGAAGGTCGGCGACGACTACTTCTTCATGCGCGGCTCCGGCGAGATGGCGACCGGCTGGAGGGACATGGACGGAAGCTGGTATTACTTCCGCTCTGACGGGCGCTGCGTGTTCAAGTGGAGGCCCATCGACGGCGAGTGGTACTATTTCGGCACGGACGGCAAGATGAAGACCGGGTGGCAGCAGATCGACGGCACCTACTTCTATTTCGGCAGCGACGGCAAGATGAAGACCGGATGGCTTTCCGACGGTACGAACCGCTACTATATGAACCCGGACGAGGGCGCCGACTACGGCAAGATGGTCCACGGCTGGAAGAACATCAACGGCTCCTGGATGTTCTTTGACACGAACGGCCACATGATGACCGGCTGGATCCACACGAACAACACCTACTACTATCTCGGCACGGACGGCAAGATGGTCTCCGGCACCACGCTGACCATCGACGGCAACCCGTATACCTTCGACGCGAACGGCGCCTACACGGGCGGCGGCAACATCAGCGCGACCGAGGTAAGCACGACGGCGGCCTCCACCTCTTCGGGGACCTCGGCATCCGGCTCCACGTCCTCCGGAACGGGCAGCAGCGCCGGCCAGTCCTCCACCAACGGGAACACGAGCCCCGGAAACAAGGACAAGAGCGGCCAGGGCCTTCCGTCTGACGCGACCACAGGTCCCGGCGTGAGCGGAAGCTCTTCAGGCGCCTCCTCTCCGGCAGCCTCCTCGACGTCCTCCGAGAACAGCCCTGGCTCCAACGGAAGCTATGCTTCTGATTCCGGCTCAGGCGCGCCGGCGGGATGGGGTTCCGCAGGCAGCAGCTCCTCTTCCGCAGATCCTTCCGCGACACAGACGCAGGCAGCTGCGCAGTCCCCGCTTGAAGCAGGGCAGTCGAGCGGTCCCGGAAGCAACTGAATGCCAGTTTCTTAACACACTTGCGGCGTCCGCGCGGCGGGCGCCGTTTCATTTACCCTCTTTTTCGGAAAAACAGGCGGAAGACCGCCTTAAAGCCCCGAAAGCTACAGACTATAAAGGACAGGACAGACTATGAAACGATGCAAGGCACTGATCGCCGCGCTGCTCTCCGTCACGCTTGCAGCTGTTCCGGGAACGGCGTTCGCGGCAGAAAAGCTGAGCCGCGTCTCCCCCGGCGTCTACCGGCTGTTTGAGGAAGGCGAGACCGTCAGGGGCGTGATCCGGCGCGGCGTCGACGTTTCCCACTGGCAGGGCGAGATCGACTGGAAGAAGGCCAAGGCGCACGATGTCGACTTCGTCTTCCTGGGAACCCGCTACCAGAACAAGCTGGATCCCATGTTCGAGAAGAACGCGCGTGAGGCGGACGCGGCTGGCATCAGGCTGGGCGCGTATATCTACTCCTACGCGACCACCGTGGAAATGGCGGAAAAGGAAGCGGACTTTGTCCTCGACATCATCAAGGACTACCCCATTTCCTACCCCATCGCCTTCGACGCGGAGAACGCGGAGACGCTGGGCCGTCTTCCAAAGGACGAGATCACGAAGTGCGTCAACGCGTTCATGAAGAAGATCAGCGACGCGGGCTACTACCCCATCCTCTACGCGAACGACAACTGGCTCGCGAACAAGCTCGACATGAACGCGCTTTCCAAATACCCGGTCTGGGTCGCGGCATACGAGCGCCTCTACAAGTATAAAAACCCGGTCATGTGGCAGGGCACGGAGTCCGGCACGGTCGACGGGATCCCGGACGGCGTGGACATCGATCTCATGTTCAAGGAGATCGGGGACAAGACCCCCGCGGACACATGGCGGCAGATCGGCGGCGTCTGGTACTACTACAAGAACTACCGGATGCAGAAGGGCACGCTGATCAACGACGGAAGCCATTCCTACTACATGAACGATGACGGCACGGTCTACACCGGCTGGCGGACCATGGACGGGAAAAAGTACTACTTTGACGGCGAGGCGTCCGGCATCATGCGGCACGGCTGGCGCAGCATCGGCGGAAAATGGTACTTCTTCGACAATACCGGCGCCCTTTCCACCGGATGGATCTCCGACGGCGGGAACTGGTACTATTCCAACAAGGACGGCGTCATGCAGACCGGGAAGCAGGTCATAGACGGCCAGGAGTATGAATTTACCTCCTCCGGCACGCTGATCGTTCCCGAGACGGAAGCAGCAGCGGAGGATGCCGGTGCTGCCGAGGGCGCCGCGTCCTCTGAAGGCGCCGCCGCTGGGGCTCCCGCGCAGTCCGGCGCGGAAGCAGCCGTCCCGGAGACCGGGGCTGTCGTCCCTGAGGGCGCTGCCGCCCCGGAGAACGCCTCCGGCATCGTCCAGGCTGCTCCTCCCGGTTCCGTTACGGAAACCCCTGAAACGGGCTCTGCGGCCCCTGTGCAGGCAACAAGCGCCGCGGTACAGCCTACGCAGGGCAGCGGCGAGGGCACGAGCCAGGCAGACGCGCTGATCGTTGACGCGCCGCCTTCCGGGAACGCGGGCAATACGCCCGGCCAGGAAAGCGCCCACCACACGGAGGGCGGTCCCGGTACCTCCGGCTCCGGAGGGGATCCCGGCGTCGCGTATGTACAGGGAAGCTGAGGATGATCCCGCAAGCTTATTCTCAGTGGGAGAAGACCCCTGCTGAGATAAACGCTCCGCTTAGGATGCGCACGCGCGCACCGGGAACAACAGATCTGAACAAAGATATAAAGAACGCCCCGCGTCACGGCTTTGCCGGTGATACGGGGCGTTTCTTTGTGTTCAGCTTCTTTGTTTTTCCGGACCTTCGCGCGCCTGATGGCGTGCCGGCCTTTTTTCTGTCTTCTACTCTTCCCTCTGGTGCCTTGAGCCTGTAAACAGGCTGAAAAGGAACGGCAGGCGCTTCCTTCCAAAGGCACAGACCGCCTCCGCCAGGCAGACGATCAGGACAGGCATGAGGAAAAACAGCACGATCGCGGCTGTCCCGTTCCCCCGGAAGGCCCGCGCGAGCCCTTTATTGATCAGGCGCACCGGCGCGAAGTGGAACGCGTAGATAAAGAAGGTGTCGTACATGAACTCCGCCGGGCGCGGCAGCGGGAGCGACATGAGAAAGCTCCAGACGCCGGCCGCGCCGGTAAGCCGGCAGAGGACGACAGGAAGGTCGTTCGCCGTCTTCACCGCCAGCCACTGGAACAGCAGCGCGAGCAGGAACATGACCAGCGACGAGACCGTCTGGCGCGGCCTCCAGCGCCTCCGGAACGCGGCACGCTCCCAGTCGTCGTCCAGGTCGATGCGGTACGTGCGCCGCCGCTTCGGCCTTGCGTGCACCGTGACAAACGCGGCCGCGGTGTAGTAAAAGCAGGCGTCCGCGTTCAGGACTGTCGGGTCCGCGCGGAGGAAGATCACCACGGCAAGAAGGAACATCGTCCCCGCAAAGGCGTACGGCTGCCGGACGATACAGTAGATGAGGGGCGAAAGAAGCGTAAGGAGGATCAGCTGGAACAGATACCAGAAGACGTAGTTGTACTCATAGAGGAAGACAGCCTTCAGGACGGTCCTTACGTCCAGCGGCGCCTTCGCGACGCCGACCAGGGCCGAAAGCCCCGGAAGACGGGTCGCGATCACATAGCCGAGGTAGTAGAGCGTGTTCCAAAGAAGATACGGGATCAGCAGGCTCCGCACGCGCCGCAGGAACTTTTCCCGTGTGTCACGGATCCGGTAATCCCGGAAGAACAGCGCCGCGGACAGCATAAAGAAGCCCGGTACCGCGATCTGCGCGAAGCTCCAGCCGAAGACAGTCTGTACCGCGTCGGCCGCGCTCCCTTCCGCCGCCTCCCCGAGAAACAGGCCGGCATTCATGGAATGCGCAAGGATCACAAGCAGTGTCAGGAGAAAGCTCATCCATGTTACGTTGTCGCGAAATCGGATCTCTCTCATCTTCTTATCAGATCTTCTTATCAGGTCTTCTTACCAGATCTTTTTATCAGATCAAACCTGCTGCTTCCTGTTTACGCCCTCTTTTCATTCAGATACATGATGATCAGGACCGTATCCGCCGCAAGGACCAGCGGATAGAACCCGGTCGTGTAGTTGTAGAAAAACTGTTCCGGAAGGAACGAGGTGAAGGCCGTGATCATGTACACGAGGGCTGCGGCGCTTAAGACGAGTCCTGCCGCGGAGACAAGCGCCGGCAGGAGCTCCGGAGCCGCCGCCCGGTCCTTCACACACCTCGCGGCACCGCGGAAGAACAGCACCGCCGCAGCCGCGTGCATGGCCGCCAGCAATAAGCGGAACACCCAGACAAGGACCCCGAAGACCGCGTCCGCCGCGCGGTAGGCGCCGCTCAGGACCGTCTCCTCGCCGAGGCTGATCCCGAGAACGAACTCGTATGCCTTGCGCGTCTCCCCGGAGGTCCGGCTGATAAACGGGTAAAAGGACTTAAGCCCGCCGCACACGGCAAGCTTTGCCATCCCGGCCGCCGTCCTTCCGGTATACGCGAGAAGCTCCCCGGCCGTCATGCCGCGCCCCTGGGACGAGAGGTGGATCCTCGCGTCCTTTTTCAGCGTTCCGTCCGCGTAGGCTGCCTTGAGCTCGTCCACGATACCGCTTAAGACCTCCTCTGTCTGCGCGGCGTCCCGGTAGAGGCCGTAATCGTAGAACGCGTTCCTCAGGATCCACTGGGTATAGTCCCCCATGACCTCGGACACCTTCTCACCGTCCGGCGTCTCCTGGTGCGCGGCGCTCTCCTCGTAGCGGTACCGGATCCCCTCTTCCATCTGCTTCAGCGTGGGGCTCGCATCCACGCACCGGAACAGCATGTCCCTGGTGATCCAGACCAGGTCGTTCACTCCCGGGTCGTCGACGCTCCCGATCAGCTCCATCATTTCGGCGAAGCTGCCCTTCACGCGGTCGTTTTCCACCCGGAGCCCGTAATACGCCTCATTCTTTGCGGAGATGGCGCTCCCGAGCGCCATGCTTAAAGCAAAGGGGGCGATGCACAGGACCGCTGCGGCCACGCAGGCCGCGGGACCGCTGCAGGCGGCTGCTCCGGCGTTCTTCCTGCCGGGCTCCTCAGCGCTGTTCCCGGCAGCCTTCTCTTCGGAACGTCCTGCCTGAACGCCTGCAAAAGCCCTCCCGAGCACCGTCAGCGCGAGCGCCGTAACGACCAGCGGCAGGATCCAGACGGAATCCTCCCTGAGGTGGCGGAACAGCGCAAAGCTCATGGAAAGCCCCGCGAACCACGGGACGCTCTTCACCACCGGCTTTTCCCTCAGGAAAAAGACGGCAAGCAGACAGCTCACAAGGATCGTAAGGACCGGCGGGACCAGCGCGTCCCGGTAGATCCGCACCGCCGCCCAGCCGTAGTAGCCTGCCGGATGGAAGGCCGCGAGAAGAAAGCCCGCCGCCGCGATCCGCCGGTCCGGCGTGAGGATCATGATCATCCCCGCAAATACCGCTGCCGCAAGCACGGTCAGGACACCGAGCCCCATGCCGTACGTGATCCCGAGGCGCGCGCAGAGCGCGAGAAATTCCGGATAGACGATCCCCTTGATCAGCGTCACGAGGCTGTATTCCCCGAGCCACGCGCCGTGGAAGATCGAAAGCCCCTGGCGCATCTGCAGCTCGTCGTCGTAGGGGTTATTGACCGCCGCGTAATTCGTGTGCGCCGCGAGCCATATCCTGAGGACCGCGAGGACGATGCAGACGGCTGCCGGGATCCATGCCCGGCCGCGCGCTCCGCCCTTTTCTTTGCTCAGGGCCGGAGCCGCGCCCGCCGGCGCGTCCTGCCGTATCTCCGCCGTCACAGGCCCTGTGTTTTTCTTTGTTTTCTTCTTCTCTGCCAAAATACTGTTTCTCCGAAATCTGTTATTTTTTTCAGGCAGCCTGGGCGCGAAACGCCTCCGGCCGTCCGGAATGAGGGATGCGCAGCATCCCGGGTCCGGGGTGCTGAACAGATATGTTTTAATTCATTCTGTCCCGCCCGTTACGGCAGGATGATCACCTTGTCGCCAAGCTCCATGCAGTTGTAGGCGATCTCCATGTCCTGACTCAGCATCTCGACGCAGCCGCGGGAGGAATCATCGCCCGAGAACTTCCGGGCGCCGTGGATCTGGATGGCGCCGCCAAGGCGCGTATCCCCGCTGGGGATGCCGCCGGTCTGTACGGCGTTCACGATCTGCTGGTACTGTCCCTGCGAGATGATCCCGGCGTGCAGCCCGCGCTCCGCGTCCTCCGCGTTCGGGTAGGAAAGCTCAAGCGCAAGGTAGGCGAAGGAGTCACCCTTCTTTTTCGTGATGTAGAACTCGCCGACCGGCGTCTTCCCGTCGCCCAGGACCTCCTTGTCGCCGTCGTTCCTTCCTGAGGATACCGTGAACCAGTGCGTCCGCTTCCCGTCGCGCCAGATCTCCAGGCGGTGTCCGGACTTGCTGACGATGATCACGCGCTTTCCCCGGCTTTCCGTCACCATGTCGTGATCCTCGATGTTCGTGTGCTTTACACGGCACCCGTTTTCATCGACGTACCAGTTGTCCATGGTGATGATATTCCTCTGGAGGACGCCGTCTACATAGTAATGCTCCCGGCCGTCCGCCTCGCGCACCCAGTTGCCCTGGCGCCCGAAATACTTGGGCCCTGACATGGGATTCACATGCCAGTAATCCGTTCCCACCGGGAAAAAGACATGGTTCGCGCACGCCGTATAGGGAAAGGACAGCGAAAAAAGAAGCGCCAGGA
>Ga0129306_1000791_pt1 | contig 43632 bp, 21 predicted proteins | sample P827metagenome_FD_94438 | JGI IMG/M metagenome (GOLD analysis project Ga0129306, IMG submission 94438) | Capybara group fecal microbial communities from Wisconsin, USA - P827 metagenome | ecosystem: Host-associated > Mammals > Digestive system > Large intestine > Fecal | place: USA: Wisconsin... | reverse complement strand
TCTCGCCGCGTCGGTGTGGCGGAGCGGGACGCTCCACCTCCTTGGGGGCGTCACGTCTCGCGTGGGATGCCAGACGCATCTGACATTCTTGCAAGGCCGGGGGTGTTGGCGTTCGGACACTGCGCTCGCTTCGCTCCCTCCGCGTCCTCATGCCTGCCGCGTCGGACATGTGCGGTTGAGGTGTGCGAAGCATAGGCCGCAGCGGTAGCGGAGGCGTTTTGCGAACCGTCGGAGTTTCATTATGCCGTTTGCCGCTGCTCGCTGTTTGGCGGCGCTCGCATCGCTTGACGAAAAGCGCCGGGATGCTACACGACTGTGTAGTTCCCGCTGGCAAGGCCATTTGCTATAATGGGGTCATGAAACTGATGATAAAAGCCCATGTTGCTGCTGCGGTGCTTGGCGTTTCGGCTGCTGCGTCCGCGACGCCTGTCGAGTCCCTTGCGGAGCGGCTGCTCGGAGAGAAGTCGTCCGCGTTCAGGTTCGAGTCCGCGCCCGCTGCCGCCTATTTCGCGGAAGAGGGACGTATCGTGATAGCCGGCCCGTCCGATGGAGACCAGGCCCTTGCGCTGGGGGCTTATCTGCGTGACGTCGCGGAAGGGCACTGGAGCTGGTGCGGGTCGCGCTTCCCAGCGAAGCTGCCGCTTCCCAGGTCGCGCACGGCTGTGGCACGCACCGGCGAGATTGCCCTTGCCTACAACTACTGCACGCTCTGCTACACGATGGCATACCGCGGCGAAAGCTTTTGGCGTGAGGAGATCGATCGCCTTGCGCTGTACGGTTTCAACCGGGCGCTGGTGATAGCGGGCCTTCCCAAGGTGTGGCAGCTTACGCTTCGCGAGCTGGGCATGGACGAGGCGGACATCCGCGCGTTTATTCCCGATCTCGCTGCAACGGCGTGGTGGGCAATGGGCAACCTGGAGGGGACGGGAGGCCCGGTCCCGCAGGAAGTGGTGGACCGCGATGCAGAACTCGGGCGCTTCATAGTCAGGGAGATGCGCGCGCTGGGCATCGAGCCGGTCCTTCAGGGATTCACCGGACTTCTCCCGAACGCCATCGGACTGAGTCCCGAGAAATACGGACTCGGAGGCGTACGGTTCTTCGAGCAGGGCACCTGGGGAGGGCTCCTGCGTCCGATCGTGATGGATCCGACCGACCCGGCCTTTGCGCGCCTGGCCGAGGTCTGGTACCGAAATCTGTTCAAGGTGTACGGAACGGACCGTGCGTCGGCGTTTGCCGGCGACCTATTCCACGAAGGCGGCAAAAGCGAGGGCGTTGACGTTACGGCCGCGTTCAGGTCCGTCCAGGCAGCTCAGCAGAAGGCTTCGCCCGGGGCGGTGTGGATGGTGCAGGCGTGGGGTAAGAACCCGACGGACGCGATGGTCGCCGCGCTCGACCCCAAGCTGACCCTTGTGGAGAAGCTTGTCTACGACATGGCAAACGGTGACAAGGATGCGCGCGCATGGGGCAGGCTCCCCGTAATATGGTGCGAGCTTCTCAACTTCGGCGGAAACCACGGACTCTACGGCGGGCTCGACGTTGTTGAGAAAGTTCCGGACGGCTATGGCTGGGGTCTTCTCTCCGAAGGTCTTGAGACTAATCCGTGGTTCTACGAGGAGTTCACGCGCCGCATCACGGGAGGGCGCGCCGAAAGCGCCGCGGCATACGCGCGGCGCCGTTGGGGCACGGACGATCAGCGTCTCGTCGAGGCGCTTGGCCTTCTGCGCAAAAGCGTCTATTCCGTCCCGCAGCAGCAGGAGGGCACTTTGGAGTGCGTTTACTGCGCGTTCCCGGCGTGGGAGGTCGCAAGCGCCTCGACTTGGGGTCCGAAGTTCGGCTTCTACTACGACCGCGCCGACGTCGTGAAGGCGAGGGACATCTTTGACGCAGTGGCTGCGGAAAGGCCTGAGCTGATGTCCGTCGAGACTTTTGTCTACGACCTCACCGACGTCCGCCGCCAGGTGCTTTCGGACCGGGCACGGGACCTCCTCCCGTCGATCCGCACCAATGCAGCGGCGCGCGCTGAATTTCTCTCCGGCATTCTGGAGATGGACCGTGTCCTTTCCGCGTCGCCGTATTTCCGGATGGACCATTACGAGAAGCTGGCGGCGGAGCTGGATCCGGAACACGGTCCCGCCGCCGTTAAGCGCATGTACACGACATGGGTCGAACCGTCTGGCGAGCACAGCACTCTTGACGACTACGCGCATCGCCAGCTCTCCGGCCTGATGGACTACTACTATGGCCGCTGGACGGATTTTCTCTACAGGCAGGAGCGGTAGGGGAGAACTACACAGTTGTGTAGTAGCCTGTTTCTCGTTGTTGTAGTACACTATACTTGTACTAAGAAACCCTTATCAAGGAGGAACAATGAGAAACACACTCATCGGCGCGGCATTCGTTGCCATTGTCCTCAGGGCGTCCGCCCTTGCCGGCGATTACTACGTCTCAACTGCGGGTAGCGATGCCAATGACGGCACTTCGCGCGAAACCGCGTTTGCGACGATCGCCCATGCGGTTGATGCCGCGGCGGATGACGATACGGTTCGCGTGCTCGCAGGTACGTACGAGGTTACCGCGGCAATTTCCGTGACGGAGGCGATAACGATTGTCGGCGACACGGGTGATCCTGCGGATGTGGTTGTTCGGAATGTGGAGGAATGGGGGGCAGACCTGTCTTGGTGGAGGGCGAAGAGTACTGCCCGTGTTTTCGCGATTAACAATTCTGCGGCAGTCCTTTCAAGCATTGCCACCGAGGGCGGTAAAATCGGCGGAGCTGGCGACAACAAGGGCGGCAACATCCTCATCGATTCAAATGGTGGTACGGTGACGAACTGCATAATCCGCAACGCGACTATGATGGGCATTGCTCCTGGTGGCGGTTCCAAGACTGGCGCCGGCGGCGCAGGAATTGCCAGTAGCTCCCAAAACGGTCTTATAACCCACTGCGTTATTACCAACAACTTTGCGACGCGCGGCGGAACGAACATCGGTTTGTGGCAAGCTGGAGGTGCAGCGGCCGTTCACATGGCGGGCGGCATTATCCGCGAGTCGCTTATCGCCTTCAACGCTACGACGAATGACAACTTCGGCTCGGCCGTCTATCTCTTCAATGCCGGAACACTGATGGAGAATTGTACCATTGCCGGAAACCATGGATTGGGCGACGAGGGGAACTTCTATCCAGTGTTTTTCCCTGCGCAGAATACCGCGGCGCAGGATCCAATCGTCAGAAACACGTTGTTCTGCGGAAACGTCGGGACTTCGGCGAGCAGCAAGTTGTTTGCTGACGCTTGGGTTAACGGATTTTCTGCTACCGCAGTGGCAGCGGCCTACGCGCGGTTTGTGAACTGCGCGACGGATGCGGAACTTCCAGAAGGTCTTTCGATGATCAACTCGGGGATTGCGCTCACAGCCGACTTCCGCCCGACTGTCGGCTCTTCGATCATCGACGCGGGTGCCGCGATGCAGTCGCCCGTCGCGTTAGACCTTGCTGGCAATCCGCGAGTTTCCGGCGACGCAGTCGATGTTGGCTGCTACGAATACACGGGTTCTACTCCACCGGCTCCTGTGGTAGAGCCGCCGACACTCGGCGAGGTGACGGTGACGTCGGCGATTACTAATGCAACTGTTTCCGGCACGATCACGTCGGTCGGTAACAATGGCGCAACGGCGTGCGACGTCTATCTCGCGCTTGACTCTGGCGCGGCGACAAAGATCGTCGAAGGCGCGACGGCCTCTTTTGAGTATGTTATTTCAAACCTGACGGCTGAGACTACATACTCCTATACGCTTTCGATCTCCAACAACGCAGAGACTGTGTTGGGTGCTGCGACGAGCGGAAGCTTTACGACTGAGGCAGAGCCCGTTGAGCCGGGGCCTGGACCTGAGCCAGGAGATGCGATCCTCCCTGGCGAAAACGCCGCTGCGACTAGGCAGGCGATCCAAGACGCGATTGACGCAGCCGTTTCGACGCACGGAACGGTCACGCTTGGCAACGGACTCTTTGAGATTGATGCGCAGCTTAATGTCACAGGCGGTGTTGCGCTCGTTGGCCAGGGTTGGACGAAGACAACCATCCAGCCGGTCTCGGGCAGCAATGCCCGCTGCGTGTTGCTTGACGAAGGGGCGAAATTGGAGGGCGTCACGTTGACGGGTGGCAAAGTGACCGAGAACAACGGCAACGGCGCGGGCGTCTGGGTGAAGAACGGAACGATTTCCTGGTGCTGTATTACGAACAACACCACAAGTGCCCACTATGTGATGGGCTGCGGCGTCTCGTTCTCGGAGGGACAGGGGACAATCGACCACTCGATCGTTATTGGCAATACGACCTTTGGTCAAGGCACCTATGGTGTCGGTATCGGCGCGAACAATACGGCGGGTCCAGTGACCATCGACACCTGCCTCATCGCCGACAACCTCATCAAAGGTGGCGGAGCCGGTGGTGGCATCGGGATGAAGAACATGAACTACAATTGCGCCATCCGCAATTGCACGGTAGCAGGCAACACCGCCAACACGCATGCTGGAGGTATTCGACTCGAGAATGGAAATGGTCGAGTCACGATGGTCAACACCATTGCAGTCGGAAATATGCTTAGCAGTGCCGAATCGAACATCAACAACCCGTCCTGGATCTTTGACGCGAGCCATTCCGCGAAATGCTTCTTTGGCCTTGAGACGGAAACGAGTTCGGTGTCGGGTTCCCTCTCCGGCAATCCTAAGTTTGTAGACGCGGCAAATGGCGACTATCATCTCAAGTCTGATTCCATCGCGAAGGGTGCTGGCGCTTCCTACTCGGGGATTGGCAAGGACCTCGACGGCAAGGACTTTGCGTCTTCGCCGTCCATCGGCTGCTATGAATACGCCGCAGCGGTGAAGAAGTCCGGCGTGATTGTTTTCGTGCGCTGATCCGCACGTCGATCGCCGGAGGATCAGGGCTTCACCAGGTTCTTGCGGAAGGCCATCGCCGTCGCTTCGGTGCGGTTGGCTACGCCGAGCTTCGAGAAGATTGTCGAAGTGGCCTTGCGGACGGTGTTCTCCGACACGTTGAACTGCTTCGCTATGTCGGCGTTGGTGAGTCCGCGGACGATGGACGTGAGCATGTCGAGCTGATGCTGCGTCAGGTCCTGGATGGGTTCGTCGTTGTCGATGATCTCGTTTATCTCGCTAGTGACGACGCGCTTCCCCGCGGCGACGGAGCGTATGGCGGAGATGAGCGTCTGGTTGCTCGTTGTCTTCGGGATGACGCCGATGGCGCCGGCCGTGAGGGTCGCCGCGAGTTCGCTGGCCGTGGTTGAGGTAGTAAGTATCAGCACCTTTGCCTGCGGCATCTCCGCGATGATCGCGCGCGTCGCGTCCACTCCGTTCATTACGGGCATGAGGATGTCCATGACGATTACGTCCGGCTTGAGCTTCATCGCGGCCTTTACGCCGAGTTCGCCGTTCTTCGCCTCTCCCACGACTTCCATGTTGGGCTGCGCGTTCACGAGCGCGACCATTCCCATGCGCACTATCGCGTGGTCGTCGACTATCAACACTCTGATCTTGTCCATGTTAACCCTCCTGTGCAAGTAGTTGTTCATTCGGCGCGGATGCTGAATGAGACGCGCGAGCCCTCGCCCCTGCGGCTTTCGATCGACAGCTTTCCGTCCAGCTCGTCGATGCGCTCCTCGATTCCCTGGAGACCGAAGTGGCCTTCGGAGAGCCCGGGATGGTCGTCGGGGTCGAATCCGCATCCGTTGTCCGTTACCGAACAGAACAGCACCGCGCCGTCCAGCGCGCCGGCGATGCGGATGTCGGTGGCCTTGCCGTGGCGGACGGCGTTGGTCGCGAGTTCCCGCACGATGTTCATCAGGGCGTGGACGGTGTTGTCCGAGAGCCTGTCGCGCGCGATGTTGAACCGGATGTGGAGCCTGGCGTTGCCAACGAGGCGCTGGACGGTCCTGCGGATGGCCTCGTTGAGGTCCTTTTCGTCAAGCGTGTTGCTCCTGAGGTCCCAGATGCAGTTGCGCAGTTCCTCGCGGCAGGAGTCGAGCGTGCGGGTCGCGATGTTGATGTGGCGTATCGCGAGCTCGGCGTCCGTCTTGACGAACTGCGCCGCAGTGCCGATCTGCATTGTCGCGCCGGTGATGTTCTGCGAGATCGTGTCGTGCAGCTCCACGGCGAGGCGCGTGCGGTCCTGCATGCGAAGCTCCGCGATTTCGCGCGTGTGGCGCTCCGCGTTCTGCGCCTGGCGCGAACGGTAGAGCGCCTGTCCGCGTCGTTCGGCGAGGCGGTGGAGAGCGGAGACCCAGATGAGTGCCCCGACTAGTCCCGCGAGAGCGAGGCCTATGACCATCATGAGCCGTCGGGGCGTCCACCACGGAGGCTGCTTTGTCACGCGGATGTCGTCGGCGGAACGCGCGACGAGCACGAATCCGCGGACATGCGGGAAGATGTTGTCAGCCCGCCAGCTCTCGGTTTCCAGCAGGCAACGTCCCGTCGCCTCGATTTCGCTGCCGACGCTCAGCTGTTCCGCTATCCCGCGGCACGAGCTGATGTCGACCGGCACCTGGTGTGCTCCGCTGTCGAGGTAGAGTCGCTGCTCGGGACTCTGCTCCATGGGCAGGCTCTGGATGGTTCCGCGCAGGCGGACGAGCCTTCCGTGGTAGGTTATCTGCCATAGTCCGTTGGTCGTCAGGAAGTTGTCGGCGAAGAGCTTGGCGGCCGAGATGGGCTCCGGCGTGTCCTCGGGATCCTCCGGAACAGCCTCGCGCCTGAAGCGCGCGCGCATGAGGTTGATGCGGATGAGGTCCGTGTAGGGGTAGCCGACGAACACGCCGGTCTCGCCCAGGCCGGGCGCGGGAATGCCGTCCATCATCGTGATGTTGACGATTCTGTCGCCGGCCGAGCGCACCATAAGGTTGCCGCCGTTCCACACGGCGAGCACGCGTCCGGAGATGGTCCGCGGCCCCATCCGCGAGATTTCCTCCGGGGAATGGTAGAAGCGTCGTTCGAGCCTAGGGGCGGTGAAGGGGTCGTCGGGCGGCGGTTCGAGCGTTTCGATGGGCGTCTGGTCGTCGTGAACAATGCCCGGGCCGGTGTATTTCCTTATGCCGCTGAGCGAACGCCAGTAGCGCCCCGTCAGGCGTATCGTCGCATCAGGCAGGATGCCCGACCTGTCGTAGACCTGGCGGGAGAGGATGACAGGTGCAACCGCCTTGTCGTCGCAGAGCATGACGACGACGCAGGAGCTGTCGAATTCGTCGGCAGAGATGCTGAAGACCTTTCCGGAGACGCGCACCTGGAGATATGCGTTTTCGGGCCCGTTGAGTTCCGAGAGCCCGATGTCGCACGGCTCCGGAACCGGCGCGTTCCCCGATGCCGTCGCCTCCACCGGCTGGGTCCAGGTCTCGCCGTTGGCGTTTACCGATGCAAATCCGCGGATGGTGAGCATGTCGCCCTTGCGGAATCCACGCACCTCTTTCTGGTTCGCGATGATGGTCCGCCCCGTCTCGTCCTGCACGAAGATTGCCACTTCCGTCGGATCGTTGAGCAGCTGTGCCGAAAGCACGAAGTTGGTGCGTCCGTGGCCGCGCTCGAGGAACTCGTTGACTTCTCGCGCGGTGTGCAGACATCCGTCCCCTTCCGCAAATGCCTGTCCGCAGAAGAGAAGCATCATGGCGCAGAGCCGAGTCCCCTGAATTATTTTCATGCTCATATTATAGCAAAACATCGCCAATGTACCACTACACGGTTGTGTAGTTTTCAGGTGACGGCTTCGTTTTATATAATGCCTTGCAAAACCACAAGGAGGTTCGAATGAAGCTCGGCGCTGTAATTCACACTATACTCGGCGCGGTTCTGTCCGCTCTGCTTCCGTTCGCTGGCATCGCAGGTTCCTCACAGGCGCTTTGGCCGGAGGGGGAAATGCCCGACGCGCAGGCCGGCGTCGGGGCGCCTTTTCTCGAATGGTCCGCCGAGCCGGCGGCGAGTGTCGGCTCATGCGTGATAATCGTCGCCGGGAGCGACTATGCGGCCGTTGGCGACGGCTCGGAGCTCCGTCCGCTTGAGGAGAAACTGCTTGCGAACGGCGTCACGTGCGTGTGGCTTCGCCATCGTCCGAGCGCAAGCGGTCTTCCTGCGTACCAGGTCGCCTGGGAGGACGCCCAGCGCGCCGTGCGCCTCGTGCGCCAGGCCGCGGCGGAGCGCGGATACAGCGCCGACAAGATCGGCGTAATGGGCTACTCCGCGGGCGCGCACCTCTCGCTGCTCCTCTCCGCGAGCTCGCAGACCGCCGCGTACGCGAAGGTCGATTCGGTGGACGACATCGCCTGCAACGTCAACTTCGCGATGCCGATTTCCCCTACGGGTGTCCTCGCTGACGCCCTGACGGTCGATCCGGTCTTCAAGTTCGACGCGAAGACCGCCGCAACCTGCCTCTTCCACGGAGAAGTTGACACGGTCGCGAGCCCGCTCGCCTCAACGCGGGTCTACCGCAAGGTCCGCATGGTAAAGACGGCGAACGGCGTGAGGCTGGCCGATGCCGAAATCCACCTCGACCCCGATCGCGGGCACGAACCGCTTTGCGCGGATGCGTTCGAGCGCGGCATCGAATTCATGAGGCAGAAGGGATTCCTCGGCGATCTCCCCGGCTTGGTGGGCGTATTTTCGCGCTTCCCCAACGACAACGCGCAGTCCGAAGCGATCAAGATCAAGAACATCTGGCCCGAGGGCAAGACGCCAGACTACCAGTCTGCCCAGCATCAGTGGTCGGGCGACGACGCGAATCCCTGGATCGAATGGCACCTTCCCAAGAACCGCACGACGGACGCGATTCTGATTCTCTATGCCGGCGGTGGATACAACTTCAACAAGACGGGCGACTTCGAGGTCGTTCCCGTCCAGCGCTATTTCGTCGAACAGGGCCTGACCGTCGTGAGGTTTCACTACCGCAGCCCGCGCCCGGCTGGCCTGCCGAAGCACATGTCTGCCTGGCAGGACCTCCAGCGCGCCATCCGCCTCGTTCGCGCTGAGGCGCCGAACAAGGGGCTCGATCCGCAGAAGATCGGACTTATGGGGCACTCTGCGGGCGGACACCTCACGCTCATGGGCGCGACGACCTCGCAGACCGCGGCGTACGAGCCGATAGACGCGGTCGACCAGCTTCCATGCAACGTACAGTTCGCGATTGCGCTTTTCCCGGCCTATGCGCTGACGGACGGCATCGACGACTACAATACGAACCGCGGCGATCCCGACTGGGTGTCGCTCGTTCCCGATTTCGCGTTCGACTCCGACACCTGCCCCATGCTGTTCATCCACGGCGACGACGACATCTTTGCCACCATGAACTCCGTCGTCTGCTGGGAGAAGCTCCGCAGCATCGGCATCAAGAGCGAAGTCCACACTCTCGCAACCGCCCACCACGATTTCTTCCAGAACGCCCGTCCGGGGACTGGCAGCTACCACTATAACGAGCGCGTGTGGGACTTCATCCAGCGCGTCACCGCGCAGACCGGCGGCGCCTGGGGCGCGCCGACTTTCGCCTGGACCGAGACGGCGTCCGGATACAACTGCACGGCGACAGCGATCAGCACGGGAAATCCCGCGCTCACGACAAACGAGACGGTGACGGCGGTTTTGCAGGCGACTAAGGCCGCGACCGAGACGACGCCCGGAGCCGGATACTACACGGCCGTTTTCAGGAACATGCCGGCCGAGGCGATGGCGACGAAGGACGTCGTTATTCCCATGAAGGATTTTGAAATTCCACCGGACGTCGACCTCTCGGCGATGATCATTCCCAGCGGCGACTCCACGGGCGCAACTGACACGAAGAAGATACAGGACCACGTGAACGTCGCGGCAAGGGTTCAGGGCACGGTTACGCTCGGCGAAGGGACGTTCTACCTCAACGCACAGCTCGTCTTGGAGAACGGTGCGACACTCGCCGGGCAGGGGTACGACAAGACGATAGTCAAGCAGACTGCGAACGCGCGCTGCGCAGTGATCGACGGCGGCGCGAAGATCGAGCGCCTGACCCTGACGGGCGGCAGGGTATCCACAATGTACGAATGCGGCGGCGGCGCGTGGGTCAAGGACGGTACGATCTCCTGGTGCTGCATCACCAATAACATCGGAAGCAACCACTACGTCTACGGTTGCGGCGTCGGCTTCTCGGAAGGGCAGGGAACGGTCGACCACTGCATCATCGCGAACAACGGCGCAACCTCGGGCGTCAACGACTATGGCGGCGGCATCGGCGCGCTCAACACCGCAGGCCCCGTGGTGGTCGACACGTGCCTCATCGTCGGCAACAAGCTCACGGCGTCCGGCGGCCTCGGCGCGGGAATCGGCATAAAGAACGAGCACGTGGCGCTCGTCGTCCGCAACTGCACCATTTCCGGCAACGTGGCCACTTCCCGATCGGGCGGCATTCTCACGGAAGGCGGCTGGGGACCGATCACCCTCGTCAATACGGTAGTCGCCGGCAATTCCGCGGGCGGAGAGGCAAACCTCGCCCTCGGCCACGCGATAACGTCCGATTCCAGGAACTGCCTCTTCGGGCTTTCAACGGAGGGAACTTCGATAGCTGGGGTCATATATGGCGATCCTGCATTCGTCGATGCGGTGAACGGCGACTATCATCTTGCCGGTGGCTCGACCGCGATCGGCGCGGGCGCGGCATATGCCGGGATCGGCGTCGACCTCGACAATGTCTCGTTCGCCGCGGCGCCTTCGATCGGCTGCTACGAATATGCCGGCGCCGAGCCGCCCGCTCCCCACGTCCACTCATGGGGCGCGCCGACCTACACATGGTCCGCGGACAACGCCACATGCACGGGAAGGGCGGTCTGCACGGGAAATTCCTCTCATGTGACGAACGAGACTGTCGCGGCGTCGTATGCAGTCGTCACTGAGCCTACCACTGAAGCGACGGGGCTTGGTCGCTACACGGCGACTTTCACGAGCGAGCTATTTGCCGTGCAGACAAAGAATGTGACGATTCCCAAGTTGGATCCTGGCCCTGGTCCAGGTCCAGGCCCCGGACCGGGCCCAGGCCCGGATCCTGCGGATGCGATTCAGCCAGGGGTGAGCGCGGCTGCGACACGGCAGACGATCCAGGATGCTGTCGACGCAGCGGCTCCGACCCAGGGTACTGTCACTCTGGGTTCTGGTTTGTTTGAAATCGACGCGCAGCTCAACGTCACTGGCGGCGTCACGCTTGTCGGCCAGGGATGGGAGTACACGATCATCAAGCCAGCCTCTGGCAGCAATGCCCGCTGCGTGTTGCTTGACGAAGGGGCGAAACTGGAAGGCGTCACGTTGACGGGCGGCAAAGTGACCGAAAACTACGGCAACGGCGCGGGCGTCTGGGTGAAGAACGGAACGATTTCCTGGTGCTGCATCACGAACAACACCACAAGCGCACATTATGTGATGGGGTGCGGCGTCTCCTTCTCCGAGGGACGGGGCTCGATAGACCATTCGATTGTCATGGGCAACACCACTACGGGACAGGGCATATATGGCGCTGGCATCGGTGCGAACAACACGGCAGGTGCAGTTGTCATTGATACGTGCCTTGTCGTCAAGAACCTCATCAAGGGAGGCGGCGCAGGCGGTGGCATCGGGATGAAGAACATGAACTACAATTGCGTCATCCGCAATTGCACGGTGGCGGACAATACAGCCAACACCCACGCCGGCGGAATTCGCCTCGAAAACGGAAGTGGCAGAGTTACAATGGTCAACACCATTGCCGTTGCGAACAAGTTGAACGGCAACGATTCAAACGTAAACATTCCATCCTACCTTTTCGATGCGACTAATTCGAAAAAATGCTTCTTTGGCCTTGAGGCGGAAACGAGTTCGGTGTCGGGTTCCCTCTCTGGCGATCCTAAGTTTGTCGACGCTGCAAACGGCGACTATCGCCTCGCGTCCGATTCTCCCGCAAAGGGCGCCGGCGTTTCCTACTCAGAGATAGACAAGGACCTCGACGGCAGGCAGTTCGCCGCGGCGCCTTCGATCGGCTGCTACGAATATGGCTCCAGTGAGCCGCCTCCCGAGCCAGGCTCGTGGGACGTTTCTGGGTCCAACGGCGGCGGCATCAACGGGCTCGACGATGGAAAGGGCGGCAAGTGCATTGAGTTTACATCCGTGGATTTCGACGGCGGAACGCTGACGGTCGGCATCAAGGCGGCCAAGGTCGATGGCAACGGAGAGCTCTTCGGTCTCATTTGCAAAACCGACTTGGCCGATACGACGACCTTCACGATCAACGTGACGCTGACGAACGAAGACGGCGGCACGGCGACAGTCGGCTCTCTCCAAGGCCTCACGAACATGCCGCGGCTCTTTGTCGTCGGCATCGGCCCGGCGTCGGAATAATGGGCTTCTCGCGCCATGGTCCGTGTACTACACAGGTGTGTAGTTTTCAGGCGAGACCGTGATTTTATATAATAGCGGCGTCAAATCCACAAGGAGGTTACAATGAAATTCAGTTCAGTTCTCCACGCAATGTTCGGTGCGGTTCTGGCCGTTCTGCTGCCGCTCGCCGGCATAGCAGGTTCCGTTCAAGCGCTCTGGCCGGAAGGGGAAATGCCCGACGCGCAGTCCGGCGTCGCGGCGCCGTTCCTCGAGTGGTCGGACGCGCCGGCCTCGAAAGTCGGCTCCTGCGTGATCATCGTCGCGAGCGGCGACTACGCCAGCACGGACAGCGTGGCGGGGCTCCGTTCGCTCGAGGAGAAGCTTCTCGCGAACGGCGTCACGTGCGTGTGGCTCCACTCAAGGCCGAGCGCGAGCGGACTTCCCGTCTACAAGGTGGCCTTGGAGGACGGACAGCGCGCCGTGCGTCTCGTGCGCCAGGCCGCGGCGGAGCGCGGATACAGCGCGGACAAGATCGGCGTCATGGGCTTTGCGGACGGCGCGCACCTCTCGCTCCTCCTTGCGACCAGCTCGCTGACGTCCGCGTACTCGAAGGTCGATTCGGTGGACGACATCGCCTGCAACGTCAACTTCGCGATCCCGATGTCCCCGACGCGCGTGCTCGCGACCGATACGACGCTTGATTCGGTCTTCGCTTTCGACAACAAGACCTGCACCATGTGCCTCTTTCACGGACAGGACGACGCCGTGACGTCTCCCATTGCGACGACACGCATCTACCGGAAGCTCCGTACGATGACGGTTTCGAACGGGGCGAAGGTTCCCTCAGAAATCCACCTCATCCCCGGACGTGGGCACGACCTTGTGACCGCTTCCGAGTTCGACCGCGCAGTCGAGTTCATGTGCCAGTCCGGATTCCTCGGCACGCTCGGCGCTGAGGTGCAGCTGAATTCCAGGTTCCCCAACGACAACGACCGCGCGACGTACACCAAGGTGTCCCTTTGGCCCGAGGGCAAGACCCCGAACTACCAGTCGGCCCAGAACGAACCCTACCTCGAATGGCACATGCCGAAGGAGCTCAACACGAGGGCGGTTCAGGTTCTCTACGCCGGCGGCGCCTACGGCTTCAACAATCCCCAGGACTTCGAGGTCACGCCCCTGAGGCGCTATCTCAACGCGAAGGGCATGGCGGTGGTGACGATCAAGTACCGCTGTCCGCGCCCGGAAGGCCTCGCGAAGCACATGTCGGCGTGGCAGGACCTCCAGCGCACGATTCGCCTAGTCCGCGACGAAGCACCGCGGCGCGGACTCGATCCGAACAGCATCGGAATCATGGGATGCTCGGCCGGCGGACACCTCACTCTCATGGGCGCGACGACCTCGCAGACGGCCGCGTACGCGCGGATCGACGCCATCGACGACCTGCCCTGCAACGTCAAGTGGGCGATTGCAATCTATCCTGCCTACGCCCTCACCGACGGCGCAGACGGGGAGAACACGAACGGCGGAAATCTCGACACGGACGTCCTTGTAAATGACTTTGCGTTCGACGCGAGCACCTGCAACATGCTCTTCATGCACGGCGACGCCGACAGCTATGCGGCCATGAACTCGGTCAAGTGCTGGGAGAAGCTGCGTACGATGAACATCGAGAGCGAGCTCCACACGCTCGCCACCCGCAGGCACACCTTCCAGCAGAACGCCTCGCCTGGAACGGCCAGCTACAACATCAACGACATCATCTGGGAATACGTGGACGATTTCGCCGCCGCAGCGGTCGCTCCCGAGGCGGTCGACGGACAGCCCAGCGGAGACCAGTCCGGCATCACCGACACGAAGATGATCCAGGACCTCATCGACGCCGCAGCTCCGACGCACGGGACCGTCGAGCTCTCCGCGGGCACCTTCTACGTCAACGCGCAGCTCAACGTCACGAACGGCGTCAAGCTCGTCGGCCAGGGCTGGACGAACACGGTCATCAAGCAGGTGGCCACGCCGAACTGGAACGAGACGGCGCGCTGCGCTCTTGTCGACGGCGGGGCTAAGATCGAGGGCTTCGCCCTGACGGGCGGGTACATCAAGAACGCGAACGACTGCGGCGCCGGCGTGTGGGTCAAGAACGGCACCGTCTCCTGGTGCTGCATCACCAACAACGTCGGCGGACACCACTATGCGTCCGGCTACGGCGTCTCGTTCTCCGGCGGACAGGGTGCGATCGACCACTCCATTATCGCGAACAACGTGTCGGCGAGCGGATTCCAGGGCGGGTCCGGCGCGGGCATAGCGGTCAACGCCACTGCGGGCGCCGTGACGATCGACACGTGCCTTGTCGTCGGCAATGTCACCGCGAACAACGGCGCCTCGGGCGGCGGCGTGTACGTGAAGGACCTCGCCGGCAACTGCACCGTCCGCAACTGCACGATCACGGGCAACAAGGCGGTTGCAAACGCAGGCGGCATCGACATCGCATCGGCGTCTGGAGCCGGAAAGCTCGTGCTCGTCAACAGCGTTGTCGCAGGCAACAAGGTGGGAGATGCGGAAGGCAACCTGAGGACCAACACTTCGTTCTTCGACCCCGTGAACTCGAAGAACTGCTTTGTCGGCCTTGCGTCCGAGACGAAGACCAACATCGGCGGCGTTAACTACGATCTCACGGGATTCAAGTCCGGAGATCCCAAGTTCGTCGATCCATCGAACGACGACTACCGCCTCCAGGAAGATTCTCCGGCGAATGGCGCAGGCGCGACATACGACGGAATAGGCAATGATCTCGACGGCAAGGCGTTTGCAGCGCCGCCGTCGATCGGATGCTACGAATATGGGGTCGGCGAGCCGCCGGCCCCTCATACCCATGATTGGGGTGCGCCGAGCTATAGCTGGGCTTCCGGCAATTCGACTTGCACGGCCTCGGCCGTCTGCACAGGCGATTCCACTCACGTGACGAACGAGACCGTCACCGCGTCCTACCAGGTCGTCCAGGCCGCGACGACCGAAGCGGCTGGCACTGGCCGCTACACGGCGACTTTTTCGAGCGCGCTCTTCTCGACGCAGACCAAGGACATCGTGATTCCCAAGCTGAATCCGGGCCCTGGTCCGGAACCGGCGGACGCAATTAAGCCGGGCGCGAGCGCGTCGGCGAACCGTCTGACGATTCAGGACGCTATTGACGCGGCGGCTCCGACCCATGGCACGGTAACGCTCGGTTCGGGCCTCTTCGAGATCGACGCGCAGCTCAATGTTACTGGCGGCGTCACTCTCGTCGGCCAGGGGTGGACGAACACCGTGATCAAGCAGACGACGGCACCGAACTGGAACCAGAACGCCCGCTGCGTGATGATTGACGACGGCGCGAAGGTCGAGGGCGTCGCACTCACGGGCGGCACGATCAAGAACACTGGCGACGGCGGAGCGGGCGCGTGGATCAGGAACGGCACGGTCTCCTGGTGCTGCATCACGAACAACGTGGGCGCTCAGCACAACACCTATGGCTGCGGCGTTTCCTTCTCCGGCGGACAGGGCACGATCGACCACTCCATAATCGCGGACAACACTCAGACAGGCGGCGCAAGCTTCTACGGCGGCGGAATCGGCGCGCTCGACACCGCAGGACCCGTGACGGTTGACACGTGCCTGATCGCCAGAAACTCCCTTACAAGTGGAGCGGGCGGCGGAATAGGCATCAAGAATCTCGGCGGCGACTGCGTCGTGCGCAACTGCACGGTTGTAGGCAACACGGCGAACACGCATTCGGCCGGAATCCGCATTGAGAACAGGACGGCGGGAAACTCCACTGCGGTGGGCGTGGTGATCAACACAATTGTGGCCGGGAACATGAAGAGCGGCGCCGAGGTGAACTACGCGGACAACTATGTCGTCGACAAGACAAATTCAAGCAACTGCTTCTTCGGACTCGCGGATGAGGCGGCGCTCTTCGCAGACTCCCTCTCCGGAGACCCGAAGTTCGTCGCCGCGGCAAACGGCGACTACCGGCTGAGCGGCGAATCGGCGGCGAAGAATGCGGGCGTTGTCTATTCGGGCATTGGCGTCGACCTCGAAGGCGTGGCTTTCGCCGCGGCGCCGTCGATCGGATGCTACGAGTATGACCCCAATGCGGTGCCTCCTCCCAGCCCAGCTGAGTGGGACATTCCCGGCGCGAGCGGCGGCATCAAGGCGCTCGACGACGGCGATGGCGTGAAGTACGTCGTGTTCACGTCGATCGCGCTCGACGGCTCGGCGCTGACGGTCGGTTTTGCAGCTGGCAAGGTCGATGGCAATGGACAGGTCTTCGGGCTTCTCTGCAAGACCGACCTTGCCGACACCGCGACCTTCACCATCAACGCGACGCTGAGCAACGGCGCATCCGATACGCTCGGCACGCTTAGTGCGGTGCTGGACCAGTCTTATTCCAAGCTTTTCGTCGTCGGAATCGGTCCGGCGGCCGAGTAAGTCAAGACTCGGAGGTGCTATATGTTTGCAGGCAAAGTCTTTCAGCGTTCGTGTGACAAGAGACGATCCAGAGTGCGGCCGCGCGGCAGGATTCGGATTCTGCACGCCGACGACCACTTGCTTATCCGCATGGGGGTTTCGGCGCTGGTGCGGACGGCAAAGGACATGGAGATGGTTGGCGAGGCAATGAACGGACGTCAGGCCGTCGAACTTGCCGACTCTCTGAAGCCGGACGTTGTCATCATGGACCTGATGATGCCCGAGATGCTCGGTAGCGAGGCCACGCGGCTGATCCACGAGTCTCACCCCGAGATCAAGGTGCTTGTCCTCACGACGCGCGACACAACTCTAGAGCTTGGAAAGGCGATCATGGACGGCGCGGCGGGTGTCGTGTTCAAGGAGGATGTCGACAGGGGGCTGATATGGACCATTCGGTCCGTCGCCGCAGGACAGAAGGCGATACCCGCCCGGCTGCTCTCGCAGATTGAGGAGGACAACGCGTTTTTCAATCTTACGGCGCGGCAGCTGGACATCCTTGACTCCATTGCCGACGGGCAGTCGAACCTCGACATCGCAAGGCAGTTAGGCCTTACGGAGGTGACGATCAAGAAGCATCTTTCCGCGGTGTTCAGGTGCCTCGGCGTCGCAAACCGGTCGGAGGCCGTTGCGCTTGCCATGCAGAAGCACGTCATCAAGTCCCGGGCCTATCTTTCCGAAACGAGGACGGGGGTCTTGGCTGGGAGAAGGGTTTCGAGCTCGATTCTGTCCTCTGGGGAGAAGGAAATCTTCTTCTCGGCGAGGAACGAGCGCAGCTTCGCGGGAGTCTCGTAGTTGCCTTCCTCTGCGCCGACGGGCGAGAGGATGTCGTAGCGCTTGAAGAACTTGCCCTTGAGCGAGAGGTCCGCGTATTTCGCGGCGCGGTGGACGACGAGGGTGAACTTCGGATGGTCCATCACATAGAGCATCTGTCCGATGCGGAGCCTGTCCGCGGACGGAAGCTCGTTGAGCCTGAGGAGCGAGGCGAGGGTGGACCCGCTCTCGCTGGCGATGCGCGTTGCCGAATCGCCCGGGCGCACCTTCGCCTGGCGCACCCACTGGCGGCTCTTGTCCGTGAAAAGCCGCCAGACGTTGAGCTCGCCGAGCCGCCTGGCTAGCTTGTTGTCGAGATCTGCGAACGCCTCGCCAGGGAACGCGCGCATCTGCTCGATTGTGGAGACGGCCAGTTCGACGTCATGCGCGGCCTCGGCCTTCTCAAGCCTGAGGAGGAGGACTGTCGCGGCGTGCGGACGGTTCCGCTCCGCATCTGGCGGAAGCGGCGGCGCTTCCACTATTGGCTTCGGCGGTTCGGGTCTGTCGACAGCGGCGGGGGCGGAGTTTGTGGCTCTAGCGGTCTCGGTCGCTGCCGGCGGCGGCTCCGGTGGCTGGTCATCGCGCGAGGAGAGGAATCGGCGCACGCCCGCAACGACGAGCAGTGCGACCGCCGCCAGGATGATGGCGGCGACGAGCCATCCCGCGCCCTTGGACTCTTCGTCGTCCGGACGCGGGAAGTACTCGATGCCGAATTTTCCCCTCGCGATCATCTACGGCGTCACTTTGCGGCGGGCTCTTCGGGCGTGACCACGCCCTGGACGCAGCTGCGGAGGATCTCCATCTCGGTTCCAGCGGACGTCTGTACCGTGAACGTCTTCTCCTTCGCCTCGACGATCTCGCCGATGATTCCGCCTGCGAAGATGATCTTCGCGCCGGCGCGGAGCTCTTCGATCATTTTGCGGCGCTCCTTCTCCTTGCGCTGCTGGGGGCGGATCATCATGAAGTAGAAGATCGCGAGGATGAGCAGCATCGGAACCATCATTCCGAATCCGGCCTGCTGTTGTGCCCCGGCGGGGGCGGTTGGCGCGGCCGCGGGAGCGGCGTCGCAGAGCATGGTGCAGTTATTCATTTTTCGTTGTGTCTTTCCTTACTTGTTCCTTCCAGTCGGAGAACGAGCCGTCCTCAATGGCGGCGCGCATCTCCTTCATGAAGCGGTTGAGGGCCCAGACGTTGTGGATCGTCAGGAGCCTGAGGCCCAGTATCTCGCCGCAGGCGAGCAGGTGGCGCACGTAGCTGCGGGTGAAGTTGCGGCAGCAGTAGCATTCGCATCCCTCCTCCACGGGTCCCTGGTCGAACGCCCACTTTGCGGCCTTGATCGCGACGTTGCCGTGGCGGGTGATCGCCGTGCCGTGGCGCGCGATGCGCGTCGGGATGACGCAGTCGAACATATCGACCCCGCGCGCGACGCATTCCGCCATCTGGTGCATAACGCCGAGCCCCATCACGTAGCGCGGACGGTCCTTGGGGAGGTACGGCACCGACGCGTCGACGGCCTGGTACATGCACTCCTCCGGCTCGCCGACCGAGACGCCTCCGATCGCGTATCCGTCGAAGCCGATTTTCACGAGCTCCTCCGCGCAGTGGCGCCGGAGGTCGTCGTAGACTCCACCCTGCACGATGCCGAAGACGAGCTGCCCCTCGGCATGCGGCTGGTCCTTCGAGACCTGGGCCCAGCGGAGGGTCTGCTCGACGGACTTTTCGGCGCGCGCGCGTTCGCAGGGGTACGGCAGGCACTCGTCGAAGACCATGGCGATGTCGGACCCGATCACGCGCTGCATCGCCATCGACTCCTTGGGGCCGAGGAAGAACTCGTGTCCGTCGATGTGCGAGTTGAAGCGGCATCCATCCTCGGTGATTCGGCGCATTTTGGCGAGCGAGAAGACCTGGAATCCGCCCGAATCGGTGAGGATCGGTCCGTCCCATCCCATGAAGCGGTGGAGTCCGCCGGCGGCCGCGAGCACGTCCGCGCCGGGGCGCAGCATGAGGTGGTAGGTGTTCCCGAGGACCACCTGCGTTTCGAGCGCGGCGAGGTCGCGCGGCTCCAGCGCCTTGACCGTGCCAAGCGTCCCAACGTCCATAAAAACGGGGGTTTCCACGGTTCCGTGGGCGGTGAAAAGCCGTCCCAGCCGTGCTTTGGTCGCTGTATCCTCCTTTTTTACCTCAAAAATCATAGTGAATATTCTACCAAAAAACCGTTGCGTTTAGAACGAAAATGGTGTATCATTTTACCCGAAACGTAGAGGAATACACTCATATGAACAAAGCACTGCATGTACTTGTTTACCTGTTCTTGATCCTTTCGGCCACTTCGCTGTGGTTCGAAATCGAGCTCAATAAGAAGCGCGAGCTTCTTAGAGACCGCCAAAGGATTCAGGAGGAATACCTTATAAAGATCGCCAGCACGGTCGAGAAGGCCGAGCCGAACAAGGACGCGACGGCGGAGATCAAGAAGGACATCTCCCCTGTCGAGGCGAAGCTCGTGGACATTCCCGACACCGAGAATATCCTCGAGGAGTACAACGCCTACCTCGAGCAGGACAACCTCGAGACGTTCAGCTGGGACACGCCGGAGATCAAGAAGCAGCTCCGCAACGTCTACGTGGTCGACTTCGAGGGCAAGGTTGTCATGGACGGCAACATTCCCGAGACGAAGGGCCCCGGCACGGAGCGCGAACTGCTCGAAACCCTCCTGGATGCCTCGAAGAAGATGCAGTCGAAGCTCAACTCGACCCGCGCCGAGCTCGTCAAGGTTCACGGGCTTCTCGACGCTCAGGTCGCCGAGCTCAACAAGCTCAAGCCCGAGGCCCGTCAGGACAAGGTGACGATCGTCGAGAAGAACGAGAAGATTTCCAAGCTCGAGGAGATCAAGGCCGACCTTGAGAACCAGATCGTCAAGATCAAGGCGCAGATCGACGAGCTCAACGCCGAAATCACCTCCCTCAAGGACGAGGTCGTGACGGCGCAGGACGAGACCGAGGCCGCCAAGGAAGAGCTCCAGAAGAGCCAGAAGCTCGTCGAGCAGCTCAAGAAGCTCATCCAGGACATGATCCAGGACGCCGAGCGCACCAGGGGCGACAAGAGCAACATCACGACTCTCCCCGCCGGCGAGAAGGGCAAGGTCATCGAAGTCGACAACGAGAACATGTTCGCAATCGTCGAGTTCTCCGACAAGGCGATGAAGGAACTCAAGGGCGACAACCTCGACCACCCGATCCCGAACCTCGAGTTCGGCGTGAAGCGCGTCGGCTACAACGGCGCCGCCGGAGAGTTCGTCGGCCGCATCCGCCTCCGCCAGGAAGTCCGCGAGAAGAACTACATCATCTGCGACATCCTCGGTTCCTGGAAGCAGGACGACCTCAAGGCGGACGACATCATCTTCGCGGACTGACGAAGGTGAGAAGTCCGACAATGACTACCGCGCTACGCGCGCACGTTCCGTCGCCGGCGAAGCTGCTCTGCTGCTTCGCGGCGGCGGTCGCGCTTGGGCTCCTCTCCGGCTGCATAGCCGACACGGCCGAGGATACCGACCTTCCGTGGTCCTCGAGCAAGTCGTGGGAGGGCATGGCCCCGATCGCCCCGTCTGTCATGGACAGGTATGAATAAACAGCTGAAAAGTTCAAGGGCGTAAGGGTTGATCGAAGACAGAACATTCACGGTACAGGAAGGCGGCGTCAGGCTTGACGCCGCCCTTCTTCTTATGTTCCCCTCGAGCACGCGCGCGTTCGTGCGAGAGGCGGTCGCGGACGGCGCGGTGCTTGTCGACGGACGCCGCGCGGCGAAGGGAATGAAGCTCCGCGGCGGCGAGAAGATCGAGGTGCGCGAGCTCGCCGAGGAGCGCGACAACGTCGCCGCACCCGATCCGTCCGTGCACGTTCCCTGTGTCTTCGAGGACGAATGTCTCCTCGCCTACGACAAGCCCGCCGGAATGCCCGTCCAGCCGCTTTCGCGCAGGGAGCTCGGCACCATGATGAACGGAGTCGTCGCCGCGCATCCAGAGTGCGCTCCGCTTGGGGACAGGCCCCTCATGGCCGGCGCGATCCACAGAATCGACGCCGACACTTCCGGACTCGTCCTCGTCGCGCGCACTGCGGAGGCGTTCGACGCGCTGCGCGGACAGTTCGCCGCGCAGACGGTGCGCAAGACCTATCTCGCGCTCGTCGAGGGAACGGTCGCGGCTGGGGGGACGCTCGAAAACGACCTTGTGCACGATCCGACGCTGCCGTTCTGCCGCATGATCGACCTGCACCACAACCGCCTCACGCGCGCGCAGTGTGCGGAACTGAAGCCGCTCCACGCGGTGACGGCGTTCAATCCGATCGGGTTCACGACCGTAGAGAACGAGGAGCGTACGCTTCTCGAGGTGACGATTTTCACGGGCGTGACGCATCAGATCCGCGCGCAGCTCGCGCTTGCGGGGATGCATATCGTGAACGACAGGCTGTACGGGGCGTTCGCCGTAGAGAACCAGACCGGACACTGCCTGCACGCCCTCGCCGCGGCGTTTCGCCATCCCGCGTCGGGCGGGGCAACGGAGATCCGCACGCAGCTTCCGCCATGGGCGCGCATTTGACATCTTCGGCTTTTTATAGGATAATACCCAATATGAAAAACAACTGCGTTTTCTGCGCCATCGCGGCCGGGGAGATCCCGAGCTTCAAGGTCTACGAGGATGATGTGGTCCTCGCATATCTCGACATCAATCCGTTCACGAAGGGGCACATCCTCGTGATTCCCAAGGAACACACCGAGGGACTCCTCGATACGCCCGACGCGACGCTCGCCGCCGTCATCGCGCGCGTCAAGAAGGTCGCCGCGCACGTGAAGGAGGCGCTTCCCTGCGACGGATTCAACATCCTGCAGAACAACGGCGAGGCTGCAGGCCAGACCGTTAAGCACGTTCATTTCCACATCGTGCCGCGCTACGGCATGGAGCCGATCGCGTTTGAGAACCACAAGGGCGACATGGAGGCGCTAAAGGCGCTCGCGGAGCGCATCCACCTGTGAGCGCACCGAATTCCAGACGCATCGCCGCGTTCATCGTCGCGAGATGGCTCGCGACGAAGGACTTTCCGTCGGCGATGCTTCCGGAGGGACGCGACCGCGCGTTCGTCCAGGACCTTGCGTACACGACGATTCGGCGGCTCCGTCCGCTCAGGAAGACGCTTGGCGCGCTTATGCGACAGTGGCCGAAGGGGGAGCTCGAGGCGCTTCTCTACGTCGGCGCGGCGCAGGTGCTGTACATGCCAGACGTCCCCGACTTCGCCGCCGTGAGCGCGACCGTCGACGCCGCGAAGATGTGCGAGAACCCGTCCGTCGCGAAAGTCGTCAACGGCGTTCTCCGCAACCTCGTCCGTCGGCGCGCGGAATTCGAGAAGGCGATCGCGGAGTCTCCGCTCGAGGAGCGCGAGAGCTTTCCGACGGCGCTCGTGCGCCGCTGGGAGGCGCGCTTCGGCGCGGATGGCGCCGCGCGGCTCTGCGCGTGGCACAACGAGCCTGCGGAGACTTTTCTCGCCAGGAGGGACGGCAGCTTCACCAAGCTCGAGCGCGGATGCCGCGTGGAGGATGTCGAGGGATATGCCGAGGGGGCGTTCATAGTTCAGGATCCCGGCACGCGCCTTGCCATAGAGCTGCTTGATCCGAAAAGCGGCGAGCGCGTGCTGGACGCATGCGCCGCGCCGGGCGGGAAGACGGCGCAGATCGCGTGGCGCGGGGCGGACGTCACGGCGTGCGAGGTGAATCCGAAGCGCCGCCGCCGCCTCGAGCAGAACCTTGCGAGGCTTAAGCTCGACGTCCGAGTCATTCCGGAGCTCCCGGCTATCGGCGAGGGTGCGCAGCTCTTCCAGAAGATTCTCGTCGACGCGCCGTGCTCGAACACGGGCGTCCTGCGGCGCAGGCCGGACGCGCGCTGGAGCTGGAGCGAGGGGAAGCTGGCCGCGCTTGTCAAGCTGCAGGCCGAGATTCTCGACGCCTGCGCGTCGCGCGTAGAGCCGGGCGGCGTTCTCGTCTATTCGACATGCTCGAACGAGCCGGAGGAGAACACGGCGCAGGTCGAGGCCTTCCTAAATCGGCACCCTGAGTTTTCCCTCGCCGAATCCCGGGAATCCGTTCCGCACGAAAGCGGCACCGACGGAGCCTTCGCCGCGAAGCTTGTGCGGACCGACCGGCTTGCCACCTAACGTATTATCTCTCCTACGGAGGAAGCGAATTTTGAAGCTCAATATGATAGTCAAACAATCACATAGCATGGAGACGACATGAGAGATGCAGAGAAAGATGCGATCGAGATGTCCGCGCGGCGTGCTCGGCTTCTGGAGGCGGGGTTCCGCCTCATGTCCGCGCGCACAATCGAGGCGGTCAAGCTATCCGAGATTGCAAATGAAGCCGGAATCGGCATCGCCACGCTCTACCGCTATTTCAAGACGAAGCCAGCCCTGGTGATCGAAATCGGCACCGTCCTCTGGAAGAAGTACTACGTCGAGGTTGAGAAGGCCTACGCCGCGCGCGGCGGCGCGGAGATGAACGCCGCGGAGGAGATGGAGTTCTTCCTCGACAGCATCATCGAGCTCTACCGCAGCCACAAGGACGTGCTTCGTTTCAACCGCAACTTCGACACCTACGTGAAGCACCAGGAGTGCACCGCCGAGCAGATGCGCCCCTACAACGAGGCCGTCGAGGTCTTCGCGCACAAGTTCCACGTCGTCTACGAGAAGGCGATGAAAGACGGCACGCTCGACATCCGCGTCTCGGAGAAGCGGCTGTTCGTCGGCACGCTCTATGCAGTTCTTTCGGTCGCCGGCAAGTTCGCCGAAGGGCTTGTCTACCCGCCCGACGGCGAGCACGACATGACGGAAGAGCTCCTCATGCTCAAGCGCATGATAGTCGATTCGATGAGGAAGAAGAGAAAGGCCACTCTATGAAAACCCACGCCCGACGTTCAGCCATCGCCTTGATGCTAGCAGCCGCGGGAATCGCCGCCGCGCAGGCGGCATCCGCCCAGAGCGGTTCGACGGTCGCCTCCAACTCCCGGCTTGGCATCAACGATCCGACGAGCGGCAACATCGCGGGGCTCGGCCCGATCGAGACCGGACTCGGCCATGCGCCGAACCCAGCTTCGGCTTTCACCTACGACGCCGATGTCAACATCATCCGGCTGATGAACAACCCAGCCACAGTCGGCGACGCCTTCTACAATGGAACGCTGAGAATCGAGAACGACGCCGTCATCCAGTTCCAGCACAGCGGCAGGCGGACGACGGACGGCGACCGTGAGGTCCGCCATTGGCCGGAGGGACTGGTCGTCATGGGCGATCTGCGTTGCGCGAACGATCCGGTTACCGTCCGGTTCGACTCCGTCGTTCCGCGCGCGGAATACGGCGCGCAACGGCGGTATAGCGACCTGAACTACGTCTATGTCGACGGCAAGATATCGATGGGCAGCTCCCAGCTCCAGATGGGCACCGACCATCTGAACCCGATAAATCTCTATGCTGGCTCCGTCCACATGGACTCTGATCGGGATGCCTTCGCGAATTGGTGCGGCGACCTCTACCTGCACGATCCGCAGGGCGTCTCGAAGTTCATGGTCGGAAAGTCCGGAGCGTCCCTCGTGCCGTTCGTCTCCAATAACATCGAGAAACCCGATTGCGAAGGCAACTACATGGGCGGCAACGTCTTCTGCAACAACAAGGAGCTGACGATCATGAGCGGCGGCTCCGATTCGGCCGTCAGCATCGGCGGCGACATCATCATGTCCAATCCGCTGGGGCATCTGATCATCGACCTCGGCGGCAACAACCAGAGCCTCGTGGTCGGCGGTTCCGTCGTCTGCGCAGGAAAGCTGACCGTCAAGAGCATGAACTGGCACAACTTCAAGGCCATCGGCGGCATCTACGTCGATCCGTCCAAGGTCACGTTCGATGTCAACAACGGCAAGATCAACGACGTCGCCTACGACAACACCGGAGCCGCGTTCGTCAGGGCGAACTTCGCCAAGGGCTTCACTGCGCGACCCAAGACGGCCTACGACGGCGTCGACAACACCATCTCCCACCGGGACTCAGACACTGCGGAGATAGGCGCGTTCTGCAACACGGCGACCTACGCCTACATCCAGAGCCTTGGAGTCGAGGCCGCCGGCACGACCACCTACGACGACACGTTCAAGAAGATCCGCACCAACGCGCGCGGTAGGGGATATCCGAAGACCGAGTTCGACGAAGGGTGGTCGTCCAATTATCTTGCCGATCTCGCGGACAAAATCGGCAACGGCTACGAGAACTACGACTATTCCCTCTATCCGTATTGGAGCCGATGGGATCAGATATTCGAGAAGTATGTTCGCTGGGACATCCTCGTAACCCAATACGAGGGATTCGGCTACGACAACTGGATGAAGGAGAGCGAGGCGGCGGGCCACGTCTATGGAAACTACCAGCCGATCGCTGGCGGCAACACGTACCGGTCTTGCGCTCCGGCAGTGGCGGATTACACATTCATCCCGGTCCGTGTCTATGCCGCCGGCAATCTTGTGGCGGGAACGGACTACTTCAATTCAAAGTCCCAATTCTCACCGTATCCGGGACAATACTATTTCCCCTCCACCGACAAGAAGGAGGTGACGATCGGCACCCACAAGGGCGACGGTTCCTACGACATGCCGAAGAAGACGTTCTATGTCATCGAGAACTCCTGCGTCATCGACCTTGCGGATCTGAACGACAACAATTCGGACAGATTGAACATCTTCATCAATCCGGAGGGCAAGTCCACTCCGATCGACATCATCCTCAGGAACAGGGTCGCGTCGCAGGACCATGCCTTTATCGTGGTCAACAACACCGTCAAGTACGACGTCTCCGGCGGAAGCTTCGACTACACGAACGCCGGCTTCGACAAAACCTACACGAAGCTGAAAATGAGGCCCGGCCGCGAACAGGTTCGGATCTTCTTCGAAAAGCGGGACGGCACGATCGGCGGAGACAAGCTCAGCATCTACTGCACAGGCGCCTACGGACAGTTCGAAGCGCGCGAGATTCACGCGATCGGCAATCCCTACTATCCAGGCTACAGCGAATACACCGCGGCGTATGGCGACATCGATTCCGTCACGCCGACCGAAGTCGACGCCTATGCGCACGAATTGGTGCCGAACGTCCGCGTCTACGCGGAGAATGGGGCCGTGCTGTCGTGCATCAGCCATTTCTTCGTAAACGCGGAGCTTTTGATGCCGGAAGGCACCGTTTGGACCGGAACTAACACGTCGCAGTTCAAGGTGCATTACAAGGAGTATCCGAATTCCGAGGAAGTCCTCGTCGAACAGAAGTACCTCTTCGTCCTCGGCTCGTCCTGCGTGCAGACCATGCGCGCCAACGATGCGCAGGGGATTGCCGTCTGCCTGGGCGATGAGTACCGCAACCAGCCTCCTCCCGTCTCGGTTTATTCCGTGACGGTTGAGGGCGGCTCGACGACGAACTCGACGGCGCGGGCTGGCACGACGGTGACGGTCAAGGCAAACGAGCCGGAGGACGGCTGGGCGTTCGTGCAGTGGGCGATGAACGATGACGTGAACTTTGCCGACGCGTCCGCGGCCGAGACCACCTTCACCATGCCCGCGAAGGACGTGACGGTGCAGGCGGTCTGCTCGGAAATCCTCATCGAAGGCCTCGACGCCGATGGCTACCCGTGGACCGGCAATCCGATCGAGCCCGAGATCAAGGTGGAGTTTAAAGACGTGGACATCGCCCTCCAGCGCGGCACGGACTACGAGGTCTCCTACACTAGCAACACTAATGCAGGAACTGCGACTGTGACCGTGACGATGCTTCCTCCTCGGACGGGAAGCCGAAGCGCCTCGTTCACGATCCTCCCGCAGCCCTTTGCGACAAACGACATCCGGCTGGCGGACTGCGAAGTCGTCTACGACGGCAAAGGCCACACCATCGGCATCGCCACGAATGCGATCGAGGGGCTGGAGCTGAGGTATGCTGCGGGGGATGGCGGCTCGCCCGGAGGGCCCGCCCTGCCGTTTGGCGACGAGATGCCGCTGTTCACGGACGTGTGCGAGGTGACTGTGTGGGTGGAGGCGAGCGCGCCCGGATACTTCACCGAGACGAACTCGGCGACGGTGAAGATCGTGCCGCGGAGCATCACAAACGCGACGGTCGTGGTCGATAACGTCGTGTTCACGGGCGTGCCGGCGGAGCCGGAGCCGGTCGTGACGGACGGCGATCCCTCGATCATAACCACGAACGACTACACTGTCGCATACGCCGGCAACGACGCGCCGGGCGAGGGCACGGTGACGCTCACTGGCACGGGCAACTACACCGGCACCACGGAGGCGAAGTTCCGCATCGGCTTGGCGGAGCTGACGGCGGAGCTCGGCTGGAAGTACGTGAAGGCTACGGGCACCTACTTCGCGCAGCTCAAGCTGACGTGCACGAACGGACTTGCGGCCGGCATATCGGACCTGAAGTTCCTGTTCGCTGACCGCGTCGGCGCGGACGGCAAGACTGCTGCCGCGCTATGGCGGACGCCGCTCAGGGCGGCGAACCCTGACACGACCTCGTACGGCGGCGCGGAGTACCGCTGCGTTGCGCTCGACGCTTCGCTGATCACGGCGGAGAACGCGCCTGTCGTCTATGGCGTAGCGGACCTTTCGGCGGACACGATCCCCGTGGCCGAGCGCACGATTGAGATGTACGTGCGCAGGGGCGTGGCGCCGGAGGACGGCAATGCCGGCACGGCTGAGGTCGACGACTTCGTGGGGTACGTTGTCTGGACTTCCGGCGGCGAGGCGTGCGCCTTGCCGGTGGTTGCGGCCAGTGCGCATGCGGGGCCGCTCTCGGGACTGGCGTGGGGTGCGCGCAGGAGCGCGACCCTCCCCAGTGTGGCGCTGCTGAACGCGTCGCTCGCGGTGGGCGTGCCGCTCACGGATGATTCGAGCCCGTACTGCAGGCTTGCGGCGTTTTCGGTGGATGGCGGAACGATACGCGGCGTGGTCGAGGTCGGGTCGTCCGACCCTCCGGCGCGAGGGTCGCTTGGCGCGAATGCTAGGGTGACAGTGCTTGGCGCATCGTCGCCGGAGGGGCCGTTCGCCGAGGTGGGGGCTGTCGCGGTCGCCGCAGATGGCTCGTTCTCGCTCGCTGTTCCGGAAGGGGCCAGGTTCTTCAAGCTGCGCATCGACGTCGAGGAGGTGGTGAAATGAGCTCTTTGAATGTCCGCAAACTACAATTGGCCCTTGTGCTTGCGGGGCTTGCCGGGGCGGCAGCGGCCGAGGATGGCTTCAACACGTCGTGGGGAGAAGGCTGGCGCGTGACGGCGGGAGGCGCGATGAACGGCAAAATGCGCACGAAGATGGGCGTACGCCAGGACGGCGCGTGGCGACGCGGGATACCCGCGTCCGCGCCTCTCCCGTCCGGCACCTCCCGCGCCGAGGCTCAGGCCGCTGGCGACGCGTACGACAGCATCAGCGGGCGCGTTTCGCTGCCTGGCGGGGGCTTTATCGACCCCGCGAGCTCCCGCGTCGAGCCAGGGACGTGGAACTGGTACATCCCTGCGGGAGCGCTCGGCGACGGAGGCGTTACGACGATAGTCGACTCATATTCCGAGTTCGAGTCGCACGAGTCCTTCAGCCGCGTCTCCGGGAAGGACGACGACTATGCGGCGGGGTTCAGCGTCGGGTTCGAGCGCGAACTCTGGCGGAAGGGCGGCTTCGGCGCCGATCTCGGCTTCGGGCTCTCGTACTTCCGCAACAGCGGCTTCTTCAAGGCGGGCGGTGCGGCGTATACGCGCACGCAGTCGGGCGCAAGCGGCGACTACGTGACGGATATTGCGTTTAACCCGGATGTCATCGGCGACCCGTGGGCGCAGAACCCGGACGGCTCCTACGGCGCCGGGACGTACGACGGCCCCGGGCCGGTGCTGGACCTCGGAGGGGGCGACCTGAAGGTGTCGCACCGCTGGGCGAACATTTCGTCGTCGTCGCGTTCGTCGTCGTACCACCTCCACGCGGAAGGCGACTACGAGGACATCGAGATGACGTTCGCGGTGAAGCCGTTCTGGGACGTGACCGACTGGCTGCGCCTGCGCGGGACGCTGGGCGTCGCGGTGTCGCGCACGCATTTCACGTTCGACGTGGACGATCAGGGGTATTCGAGCCGCCAGCGGTTCGACGACTGGTCGGTGTACGGAGTGGGCGGCCTTGGCGGGATGCTCCGCTGGAAGAACTTCTGCCTCGGCGTCGACTTCCTCGCGCGGTTCCTGGACGACGACATCGAGATCAGGGGCCGCGACGTGCGCGGCAGCGTGGAGCGCGCGCCCTGGATGCTGACCGTCTACGCGGGATATGAATTCTGAACGCATTAATGAAAGGGCAGTGAAATGAAACGCATCGCAAGACTGCTTATGCTGGCGTCGCTCGCCGCGGCCCTCCCCGTCCACGCCGCCACGTTCGTCAAGGACGTGATGCTCATCGGCGGCAACAACATCTACATGCACGCCCCCACCGCGCATTCCCCGCTCGGCCTCACGGTGAACGGGCTCGACATCGCCTATGCGAGCGGAACGGGATGGACCTTCGACGGCGCGACCGTCTCGCTCACTAACGCGGGGCCGTTCGTCCTCTCCACGGACGGCGCGAACTTCACCTCGAACGTCGCCGTCGTCGCGCAGGCCGATTGCGCCGTCACGTTCTCGAATCTCGAAGTCTTCGCCGGGAACCACGCCGGGCTTTCGCCGTTCACGGTCGCGCCCGGCGTCTCCGTCGCGCTCTCGCTCGAGGGCAACACCGTGCTGACGGCGGGCAGCGGCGCCGCCGCGATCACGGTCGTCTCCAACGCGACCGGCGTCGCCTCGCTCACGATCGACGCGGAGGCAACGGACACCCTCCACACGCTGGGCGCGAACGGCGGCAACCAGGGCGCGGGCATTGGCGGCGGCGACGGCGAGGCCTGCGGCTCGGCGACGATTCTGGGCGGCCTGCTGACGGTCGAGGGCGGCGCGAACGCCGCGGGCATCGGCGGCGGAAGCAACGGCGCGGGCGGAACGGTGACGATCTCCGGCGGCCTGCTGAATGTGAAGTCCGCCGGCTCCTTCGCCTTCGTCGGCGGCAAAATGAAAACCACGAACGGCGGCGCGGCCATCGGAGGCGGATACCAAGGCCCGGGCGGCTCGACCGACATCTCCGGGGGAACCATGTCGCTCACTGGCGTCGGCGACGGTGCGGCCATCGGTCCCGGCAAGGACGGCGCGGGCGGCACGACCGCGATCACTGGCGGCTCGATCCTGGCGCGGGGTGGCGCGGTGGAGCCGCCGCCCTCGAACGGCGTCGCCCGCGTGTGGCCGGTCGCCGTCTCGAACCTCACGGCCAGCGCGGCGGTCGAGCTGCCGTGGCTGCCCGCGGATTACGGCACGAACGACCTCGTCGCCGTGGGCGGCGAAGCGTGCGTTTGGCTCCCGACGGGCGACTACGCCTACGGCGCAGTGGAAAGCGACGGCGAGGGCGGCATGCGGCGCCACGCCGTCCTCGTGGATGTGGAAGGAAATGTGACGCTCGACGGCTGGGTGACGGTTTCGCCGCTCTCCTCGCTCACGATCACGGGTTTCGCGCTCGCCCCGGACGGTACGGCGACCATCACCTTCGCGGGCGACGGCGATATATCGACGTCCACATTCGCGGTGGACGTCTCGGCCACGCCGGACTTCGCGACGCTTCTCGCGCCCGCCTCGACCAACCTCGCGATTTCCGGCGCCACCGGAACCTTCACGGTCTCCCCGCCGGCTTCCTTGCCTTCGACCCTCTTCTACCGCATTTCGGCGAAACAGGAGTGACCATGAGAAACGCGGAGAAAGACGCATCCTCGGCGCACAGAGGAGTCATTGAAAACAATATGAACAACCTGAGACAACATTATTTCGAGTCGCGGGCCAACTTGCCCGCGAAAATACGCAGCGCGCTTGCGGTTCTTGCCATCGCCGTTCCCGCGCTGGGCGCGGTGCTGCCCGCGCAGGCGTCGACCTTCACCGTCGGCGGCAGCGGCAACAACTTCACCATCACGCGTCACGGCGACACAAGCGCCGCCGAGACCGTCCACTACCGCACCATCCCGCTCTCGGCCTTCCCCGGGCAGCACTACACTGAGAAGAGCGGCACGCTCGTGTTCGCCCCCGGCCAGACCGGGACGAACATCACCGTCTCCGCGGCATCCATGTCCAGCGACGCCTACAGGTTCCAGACCGGCACCTCGCGCTCCTACCGCTTCGAGATACTCGACGAAGGCGGGTTCTGGATTACCAACGCGACGCGCAGCGTCACCACCGGCACGAGCGTTCCCTCGAGCGGCGCATTCGATGTCAAGGATGTGACCATACAGGGCGCCGAATACACGGTCGACGACAGGGGATACGACAAGAACGGCTACAAGTCTGTCGCCAGCTCCGCTTACTTCAACAACGCCGCGCCCAAGGAATACTACACGTTCGTCAACGCCCAGCTGCGCATGACGCTCAGCATGAGCGCCAAGGAGAACGACGACGCCTACGAGTACCTCCAGCTCCTCTTCAACAACACATCCGCCTGCGACAACCGCTCTGGTGCCAGCAACGGCGACCCAGGCACGCCCAGTCTCTCCAGCTATATGGCCGGATTCGAGATGGATACCGGCAGCAAGGACGACACGTACAGGACCTATACCTTCCCCGTAACGAACGTCGGCAACAACGCAGGAGTCACCAATCCCTGGGGACATGGCACCAAATACCCCCTCTCGATGCAGAAGTTCAACACCACCAACAACAGCCGCGCTACCGACGGCCGCATCGTCGTGCCCCTGGACTTCAGCTCCATCGTCCTCCGCCTCAACGCCTCCGGCAGCTCTGGCAGCGACGAATGGGCCGCCAAGAACGTCAAGGCCCACATCCAGGCCGTCGATGCCACCGCGCCCACCAAGCTCGACACCACCGTCGCCCCGGGCATTCGCGCAAGGGGAAACACCATCTACGTCTCCGTGGCGTTCAGCGAGCCCGTCACCTGCTCCTCCGCGACGCTCACCAACTCCTGGGGCTCGCTCACCTACAACTCCGGCAGCGGCTCGAACGTCCTCACCTTCAAGGGCACGATCTCCGCCGCCGCCACCGGTGCCCTCAACATCACCGGCTGGAGCGGCAACATCAAGGACCTCGCCGGCAACCCGCTTGGCGCCACAGACCTCACCCAGAAGAACCTCGCCACGCTCGACACATCCCACTCCTACGCCATCACCTACGACCTCGCGGGCGGAACTTTGCCGTCTGGCGCGTCCAACCCCGCCACCTACACCTACGAAACGCCGTCCTTCACCCTCGCGAACCCCACGCGCCCCGGCTACACCTTCGCGGGCTGGACGGAAGGCAACGGCTCGACGCCCAATCCTTCCGTCGCCATCTACCGTTCCCACGGCGACCGCGCCTACACCGCCAACTGGACGCCCGTCACGTACTCCGTCCGCTTCGACGCCGGCGGCGGCGATGGCGAGATGTCCGACCAGACCTTCACCTACGACACGCCGCAGGCGCTCTCGTCCAACGCCTTCACGCGCGCGAACCACACCTTCACGGGCTGGCGCGGCGCGGACGGCTCCATCTACACTGACGGCGCGGAGGTCATCAACCTCACCAACGCCCAGGACGCCGTCGTGTCGCTCGTCGCCCAGTGGGGAATCCCGTATATCGACGGGGACGGCACCGAGCGTATCTGCACCGACTACACCGTCCTCACCAACGCCGCGGGCGACGTCGTCGAGTACGGCGGCGGAAGCGGATGGTACGTCGTCACCAACGCCGTTTCCATCAGCGGGAATCTTTGGTTCCGCGACAGGGCCGCCCACCTGATCCTCTGCGACGGCGCAACCCTCGCCGTCACGAACGAGAACGGCGATGCCATCTGGTCCAGCGGAAACCTCACCATCTACGGCCAGACGAACGGCACCGGTGTCGTCGCCGCCAACGGCGGTGCCAGTTACGTCATCGTTGGCAATGGCTCCGTCACGATCAACGGCGGAATCGTTACTGCCAACGGCGGCGGCAGCTCCTGCATCTATGCCAGCGGTTCCTCCGCCTCCATCACGATCAACGGCGGCACCGTCACTGCCACCGGCGGCAACTACGGCATCTGGGCCAACGGCTACATCACCCTCGGCTGGAGGAACCCCACCGACAGCATCACCGCCAGCAGATACTTCGGCAACGTCCGCGTCAAGACCGGCCAGCGGCTCACCGACGGCAGCAACATCTACAAAGACACAGACGACCTCGGCCCCAGCCCCTCCGCCCTCGCGGGCAAGACGCTGCGGCCGGCTTACAGCATCGAGTTGCCCGAAGGCGTTGTCGCGAGCGGCGTCGTCACGCAGATCGTCAACACCGCCTACGCGCTGCCCGGCGCCACCGTCACGCTGAGAGCCGCCGCGCCGGGCTATGTGATCGGCAACGTCACCGTCAACGGCGACGCCCTCGAGCCCGTTGGCGGCGTCTACAGCTTCACCGCGTCCGCCGCCAGCATCACCGTGACCGCGGCAACGGTAATGACGCAGTGGCAGGCGTTGCAGACGCAGCTCGACGCGGGCGGCACGGTGACGCTCACGAACGACGTCACCGCGATGTCGATAGACGAGACGCTCACGGTCACGAACGCCGTCACGCTCGACCTTAACGGACACACCATCGACGCCGCCAGTCTCTTTGGCGCGATCAGGGTTGCAGCCGGCGGCCACCTCACGCTCACCAACAGCCTCGCTGCGGGCGCCATTACCGACGGCAACAGCGATGAATTTGGCGGTGGCGTGTATGTGGACGAAGACGGCGCGTTCACGATGACTGGCGGCGCAATCTCCGGCAACACGACTGATGAAGAAGGCGGTGGCGTGTATGTGGCCGAAGGCGGCGTGTTCACTATGGCCGGCGGCGCAATCTCCGACAACACGGCTGATGAAGAAGGCGGTGGCGTGTATGTGGACGAAGGCGGCGAGTTCACGATGACCGGCGGTGCAATTTCCGGAAATGATGCCGATAACGGCGGCGGCGTCTATGTTGCCGAATATGGCGTGTTCACGATGTCCGCCGGCGAGATCTCCGGCAACACGGTTTTTGACTACGGCAGCGGCGTGTATGTGGACAGACGCGGCGAGTTCACGATGGCCGGCGGCACAATCTCCGGCAACACGTCTGATGAGGACGGTGGCGGCGTGTACTTGTCCGCCGGGACGTTCACGATGACCGACGGCGAAATTATAGGAAACACGGCCGATGACGACGGCGGCGGCGTGTACTTGAACGGCGGTACATTCACGATGGACGGCGGTGAGATCTCTGCCAATACGGCTAGAGACGGCGGCGGTGTGTACGTGAACCCGGGCGGGGAGTTCACGATAAACGGCGGATTAATTTCGGACAACTCCTCCATCTGGGCCGGTGGTGTTGAAGTGCAAGGCGAGCTCACGATGACCGGCGGCGCAATCTCCGGCAACGCGGCCGACAGCGGTGGCGGCGGCGTGTACGTGGGCGAACGTGGCGAGTTCACGATGTCCGGCGGCGAAATCTCCGGCAACTCTGCCGCTGGAGACGGCGGCGGCGTGTACATGTACTATTGCAATGTTTCGGTCTTGGGGAGTCCTGTCGTCTTCGGCAACACGAATTCCGTCGGCGCGGCGAGCAATTTATATATGGACTCTTGGCGCGAGATTGCCGTAAGGGGCCTTTCGGCGGGCGCGTACATCGGCGTGACGACTAAGACCGCGCCGACCGAGTCCTCGCCCGTAACGTTCGCCACCGGCGCGGCCGAGGGCGACGAAACGTATTTCACGAGCGACAACCCCGGTTTCGCCGTTTACGGCGAGGATGGTTCGCTGCGCCTTCGCCTCGTCGTCACCTACACCGTCCGTTTCGACGCCAACGGCGGCGCGGGCGCGATGCCCGACCAGACCTTCATCTACGATGCGCAGCAGGCGCTCGCGTCCAACGCCTTTACGCGCACGGGCTACACCTTCGCCGGCTGGCGCGGCGGGGACGGCTCCATCTACCCGGACGGTGCGACCGTCAGTAACCTCACCGTCCGCCACGCCTCCCTCCCCGCGGACGCCTGGAAGCTCTTCGACCGCATGCCCTACCCTGGCAAGTCGAACGACGACTACACCCCCAGCTTTGGCGACCTCCAGAACAAGGACGGCGACAACGGCTTGAACCTCTACACCGGCTTCGAAAACGTCGCCTGGAACCCGGAAGATCCGGACACGGTCGCCATCCTCTCCGCCAATGCGTCCTGGTTCGACGAGCACGACGCCCGCAACGGCGTCTCGATGAAGCTCATCGAGGACTTCCCCAACTTCTACTTCCCCGGCTTCTACATCGAGCAGGTGGACGACGCCCAGGGCGCCGCCGTGACGCTCACCGCCATCTGGCAGCCCCATGTCCCTGTCCCGTACATCGACGCGGATGGCAACGAACAGATGTGCACCATCTACAACATCCTCACCAACGCCAACGGCGATGTCGCGTACGGCGAATTGGGTGCAGAGAACTGGTACGTCGTCACCAACGACGTCACGATCAGCGGGCGGCTCTTCTTCGGCGACTACCATGCCCACCTGATCGTCTGCGACGGCGCAACCCTCACCGTCTCGAACGAAAACGGCAATGCCATCGACGCCTACGGCCTCGCCATCCACTGCCAGACGAACGCCACGGGCGCTCTTGTCGCCAACGGCAGCGACTCCGGCATCGACGGCGACTCCGTCACCATCAACGGCGGCAGCGTCACCGCCACCGGCGTCAACGGCATCTGCGCATACTCCGTCACCATCAACGGCGGCAACGTCAACGCAACCGGCGGCACCTACGGCATCTATCCCCTCTACGACCTCACCATCAACGGCGGCAACGTCAACGCAACCGGCGGCACCTACGGCATCTACGCCCTCAACGGCTCCGTCACGATCAACGGCGGCACCGTCACCGCCGACGGCGGTACCGGCATCTCCGCCAACGGCTCCGTCACACTCGGCTGGACGAACCCCACCGACAGCATCACCGCCAGCAGCTACAGCGCTCCTCGCGTCAGCGTCAAGACCAGCCAGCAGCTCACCGACGGCAACGGCATCTACGAAGGCAAAATCCGCGACCTCTCCGCCATCGCGGGCGTGACGTTGCGGCCGGCTTACAGCATCACGCTTCCCGAGGGCGTCGTCGCGAGCGGTGTCGTCAGGCAGGACGGCACGACCGCCTACGCGCGGCCTGGCGACACCGTCACGCTGAGCGCCGCGCTGGGTTACTACGGCATCGGCAACGTCACCGTCGATGGCGTTCCCCTCGAACCCGTTGGCGGCACCTACACCTTCACCGCGTCCGCCGACGGCATCACCGTGACCGCGACGGTGACCGCGACGGTCGGCATCCCGTACATCGACGCGGACGGCACTGAGCGGTTCTGCGCCGACTACACCGTCCTCACCGACGCCACGGGCGACGTCGCGTACGGCGCGAATGGCGCAGAATCCTGGTACGTCGTCACCAACGCCGTCACGGTCAGCGGGCGGCTCTACTTCCGCGACGACACCGCCCGCCTGATCCTCTGCGACGGCGCAACCCTCGCCGTCACGAACGCGAACGGCTACGCCATCCGCGCCATCGACCTCACCATCTACGGTCAGACGAACGGCACGGGCACCGTCACCGCCAATGGCACCATCGCCAGCATCTACGCCAACGGCGCCGTCACGATCAACGGCGGCATCGTCACCGCCACCTCCCGTATTCTCGGTATCGCCGCCAATTCCGTCACGATCAACGGAGGCACCGTCACCGCCACCGGCGGCACTGACGGCAACGGCATCTACACCCACGACGGCTCCATCACCCTCGGCTGGACGAACCCCACCGACAGCATCACCGCCAGCAGCTACGATGCCAACAACGGCAACGTCAGCGTCAAGTCCGGCCAGACGCTCACCGACGGCATCGCCATCTACAAAGACTACCTCAACGATGAACAGATCGCCGCCCTCGCGGGCGCGACGCTGCGGCCGGCCGTGAACGTTGTTACCACGCGCGCCGAGCTCGCCGCCATCACGAACGACCTCGCCGGCACCTACGTGCTCGGCGCGGACATCGACCTCGCGGGCGAGCCCTGGACGCCGATCGGCAATAACTTCCATAAGTTCACCGGTTCGCTCGACGGGTGTGGCCACGTCATCTCCAACCTGACCGTGACCGCCGACTCCTCCAACTACGTGGGCCTCTTCGGGTACCTCGGGTCCAGCGGCACGGATGCGAGAGTCGCCAACCTCCGCATCGCGAACGCGACCGTGAGCGGCCGCAGCTACGTCGGCACCCTCGCGGGCTGCGCCGAGGACGCGACCGTGACCAACTGCTCCGTCGTGGGCGCGACCGTCATGGCCACCGGCGGACCGAACTACGGACGCGCGGGCGGCCTCATCGGCCACATCAAGATCAACTGTTTCGTCTCGCGCTGCTTCGCGATCGCCGATGTTTCCGCCGGTTCCCACCACGTTGGCGGCTTCATTGGCGTCATCGATGATGATAACCATGCCCCGTGCGTCGTGAGCAACTGCTTCTCGGTCGGCTCGGTTTCATCCACCGCCAACTGCGTCGGAGGCTTCATCGGCTATGTGACAGGCGGGCATGGTAGCGGTTCCTTCGTCTTCGACTGTTACACGGTCGCGCGCGCCCATGGCTCCGACAGTGTCGGCGGCTTCTTCGGCAAGTTGGAGCAGAACTGCAAAGTCACCCTTGTGCGCTGTTACGCGGCGGGTGGCGACGGCGACACGACCGGCAATTCGCACGTCGGCGGCTTCGCGGGCACCCTGTCGGGTAGTGCGACCTGCGACAACTGCTTCCGCCTCGTGGACGGCCTCGCGGATGTCGGTTCGGAGGAGATGGGCGGGGGCTATAACGGGACCATCGTCGCCCTTGACGCGGCGGAAATGCGCTCGACGAACAACTTCACCGCGTTCCAGGCGGCGGGCTGCTGGACGCAGACCGATGGCCAGACGCAGCCCTACTTCGACTGGGGGCTCGTGGACGGCAAGTTCCTCCTTCTTGCCGGTGACACCGCCACCGCCACTGTCAACGGCCTCGGCGCCTACGCCCCCGGCACGGACGCCCCAATCTCCATCAACCCGACGGACCGCATCTTCCTCGGCTGGACCGGCGGCGCGACCTACGCCAACGCCTCCGCCAATGAGACGACTGTCCTCCTCGACAACTACCATGTCGTTTCGGTCACGCTCGGTACGCGCATCACGACACGCGCGCAGCTGGCGGCGATTTCCTCCAATCTCTCCGGCCTCTACGGACTCGATGCGGACATCGACCTCTCCGGCTCGCCCTGGACGCCGATTGGTTCCTCGGGCTCGCCGTTTACCGGCAAGTTCTACGGCTTCGGCCACAAGATCACCGGCCTCACGTTCGACAACACGTCGGATTCTGCCGGGACCCAAGTCGGCCTCTTTGGCTATATCGACGGCGCGACGATCGACGGCGTCCACCTGGAGGGCGTCTCCATCAAAGGATACGAACGCTGCGGCGCGCTCGCGGGCGAGGTCCAGGGAGCCACCACGATCCGCAACTGCTCCGCGCAGGGCTCCGTCAGCGGCGCCGACTCCTACATCGGCCTGCTCGCCGGATACATCTCCGGCCCCGGCGTTCTCTTCGAAGGCTGCGCGACCACCGGCACAGTCTCCGCTGCCGGCTCGTCCGCCGGCGGCTTCGCGGGCATCGCCAGAGGCGGTTCGGTGACCTTCACCGGCTGCCACGCGTGCGCGGACGTCACCAGCGTAGGCGCCAGCGACTCCCGCGGCGGTTTCATCTCCGCGATCTTCGACATCGGCTCGTTCACCTTCACGCGCTGTTCCGCCGAGGGCACCGTCTCCGTGTGCAAGGACGAACATGACTACCAAAATAGTAACCTCGGCGGCTTCATCGGCTACGTGGACAGGAGGTGCAGGGGCACCTTCACCGACTGTTCCGCGAACGTGAGCGTGTCAGCAGGTTACCGGAAGGCGGGCGGCTTCGTCGGTTACATCCGTGACGGCTCCGACGGCTCGTCCTTCCTCCGCTGCACCGCCGCAGGTGACGTGTCCGTTACCGACGCGTTCGCCGGCGGCTTCGTCGGTTCCAACGAAGGGAACGCCAGCTTCACGGATTGTCGCGCCGACGGCCATGTCGACGGCAACGGCTACGTCGGCGGCTTCGTTGGCAACGTCTCCGCGCCGCTCGTGATCTCCAACTGCGTGGCGCGCGGCGACGTGCGCTCCTCCGGCGACAACTACGGCGGCTTCGCCGGAACTCTCACCAACGCCGCCGCGGTGGTTTCCGACAGCTGGTGCTCCGGCGCCGTCTGGGGCACGGGCGACACGATCGGCTCCTTCGTCGGGAACTCCGGGGACACGGCGAACGGCACCATCCGGAACTGCAGCATCTCCGCCTATGGCGCGGGGCCGCGCCCGTTCTGCGGCAGCAACGGCTCGGTGACGGGCGGCTCGCTCTCCGTGCATCAAGTCGAAGAACTCTCGAAGGACGGCAACGGCACCCCCTGGCCCGAAGTGAAGCAGCGCGCCCAAGGCGCCACGAAAATCCAGACGGTCGAGGACCTCTTCGCCGTCACGAACAACCTCGCCGGCATCTACGTGCTGGACCGCGACATCGACCTCGGCGGCGCGACGTGGACGCCCTTCGGCAGTTTCACGGGCGAGTTCTACGGACAGAACCACCGGATCACGAACTTCGTCGTGAACGCCGCGTACGGGCATGCCGGGTTCTTCGGCAGGATTGCGGGCGGACGAGTGAGCGGCGTGGTGCTGGAGGGCACCGTCACCGGCGCAACGGATGTCGGCGTCGGCGGCTTTGCGGGCGCTGTCGATTCCAAGTCACTGGTAGATGGCTGCTCGTTCCAGGGCACGGTCGCGAACGCGATAACCTGCAACGCCGGCGGCTTCGTCGGTTCCGTCTCCGATTCGCCCCTCATCCTCCGCTGCTGCGTCCCGCGCGCCACGGTGGCGGCGAACATCTCCGGCCAGTCGGACTCGTACGCGGGCGGCTTCGTCGCCTCGCTCAACGGCGGCTATGTCATGGACTGCTACGCCATCGCGGACGTGCAAGCCGACGGCAGCTACGTCGGCGGCTTTGCGGGATTTGTCGACGGTTCGATTGCCAACGCCTATTGCGTCGGCTCCGTGACGAGCTCAGGCTCCTATCACGGCGCCTTCGCCGGCGGCAGCGGCGATTCGGGCAAGATCACGAATTCCTACTACGACTACAACAAGGCCGGACTCGGTGCCGTGAACAATACCGGCTACACCGGCGTCACCGGCCTTTCGAGCCAGCAGATGTACCACGCTGCGAACTTCGCCTTCGATTTCGACGACGTCTGGAAGATCGACGAAGGGGAGACGACGCCGTACCTGCGGACGTTCTTCGCGCAGTTGCCGGAGCCGGAGTTGACGGGCTTCCAGCGCTTCCTTGTCAAATACGGGCTCGATGTGGACACCGACCCGCTCTACGTCACGAACGGCATCCCGCTCATCGCGCGCTACGTGTACGGCATTGAGCCGCTGACGGCCCAGACGGACGTCAACGGCCATCCGCTCATAGACTTCAAGATGGACGCGAACGGCACGCCGGTTTTCGAGCTCGCCTCGCAGAAGGACCCGGACGAGTACGGCCTTGAGTTCACCATTCTGGCCTCACCGACCCTCTCCCCGTGGATCACCATAGACGAGTACCCATTCGACCCCGCCACGGATCTGTGCCTGCCCGACATCGGCACTCCAGCCCCGTCATGCATGTTCTTCAAGTGGCGCCTTTCGGTGAAGCAGGAAGGAGCGGGGGAGTGAGAATGTTGCCAATGTGGTGTGACAATACCCAATGTAGGCAATTTCCAATTGGCATTGACTCATTGGCAATTGGTAACATTTCCACATTGACAAAATTGGAAATGCGGCTGCATTTTTGATATAGTCTTGTTACCATAAAGGAGCACCAACATGAAAATGCCCCTGTTGAGCAAAATGTTTGCCGAGATTATCGCCACAATCGCGGCAAGCGCGATTCTTCCGGCGCGCGCCTCCACGTTCACCGTCGGCGGCAGCGGCAACACGTTTACGATCTCGCGCTCCGGCGCGGGCGTGGCGGACCCGCAGGACGAGAAGAGCACCTTCCGGATTGCGTCGTTCCCGATGAAGGCGGGCGGCGGCTCGCCTGAGACGCCTCGCCCCTCAATGCAGTTCTTCAAGGCGGTGCTCTTTGGCGATACGGACGCCGACTAGCGTGCCAGCAACATTAGAAATGCGCCGTCAATTTTGCTATACTATCGCACCCAAAAGGGATATTCGCAAAGAAAATGCCAATCTTTCGCAAAACATTTGCCGCAATAATTGCCGCAGCCGCGGTCGGTTTTGCGGCCTGCGCGAGGGGCGAGACCGACACCGCCGAGCCGGACGCGTTCCTCGAATACATCGAGGCGACGGGTTCGCAGTACATCGACACTGGAGTCAACGCCGAGACCGGACTCAAGGCGCAGATCGACTTCGCGTGGGCGAGCGGCTTTGACGAGAAATCCGACTGGTCGCTCCTTGACGTCGCCGATCCTGTCACCACTTCTTCGGACAACCGCTCGCGCATCTTCTTATGCCACATGTACAACCAGAAGCCGTTCTTCGGCTACGGCAAGACGCGCGGGAATCCCACTAACTCGGTCCCTTTTGTCGGAGGGCAGCGGTGCGAGATCATCACGGACATGTCGAGCACCAACGACCTTGAGCTGACGCAGAACGGCGTGAACACCTTCGATGCGACCGACCGCGAGACTTTCGCGACGAACGGAAACGTCAATCTGCACCTCAACCTCTTCGTGTTCGCCACCAACTACGGCGGGGCCCCTAGTTGGTACGGCAAGGGCAAGCTCTACGAACTGAAGATATTCAGGAAGAACGCCACGACGGACGAGTTCGACCTGCTGCGCCACTACATCCCCTGCATCAAGGACAACCGCGCCGGTCTCTACGACAAGGTGAACGGCACGATTTCCTTCTCCGCCGACAGCAGCGCCAATTTCATCGCCGGCACGGTCACCAACGCCGTTTCCCAGCCAATCAAGGTTACGCTCTTCGACGAGCATCCCGAATGGGGCTACAAGGTCGAAGGCCTTGGATCGGGCCATGATGAGATGGCCCTTGTCTTCACGAACCAGAACGCCTCCTCGATGGCGTGGACCGTGCCGGCTGATTTGACCGACGTGCAGTTCCTTGTTGTCGGCGGCGGCGGTGGCGGCGGCGCCGACTACAACCCCAACAGCGGCTCGGCCCCGTTCCTGGGCGGCAGCGGCGGTGGCGGTGGCGGCGTGGTCACGGGTATCGTCTCGACGGTCGTCTCGAACACCGAGTTCGCGATCAAGGTGGGAGCCGGCGGCGCGGGCGGACAGTGCAACAAGACCCAGGTCAACGGCGGGTTTGGCGCTTCATACGCCGGATCGGACTCGACTGTGTCGCTGGGCGGGGTCGCGGTCTTGACCGCCTTCGGCGGCGGCAACGACAAGGGCACCACCAGTTCCTCCGCGAAGAGTGGCAGAGTCGGCGGCACGGGTGGCTCGAACGCGGGATCCCGCGGCGGCTACGGCACCGCCCAGGGGGAGCCGACGCGCGGCAGCGTCGCCGTGTCCTTCGCCTCGCAGCTCGCAGGCTACGGCGTTCTTGGCAACGTCGGCGGCTCCGGCAACACCGGGGAACAGTACTGGGGCTACTATTCCGCCTCCGGAGGCGGCGGCGGCGCCACGACGCCGGGCGGAACGCCAACCGACTATTCCACAGGCGGCACTGGAGGCGAAGGCCTCGCCTCGGACATCACCGGCACACTGCGCGTTTACGGTTCCGGCGGCGGCGGCGGCACGATTTCCGGCAACCT
>Ga0129306_1000788_pt1 | contig 43735 bp, 37 predicted proteins | sample P827metagenome_FD_94438 | JGI IMG/M metagenome (GOLD analysis project Ga0129306, IMG submission 94438) | Capybara group fecal microbial communities from Wisconsin, USA - P827 metagenome | ecosystem: Host-associated > Mammals > Digestive system > Large intestine > Fecal | place: USA: Wisconsin... | reverse complement strand
CGCACAAAGCATCCACCACAACGAGCCCGACGTCTACTTCTACCACTCCGACCACCTCGGCAGCGCCAGCTGGATTACCGACAACGGAGGCCTTGCCGTCCAGCACCTGCAGTACCTGCCCTATGGCGAGCGCTATGTTGACCAGCGTATCTCCGGCTACAGTGAGCTATTCACTTTCACCGGCAAGGAGCGCGACGAGGAAACCGGCTACGGCTACTTCGGCGCCCGCTATATGGGCCACGAACTGATGACAATGTGGCTGAGCGTCGACCCGATGGCGGACAAGTACCCAAGTATAAGTCCGTATGCCTATTGTGCCTGGAATCCTGTGAAGCTGGTGGATCCGAATGGGAGAGAAGTTTATATTACAGGAGACGATGCTGAACAAGCAACTAGTCAACTTTCTTCAAGAGGAATAACAGTCTCACGTGATGCTAAAACAGGCCTGATATCATACACATTGACAGGAAAAAAACTGTCTGAAAGCGATAAAAGGTTAATAGAAGCTATAAACTCAAAGGATGTCTGTGTGAATATCAATGCGACAAATGCAAGTAGTGTTCCCTTTAATGATATTTCTTTAACCAATACCGAATTGACTGGTCAGTTTCTAGGAGTAATAGTGTCCGATTGCAATAATAAAACTGCAATAACGAGTCAACTCGTGAATCCCAGTCTCTGCGCAACAAGAGATAAAGATTATGATGTTCCAATTGGCACATCAATACTGCATGAGATAACAGAATCTTTTGAGGCAGGAAAAATTTGCTTGGGTACAGGCAGATCGTGTGACCCTTGTTGGATTAAGTATAAAGGAGTTAAAACGGATTGTCCAGCAGATCATATGTATTTTACGGCACACAATAATGCAACTCTGCAAGCAAGGGATGCCGCACCTATAATAAGAGCTGAAAGAGAAGAGGCGTATTTTCGAATCGCAAAAATCATGAACAATAATTTGACTCGAGCTGAATGGAATTTTTTAAGATCTATTAATAGACAAAATAGTTTTGCACCAAACTTATAGCACGTTTTATGATCCTCAGAATTGTAACCTTTTTGTTTTTTATGATTCTTTCTCTCGAGGTACAATCTCAGGTTGGATTGCATCATTCTTCTCGAAAACACTCGTACCCCAAAGAGAACTGTGATACTATCAACATAGATGAGTGTTACATAACTTTTGATGGGAGAAAAATCTCAACAGACACCAACGTTAAAGAAGAAGTAGAAGGGTGGTTCACTATTATAAGAGTTCTCCCCCGTAGTACTGATTATAGTATATTATACGTTGATATGAAAGACACAATATTTGTGATTTATGATTCTGTAACGGTCAACGATTCGATGGTTTACTTGGTGGACACTCTCATCTCACCAAGGATTTATAACCTATTGGTTGAAAATAATAGAATCCAAGGCAGGAGCGACTTAAAAGTTGGCAATACAATTTATTTAAGTTTAATGCGTTTTTACAATGAAGTCAAACTGTTCAGTGAACAGGATACACAAGAAGACAATGATAAACTCTCAAAGACATGGTCTTGTGAGCAATGCTATAAAATAATATTGTCAGGGAAAGTTGTGAAAACATATGATTGCCCTCTTTTCAATAATCTATATCGATTAAAGTAAAGAAATCCGTTGTGATGGATTTACACTGCGACAAAAACATTACCATGACTTGCAACCAGCGAACCTGGATATACAATACGACAACTGCACGTCTTACGCTCTGCGAGTGACTCTAAAACCACCACCGGCAAGAACTCGCTTCGATGCTGTGGGATAACAACTAAAAAAGAGGTTTTTATTGAACTGTCCAGCACATAAAACCGAAAGTGTTAATCGCACTATACTTATGCCGTTTTACTCCTTTGTTTTCACCGGCAAAGAGCGCGACGAGGAAACCGGCTACGGTTATTTTGGTGCCCGTTATATGGACCACGAGCTGATGACGATGTGGCTCAGCGTCGACCCGATGAGCGACAAATACCCGAATATTAGTCCATATGCCTATTGCGCTTGGAACCCAGTGAAATTGGTAGACCCGGACGGAGAGGACTGGATTGTTATTTTCGACCATAACAAAAAGACAGTTACAATTAAAGCCAACTATATTGTAAGAAACGGTGATGAAGAAGCAAAGAAATCTGCTGGTAATGCGGTAAAAGTTTGGAATGATTTAACAGGGAAATATGGTCTTAAAGTCGGAGAAGAAAAGTATTCTATTAATTTTAATTTGTCGGTGATTGATGCCTCTGATGCGAACTTAAATAATCCAGACAAAAATAATAACACATATAAATTTACGTCACATTTTGAAGATGATAATACTTTTGGAGAAACGTATATAAATAATATAACCATCCTTGACACAAAAAAAGGTGACTACACTGTGACTTCACATGAAGTAGGTCATACCTTAGGATTATTGCATCTAACAGATGGATTAAGTGGTCTTATGGAGGAAGATGGAGGAAGAGACAGTGGACATCACGAAATACTAAAAAGTAATGTTATGGACATTATAAATTACGCGCTTCATCCAGAACAAAGAAATCCTGATTTAGGAAGTGGAGTTGGAACATACAGTGAAATAGGAGTATCTTCCGTGAATATTTTTAATCCTAAAAATTTAAAGTTATACAAAAAGTAGATGAAAAATACAAGAATATTTTTTTGGGGGGGACTAAGCCTTGTTGTATGGTTCATTTTGTCGTGTAAAAGTATTAGCGAACCAAGAGTCCCCGTTGTCAACTATGATAAAATGTTATTTTCTAATGGCGAGCACACTACAAAGTTAAGCGTGTTCGAAGTGATAGATACATCAATTGATGGTACATTGGATTCTGGATTTTGTCAGTTATGTGGTACTATATTTGTTCGTGACGGTTTGGAGAAGTATTCCGGTGAATTATATGATAATTTTATTTTTTTAGGAAGTCATTCTTGGCCTCACCTAGTTATTCCGTCTCTTAACCTTGATATTGAGATAAAAGACGGTTCATTCTGCAAATCCATTCCTTTGGGCACTTATGACATTATTATTTATTCTGCTTATTACTATCCCGTTCATCTCTTATTTGAATTTAAAAACAAACACAAGTATTCAATAAATTTTTATCTTGGATACACCTCAATTCATTAAGCCCGTCGTAGCGGATGTTCCGATGGTACTTGATGTGGCGGATCTGCACTCCGCCACATCAGGCACCATAAATCCACAAATCGCACACCTCGTTCCAGCCGACAGCATAGTCTCAGCGTCGGAGCTGGCAGGGACTTGCTCCGTCATATCAACGTTACTTCAACGATACATCAACGATACTTCGACGATATTTCGACGATATATAATGGTCGAAATATGGTTGAAGTATGGTTTATCAATAGTCGATATGACGGCGTTGGGTGCTTGATGGAGCAGTGCAAACCGCTGCGGTTGTCCTGTCATATTAGTCGCGACAAGCTCAGTAAAATGTAAAAAGATTTTCACCTAATCACAACAGAGAGAAAAAAAAGTTGTATTTTTGCATTTAAAAACCGTCCGACCATTATGCCCAAAAGGATATCATTGTTCATTGCTTTTCTGTTGATTACGGGCTGCGCCATAGCCCAACGCGACTTCTGGGACGACCTGAAGGTGTACGAGGTCGGCAAGGTGGCGCCACATAGCGACATCATTCCTGCCGACAGCCAGTGGGTGATGGACCTCAACGGAATATGGTCGTTTCTCTACTACGAGCGAGCAGAGTATGTGCACAGAGGGTTGGAAAAAGGGGCATACATAATGCCCGACTTCGACCCGATGCAGGACCTGAGGCGGTGGGACAGCATTATGGTGCCAGGCAACCTTGAGCTGCAGGGCTACGGTGTGCCTGTCTACGTGAATATGAAGAACGAGTTTCCGAGCAACCCTCCGCACGCGCCAAGGGCATACAATCCGACAGGCGTTTACGCACGCGACGTGGAGATGCCCGAGTCGTGGGAGGGGCGCAGCGTCTTTTTCCGCATCGGCGCTGCATCGTCGGCAGTGGAGCTGTATGTCAACGGCGAGTTTGCAGGCTACAGCGAGGACTCGAAGACGCCGGCAGAATGGGAGATCGGCAGCTATATGCACAAGGGCCGCAACCGCATCTGCATCATACTGCACCGCTGGAGCGACGGAAGCTACTTGGAATGCCAGGATATGTGGCGTATGAGCGGCATAACGCGCAGCGTGACAATATATTGCCTGCCGAGAAACCACATTGCAGACTGCCGCATCGATGCCTCATTGGACACGGCTGACTACAGCACTGGCATCCTGAGCCTGACGCTATACGGACAAGGCCACAGCGACGGCCTGCGCGCGGAAGTATCTGTCCCCGCGCTGAGCATCGGGAAGGCACTGCCTTTCATCGAACTCGACACCGCCTTTCTGCTAAGCCATACGAAGTTTAGAATTGCTGACGTTAAGCCTTGGTCGGCAGAGAGTCCGTCTCTCTATCCCATCATAATCAGGCTGATAGACAAGAACGGTGCCTGCATTCAGGCCATCGAGAAGCAGATTGGCTTCCGCACGGTTGAGATTAAGGACGGCCTGCTGTGCGTCAACGGCAAGCCGGTGACAATCAAGGGCGTGAACCGCCACGAGCACAACGCCCGGACGGGCCACGTGGTGAGCCGCGAAGATATGGAAAGGGATGTCCGCCTGATGAAGGAGAACAATATCAACGCTGTGCGCACCTGCCACTATCCCGACGACGAATACTGGTACGACCTCTGCGACCGCTACGGCCTCTACGTCTGGGACGAGGCCAACAACGAGAGCCACGCGCAGGGCTATGGCGAGCACAGCTTGGCCAAGAAAGAGGAGTGGACCGAACCGATATGGTACCGCGTCCGCAATATGGTGCAGCGCGACCGCAACCATCCGTCGGTGATTGTCTGGTCGTTAGGCAACGAATGCGGCAACGGTGTCTGCTTTGAGGAGGCCTACCGCAGGCTGAAAACAGCAGACCCCACGCGGCCTGTCAGTTACGAGCGAGCCGAGCTGGACTGGAACACTGACATCGTGGGCATTATGTACCCCAGCGTGGACTATCTGGCGTGGTATGGCAGGACTATGGACTCCATCCGCTCAGGCCTCACGATTCACAATTCACAATTCACAATTCACAATTCCATCAGGCCTTATATTATGGTCGAATACTGCCACGCGATGGGCAACAGCTTGGGCGGCCTGAGCGACTACTGGGACACGATACAGAAATACAAGCACTTGCAAGGCGGCTTCATTTGGGACTGGCAGGACCAGGGCTTCGACCGCACCCCTGCCCTGCCGATGGTGCCGATGGGCAAAGGCATCGCGGATGTATTCTACCGCTATCCGCAAATATCGCTTGGCGGCGACCTTGGAGCGCTGCCTGGCATTGAGGACGACGGCGACTTCTGCGCCAACGGCATTTGCAACAGCTATGGTGAACCATATCCCTGTATGAAGGAAGTGAAAGCGGTTTATGGTGCTGCCAGCGGCATCAAACGCCATCAGCAGAGCGCCAGTCTCACTCGCAGTCAAGCAAAAACCCTGCCAAGTTACAATAAATTGGAGCCGTCAACGAAAGAACACATAACCCTCTCTGTCGGAGAGACTACGATAATCATTAACCGCTCCACTGCAACAATCGAAAACTATGTGTGGAAAGGAGATACTCTGCTCAAAAAAATGAGGCTGAACTTTTGGAGACCTCCAACACAAAACGACAGAGCCGACCCCAATGGTGCTGCGGCGTGGGATGGGCTTCAACGACTGACAGTGACGCAATGCAAAGCGGAACTGGCACAGGATGAGAGACATCGAAAGGCAGTCTTGGACTATATACTGACAGACGGCGAGGAGGGAGATATTGCAGTGAGACAGACAATAGAATGTTCGGATGGCGGTGCGATGCGCATCAGCTGCAAAGTAGACCCGATGGGCAATTATCGTACTTTGGCGAAAGTAGGTATTCAATCCAATCTGCCAGTGCAAAACAGGCATATACGCTGGTATGGCTCACCGGACGAGGTTTATCCTGACCGACGCTTTTCCAGCACCGTGAAACGCAACGAGACCATCGACTGGATAGCGCTCAACACAAATCACCACGCCGTACCACAGGAAGAGGGGAACAGAGAGGCTTACACCCTCGAGTTTAATAAAAACAACAAATTCCTGCACATAAATGCTGATGGCAAAATGTTTAATTTCAGCATACATCTAATTAACGACAGCATAATGGCAGCCAATAAAAGATGGAATTTCAAGTATCCAACTTGGTACAATATAGAAGAAGAAGGAGCCTTCCTCAATCTCGACAGTCGGGTTGCCGGATTGGGTACTGCCACTTGCGGTCCTGGCGTGCGACAGCAGTATCAGCTCAGCGGTGACAGTGTTTACACATTCAGTTTCAGCCTTATCCCATCACTGGACACTATGAATCTGCAGGTTATCGAAGACCTCTTTGGAGACAACAAAGAGATGAGAGAGCCTCTACTCACGGAAAAGTCCCCGAGCAAAATCAAAACGATACATTGTGGCACAATACCCGACAAACAATACTCGAAGGGCTATCCAACTATATTATACGACGGCAAACGCGGCGTAGCTGGCAACTGGAATGCCGGATGGACAGGATGGCAGGGAATAGACACCCTGAATATTACCATATTGACAAGTTGCAAGCACATTGCATCGGTGAGGATAGGCAGCTGCCACGCTCCCGACGACTGGGTTCTAATGCCCGAAAAAGTGGAAGTCTGGTTCCCTGACAGGAAAGAGTGGGTTCCGTGTCGGAAGACGGAAACTGAGGATTTAATGCACGGTCGACAACGGGTATCTTATTTATGCTTTCCAAGACACAAGAAAAAGCGTTGGCTGGGTGGCTGGAAAGAGGTATCACTTTCCAAAGAGGTAAAAATACGCATCATCCACCCCTCTACCCTACCCGACTGGCACACCTACAAAGGCGAGAAGGCCTGGCTGATGATTGATGAGGTGAAAGTAGATTAGTGAATAGTGAATGGTGAATAGTGAATAGTGATTAGTGATTAGACAAATGATTTGTCAATTCACGAATCACCATTCACTAATCACGAATCACTATTCACCAATCACTTATCACTAAAAAAATACTGTCCCTTACCCTGCGTAGCCTTGCCGAAATGGATGGCGTTGTTCGGGCAGTGATGGTAGCAGGCCATACAGTTGGTACAGTTGCCGTGCCAAAGCGGACGAAGACCTTGTTTTACACTTTCTTGCGGGTCAGCATAGTCGCCAGTCATCGTGATGTTGCCCAGCGGACAGACTTTAGCGCACAAGCCGCACGAGATGCAACGGTCGTTTACCGTAAACTTCTTGTCGGTAATCAGCAAGCCATAGAACAATGCATTGGTAACGTAGGTGTTGAGGCGCGGCACCTTGCCACGGACCACATCAACAACCTTCTCGCGCTGCTGGATACGCTCTGCCACCAGCGGCAAACGCTCGCGGACGGCATCGATTTTGCGACGCTCATTCTCCGGAGTGTCAAGACTGAATCCCGCGAGGTTGACATACGTCTCGGGCATCACGAACGAGAAAGCGGCATCAAGGTTAAAACCTTTTGCTTTCAACGTTTTAGCGAACCGTTCCGGCGTGCGCCCAACATTGTCGCCACAGGTGCAGGCAAGGTAGCAATAGGATGGTTTGGTATTGATTGTCAGCCTATTTATATAGTCAGACACCACGCGGGGCACCGCCCACGCATACACCGGACACACCACTCCAAGCGCCTCATTCGGTCCAAGAGCAATAGAAGGCTTTGATTCCAAAGGATTTATCTGCACAAGAGTGTCATTTGTCAAACGTGCAAGCTCTTCAGCCACAAACTTGCTGTTGCCACAGCCGGAGAAATATAAAATCATATTATAATATACTTTTAAAGCAGCGGAGCCAATGAAACGACTGCTTCAGCGGCGACACTACCGATTGTTTTTCAAGAAAATAAGCAGACCTCTCGAATGGAATTCCACGATAGGCTTTATCAAGGTTGCGATAGACAGCAACCCTCGCAAGCCAAAAGAAAAAATAAAGAACGTAAAAGCCAACTATCAGCAAAGCAACCTGTTGCCATAAGTGCACCACCTCGTGTCTGATTTCGATTTCATCCATCGGCTGCCCATTGTAGAACACAAACGGGAACAGCGTGATAGCGTGATATCTGCGTGGCGGGAAACGGCGTGTATGGACAAACAGCGGCTTCATTTATAATTGGCATTGGTCAACACACCGTTGCTGACAGTGAATTCGAGTACCTGCCAGCAATCCACAGCGTTACCCTTCTTGTCGGTGGCGGGAATCCAGTTCTGAGGCATCGTCTTAACCGTTTCCAGCACCATATTGGCGAACTCAAACAGTTCACCTTTGTTCTTGCTAATCAACTGCCAACGTCCCGCCTCACCATTGCAGTTGACCATAAATGCTATGCGCACACGGAACAGACGGTCCTTGGCACGCTCGTCGGTTATAGGTTTATTCAAAAACCAGTTGCGCAATGCCGTCTTGTCGCCTTTGTAGGCTGGAGTCTTCTTGGGAGACTTGTAATTGCCCACTGTCTCAGCCAGTTGCTTGTCGTCGACCGACCAGACATTGCCTTCATTGCAAATCTTGAACTCGTTCAATGCCAGCGTTTTCTCGTCATCCTCGAAACTGCTCGGAGAGAAAACAGACGACATAACAATACCTTCCTTAACCCTGATTTTCTGAGTCTTATATACCACATAATCAGCTACTCCGAAATTGTTTGTCTGCCAGTTGCCATAGTGAATCACATATTCGCCGGTAATCCAATCCGCAAAGAAGAATTGGTTGTCAATAAAACTGCGGTGGCAATAGGCCAAGCCGTCTACTATGCTGTCTGCCAGATAGTCCGACATCCCCTGTCCAAACTTGCCACTGTCGTTGCGAGTGGTGATTTCTGACAGAAAGAGCGAGTCGTTACGAAGCACCCACGAACCAAACGGGGCGCCACTGTCGTCACGCGCATTTCCAAGCCAGTTGGTACTGCATTTCAAAGGGGCGTTACCAAAGAATTCCATTACAAGCGGCAATCCATTGGACTCAATCTGGAAAAGGCCATTATGGCCATTGTAAACAACCTCCTCGCGGTCCATCGCACAATGCAGATAGAACTCCTTGAACCTCTCATTACGATAATACATAGCGCCCTGCTCCTTAGCCAAAACCAACTTGCCAGCCTTGAAATCAGCAAGATGCTTATCCAAAATAAACACATTGTCAACGATATGACCATTGACGACATTCAAATATCGTGTTCCTTGAGCCTCGTCGCTCTTCTGCTCCTTCTTGTCCTTGGGCACAAGGCGCAGTTCCAACACACCCGAATACCAGTCGGCAAGCACGGCGCCATCAACGTCCGATTGGCTGGAATCCAACGACATAATGTCAAAATACTCAGGCTTTACTACGGTGTCGATACCAGTGGCAGCCCATAGGTTACTGCCCCTTGTACGATAACGCTTGGCCTCAATCCAACTCAAGTATACTTCATTATTAATCACTTCATACTCTGCTATATGCCCTCTATTATTGTTATTGCTCCACGACTGGAAAGGCGGAACAAATTTCGTGCGCTGATAATAATTCATAACAACTGTCGGGACATAGCGTTCGACAATGACCGCGTATTTCCGTCCGCTCCAGACAAGGGTGTCGCAATCCTGATCCAATTGAGCCACAGCTGTTTGCCCAAGCATAACGGCAACAAATGTCAATAAAAAGGCAAGTCTTTTCATAGCTTTAGAATTTTAATGAAGTAACATAACGCAGTCCTGCATCGCGCGACATATCGTTAGGGTTTGTACCCATAATATCCTGAGGAATAGGCATTCCCAATATGCCAAACAACTCAGTCCAATAAACAGGGTATTCGCCGTTGGCATTCTTGAAATTCATCGGGGCCTCAGCGAATAGATGTATGTTATCAGAGGTAACATACGCATTTCTAACCAGTTCGCTACAATACTGCTCGTCATTGTCTGGCAAGAAACACATATCATACTTGCGTCCGACATAATCCTTGGCGTGTTGTACATAAGCGGAGACTTCCGAATTGTCTTTCAAACGCATAACATCGAAACGAGGGAAGGCACCGCCTTTCAGACGGAAGTCGACAAAGAAACTGTCGATAGGATAGCGTGCCACGCCACGCTTGATGGTGGCATCAATGACAAAAGTTGTGTCAGCATCTACTTCAACTATTGCCACGTGTATGTAATTCACTGAGTCTGCGTCGCCTGTGGCATCAACAATAGCCTGTTCGATTGCGGACGAATCAGAGAGACTATAATCAATCGGAATGCCGACAAAAATCAAATCGCCAGTCTGCAGTTGTGTATCTTGCTCATCTACAGCCTGCCGGCACGACACAAGGCAAATCGCCAAAGAGACTAAATATATAATACATTTCTTCATAACAATCAATTAACGACAACGACGGGATATTATTGTAATCCCACTAATCAAAGACTAATCAAATCCCATAACGAGCAAGGCAAACGGCAAGGAAATTGGTTCAGGAAACGACAAATAAGGATTTCAAGCCTCATTTTCGCCCGCGAAAAAGCGGACGACGCGGTCGGTATAGGTCTTCGAGACCGGAATGGAACGCGCGCCCTGCGTCAATTCAAGGACGAGGATGCCCTTTTCTTTCTTCAGAAGCTTAACATTATCGATATTAACCATATAGCCTCTGTGACAGCGTAGTAGACTTTTGTATTCGTCAGACGAGTCGAGCTGCTTCATAGAGTTGTGCAGGATGAACGTATCTTCCTTGTCTTCATTGATATAGTGAATGTTGCTGTAATTATCGGCCGCCTCTATATAGAGCACGTTGCCACGACGTGTTGAGAACGCAAGCTTGCCGCCGCGATCGTGAAAGTTGATATTATCGTTTTCATTCAATCCGCTTTCCGTCATCGAATTGACAACGCGCTGCAGAACAGCGATCTGCCGGCGCCGGTCGTCAAGATAGAACATCAGGACCGTTATAATATAAGGCACGCCAATAACCAGAAGCATATCGAGCGTTACGTGCCACAGCTTGTCAGAGAAAGGCAGTCCTGCCTTATTGCCGAGGAAAAAGGCTATTACTGTGAGAATTGCGTCCATAAAGACAAGCTCAAGGACAAGCCAAAGCACAAAATGGAAGAACTCCATTGTCATCTTGCGCTGGGCAAAATGCAGCAACATACGACTCATTGCTATGATGGCGGCTCCACTAGAAATCATAATGAGAGAATATATATATATATTCAATGATGATACCGGCTGGACTGATTTCATAAAATACGCCGGTCTATATACAAGAGAAAAGACAATTGTAACCACAAAAATGGTGGCAAGAAAAAGCCAAATGCTTCTCATCTCAGTAAGGAATTTCGGTATATGAATGGTATTTTTCGCCATAATGTTAAAAGATTTTCACGTTATTCACCAAAAAAGTCATAATTTTACCCTAAAAAACGTACTTTCACCACCAATATTATGTCTAATGTCGTTTTTAACAAAAATATTTTTGAAAATTATTCTTATTTTGCAAAAATAATTAAAAGAACGTGCGAATGCATATTTGACATTTATATTAATTAAAAGAATACATTAATATGAAAATAATTGGAACAGGTAGTGCACTTCCCGAAAAAGTAGTAACTAACGAAATGCTTGCTGGTTTTCTGGACACAAGTGACAGTTGGATTACGTCACGCACCGGCATCCACACTCGACACCTATTAAGCACTGAGACTCTGGGTGAACTTGCCATTACCGCAGCACAATCAGCAATAGAATCATCAGGCCTTCAGCCGGAAGAGATTGATTATCTGATATGTTCAAATGTCGCCAACAGCTATGTTTCACCATCGATGGGTAGCATAATACTGGCTCCGCTTGGACTTTGCTGCCCTTGCTTCGACCTGAACGGAGCCTGCGCAGGACTGATCTATTCACTCGACATTGCCGATGCCTTCATCAAGACCGGCAAAGCAAAAAAGATTCTTATCGTAGCAGCCGAGGAACCTTCACGCTTCTGCAACTGGCACGAAAGAGAGACATCAGTGCTGTTCGGAGACGGTGCATCCGCATTAGTAGTCACTGAGGGAGAAGGCTTTAAGAACTTCCGTCTTACTGGTGACACACACACCGATGTACTCTACTATAAACGTTCGCTCGAAACGACACCCTACGACCGCGTTGAAGAGAAGACTATGCCGCTCGTTATGAACGGTCGCGAGGTTTTCAAACTGGCTGTAAGGGCCTGCATCAAAGACGTAGACATAATTCTTGAGAATAACGGTATGACAGGCGAGGACATAGACCTCTACCTTCTGCATCAAGCCAACCTGCGAATAATTGATTCGATCAGAGAGCATTTGGGCCAGCCCAAGGAGAAATTTCCGACCAACCTGCAGAAGTACGGCAACACATCGTCGGCCAGTATAGGCATACTGATTGACGAGTTGTCGAGAGCAGGCGAGCTGAAAGATGGAGCAACGCTGCTGCTGAGCGCTTTTGGCGGCGGATTTGTTACAGGTGCCACCATCCTGAAATGGAGCGCCATCAATTATCCCGAAAAGAAAGAAGAATAAAAACATCAATACTTACCAAGAAATCAAAGCATTAAATATATGAAAAGAGTAGTTATTACCGGACTGGGATGCATTTCCCCATTAGGCAACAACGTAGACACAATGTGGAGCGAACTGCTGAAAGGCACGTGTGCCATTGATACGATAAAATCGCTGAATCCCGAAAACCTGCCCGTCAAAGTGGCTGCCGAGGTCAAGGACTTCAAACCTGAAGACTTTGCAATAGACAAGGCTATGATTCGCCACAATGACCGCTATGCGCTCTATGCCATAGCCGCCGCAACACAGGCAATGCAGGACAGCGGTCTTGAAGTAGGCAAAGACGTTGATTCGTCGCGTTTTGGCTGCGCCATTGGCTCCGGCATTGGCGGCATCCAGACATTCTGCCGCGAGCACGCCTCACTGATGGAGAATGGTCCGCGCCGCGTGTCGCCGCTGTTCATTCCAGAAATGATAGCCAATATAGCATCGGGCAACACCGCCATAGTATTTCACGCAGAGGGCCCCAACCTGCCTGTCGTAACAGCCTGCGCAACAGGAACACACTCGATTGGCGAAGCCTACCGTATGATTCGCGAAGGACGTGCTGATGCAATGATCACCGGTGGTACCGAGGCCGCTATTTGCGAGATTGCCATTGCCGGATTTGCAAACAGCAAAGCTCTGTCGACCAGCGAAGACCCGATGGCAGCATCACTGCCGTTCGACATTCGCCGCAAAGGATTCGTTATGGGCGAAGGCTCTGGTATTATGATACTTGAAGACTATGAGATTGCCCGCAAACGCGGTGCTCACATCTATGCCGAAGTTGTAGGCTACGGCAACAGCTGCGATGCTTTCCACTACACCGCTCCGCGTGCCGACGCCAAATGCGCTACCAATTGCATTAAATGGGCACTGGAAGAGGCTGGCTACAAAGATGGCGAGAAACTGTACATCAACGCTCACGGCACGGGTACGCCTCTCAACGACAAGACTGAGACCCTGGCTATCAAGCAAGCTATGGGTGAGGCTGCCGCACGCCAGGCTGTCATCAGCAGTACAAAGTCGATGATGGGTCATATGCTCGGTGCAACGGGTGCTATCGAACTGGTTATCTGCGCAAAGACACTGCAGGAAGGCAAAGTCGCCCCGACCATTCACCTCGACCAGCCCGATCCTGAATGCGACCTTGACTACACGCCGCATACTGCACGTGACTTCTCCGCAGACCTGACCATCAGCAACTCTTTTGGCTTTGGCGGACAGAACGCCTGCGTCGCTCTTCGCAAAATATAATTTAAATGCACTATAAAAGAATACTTTAATATGAATAGAGAAGAAATCAAACAATACCTGCCGCACCGCGAGCCAATGCTGCTCGTAGACGATGTAAAAATGGAAGGCGACACTGCTGTCGGACACTACCACGTGCGTGGAGACGAATATTTCGTGCAGGGACATTTCCCGGACTATCCTGTTGTTCCCGGCGTCATACTTTGCGAGATAATGGGCCAGTGCTGCTGCACTCTAATGCTTGAAGAACTGCCCGGTCGTTTAACGTTTTATGCGGGGATGGACAAAGTGCGCTTCAAAAACCAAGTGCGTCCCGGTGACAACATCGAGGTACGCGGTAAAATCACCGCCAAGCGAGGCCTGACATTCTTTGTCGATGCCGAGGCCAAGGTAGACGGCAAACTGTGCGCAAAAGGCAGCCTTATCTTTATGCTTGCCGACAAGAACTAATTGACACCATTTCAATAAATAAGCAACTAGAATAAAAGGATTATGAAATTATTAGAAAATAAAACCGCTCTTATCACCGGTGCCTCGCGCGGCATCGGACGCAGCCACGCCCTGCTGTTTGCAGAGGAAGGCGCAAACATCATCTTTACCGACCTGAAAGCCAACGAGAACAGCGACTCACTGCTGGCCGAACTACGTGCCAAAGGCGTGCGTGCCGATTTCCTGGCATCGAATGCCGCAGACGACGAGCAGGCCAACGATGTGGCCAAATGGGTTGCCGACAATTACGGACGCCTCGACATACTGGTCAACAACGCCGGCATCACCAAAGACCAGCTTATCCTGCGTATGAGCGTCGAGGACTGGAACCTCGTTATGGACGTCAACCTGCGCTCAGTGTTCAACTACACCAAGGCTTTCGCTCCTATGATGATGAAGCAGCGTGCCGGTTCGATCATCAACATAAGTTCTATCGTGGGCTTAAACGGCAATGCCGGCCAGTGCAACTACTCAGCATCCAAAGCTGGTATCATTGGCTTCACTCGCTCAATCGCCAAAGAGTTAGGTTCACGCAACATACGTTGCAACGCTGTGGCTCCCGGCTTCATTGAAACGCCTATGACTCAGCAGCTTCCTGAAGATGTCCGCAAAGACTGGATGACCAAGATACCGCTGCGCCGCGGCGGTCTCGACACCGATGTGGCTCACGTATCGCTCTTCCTTGCAAGCGACCTGGCTTCGTATGTCACCGGACAGGTCATCAGCTGCGACGGAGGCTTGGCCATCAACTGATTCATACAGAATAGTAATGAAATAAATAAGCATAAGAAATGAACGTTAAAGAATTAACAACCGAGCAATTAACCGAAGAAATCTGCGCCATTATTGAGGAGCGACTGGGCGTTGCCGCTGCCGACATCACACCCGAGAAAAACCTCATCAACGACCTGGGTGCAGACTCACTCGACAGCGTGGAACTGATTATGTCCATCGAACAGAAGTTCGACATCACCATTCCCGAAGAAGCTGCAGAGAACATCAAGACCGTAGGCGACATCATCAACTACGTCAAGGCTAATTGATTGTAAAACACGATAACTAAAGATACTATGTCATTCAAAATAGTAGTTTTGGCAAAACAGGTACCCGACACGCACAATGTCGGTGCCGATGCAATGAATGCGGACGGAACTGTGAACCGCGCCGCACTGCCTACTGTCTTCAACCCCGAAGACCTCAAGGCCCTCGAAATGGCACTGCGCGTCAAAGACCGTATGCAGGATGCCACCGTAACCGTTGTGACTATGGGCCCGCCGCGTGCCGCAGAGATCATCAAAGACGCTCGTTCGCGCGGTGCTGACGACGGCTTCGTGCTGAGCGATATGCGCTTTGCCGGTGCCGACACTTTGGCAACATCCTACGCACTCTCACAGGCCATCAAGCAACTTGGCCATATAGACCTTATCTTCGGTGGCCGTCAGGCCATCGACGGCGACACCGCCCAGGTCGGACCTCAAGTTGCCGAGAAGTTGGAGATACCTCAAATCACTTACGCCGAGGAGCTTATAGATGTCAACACAACATCTATAACCATCCGTCGTCGCCTTGAGCGTGGCACCGAATGCGTCAAAGCCACCCTGCCGGTTCTTGTCACCGTCACCTCGGCAGCAAACGACTGTCGTTTCCCCAACGCCCACCGTCTGCTGCGCCAAGCCAAGGACGAGACACGTCTTATCAATGCCGACAACATCGACGCCGATATGGAGCGCCTCGGTCTGAAAGGCTCACCCACAAAGGTAAAGAAGATTGAGAACGTGGTACTTGCCCACAAGGAATCCGTGGTACTGCAGCCCACCGACGAAGCACTCAACGAGCTCTCCGCAACGCTCATAAAAGAACATATTTTGTAATTTTGAAAGCCGAAAACAAATGAATAATGTATTAGTATATTGCGAGTTGTCGGAGAAGAACACCATTGCCGACATCAGCCTGGAGCTCTGCACCAAAGGGCGCCAGCTCGCCACCAAGCTGGGATGCCGTCTCCAAGCGGCAGTGCTGGGCAGCAACGTCAAGGCCGCTGCCGAGTCGCTCTATCCTTACGGTGTTGACGACGTCTTTCTGGCCGACGACAAGCGCCTGTCGCCCTACCGCACCCTGCCCCACTTCGACGTGCTGTCGAAACTTATACAAGACCAGCAGCCCGACATCGTACTCTTCGGTGCCTCGAGCGTAGGCCGCGACTTGGCGCCGCGCATCGCATCGTTCCTGCGCTGCGGCCTTACCGCCGACTGCACATCGCTCGAAATCGGTTCACACCAGGACGCCAAGGCCGGCAAGACCTATGACAACATCCTGCTGCAGATGCGTCCAGCCTTTGGCGGCAACATCATAGCCACCATCGTATGCCCCGAGACACGTCCGCAGATGGCCACCGTGCGCGAAGGCGTGATGAAGAAAGAAATCCTTGACCCCAACTACAAGGGAACCATTATCCCCGTCGCCGTTGGACCGTCGCTTGACAAAGCCGACAAAGCAGTCGAAATCCTCAGCCGCGAAATAGAAGAGCAGAAGATTGACATCAAGGGTGCCCAAATCATCGTTGCCGGAGGCTACGGTATGGGCAGCAAAGAGAACTTCCAGTTGCTCCACCAGTTCGCCCACCTCATCGGCGGCAGCGTAGGAGCCACCCGTGCAGCTGTCGACGCAGGCTTTGCCGAAGGCGAGCGTCAGATTGGCCAAACCGGTGTCACCGTGCGTCCCAAGCTCTACATTGCCTGCGGCATCAGCGGTGCCGTCCAGCACCGCGCAGGTATGGAGCAGAGTGCCAAAATCATCAGCATCAACACCGATCCCGAGGCCCCCATCAACGCCATCGCCGACTACACCATCATTGGCGACGTGATGACCGTCATACCACAATTTATGGCTTGTTACAAAAATAATCTGAAGTAGTTATGAATTTCTATACCGATAACGAAAATCTTTCATTCTACCTCCACCATCCCGAGATGGAGCAGGTAGTCGCCGTCAAGGAAAAAGACTATGCCGAGGCCGGCAAACACCCCGAGGCCCCTGCCAATGCCGAAGAAGCCGTGTTGAACTACGACACCGTGATGAAGCTCCTTGGCGAGATAGCCGGCGAAGTCATCGCTCCCAACGCAGAAGAGGTCGACCACGTAGGCCCGTCGCTCGTCGACGGCCACGTACACTACGCACCCGGCACGCGCCGCAACCTCGACGCCCTCATCCAGTCGGGCCTCTACGGAATGACCCTCGAGCGCCAGTACAACGGCCTCAACTTCCCGCGTGTGGCCGCAGTTATGGCTGCCGAAATCATTGCACGCGCCGACGTGGGTTTTGCCACCATCTGGGGCTTGCAGGACTGCGCCGACACCATACAGCAGTTTGCAAACGAAGAGCTTAAGAACAAATACCTGCCTCGCATCTATAAGGGAGCCACCTGCTCGATGGACCTCACCGAGCCCGATGCCGGCAGCGACCTGCAGTCGGTGCGCCTCAAGGCCACCTACGACGAAGCCAACAAGTGCTGGCGTCTCAACGGCGTGAAGCGCTTCATCACCAACGGTGACGCCGATCTCCACCTTGTTCTGGCACGCAGCGAAGAGGGCACCAACGATGGCCGAGGTCTCTCCTACTTCGTCTTCGACAAAGCCGACGGCGGAATGATAGTTCGCCGCATCGAGAACAAGATGGGCATCAAGGGTTCGCCCACTGCCGAGCTGCAATTCACCAACGCACCCTGCCAGATTGTCGGCGAACGCCGCTTGGGTCTCATCAAATACGTGATGTCGCTGATGAACGGTGCCCGCCTTGGCGTTGGCGCACAGTCCATTGGCCTTTGCGAGGCCGCCTGCCGCGAGGCCGAAGCCTACGCCGCCAGCCGCGAGCAGTTCGGACATACCATCGACAAATTCGTTGCCGTGCAAGACCTTCTCTATCAGATGCGCGCCCGCACCGACGGCGCACGCAGCCTGATGTACGAGACCGCCCGCTACGTAGACCTGTCGGCATCGTCCAAGCCCGCCTCGCGCGTGGCCGACATCCTCACGCCGCTCGTCAAGCTCAACGCCAGCGAGTTCGCCAACCGTTGCGCCTACGACTGCATCCAAGTCCACGGCGGCAGCGGATTTATGAAAGAATACGCCTGCGAACGCCTCTACCGCGACGCCCGCATCCTCTCCATCTATGAGGGTACCAGCCAGTTGCAGGTCGTGGCAGCAATGAAAGGCATTGCCAGCGGAGCCTATCTCAAGCAGATTGAGAGCTATGACGCCCGCGTAGCCGAAAGCCTTGCCGCCGCCCCCAACGCCGAGATGCAGCACTGCCACGACGTATTGCGCAAAGCCACCGGCCTCTACAGCAAGCTCTATGAGCTCGCCGCCGCCGAAGGCACCACTAACGAACGCTTCGAGCACAGCACCCGTGCCCTCACCGAGGTGCTCAGCAACATCATTATGGGCTACCTGTTGCTGCTCGACAGCCAGCGCGACGCACGCTTCCTCAACTCCTGCAAGTACTTCGTCAAGGAAAGCATCGGCCAAGTCAGCCAGCACCTTGCCGAACTCGAGAACTGCTAATAAACTGCGGTTTAAACCCGCATTAAAAAAGCGACTCATTGGCCTTCAGCCTATGAGTCGCTTTGTTTTTATAGCTTTAACTGTGGCTATTTCTTGACAAACTTGCGCACAAGGTTCAGGTCATCAGCCTGGACGCGGACGAAGTAGGAGCCTTTCGGCAAACCTGACACATCCAGGTGAATGCTGTTCACCTCGCTGTTGCCACCGGCGACAGACGCCGTTTCGCAAACACGACCGCTTAGGTCTATAATCGCTACTTCGTATTTGCCAGCCATACCGTCCGGCATCTGCAAATCGACACAGAGCACATCCGAGGCGGGATTAGGATAGACATCCAAAGCCAGTGCCTGTTCGTCCAAAGTGTTGATACCCGATGTCGGCTGGAAATTGGCGGTATAAGTAACGTTTGTCGTGACCACCACTTGACGCGGGTTGCTGCTGTTGCCATCGTTCCATCCTGCGAAAGTGTAGCCCGGGTTAGGTATAGCCTTGATTTCCACGGTATCCATATAGTGGTATGTTCCGCCGCCCTCTACGGTGCCGCCTTGCGATGGGTTGGCATTCACTGTGACTGTCACCTCACGACCCACGAATACCGCACGGATAACTGAAGCTTCGACCGGTTGGAAAGAGAAAACATAGACATCCTCTACGTCACCGGTGTTGACCTGCACGTCGCCCATACGGTTCACATTGTTGACATACAAGGCCTCAAGGTGGTATTCAAACTTCTGGCAAGTAATGTAGATATTGACCGGATGCTCCGAATCCATTGCAAGCTGCTGCCCGCAGAGTGAATTGTTGTCTGAAGCAGACATACTTACAGTGCCCACCATATTACCTTCGCAGACAAACGACACAGGATACGTACTCGGTTGCTGCATCGTGATAGTGACATCGTCGATCTTCATCCAGTACATATCGGTCACCTCATAGTGACGGAATGCAATATAGACGTGCTGTCCGGCATAGCTGTCGAGATTGATGGTCTTCTGCGTCCAATCCACAGTGGTAACGTTGTATTGCTGCAGGAGAGTGAAGTCCGACGGATTCATACCGGTAGTGGAAATATACACGCCATAGTGCTCGGCAAAATAGTTCTGGTCCACAGCTCCGACAAAGAAGGAGAGCGTAAAGCCATTGCCCTGAGGCAGATATATCTGCGGCGAGATAAGCCAGTTATCGGGTTCGAGCACTCCGGGGCCGTTGATATACGAAGCCGAGCTGATACATCCCGAGCCCGTGTGGGCCTGTTCAGACGTCGAGAAGACCAACGGGTCCCACGAGTAGCCGTCGCCATCGGCATCAAGTATCGTCCAGCAGGCAATGGGGTCGGTGCTCTCAAAGCCCATCGTGTAGGGGAAAGCAGTGACCTCGGGGCAGTCGAAGACATTGAGATGCACCGTGTCGCTCGAGCTGCCGTTGGCGTTAGAGGCAGTGGCAATAACATTATAAGAACCCGGAGTGTTCCAAGTGGCGGTAGCCGTATTGCCTGTAGCCGTCGAAGGAGTGCCTCCGTTGAGCTGCCAAGTCACGTTGGCGCCCGTGCTCGCAATGGCAGTAAAGGTTAGCTGTTGGCCCACAGCGGCCGCAGTAGGGCCGCTGGCTATTATCGAAGGTGCTGCATTGGCCGATGTGTGAGTCACACATTTGATAAGCCACGAATAGTTCTGCGGCAGGCCCAAATCGGTTGTTGCGTGAACCCAAGAATTGCCGTCGGTCGAAAGGAAATTGCTGTTGGGGTCACCGACATAGGCACAGGCCGCTGCAGGATACAGCACATCAGTGTTTGAAGCAATAACCCATAGGTTTTGGCCAGAAACAATGGCTGCAGGGTTTGTAAACGCAAGATTGACCCACCCTCCGGCCATAGCGGAATTGATGTTGTAGGTCTGAGTGCGGAGCTGCGTTTGTGGTGCCGTAGTGCCGCCCTGATAAAGCGAAACGGTGTAGGTGCCAGTGTCAGCCGCCGCGACATAGAGCAGAACGCTCAACACCGAATCGTGCCCATTCAGCTGGGCTGCAGGCAGCATAATACCCCAATAGACAGTTGTTGTCGTGTTGTTCACACCAATACGCGTAGCCAAGGCACTATTGCCGCAATACGAAAGCGTGTCGCCCACATCGGCAACCGCCCTTCCCGACACAAGAAACGTCAGGCAAAACAAAAGAAATAACGATTTTTTCATAGCTCTAAAGATTTGGATTTCAAGATGCAAAATTACGAGTATTTTTCAAATCCACCAAATTTTCTGGGAATTTTTTTCATAATTTTTCATAAATTCACATTCTTGTAAGGGTCTCAGTCGATGCTCCAGCGACACAAAAAGCAACAATTCTCAACCATAAAAACTAAGGCAATCGACCAAAATACGCTACAAGTTTTCACACAATCCTGTCGGCTCAAAAACTTTTAATCCAAAACAAATGAACCGCAAGGGTAGAATGTTTCTATACTCTACAGCCCCTATGCCAGAACACTCGTGCATACCCTTCCTACGCCCCTTCTCCAATCAGACTTTTTGATAAATTCTAACCAAAAACCTATTAAAGTTTACTGAAGTGAAATTTGGTAAAACTTTGGTAAAAATTTGAGTAAACTTTGGTAAGAATTTGGTATATGGAAATCAGGGAGTTAGAAAGGGGCATTTTTAGCCCTTTTCCGAAGTTTTCAAACTTTTTTGAAAACGTCAGAACAGACTAATTGCCAGTCGGTTATGTACAAAAGCCGAAAATTTAGCAAAAAGTCGGATTTCAGACCCGAAATCGGGTCCGAATCCTATAGAAGAAATCTGTTTTCAGAGTGTGTTAATCCAGTCCGAGGGCGTGGCGAACGAAGGCAATGAGACCGTCGGGCATCGGCTTGATGGTATCGAAATGGATCATCTTAAGGGCGGCGAAGGGTTCGATGGCTTTCTCTGCGGCACGCTGTTCTTCATCGCTGCTGATGCCGTAATAGTCGCGGATAAACACGTCCCAAATGCGGCTCATCATCGACGGCTCAAGGTGGAAGATGCGCCGTGTGATTTCCGCCTCGTTGTTGTGGGTGGTGAAATAGAACATTCCGAGGTCGAAGAGGGGGTTGCCCCAGCGGAAGTCGCCAAGGTCGATCCAGAAGTCGTGCACTAAGGCCGATTCGTCGCGTCCGAGGGCTGTCGTTATGACGTTGCCTATGTGCAGGTCGCCGTGCAGACAGGTCTGTATGTCGGGCACCTGCTTTATGAAGGCGATTATCTGCTGCTTTTCCGTCTCGCTGAAGCGGGGGCTGTTGGTGACTTCACAGATTGCGTTTTCCTTTTCAGAGGCGAATACCGTGGTGTTGCAGGGCGTGCTGTGTAGCTGCCGGCACATACGCGCAAAGCGGTGGGCTATCTGCTCGTAGCTTTCGGGGCGGTTGCTCACATAGCGCGAGAAGGACTCTTTGGGGTTGATGCGGCGAAATTCGGCGCCGAAGCGCTTGCCGTCGGTGACGAAGCGTCCTGGCGTAGGTGTCGGGAGGCCCATCCGCATCACGGCGTAAGCCGTCCGCAACTCGGTTTGGGGAATGGACTTGTCGACGTCGGCATTGTAGAACTTCACCATTGTCTGCCCGTCGCGATGGTTGTAGCTTGTGGCGAAATAGCCGCCGCCGCTCTCCTCGTAGTCGTTGAGGTCGACGCTGGCTGCCGTCTCGTAGTCCATCGGTCCAAAGGTGCTGTCGAGCAGACGCAGGAACTCCTGGTAGGGCAGCGTTTCGGAGAGCTCAAAGAGTGCGCCGGCCAGCCCGCGATAGTACCACTCAATGTCCTTCTTGCCGCCTGGGGCGTGGAAGCGGCTCCACAGCTTTTCGCCGATCAGACTGTAGTCGTTGGCCACGCCGCGCATATTCGACAGTTTGTCGCCGATGGCCACAATCTTGCTGTCGCGTCCGGCCGAGGCGAGCTGGTCGAGCTGTCTTTGCTTCTTCTGCCGCCAGGTGAGGCTTTTGTCTTTGGGGGCCGTTTCGTGCTGTACCAGCAGCGCCACGCGGTCGCCAAAGGCTTCGCGTATCTGTTCAATGGTCACGTCGGTGTCTTCGACCACGTCGTGCAGCACTGCCGCTGCCAGCATTTCGGGGTCGGCGGTGACGGTTGCCACTATTGAGGCCGCCTCCATCGGATGAATGATGTACGGGAAGCCCTTGCCGCGCCGCTCGGTGCCGCTATGGGCATCGATGGCAAAGCGTGCAGCCTTGTCGAACAAGGAGGTTTCTAACGGGTTGTTCATATTGATTCACAATTGACTAAGTTAATCTTCTGCGCCTGCTCAAAAATGCGGTGGGCACGCTGTGCGTTGTAGGGCGTTTCGCCGTAGAGACCTGCAAAGAGGCGCACCAGTCCGGCCTCGCCGAAGCCCTGCCTGAGTATCTGCACGATGCAGATGTTTTGCAGCGCCACCGAATTGGCAATGATGTCAAGACCTGTTCCGGCCAGTTGTATGAGGGCCAGCTGATAGGCACCGTCGCTGCATTCTATGCGCATACGCTCAATGTCGCCAATGGTCTTCATATTCATATGTATCAAGACGTTGTAGTATGGCATCAAACTATCGTCGTATATTTCGGCCTGGTTGATGGTTGCCATTTTGTCCACCAGTCGCTTGAAGGGGTTGAGCTCGCAGTAGCTGCGGAAGGTATCACCGTTGAGCGGCACCTCGTCGAAGTTGCCGCTGGCCACGAGCGACTGCACGTTGCGACGGTAGTCGATAATCTCTTTGCGGATGCGGCTGAACTGTTCGTCGGCAAGCTCGAGCATTCCCGCCAGACGGCTCATATTGCGCTGGTATTCAACTGGTATTTCCACATCGGTCTTGTAGCCCATATCGTGCTGCATATTGGCCCATACGTGCTGCAGGGTGCTGCGCATCTGTATCTCGAAACGTATCTGGTTGAGCTCGGGCGCCGCCGGGTCGCTGCACATCGACGGTGGGATGCGGCAGATGTAGTGGAGCGACATATACCCGAAGCGGTCTATTTCCAGCATCTTGCGCTTGTCGACAGAGTTGTCCCAGTCGATGTCGAACATCTTCTCGACGAGTGCTGATATGATGTCTACCTCGTCGCTGAAGAAGGTGATGATGCGGGCACCGAGAATGTCGGTTATGTCGTCGAGGGTGTGATACTTGTAGCCTTTCAGTTCAAGTTTACCCGTCAGGCTTTTCTCTGTCTTGATGCGTGCTTCGAGTCCCGCCACGATAATGTGGTTCTCGTCGAGACAGGTGCGGAGCCGCTCGAGAATAAGGTTCTTGATTCGCTCGAAAAGCGGCAGGCGCTCACGATACTCGTCAAGAATCATCTCGCAGTGCATATCGAGCTTCATAAGGCGCTTTAAATGATGGTTATAATGTTTGAGAAACCGGTGATGTCGAAGACCTCCTTAACCTGCGGGTTCATATTGCGCATCACCATTTTGCCGCCACGGGCCATAACGCTCTTCTGCAGCATCAGGAACAGACGCAGTCCCTGCGACGAGGTGTAGCTCATAGCTGTGCAGTCAATGTCGATGTCGGGTTTGTCGCCTTCCATCAGCGGTGCAATGTCCTGCTGAAACTGGTCGGCATTGCTCGTGTCGAGCCTGCCGTCGAGGACCACAAGAGTCTTATTGTCTTGGTTTGTTATTGTTACGTTCATTGTCAAACTTTTTTTGTCATTGTAAGAATATTGTTGCCGTCCTCATAGCGGTATTGGATGCTGTCCATCATCTTCTTGCAGAGGAAAATGCCGAGGCCGCCGATTTCGCGTTCCTCTGCCGAGAGGGTGATGTCGGGATCGCCCTTCTCGAGTGGGTTGAACGGAACACCGGCGTCGCGCAACTCGATGGTGAGGATAAGCGAGTCGTGGTCGAGGCTGGTGCCAGCCTCAAGCCAGCCTATGCCACCGTCGTAGGCATAGCGCACCACATTCTCCACGGCCTCCTCAATGGAGAGACGCAACTTGAAACGCAGTGCCTCGTCTTCCGGCATATCGGGCGACGCCATCAGGAACTCGATAATCTCGCTGCTCTTGTCTTTGATTGGATTGAATCGTTTTTTCATCGGTCAACTAACTGTTTAGGTTAAAGCATAAGTTAAGGTTATAGTTTGATACTCATAATCGTTATGTCGTCATTCTGTGGATTGCCGTCGGCAAAGGCCTTCACCGCGCTGTAGAGACTTTCGACCACGGCCTGTTCGCTGTCGTTGGCGTCCACTTCCTCAGCCCACTGCAACAGTCTGTCGTTGCCAAACAGCGCTTTGTCGGCGTTCTCGGCTTCGTTGACACCGTCGGTATAAGCCACGATGCGGGTTCCGGCCACAATGTCAATGCTTTCCGACTGGTAAGGGAAGTCCTCGTATAGGCCCACTGCCAGATTGGGCTTTGCCTTCAGGAAATAGGGCTTGCCGCCCTCGGGCAGTATCATTATCGGGTTGTGACCCGCGTTGCAGTATTCCATACGTCCCGTCGTCAGGTCAATGCGGCCCACGAAGAGGGTGACGAACATATTGTTGCTGTTGATGTCGCACACGCTGCTGTTTATACGGCTCATCGTCTCGTTCATAGGCAGGTTGAGGCTCGACACGAAACGAAGTGCCGCCCTCGTGATAGCCATCATCAGCGATGCAGGTACACCCTTGCCGCTGACATCGCCCACAGCAAAGTAGAGGGTTTTGTCTTTAATAATATAGTCGTAAAGGTCGCCGCCCACCTCCTTGGCAGGGGTGAGCAGTGCGTGAAGCTGCGGTGGAAAGTCGGTACGCAGCATACCCATCTGTATGTTGCGTGCCACGCCCAGTTCCGACTCCATTCTCTCGTTGGCGGCGGTGGTGGTCTTCAGTTCCTCTATATAGTCGGCTATGGAGTTCTGCATAAACACGAAGCTGTCCCTAAGGTTCTTCATTTCGTCCTGGCTCTTGATTTCTGGCAGCTCGGCGTTGAAGTCACCCTTTGCCATATTCAGCGCCGACTCCGACAGTTGCGTGATGGGCATCGACAGGCGATGAATAACCAAACGACAGATAAAAAACAGAATCAGCAGACCTATCACACCAATAAGCAAAAGGTACATCTGCATCTTCGTCACCCTCTCCAGCACATCGCGATACAGGCACGTCAGGCTCAGCGTCCATCCGTTGTGCAACGGGCCAAAGACCACAAACGAGAGGTTCCTGCCCTTGCCTATCCTGCGTCGCAGGCTGTCCTTGCCCGACAGCAGGTCCTCGCCCAGCGATGCCAGTTCCTTGTCCTCGGCAAACGACTTGCGTATCTGCGCCAGCATATTGGTATCTTTGATTCCTATCACCCCTCCCCCGCTGCATAGAATCGACGTCAGCGAGTTCTTGTAGGGACGCAACGACTCAACCTTGTGTTCCATCCATTCTATCGACAGGTCGGAAGTGATTATAGCCAACAAGCGGCCATCGGCATACACAGGATAGCAATACGTTATGGAACGTGCGTCCTGAAAGCCCAACTGTCGGTGCGGGTCGGTCCATAGCGCCTGGCCCTTCTTGGCGACAGCGTCCGTCATAGCGTCGATATATCTTGCCTCGGCGCGTGCGGTGTCGAGGATGCCGCTGTGCATTTCCCCCTCGGCGTCGGCAAAGCAGTAATAGGTCGTGTTGCCCTTGTTGCCTGGCACAATCATCGAACAGCCAGTGACAAGCGAATCCAAACGAACAGTCTGCTGCAATAGCGAATGAATAGCCTTGTCCGAAGGCTTGGCACTCGCGGCAATCGGGGCAGCGTGGGCAGCCACCGTAGCCGTGATAATCTCCACGTGGCCCAGCGGACGCTCAATCTCGCTGATAGTGCCGTGCAGTATATGCTGCGCTGCACGCGTGGCCTCGTCAGCAATAATCTGGTTCGACACGATGCCCACAACGAGCAACATCGTAACGATAATAGCCGACACAATTCCAATGATGCGCCAACTCAACCGACGCGAAAAAGACCTTTTCCCCATATCCTAAACTATATTTATATCCTTGTTATTTATATATTTAACGGCAGATTTGGTTCACTGTCGCATAAAATACGACCTTGCAAATTTACGAAAAATTATCATTTGCAAACGCTTTGGCAAAAAAAGCAAACGTATTGTCAAAAGGCACAGCATATTTAACACACTATGAAGCAATATCTTATTATGCAAGAAAAATATTTATGGCCCTAAAATATTTTTTTTGTGTAACTTTGCAGTCTCAAAACATAAAACAACTGTCATAATGAGTTTAGTAGATTTCATCTCCACGAACGCCCCCATTACCAACCTGCACGAGCTGCCGGGCCTGATGGGGCTGCAACACAACAATCCGCTTGGCTTTCCTCTGTGGCTGCAACTGGTCATCATCCTTGTGCTGTCCGAAGTGATGGGCGTTGTCAACTGGCGCGTACGTCACAAAGGCGAATCGCAGTACTACCCGCTGCTCTACACCCTGCTCGGCCTGACGCTGCTGGCCTGCGGCTACTATTGCTTCCAGTGCACCTTCCCCGAATACAAGGTGTGGCCCGACCTCGACCCGCGTCCCTTCATCGGCTGGTTCTGTATGCCCAGCATCGTTGGCTGGCCGCTGGCAATAGCAATGCTTGTACTGCTCTCGCACGTCATCTATTGCATAATATCGGCGGTGATGCAGACCACCGCACAGATCAATGTCGAAGCCGGTTTCACCGAGGGCAAGCCCTGGAAAGAGTGGAAAATCGAAGTCTTCACTATGATTATTTCCGCCCTGCTGACCACCGTGGCCCTCTTTGCCAGCTACACCGCCTCGTCGTGGATGCTCATCGTTGGCGAAGTTGCCATAGTGCTCTTCGCTGTCTACAAAATCATTGCCGACACCGTCCGCAGCCGTAAATTCGGATGGTCGCTGCTGACAGGCATCGTATTCCTTGCCGGCATCGAAGTGTGCTATATGCTCACCCTCGAGTGCCTGCGCGGATGCGTCTTCTTCATCGTTCTCCTTGCCGCCTTCCTCACCCAGGCCAAGGCCCGCAAGAAGAAAGCCTACAAGGAAGACCAACCCACAGCTGCCGAATAATATCCATTACATACACAAAGCATCAGGGGGCACCGCATCCGCAGTGCCCCCTGACATTTTATGAGCTGCATACTGGCTATTTCACCAGCTCGGTCAGCACGCTCTCAAGCTCTGCCACATTGATGTCGCGGGCGGCAATCTTACCGTCGGGCGAGAAAAGAATCATTGCCGGGATAGCGTTGACGCCATACGTGCGGGCCACTGCGCCCTTCGTGTCAAGCACCACGGGCCACTTGATCTTCAAGTCGTCGATAGCCTTCTTGGTGTCTGGGACATCGTCGTTCACGGCAACGCCCAGAATCTTCAGCGACTTGAACTTCGGAGCCAGAGCCTGAAGTTCGGGCATAGCCTGGCGGCAGGGGCCGCACCACGACGCCCAGAAGTCGACCAGCACATAGTCGCCCTTGCCCACATAGTCCGACAGCTTCACGCTGCCGCCGTCGAGGGTGGTCAAGTCGCCATCCGTAAAGTCACAGCCCGGCTGCATCTTGCGCACAGCCTCCAGCTGCTCCTTGAACATACGGAACACAGCATACTGCTGAATCAAATCGTCAGGTATCTGGCTCGCCAGTGCGTCGACAGTGGCGAAATCCAGATACGCCGACATCATTTCAAGGACGTATGCACCCACAAAGTCCGATGAATGCTCGGCCCAATGCTCGTTAAGGAAACGAGCGATCTCCTCGGGCGAAGCGGCGGTCATCAGCTGCGACATCCAGTCGTTTATGCCGTCGTTTGTCGGCGTGCCCGTGGCAAAAAAGCTGTTCGTGTCGATGACAATGTCGCCCTGCTCGACAAAAAAGCTCCACATAGGCGCAAGATCCTTAAGCTCGCGCACATTGCCGTTACGCATCAAAAGAGCCTGCATAATCGTGTCGGGAGCAACACCGCTCATCTTGAACTGGCCGTTCACGACCTTGGCCGAGTCGAGCAGCACCGGACGGTCGTTCGACACAGTGTAAAGATAAACATTCTCCATATCGCTCAACTGCGAAGGAATTGTACACGTAATCGTGTATGCATTGTCAGGTTTCCTGCCTCCGCACGAAGCCATCATAACCACGGCAGCAACAGCACAAAACACGCTGCCAAACTTTGAAAAAAAATATCTCATACTATTATTATTTATTAAATCTCAAGCAATTACAAATACACCATCCCATTCATTCACACTGCAAAGATAAACAAATAAATAAAAACAGCCGCCATAAAACGCAAATTAACATCACCCCCGAGTTACAAGAACAGAACTTTTTGGCATACCGATGTATCAGAATATAAACCACAGATTGAACGGATTAGACGGATAAATCACTCGCGCAATCCGTGTTCAGCGCAGAATAAAAACGAACACGGATTGCACGGATTAAACGGATAACTCAACCGTGAAATCATTGTCCTCTTTGTGGCGGATTTGAATAATTTTGATAAGATTTTCTGAAGATTTTGAGCGAAGCGCCCCCAATAGGAGAACCACGGATTGAACGGATTAGACGGATATATCATCATCCGTGCAATCTGTGCAATCCGTGTTCAGAACACCCGTTGTGGCGGATTTGCAATCCGCATCAACGCTTTATCAACCAAAATCTGTATGTTCTATTTCACTATCAGTTTCTTGTAGGCGGTGCCGGCCGAGGTGGTGACGCGCACGATGTAGGTGCCGGCCGGCAGCGACGAGATGTCGAGGGTGGCGGAGAGGCCGTCGACGGTAGAGCGCAGGTGGCTCTTGCCATTGAGGTCGAGCAGCTCGACGTCGCCGATGCGGAACGACGAGGCCACCGTCACGTTGCCGCTGGCCGGGTTGGGCATAACGTAGGTGTAGCGGTCGGCAGTGGTCTCGATGCGGATAGTGCCTGTGGAGTCTTCTCCGAGTATAACTTCTCCACTCGTGTTTAGGTGGAACTTTATGCTGTCGCTCCAATCGCTGTAATAGATATTGCTGTCGATGAGGCTGCACACCGAACGAACGCGGGCCTCGTAGGTATGGTTCCGCTGGAAGTTGTCGAATGTGACGAACGTAACAGTATGTGTCGTCAGTGTCGTTTCTGATGGGTCGGCGCTCAGGTCCACTATTGACATTTCCCATCTGTTGGCACCAGACGGGTTCCAGCCGAATGTCACAATCCCGTTGTCACCGTTTATGAGGCGAAAGTTTGTCGGCGCAGTGCAGGTGTCGGTAACCACAACGCTTGTGTGCGAGGTATCGATTATTGCAAAAAAATTAAGCCAATTACCTCCCGAGCCATCCAAAAAATCAAACCAATGAAGAGTGTCGCTATACATTTGGTTGGCGCTGTCACACAAATGTGAGTGGCATCTGTATTCCTCGTGCGAAGGCCTCCAACGTGGGCTATCGTCGTGAAGCGGTGATAGGGTTACAAAATAGCGTGTCTCCAAGTGTGCACTCGTAAAAAATTCTTCGCCGATACTATAATTATTGTCACGGGTACCGGACACATAGAAAACTTGGTTAACGGTTATCGCTGAATCAAAATAAGCCTCATATACTGGTGCGTATTTTGTCCACCACTTGTATACTGACGTATGTGTTGTATAATCATATTCCAGTTTTGCCGTTCTATTAAGCGCCATTGCATAACGAGGTGTGACTGTGTCCCAGCGGGCTTCTGCCTTCATAACCATTGAACTGTCGTACAACCTGAAATATTCCGGCAGCCGACCTTCCATTGTTGTGTCATAAGTATATGTGCTTGACCTAACAATATCAACCGGTGCTGCGACACCGATTATCTTCAACGGCTTGTCAGTATAGCACCAACGGGCTATCTCTATCTTACAAACTCCGTGTGGACCACTATGGGCAACACCATAATCAAGATTTTCAAGGGGATTATATTGCGGATTGGATGGTTTAAAATTGAGATAATAATAATCCCACCAGTTTGTGTCCCAATAATAGAATGTGGGCTCACGTTCACCAATATGCAGTGTATCAAGGGGACCGTCAACTTTTTGACTGGAAGCTTTGCTTGTCTGGGCCTGCGCCGACAGGCAGAAAACCACTGCCAATGCCAGCATTGTAAATATTCTTTTCATTACTTTATTTTTTATTTTAACGTTAAATTTCGTTTTTTATTGTTCTTCTTCACACTCGATTATCAATTCATTATATGTGATATTTATGGGAATCACCTGCTGTGGAGCAGCAATCCAACCCCAGTCAACATAAGGTTTTTTATTGACTACAGCAGGAATCATACACGACTCCATTATGACATACTCAGCATCAGGCATACAAGCGGACTGGATGCCCTGCGTCTCAACTTGGAATGTCTGTAGAGCATTGTCGTTGCTGCAGCGTCCAGACATAACATATCGGAAGTCTCCATTATACAGGTCTAATCCCTGCCAGCCTTTATCTTCACATTGTTCTTCGCCCGTATAGCCTGTCATCCTGTTGTATAGCGAGCCCAACAGATGGTCGGTCTCAAAAAACAGGCTATGGCCTTTTTTAGACTTCAACAAAACTCCGAACGCCGACGACGTGTTGTTGCTGACAAAACCATAGAGGTTGTTGACAGTGGAATAATTTGGAAAATAGACTTCTGAAGAAAGGAGCATACTGTTGCTCCCGTGCGACAATAATGTCGACAATTTGTATTCAGCAAGATGAACCCGATGTATAATCTTATCCCAACTATCCTCCTTCACATTATAGCATATAGAAGCTGTGGCGAATTTGTCGTCCGAAATAGTGGCGAGAAGCGCATCGTCTGTCTTCCATTCTCTTATGTCACACTGTGAAAAGTCGTTGTAGATATGGACATAGTTCTGGATTCCATACAAAGAAAACGCCCCATCTTGCTTGTACGCCCTGAGCGTAAGATACTGTGTGTGTTCAAAACCTGCAGTGACAAGATAATCGCCCACAACGGCTATGTCTCTCAGACTGTTCTGCGGAGAAGATGGAATATATCCCGTATTGCAAAAATAGGATTGGTCAATATCCCTGAACAAATCCACAAGGCAGCCATACAAAGAATCTATTTCATATCCCACACTGACTATGTGACGTTCCTGCCACAAGGTGTTTTCATCTATACAAGTATACGTCACGAGTTTAGAAAGGTCGGCCACATATTTATTATTTGGCAATCCCGAAGTATTGAAGATGCAGAAAGTCCCACCTCCGAAGAAAAGATTCTGAATGTCAAAGAATCCTATCTTTCCATAACCGTCTTTTGACTGGCCGCAGAAAAAAACAGTGTCGTTGTCAATCACAAAATCACGGACGTGGAAATTATCAAGCCTGACCTCTATGGATGTCAGTGTTGCGTCGCGATAGGCAGACATCGTACAGCCCTCCTCTGAAACATAGACACTTGTAATTGCCACAGGATAGTTGTACTCCTTGATTACGACATCATCCATCTCGTAAGCGTTTGGTTCATAAATCGTAACGCTTGTCTGTGCGAATGCGGAAATGCCAAGAACTATTCCGCATAAGAAAAACAATATCTTTTTCATTGTTTTGTGTTTTATAAGTTAAAATAAACTACATTTTCCAGCGTTACCTTTGTCGGTTACGCTTCTGCGTGCCTCGGGCATTTGGAGGGCAGGGAGGAGTTTTGTTTTTCCTATTTTTAGTATGCTCCGTCCTTGCCCGTGTGCCCTCAAAGTCATCGCCTCGTTCGCAGCGGCACATATTTCTCTGCGTGAGACTGACGGTTGTCCATTGGCTGCACTCCCTTTCTTTTTGTGTGTTGATTGACTAAATCAACACTGGTTAGTATCTCGGGGGTCCGACAAAGCATAGTTCCCCTTATAAATTTAAAATGCTTCTATATATATAGAGCCATTTTTTGGTCAAAATGTGACATCGCCAGTGAAATTTTAACACATTTTATATGTTTTTAACATTTGCATCCAACTTGACATAGTTTTCCCTTTAAGTTTTAATTGATGTTTTTACAATATAAATGCATATCTTTTTGCCACTTTGTGACATCAAAATACGCATTTGACGTTGGTTAACTCTATTTTTCGGCAGTACAAATGTATTTACCGCTCTTTTGATCATAATAGAAAGACACTTCATAGCCCTTGTCATACATCGAAGCACACCAAGCAATGGCATCTTCTTCATTAGATGTTGTATAGGTGACGACATCCTTAGAAGAAGATGCATTTGACCTTGCCTCCTCGCAACGGAACTGGATACGATGTCCCTCTCTTGCCATCGCCGTTAGTTGTTTGAGAAAGTCCCTCCAGGCCTCATCACCACGGATAACGATTTGTTGTGACACGCCGTCAATAGAGTATGTGACAGTGCGTACATTCATCATTTGCTGCATCCCCGTGTTGGGTTCCACAATTGTTTCTTTCTGGCAACTTACTGCCATCAGGCTAAGCACTGAGAATAGTGCTGCACATTTAATGTGTTTATTCATTTTGATTTAAATTTAAAATAATTGGTCTAACTATTGTTATGCTCTATCTTTCACTTCTCTAACTTTGTTTTGTATAATTATATGTACCTGTTCGCGGTTTAAAATATGGAATATGTATATTGTTTTCTCTGTAGGGTTTAACAATACAAACCAGCTGCATCCTGCTTTAAAAGGAACGCGCTTTTCAGGATGCCCTATTTCACAATTATATTCTGACAACATATAGACTCCCTCATTTACTGCCTCTCTCATTCGTTTAATAACTCCTTCCGACTTGTTCATCTCCCTCAGCAGTGCTTCCCAGCTGGCTGAATCTTTGGCCGTGAGGGTGGTGACATCGACGGTGATGCTGTCGTTGACGCGGAAGTCCTTGAAGAATTCCACCCTGATATCATCACGATTGCAGTAACGGCGATAGACTTCGCCCACCTCGCCAGAGGGAAAGATGCGACCCGAGTTGTGTAGCACATACACGGTGAGCAACGCCAGACAGAAAGCGATGATATAATATGGCCAGTTGCACTTCATTGAGAAAGAAGGTTGTGAAGATTCTGTACAGATATATTGACATCGCAGGGCTGGTTAGAGTAGTGCGATGTGTAGTCGGGCTGTGCGAAAAGCGTGTCGCTGACTAAGAAGACTACGGCAAAGATGGCAACGCACCCGACAATACGCTTGCCAATATCGATACGCTTTGTGCGCCTGCCGACAGAGGCGCCGAACCATTCATCGTAGTCACGAAGCAGCACTGAATCGTATGCTCCAGCCTGTTCGGTGACATCAAGAAGGGTGTCGATGCTGTCAATAAATTGCTTTAATGTTGGTTGTTTTTGCATTTTTATGGAAGGGTTTTAAAGGTTGAAAGGGTTAAAAAGGTTGAAAGGGTTAAAAAGGTTGAAAGGGTTAAAAAGGTTAAAAAGGTTGAAAGGGTTAAAGGGGTTTAAATGTTAAAAGGGTTGAAAAGGTTTTATGGATAGCAGTGGTATAGGGTTAGGGGTAGTCTTGATTGTCGTAGAGTGCTTGGGAGAGTTTTTTCCTCAATATGTCAATACGCTTGCGCATCGCGCTTTTGGTGAGGCCAAATGCGTCGGCCAGCTCGTTCACCGAGTAGCCGCTGATGAGATTGTGAGCCAGCCACTGCTCTTCAAGTGTCAGCGATGTCCTTATCACTTCGTATATCTCTCCGGTGCCGTCCATTGTGACCGATATATCGGGCAGGCTGCCGTTGAGGTCGGAGAAGGTTGTTCGACGACGACGCAGCGAGTTGGCAATCACCTGTTTTGTCAACGACACGATCCATCTCTTCTGCGCATATCCGGAGGCAGTGCGCGGGAAGGAGTTGATACGGCTCAGCAGGACTATATTGACATCCTGTATCATCTCACGGCACAACACATTGTCGTTGTGAAGATACCTGAAGCATATACCCCTGATGGTGTCCTTGTATTTCTCCAACACCGCCAGGTATAAGTCTCGTCCGCTATTTTTATCGTCCGTTGTCATTATGGCGTAGTATGCCCTTCTATATATATATTCTCAGCAAAACGCGAAAAGTGGAAAATCGACCCCATTTTTTAACATTTTTCTTTAAAAAAAGGGCAAAAAGGTGTTTTTTCACACCATTTTGCCCTTGGTTTCCGGCTTTCGCAGGAAGGCCTACTTGAAGGCGTTTTCGCTGAGGCCTTTGCCCGACAGGGCGAGGTCTTTCATATACGACGGCACGTCGTGGCCAAGGTATTTCTCCACATAGAGCTTGGCCAAATACTGGCCGAGCATAAAGCCGTGGCCGCGCAAGCCGGTGAGCAGACCCACCTCTGGGTCGACGATATAGCGCGGCTCGGTGTAGCGGCCGGCCCACACTGCGTGGAATCCCACCTCGCGCAGGTTGGGTATCCATTCGGCAAAGACTTCGCTGACAATCTCAAGGAACTCCTTGCTGTTGTACTTGATGTTCTGGCGCGTCTCGTAGGCGTCGGTGTCGGGGCTGGCGCAGCCGATAATCTGACCCGTGTGGGCGAACTGTTGGCCATAGACGGCGCTGAAGCCCTTGTAGTGGCGGCGGTCGATAATCATATCAAGCGCATCGCCACCCACGCCCATCAAGGGCAGACGACGCGTGATGAAGGCCTGGTGCTTGACGGGATAGAGGCCCGTGTCGATGCCCAGCATATCAGTGAAGCGCTCGGCGCCCCAGCCCATCGAGTTGACGAAATGCTCGCAGCTGTACTCGATATACTTGCCCTCGTGGTTGCGCACCAACGCAATGGTGCGGCTGCCGTTGCGCTGCACGTGGAGCAGCTCGCAGTCCTCATAGAAACGGCCTCCGAGCGACTTGCCGATGCCGCGTATATAGTCGATGACGCGGCCCGGCGTGGCCTGCCAGCAGTCGCGCGTCATCAGGGCGTGGCTGTAGGTGTCCTTCGTGTCGTCCCACAGGGGAGAAATCTCCTTCTTGAAGTCCTTGCGGTCAACCATATAGGCGTCGCTCCAGGCGCGCGAAGCGTCGAGCGAGCGATAGGTGGCGTCGTCGTGCACCAGGTTGACATAGCGCGTGGGCTTGAAATTGATATTGTGCACCTTCTGGATGGACATAAATATCTCGCGGTTGTGCATTGCAATGTCGGCGATGTCGGGGTTGGAGAAGGCCGGACGGCCACCGCCGATGTTGCGCCACGAGGCTCCGCGGCTCCAGTTGATGAGCACGGGCTTCATTCCCGCCTCGGAGAAGTAGCGGAACAGGCCGCTGCCGGCAATGCCGCCTCCGGCAATGAGCACACGCACCTCCTCGCGGGTTACGTTGTTGTCCTTCGGGAAGACGAAGACCTCTTTGGTGCCTTCGGTGTATACGTCGCCCAGCGTGACAGGGGCCGACAGCGGTGCGCGCGGCGTAGCGTCGCCGGTCACCTCTATGCCGTGGGCACGCAGCACCTGGCGGGCTCGGGGTATGCAGCGCTTGCCGCGGCAGGGACCCATACCCATACGGGTGATGTGCTTCAGCTCGTCGACCGATATGTATTTGCGGTCGCCGATGACTGCCAGCAGCTCGTCGAGCTTCACATCCTCGCAGTGGCACACGTAGGTGTCGGCGTCTGAAAGGTTTGAAAGGTTTGAAAGGTTTAATGGGGCGGGGTAACGGTCTTTTGCGATGAATCCCTTGACATCCGTCAAGTTCTCCGTTCTCAGTTCTCCGTTCTCAGCGACCTTGACCCTTGCCACGTTGGTCTTGTTGGGCTTGCGCAGAATCTTCTCTATAATGCCCTCACCAATCTTGGCACCGTTGTTGTCGACCAGATAGACCTCCTTGCCCTCCTCGATTTCGTACTCGATGGGCAGGAAGCACCAGCCTTTCTCGACATTGTAGCCGAAGATGGCCAGGCCCGGGCACTGGTAGACGCACTCCATACAGCCGATACATTTGTCATAGTCCACCACCGGCGTCGACGAGGTCGAAGCCTTGCTGATGGCCCCCTGCGGACAGCTGAACGAGCAGGGATTGCAGGCAAACCCATAGAGGCAGTCCATCTGCACGAAGGGTCTGAGCTTCATACGCTCGGGACCCGGCAGATTGGGCTTGTCGAGCAGTCGCACGGGATGCTGCTGCGAATCGATATACTGGCGTGAAATATCCAGATAATCGTCATAGTTGAAGCGTATGCCCATATTCTGCGCCACCTCGTAGGCCACTTGGCGACCGCGCAGCACGGCGCTGGTGCCCTCGCCGATGCGGATGGCGTCGCCGGCACCGTAGGTGTTGATGCCAAAGACATCCTTGCCCTTGGTCAGCAGCTGGTTGTCGGGCACAAGGCCGGTGCAGATATTGATAATGTCTATGCCGTCAACAACCTGCTCGGTGCCGGCTATAGGCTTGAAGTTCTCACATTTGGCAATGACGGCTCCCGTAATGCCCGTGCGGTCGGCGTTGGGAATGGCGCGCACTAGCGTATAGCCCGTCATAATGGGTATGCCCAAGCGACGCACACGGTTGGCCTGGACCGGAAAACCGCCCTCACGCGGCATAGCCTCGATGATGGCTCGGATGTTGGCTCCGGCCTGCATTCCCTGATAGGAAGTCAGATAGCCGATATTGCCGGCTCCCACGGTCAGCACGTTTTTGCCCAACAGCGTATGCTCCTGGTTCATCATCTTCTGGAACACAGCGGCGGTATATACTCCGGGCACGTCGTCGTTCTCGAAGGCCGGCATAAAGGGCACGGCACCCGTGGCCACCACCAGATGGTCGGCATCGACGTAGGCAACCTCCTGCGTCTCAATGTTCTTGATGGCAATGCGGCGACCCTCAAGCAGGTCCCACACGGTGCTGTTGAGTATTATGCCGTCGTTCTCGGCAGCCTTGCAACCCTCTGCGGACACGCCTCCGGCAAGGGTCTTGGCGATGTCGAAACCACGCATACCGCCGAACTTCTTCTCCTTCTCGAAGAAGAAGAACTGGTGGGTCTGCATATTGAACTGGCCGCCGACGCGAGCGTTGTTGTCTATCACCAGATTGTCGATGCCAAAGGCATTGAGCTGCTCGCGGCAGGCCAGACCCGCAGGACCGGCGCCGATGATGGCCACCTGGGTCTTGTAGATTTTCACCTCGCGCTCGCGCACCGGCAGAGCATCGGGCATATACTCCTTGTCGAGTTCACGCACCTCCTTCACGTTGTCGACAGGCGTGATGCAGATGCGGCGTATCTTGCCGTCGACAAGCATCTCGCAGGCACCGCATTTGCCGATGCCGCACTCAAGGCTGCGGGGCTTGCCGTCGATGCTGTGGCTGTGGACCGGGAATCCTGCCTGATGGAGGGCGGCAGCGATGGTGTAACCTTTGCGGCCTTGCACTTTCTTACCGTTGTAGACGAACTCCACAATCTCGCTCTGTGGAATGTCAAGAATAGGGTGTTTTTCGATTCTATACATAAGATAGTATACTATGGATTAATAATTTGCAGTGTTTTCGGAAAATCCTAAAAGTATCACAAAAGTAGTAATTATTGGATAAAAAACAAAGAAAAAAGCAATTTTTTTCAAAAAAAGCCTCCCGACAAGCCCTCTTTGGCCCACAAAAACGCCGTTTCCGAGATGGACCAACACTGGTTGTTGTCCGCTTGTTGTCCGCTTGATGTCCGCTTGTTGTCCGCTTTTAAAGCGGACAACAAGCGGACATCAAGCGGACAACAAGCGGACAACAACCAGTGTTGGTACGGAGAAAAAACGACCCGATACGGGCCGTTGCGGGAGGATGAAATATGGCGTTGACGGAGCGACAGAATGCAGGCTGGGATGGAGCGGAACGCAAGCCCAGCCTGTGTCCTACCCTCTTTCAGGGCTTGTCGTTGTGCTTCGGCGGAGGGGGTGCCAGCGGCATCGTTTTGCGCCAGGCCGGTATGACGGGCGACATACCCGACAGAGGATAGCCGTAGTTGAGGAAATAGCCTGCGTAGGGATACTGCGGCAGCGGGCGCGTGTTGTTGTAATAGCGCCGCTCGGGGATGCTGTAGCCACGCTGACGCGGCTGTCCAACGACGAGCGACTGGTAGATTTCCTCCTCAAACTCCTTGATGGGCTTGAGGGCAGCGGGCGTTATGCCATAGCTGTCAGGGAAGGCAGTGGCGTCGGACACGGGCACGATATGGAACTGGCGCCGCCCGTCGACGACGGCACGGTTTATATAATACGGCATATAGGCGCAGCTGTAGATGCTCGTGGTGCGCCCCTGCTTGGAGAGCTCCATCTCGAACATTATGCCGCCATCGGTGCCGCCGTGAGTCTGATTTGAGAGGAAATTGCCCATCGAGTAGACCACCGGCTCGGGGAAACGGTCGTTGTCGGGGTTGGCGTCGACGGTAAGGTTCTGCACGACGTGGGGATGGCCGCCAACGATGGCGTCGCAGCCATTGTCGAACAGCCAGCGGGCCACCTGCTCCTGCTCTTTGTTGTTGCGCTTCTGGTACTCGATGCCCCAGTGCATCAGCGCGATAATGAAGTCGGCGTTCTTGAGCCGCGCCGTCTGCAGGTCGCGCAGCATCATTGCCGTGTCTATCATATTGACGACGTTGGGCTCTTTGACCGATATGCCGTTGGTGCCGTAGGTGTAGCAGAGCAGCGCCAGACGAATGCCGTTGCGCTCGACGATAAGCGGATGGTTTTTGTAGCGCTCCTGAACGGTGCGGTAGGTGCCCAGATGCTTGATGCCGAATGTGTCGAGCACATCCAGTGTCCGCTCAAGGCCCCGGCTGCCCTTGTCCATACAGTGGTTGTTGGCAGTGGTGAAGACGTCGAAGCCGGCTTGGTGTGCAGCCTCGGCAATGGCATCGGGGGCCGAGAAGCAGGGATAGCCTGTATAGGGCTTGCCGGCCAGGGTCACTTCGAGGTTGACTATGGCCACGTCAGCCGACTGGATATAGTCCTTTACGTATTGAAAACAAGGGGCATAGTCGTAGCTTCCATTGGGTTGCAGGGCGGCGCTGTGCAGCGGCATATGGCCCATAAGGTCACCGGCAAAGACGAGCCGCAGGTGTCCGCTGCCCTGCTGCCCATAGGAGTGAGCGACAGAGAGGAGGGCTGCCAGCGCGAGAGCAATGGCCTTGGAGCGCATTTATCGCCTTATGAATGTGTATTTACGCACCGAGCTGAAAGGCGGGTCGTACCACAGCGTCAGCGTGTTGAACGAGTTGCTGAAACTGAGGTCGAGCACATAGCTTTCGGTGTCGTAATCGTCATCGTAATAGGTTGTCCGCGAGATATGCAGCACCGAGTCTCTCGACATATAGTACTCCCACTCCACATCGCTTGTGAACGGACGATAGTCCCACGAGCCGTTTTTGACGGTCACATCGTCGCCGTCGAAGGTCAGGTTCAACGCTGCATCCTTGGCGTTCGACACGCTGACCCAATTGCCGACAAGTACATCGGGATGCTGATGGTTTTCGGGGTCGCACGACACGAGGAGCGTCGCCGCCAGCAAACAAAAAAACATTCTGATTTTACTCATAGTTGTATCTTTTTTCACATAAATAACGTCCGACCATTGCTTTTTATTACACACTATGTCAAAATAAAGGTCTCAACGGATCTGCCACCGTCCCTATGCGGCCGCCGTCCTCGTGAAGCGGATGCAGGAAGACCTCGAATACTTCCGCCGCCACGCGATGCCCGACCCGCACCGCACACGCGACACCGCGCCGGACGACGAGGAACCCGAGCAACCCGTCGAGGCGGCGGAATAGCCGTGCAATCGCACCCCGCACCACTGCAAGGACAAGAAACAATGCTGCAAAAGCGTTTTGCAATGGTGCGAGGCCGTTTTGTAATGCTGTAAATGCGTTTTGCAGTGGTGCGAGGCCGTTTTGCAGCCGTGCAACGCCCCGTGCAATGGTGCGAGACCGATTTACACGACTGCAAGAGGGTTTTGCGATGATGCGAGGCGAAATTGCACAGAAACCGCAAATTTCCGCCGCTCTGCGGGCAATAAAATCCGCAGGGCGGCGTTTGTTTTGGTGATTAACTTTAAATGGTTTATGATATGAAGAAAGCCTTGATGATATGCGCGGCTCTTAGCGTGTTTGTCTCAACAATTTTGGCGCAGGACACGCTCACTGTGGCGCAGATGCAGGAGGACTTCAACTATATGATGGAGCAGTACGAACGCATCCATCCGAACCCGACGTGGTCGCTCGGCGAGGAGCGGTACAACGAGTTGAAGCAACAGACGCTGGCGCAGCTCGACCGTCAGATGCCGCTGCTCGACTTCTGGCGCATCATCGCCCGATGGAACCAACACTTCGACGGCCACACGCAGTTGGCCTGGCCGGCAAAGCAATCGTCGGGCGCATCGGGAAACGTGACCCCTTTCCCTCCAAAGAGCGTAGTCCAGTACCGCGACCGAAAACTCTTCGTCGGTGACTATGTCGGCATGCCCGACAGTCTGCGTGGATGCGAGATTGTGGCCGTCAACGGACATCCGTCGGCCGAGGTCATCGAGGCCATCCTCCCTTACGTCAGCCATGAAAGCGAGGCCTTCATCAACACCACGATGCTGCAAAGCCTGAACTATTACTACGATGTTCTCTTCGGCAGCGAGGCACTGGTGACGCTCCGCTACCGTACCACAAGTGGTGAAAAGACCGTTTCACTCGACAGAAGCGCCATAACCGAGTTGTTCCAGCGGATTGTCGACCGCCGGAGCCCGCGCAACCTCCCGTGGTGTTTCTATATCTTCCCCGAACAGGGCATCGCGCTGCTGGAGTTCAACAAGTGCCGTCCCGACGAGCGGCTCGAACAGTTCGACTCGGAGGTGGGAACCTTCATCGACTCAGTCAACCGTCTCGGTATCCGACACCTCTTTGTCGACCTCTCGCAGAACCAAGGCGGCAACGACATGTTCTGCTACCGCTTCCTGCGGCATATCGCGACGATACCCGATACCGTAGTGCTTTTCGACTACGCCTCAACCGAACACGGCACCGCAGAGCCAGTCGAAGATCTCTACATTATGACGTTCCGACCCAAGGAGCCGCAATACAGAGGACGGCTGTATTTCATCCAGTCGCAGTTCACCTATTCCGCCGCCGTCATCCTGGCCAACCTCGCCAAGCAATACGGCTTCGGCACCCTCATCGGCGAGGAGACCGGCGGCCTCACCACCACCTACATCCGTCTCAACCAGCGCAAACTGCCCAACTCCGGCCTGACGTTCTACTGCTCCGACAAGCAAAACCGCTACCTCGGCACCACCGGCCCCCGAGGAGTGCTGCCCGACATCCCATTGGAAATCGGTTACAAGTACCTCTTCCGCAGCTTCACCGCCGAGGAACTACAGCAAATGATAGAAATGTCTAACTCAAAAAGATAAGCAACAATGAAGAAAACATTGATGGTATGCGCGGCGATGTTCACGCTCGCCGCCACGACCGCTTGCAAGAGCGGAACGAGAGAGAAGGCTGCGGCCGAGCCTCCATTTGCGGACACCATCCCCATCTGTTTTGAAACCGATTGGGGGTATCCAGGCTCTGGCGGAATATTCTGTAGTGTCGAAATAAATGGGTTGAAGGTTGACACCGTTCTTGTTGACAATGGTTGCTACCGCTCTGACATTGACCCCGATTTGGCCGCAAAACTGGATTTCACTTATAGGGTTTATCGAACCGACACACTGCGGGCTAAACGTGGCTCAGAGGAATTAGCGGACTTCGCGCGTTATAGCGTGGTGACGGACAGCCTTTGTTATAAAATCGGGCATACATCATTTCGACTGGATACATTAGACATCCACAAATGGGCCGCACTGATATACAGCATGCCCTCTTTGGGTGCAACAATAGGTCGTGATGTCTTTGAAAAATATGTCGTGGAGATTGACCTCCAGCGGCATTTTATGGTCTTGAGCAATCATCTCCCAGCATCGATAGGCCAATATAAGGCAATCCCTATGGAATTTACTAATCAGCAAGGCCTCCCTCGATTCAGGTGTGTCCAGACCGATGGGTTCAGGCTAAAAGACGGGGCACCCTGCATAGCACGGGTATTCCTGGATTTGGGGAATGCGGCTGGAACAGCTTTCGATTCCGCTTTTTTGAATCGTGTTGACCAGCATTTTAGCCAAATAGACACCAGTTCACTTGCATGGCTGATTCTTTCATATATTGGTTCCGCCGTCGACAGCATGAATTTCCCAATTGAACTCATGGATTATAACCACCGTGTTGTGGCGAAAATACCAGGGAGTATGATGGATTTGTCCGGTTTAAAATCCGACATTCTTCTCGGCACAGACTTCTTCCGCCACTTCAACGTCATCTTCGACTACAAGAAAAATATGCTATATCTGAAGCACAACTAATGAGGGCGTGACTTAACTGCAATAAGAAAGCCGAGACCATAGCAGGCCTCGGCTTTCGTCATTTTAGTGTGTCGATGCAGGTTTACATCTCCGAGAGTTTCTTGTAGCCTTCGTAGCGCAGTTTGGCGTTGCGCTCGGTGGCGACGAATAGTTCTTCGATCTCCTGGGGGAAGGTCTTCATCAGGGAGTTGTAGCGCACCTCGCCCATGATGGAAGCTGCGGAAGTTGAGCGCAGTGCCAAGCTTGCTTGAGCATTGCCGAAATGTAGCAGCGTAGGCGTAGCCAAGTCGCGGAACTTGCGCAAAAAAAGAGCATCCCGATTGGGATGCTCTTATAAAAATTGGCGGCGACCTACTTTTCCACAAACAAGTGCAGTATCATCGGCGATGTGAGGCTTAACTTCTCTGTTCGGAATGGGAAGAGGTGAACACTCACTCCATAGCCACCAAAATAAATGG
>Ga0129306_1000787_pt1 | contig 43737 bp, 35 predicted proteins | sample P827metagenome_FD_94438 | JGI IMG/M metagenome (GOLD analysis project Ga0129306, IMG submission 94438) | Capybara group fecal microbial communities from Wisconsin, USA - P827 metagenome | ecosystem: Host-associated > Mammals > Digestive system > Large intestine > Fecal | place: USA: Wisconsin... | reverse complement strand
CTGTACGAGCACCATAACCCCAAGAGTTACCTGCTGCTGTAACTGTGTCTTTTCCGTCGCTAGCTACTGGTGCTGCGAGAGCACGAAGCCATGCTCCGAAAGTGATTTCTGCCGAGAGGGCAGATGCCGAATTTTTAGCAGAAAATCACGCCGAAAATTGCCCCTGCCGCCACCAAAAAGACTGGATGAACTTTTGTCTTAAAAAGAATGAGCAGGCACAATCCGTAGAAAATCGCGCTGATTCCGTAAATCTGAAAGTTGTCGTTCCATGTAGAAGGGGCGGAAAATAAAAATCCCTCACGGACTACAAAAAGCGCAATAATGACGATTTTTGCAGCCGCAACGGCGATGACTCCGGAAACTGCAGGGCGAAGCGTTTTAAAAGCCGCCTGAACTCCTTTTTTTTGGGCAAAGGAACCGAAAAATCTTGCAATCAAAATTATACAAATCAATGAAGGCAGAACTTCTCCAAGTGTTGTAAAAAAACCGCCCGTCACACCATAAAGTTCTGTTCCGATATATGTGGCTATGTTTATGCCTATTGGACCAGGAGTACTTTCAGAAATCGCGACCATATTGAAGAAAAAAGCATCATCAATCAACGGAAAGTCTTCTACAAGAACCTGCTGCATTACCGTGATTGCCACCTGACCGCCACCGATTGTAATCAGTCCCACGTAAAAAAACACTGCTATAAGGCACAAAAGTCCGATTCCGCTTTGGGCCTGAATCTGCGAAATCATAAAATCAGTCATTTTTCTTGAACTCCCCGCGACATGCCGCAATTATCACGCCCAGAAGGGCACTTCCAAAAATAACCCAGACAGTACTGACTTTTAAAATGAAAATCAATACAAATGAAACGGCAAGCAAAATAAAGCCAAAAAGATTCTTTACGGATTTTTTGGAGAATTTATAGACCGCGCTGGTCAGAATTGCCGCAACCGCCACATTGATTCCAGATAATGCCTTTTTGACCCAGAAAATCTCGCTGAAATTCGAAATAAATTTTGCAATCAGAGTGATTATGATAATTGAAGGAAGAACCATGCCAAAAGTTGCAAGACAGCCCCCGGCAATGCCGGCCTTTTTATAGCCGACGAAGGTTGCCACATTGACAGCGATTATTCCGGGCGTACTCTGCCCGACCGCAAAATAATCCAGCAACTCATCTTCGCCTACCCAGCCGCGTTTGTCGCCAAGTTCACGTTCCAAAATCGGAAGCATGGCAATTCCACCACCAAAAGTGCACAGGCCGACTTTAAAAAAAACGGAAAAAAGTTCCCAAAAAACCTTGAATTTATTATCTTGCATAAAGGACGCTCAAATTTTTAAGCCACTCTGCGGCTTTTTCAGCTTTTGTTCCCTCAATCATGCCTGACTCAGCCCGCCAACTCCAGTTTTTGCCGCTTGTACTCGGCATGTTCATGCGGCCTTCGTTGCCCACAGCATAAATATCCTGCAGCGGCACTACGGCAATGTCCGCAATACTGGCAAAAACAGCCTTTACAAAAGCCCTGGTAAGTTTTTTGCCTTTTACAAGATTTCTTGCCTTTTCTGGAGAAGTTTTTTCACCTGTAAGATAATCTGCAATCAGCACTAAAAGCTCATCATCAAGAGATTCAAGAAGCCCCTGAGTCGTGTCATTGTCGTGGGTTCCCGTGTATGCAACGCAATTTTTTGTCTCAAAATTATGGGGCAGGAAGGCATTTTTAAGAGCGCCGGACTTCCATTCGTTTCTGTCAAATGCGAACTGCAAGACCTTCATGCCGGGAAGAGCCGCCTGGTCACGCAAGTCACGTACCTGATCAGTGATTATTCCCAAATCTTCGGCAATCAACGGAAGCTCTCCAAGTTTCTTTTTTATCGCGTCAAAAAGTTCGATTCCAGGTCCCTTTTCCCACTTGCCGTTGATCGCATTCTCACTTCCAAAAGGAACTGCCCAATAAGACTCAAATCCGCGAAAGTGGTCAATTCTTACATAATCAACAAGAGTAAGCATTTTTTTAATGCGGAGAATCCACCATGAATATCCGTCTTTTTTCATGTTCTTCCAGTCATAAAGAGGATTCCCCCAAAGCTGACCTGTAGCCGAAAAATAATCTGGCGGAACGCCTGCAACAGAAGTAAACTTTCCTTCAGAATCAATCTGGAACATTTTCTGATTAGCCCAGACATCACTTGAATCGGCAGCGACAAAAATCGGAACATCACCCACAATCTGGATTCCCTTTGACAAGGCATATTCATGAAGGGCCTGCCACTGCTTTGCGGCAAAAAACTGAATTACTTCGGTCTGCAAGAAATCTTCGGAATGCTCGTTAATCCATTTTTCAACAGCCTGCTCGTTGTGCTTTGAAAGCTTTTTGTCCCAATAAACGTTCCAGCTGCCATTTACGGCACAATTTTTTTCCTGAGATTCTTTTTCGGCCTTTGCGTCATAAAAAGACTTAATGCTCATGAAAGCCGCATAGTCCTTGAGCCAGTACTGATTTTCCCGACAGAACTTAAAAAATTCCATCTTTGTTTCCGGGTCAAAATCCTGACCGGCAACATCGGGATTTGTAATCAACTCAAGAAAGTTCTTTGAGATTTCTTTGAGGGCATTCTGCTTCCACCAGACAACCGCGCCAAAATCCACCGGCCCTTTTGACTTAATATATGAAGGCTTTTTTACAAGTTTGGGATTAGCCCAGCCCCTCTCAACCAAATCATCAAAGTCAATAAAAAGCGGATTCAATGCAAATGTAGAAAATGACTGATAAGGGCTGTCACCGTAGCCCGTTGGTCCAAGAGGAAGAACCTGCCAGACTTTCATACCGGCTTTTTCCAGAAAATCTACAAATTTAAAGGCCGACTTTCCCAACGTACCGATTCCTGCACTGCCAGGTAAACTTGTGGGATGGAGCAAAATACCGGCTTTTCTCATAAGACTTCTCCTTTTTGGGCGTTCCCGCTGCAAGCAGCGGTCGGGTCTTTCGTGGTTCCGCTTGCGCTCTATTCCGGCTCGTCCTTCGGTCGCTCCGGAACGGCTATGCCGCCACTACAACCCCTAACGCACTTTATAATAATTCAACTTTGCCGTCTTTTTTCAACTGTTCGACGACTTTTTTAACATCCTGAACTTTGTTTTTGTCACAGACAAGCACTGCGTCTGGAGTTTCCACGACAACTATATTGTCAAGACCAATTGTTGCAAGCAGACGCCCGCTTGAATATGTGATGCAGTTTTTGGAGTCGATGGAAATATTGTCACCGATGGAAATATTGCCCTGTGAGTCCGCCTCGTGGAGCACGCCCATCATGTCAAAGCTTCCCACATCGTTCCAGCCGAATTCTCCGGGAACTACATATACGTCAGGGGATTTTTCCATGATTCCATAGTCAACGGAAATACTTTCAATCTGCGGGTAAACTTCTTCGATTACATTGTATTCTTCTGGCGACTTCATTGCCTCGCCGATTTTGCACAGGTCACTGTAAATTCCCGGCAAAAAATTCTGGAAATTTTTAAGGATTGTGCTGGCCTTCCAGATGAACATTCCGCTGTTCCATGCATATTCGCCGCTTACCACGTATTTTTTTGCCGTTGCCTCGTCGGGTTTTTCCTTGAATTCCAAAACCTTAAGGACATTTTCGCCTGATTTTTTAAATTTGATGTAGCCGTAGCCAGTTGCCGCAAAAGTCGGAGTGATTCCCACGGTAACAAGTGCGTCCTTTTCTTCAGCGGCCTTTACGGCAATTGCAAGAATGCGGGTAAATTCACTGTTGTTTTTGATGTATGCGTCACTTGGAGTGATTACCATGATTCCGTCGCCATATTTTTTTACGATTTCCATGGCGGCATATCCAATGCAGGCTGAAGTGTTTCTGGCGGAAGGTTCTGAAAGGATATGATTTTTGCGTACCCGGCCTTCCGTAGCTTTCTGCATTTTAGCGACCTGAGTCTTGTTCGTTACGATAAAAATATCGTCTTTTTCACATGTTCCAGAAAGACGGTCAATTGCTTCGTTGACCATAAGATTCTTGCCGCTGAGATTTAAAAGTTGCTTTGGTGTAGCCTGTCGCGAAAGGGGCCAGAATCGTGTTCCCCCGCCGCCAGCCATAATAACGCCATAAGTCTTCATGAAATTCTCCACATAGTTAAAAATTATATTACCCCACCCCATGGAATTTTTACATTCTCACAGAGTTTTTTATATTCTTTTATTTCGTTCTCACTGGCTTTTGTGACAAAAAAAGTGAGGTTCTTTACGGGCGCTTTTGCACCACTTGAGGAAGAAGCCTTCTGACCTTCCTCGTGGATTTTTCGAATTGCCTGATTGGCAACGCCGTCCCTGCTGTCAACCACACGAATCTGACTTCCACAGGCCCTGCGCATTTCTTCGGCAATATGGGTAAAATGAGTGCAGCCAAGAACCACAGTGTCACAGCCCATTCTTTTAAAATATTCCGCCGCCTCAGAAACCGCCTGCAGCCGTTCATTTTCCCCGGCATTAAAGTATTTTTTTTCGATAAAATCAATCAGTTCCGGATCTGCCCGGTTAAAAACCTGACAGTCACTGGCATAATCCTGAATCAATTTTTTGCAATAGGGATGATTTACGGTTGCCCTTGTGGCCAGGAGGCCGATTTTTTTGTTTTTGGTTACAAGGGCGGCAACTTTTATTGCAGGAACTGTGCCGATTATTGGAAGGGACGGAAACTTCTGCCTTAAAGAGTCCAGAGCTGTGACTGAAATCGTGTTGCATGCCACGACAATTGCCTTTGGATTCCACAAATCAAGGATTTTTTGGATTGCCTTTGAAGCACATTCCGTAACTTCATCAGAAGACTTTTCGCCATATGGAAAGTGTTCTGTGTCGCCAAGATATACGCAGGAAGCAGCCGGCAATTTTTCGCAAAGAGAAAGCATGTATGGAATTCCGCCGGTTCCGCTGTCCAGAAAGGCAAAGTCCACGAAATCATTCATATCATTATTTTAATCTTTTATGCCAAATCTTGCAATGATACTCTTTTTTTATGGAAGATTTTTCGCTAAAATATAGTTATGTATCTTTTTTCAAAATGCAGGGAAGCCGGCTGTTCACATTTTGCAGTCTCAGATGTGGACGCTAACGGCAATCTCATTGAAAGTGCTGACTTCTGTTATGCCCACACCAAGGATAAGGAACAGCTTCAGCAAAAAATCTATTCATATATTTCATCTCATGACAAAATTGTCGGCCTCAATGCCAGCGGCCTTACTTTCACCAACATAGACTTAACGAACAAGCGTTTTTACGGCTGCGATTTTTCCAACTGTCTCTTTTCAGGAATCAAAACCTCAGGCATGAGGGTCCGGCTGTCAAATTTTTCATTCTCAGTTTTTACGGACTGCAACTTCATCAAGAGCAACGTCCTATTTTCTTCATATTCAGGGGCAAAATTCAGCCACGTCCTTTTTACCGGCAGCGACATGATTCAGGACAACTTCAACGGAATATCATCATTTCAGTCTTCCTTTGATGACTCAGATCTCTACAGTTCTTATTTCATCAAGGCAAAACTTATTGACACGTCTTTCCGCAACTGCAACATCAAGGAAACAGTCTTCTACGAAATTTCCCAGCAGAACGTTTCCTTCCGCCAGTCAAATACAAACGCTGCAATCTTCGACAAACGGGGAAGCGCCCTCTTCACCGGTCTTCAGGAACTTGACGTTCCTCAGGGCGTTCAGAAAGGACCTAGCTTATGAAAATTTACCATCACCTGGACTTCGCAAAACTCACAAACTGTTACCTCATCGTAAATGAAATCAGCAGGGAAGCTCTGATTATCGACCCCTGCAAAATTTCAAACGACCTGATTGCCCAAATCGAACGGGACAACTATAAGCTTTCTGCAGTCCTGATAACTCACAAGCACACAAATCATTACCGCGGACTCAAAACTCTGCGCAAAATCTACGACTTTTCAGTTTATGCGGCCGATAACGAAATTTCAGACAGCACTACGATTCTAAAGGATGACGGTGTCAAAAAAATTGCAGGCCTTGACGTAGAATATTTTTCACTACCCGGCCACAGTGCAGATTCAATCGTCTATAAGATTGGCAACGTGCTTTTTACCGGCGACGTAATTTTTGCAGGCACAATCGGCTCCAGTTCCTGCTCATACACCAAAAAACACCTGTGCAACGGAATAAAATCAAAAATTCTCACAATGAATGACGAAACAATAATAATGCCAGGCCATGGCCCCATGACTTCAGTAGGTGCCGAAAAAGAATTCAACCTTGATTTGGATTCACAGATGTTTGTCTAAAAACTATCTTGAAATAAGCCAGACTCTGCCCGCATTAAGGTTCCAGCGGTCGCTGACATATTCGTCAAGAAGGCGGGAAGCTCCCTCAAAGCCAGAGCCACCGGTTTCAATGATATAGTCGGCTTCGGCTTTTGCAAGCTGCTGAGAATGTTCCCGCTTTGCCATATCAACGAAATAGCTTGCTGTCTGAGAAAGCGGACGCTGCAGCATGTAAGCCATGAATTCATTTTTCATGAGGTAATCGTCATGTACGTCGTAATTCAGGCTTGGGGTAACCTGAAAGTATCTCCTCAGGTAGGCAAGGGTTTTAGAGTCAATCGTATAGTAAATTGAAGCCACGGTATTTCTGAATTCCTCATCAATAAAGAAAATTCCGTGCCAGCCTTCGTGGGCAATAAAAGTAGTGCGCAGGTAAAGCGGCGATTCCTGTGAAACTGAAATAACGGCTCCCCTTCCAGCCACAATTCCGCCGTCTGGAAGAATCTGGAGCACGCCGTTGTGTGTAAGTATTTCTTTTAAAAGAAGCTCTTTTTCATTAAGCGGGAAATTTTCAAGTCTGGCCTTTTCAAAGAACCTTGCCAAATCATCGGCTTTATAGTCGTGGGCATTGTAGCCGTGCTTTCCTTTAAGTTCTTCGTCAGAAAGCAGACGGCCTTTAAATCCTGCCTTTTCCACAAAAAAAGCAAGTCTGCGGAAAAAATCATCCTGAACAGCGTATGTGGAAACGTCAAAAAATAAAACTCCGGGGAATCTGTCCCATTCAAAAAGCTCGTAATCATTTCCACGCCAGTTGTTCCGCGGCCACTTCATTATAAGGCCAGGATCAACCTGAATCGGAACCAGGACATTTTTCTGCCCCGAAACAAAAGTTGCAAGATTTTTGTCAGAAGCAGTAAGCAGGAGTGAAATCGGATATTGTTCTTCGTCCGGATAAGTTACCACCGAGAAGGGAGCCTTTAGGGATGCCGTAGGAATTTCCACGGCTTTTTCATTACGCCGTATAAAAAGAACTTCACCGCCAAAAGCAAGTTTCTGGCTGCCGGTCGTATCCTTGAATTTTACGGTAATTTTTGGCATGAGGCCTTCCCGTGAATTAATTGAATTAAAGGCAAGGGAAGCACCGCGAAAATCATCAGTTCCATTGTTGACTCCGCCATTTGGAGCAAAAGCAAAGACCGGGACAGAACCTGAAAAATCATGGCCTACAAAAGCCCTGGTAATTGATGCAGAATCCACGTTAACCCTTGAAGCTGACTTGATGAAAAATCCCCGGGGAATTTTTTTGCCTTTTTCAAGGCAGAAGGCAAGGGCAAAAGAAGAGCCATTGTATTTTTGAAGATAATCCGTGACTACAGGAAGCTTCTGGATTTCTTCTGCCTTTGAGACAGAGTCATAAAAAAAACCGAACGAAAGGGAATAAGAAGAATCAGACTCGGTTTGGCGTAGCTTTACAGGAGTAATCTGAACTAAAAGGGAAGCGTCACCGTTTGCATCAAAAAAATTCTCGACCGCACCTTTTTGATCCTGAGTAAAAGAAAAAAAACGTATGCCGCCGGAAGATGACTCAATAACTTCCGATGGATAAAAATCCGGAATATCAAGGACAAAAGATGATTTGTGAGAGCATGAAAAAAAAGATAAGAGAAGAGAAAAACTGAACAAAGAAAAAAAATTTCTGCAAAAATGATTCTGATTAATCATGTCTAAAATCTATCACAAAATCAAAAAATTAACTATCATATAAGAAGAAAATTCAAGGCGTGGAAATTTTATAAAATCATGAAAGGCGAAATTCAAATTTTTCCAAATCCAAATCAGCTGATTCTTCTCCGTGAAATCCAGAAAAAAGTCTGCAAAATTCCATGTCTGCCTTTAAGCCTTACCTGCCCGGAACTCAAAAGTCTTTCCGACAAAATCAGCAGGGCAAGGGTACATAATTTTTTCATCAGTGAAAACAAAGTCATCTTAAAATTTGACATGGAAATCAACGGAAAAGAATGTGAGGGGCAGATTGAGCTTGGCAAAGCTGGCTTTTTACCCAAAAATCCGGAATCAATTCTTCCTGAGCAAATCAAAACGCTTTCCCCCTTCAGAATTGTCAAAATTGAAAAAAGTGAATTCCAAAACGGACTTACCTGGAAAATTCTGCAGGAAAAATGGGTAAAAATCAGATAATCTGAAAGCCGAGTTTTAATTTATCTGATAACTTCAAAACTCGGTATTCGGACTACATAATCTGAATGACTTCCGGATGGGACAAGTGAATGTCCGTACGGCTGATTATAAATACCAGAAGCGATGAAACTACAAAAAAGATTCCGACCATGCAGGCTTGCGCCGAAGGTGTAACGGCAAAATCAAATTTTCCGGCACAGAAAGGAGTAAGGAAAAATCCTGCGACAGAGCTTGCAATCGGGAACAAAAGTGAAATCAAGCCAAAGATTCCGTTTAAAATCCGTGGAAAGCCTATTCTGATTATGTTGTTTTCATGCAGGGGAAGATTCCTTCGGTTGATGACATGAAAACTTTTGCCCTGTCTGGCACAATCTATTGAATTGCAGGTGACGCAGGCATCAGAAATCAGAGAGACAACTTCAATTTTCTGCCCGTCAATTGCCTTGACGATAGCAAAGTCACGCATCATGCTTCTCCATCAAAGTCATTTTCACCGAGCTGAATGTTTTTCATTTGCTCGACGCACATTTGATATCCGGTTTTATTTCCAAGTTCCTCGTATGTGTCACGAAGATTAAAAAGCGCATCGTAATAATAGGAATTGATTGTAACCGCATTTTCAAAGGCCTCGGCAGCCATGGGAAAATCATTCTGGTTAAAATAAATTACGCCAAGTGTATTCCAAATATGAGCATTCTGGCTGTTTTTGGCAAGCCCCTCAAGACAGTAACTCAAGGCTTCTTCGCTGCAGCCCTGATTGAAGCAGATTAAGGCAAGGGTCTCGATTATTTCATCGTCATCACTTTCGATTTCGTAGGCACGAAGAAGAGCTGACTTTGCATCGGTCAAATTTCCTGCATCACGGTAGGTTACCCCAAGATTATACCACAAAAGATGATTATGCCGCTCGATTGAAATCGCCTTCTTGAGACAGGCTATCGCCTCAAAATACTGTCCATGTTCCGCAAGCTCAATTGCCTGGGTGTTTAGTGTTGCGACATTCTCAACCATGACCTTCTCCAATTACTGTAGTTTTGCCTGAAGCGAATCAAAAAGTTCCTTTATAAGAAGTGCCGGTTTTGATGATTCAGAAGTAAAAAGAGCCAGAAGGGAATCAACATTATCAGAGATGGTTCTGATTCCTCGCATTTTGGCCTCGTCAATTGCACTGCTGCTTGAAAGGATCGAGATTGCCTGTTCCACAGCCACAGAATCGATACCTTCCCTGCGGGCCTGAGAAAAAAGCGAGGAAAGCCTTGATGAGTCAGCCGGATTTTTCTGCAGGTGAATGATAACCGGAAGGCTTTTCTTGCCTTCGACAATATCGTCACCACGCTTTTTACCTGGATTTCCTGTGGTAAGATTTATTACGTCGTCAAGAATCTGAAAGCCAGTTCCAATGTCCTGGGCAAATTCTCCGGCTCTTTCGATTTCACTGTCACCGGCACCTCCTGCAAAGGCTCCGAGCTTTACTGCAAGGCGGGCAAGAGTACCGGTTTTGTTTCGCACCATGGCTGTATATTCTTCCTGGGACGGAATCATGTCTGGATTTCTGTGCCACAATATATCCATGGCCTGCCCCAGATGAAGCCTTCTAAGCTCAGTTAAAAAAAGATCATAAAGTCTGTTACGCTCGAAATCAGCAATCTTTAAGTCCTTTATGCAGGCTGCGGCCTCAAAGTAAAGCCATGAGCCGGCGTTCAGAGCCACATCTAAACCGTAAGTTATGTGGGCACAGGGCTTTCCGCGGCGACTGTCAGCACAGTCTTCAATATCATCATGAATCAAGCTGGCCGTATGGGCAAATTCAACAAGCGGAGTCAGCTGCAGGGCCTTTTCAAGGGCTTCACCGGCTTTTTCCCCGGATTTTGAAAGCTCCACAAGCTCCGCACAAAGAACCAGCAGCAAAGGACGCCAGCGCTTGCCCCCAAGTGACACAAGATTTCTGCAAGGCAAAATAAGATTAGAAAGATGCTCTTCATTTACGCATGAATCAATCGCTCCAAAAGATAGAGTCCGCCAGTCAGAATTCGCCATGGCAGGGAGATAATTATTTAAGACTTCTTCGATTTTTTGAAGGCGAAAGGTAAATTCTTCATTCATAAGCAGCCACTCCCCTTCTTTTTCGTAAAATTTGAACGATGATAAGAATCGCCATGAATGCAATTCCCAAAATATCTGTGGCAGGTTTGGGGTCAATGCAACAAAGACCGGCGGCAAGGAAGCACAGGCGCTCTACAGCCGACATGGCTTTTTTAATTTTTACAGGGACATTGAAATTGTTCAGGAATCCAGTCCGTGCAAAAGCGTATCCTTCAAGACCTACAGAAATTCCGAACATTCCCACAAGAGCAGTAATTGTAATTCCAAGGATCGAAAGTGCATTTGCTCCAATCATGAGCATTGCAGGATTGTAAATGAACATATAAGGAACGATAAAGGCTCCGATTGCAAGTTTTGTCGCATTGACAGCCGTTCTCATGGGTCGGGCCTTGGCGATTGCGGCTCCGGCAATTGCAGCAAGGGCTACAGGAGGCGTTACGTCAGCAATGATTCCAAAGTAGAAGGCAAACATATGGGCTGGCAAAAGAAGTTCCGGTGTAGGATTTCCCTGACCATAAATGCAGTTTACGATTGCACCGGCAGTGATTGTAGAAGTAATAAGATAGTTTGCGGTTGTAGGAGCCCCCATGCCCAAAATTATGGAAGAAATCATGGTCAAAAAAAGGGTTACAAAAAGTTTACCATGGGCAAGCACGACAAGACCGGCTCCAAGCTTGAGGCCAAGACCTGTAAGAGTAACCACGCCAATTATGATTCCGGCCATTCCACAGGCAATCGCAACGCTGATGATTCCACGGGCTGCAGCGCAAAGAACATGAACCAGATCGTTCAGATCAAAGCGGGGCTTTTTGCCTTTTGCAACATCAATAAAGGAAACGGCGATTGCAATAATGATAATGGAAACAATTCCCATAAGGGCAGAATAAGTTGCTGTTTTTCCAGAACAAAGGAAGAAAATTATGACTGCAAGAGGAAGAATCATGTAGCCCCGTGAAAGGAAAAGCGGGAAAAAACGTGGAATTTCTTCTTTTGGAAGGCCTTTAAGCCCCAGTTTGTGAGCTTCAAGATGAACAGTTATGAAAATTCCTGCAAAATAAAGCAGGGCAGGAATAATGGCGGCCTTAACGACCGTAATGTATGGAAGACCTACACTTTCAGCCATGAGAAAAGCTGCAGCACCCATGATAGGAGGCATGAGCTGACCGCCAGTTGAAGCCGCAGCCTCAACCGCACCGGCAAATTCCCCGCGATAACCAAGTTTTTTCATCATGGGAATAGTGAAACTTCCTGAACCAACAGTATTTGAGACAGAACTTCCTGAAACAGTTCCCAAAAGGGCTGAAGAAAGGACGGCAACCTTTGCAGGACCGCCACTTGCCCCACCGGCAATTGCATTGCAGGAATCAATAAAGAACTGGCCTATTCCGGTTTTTTCAAGGAAAGCACCGAACAGAATGAAAAGGAAGATGAATGTAGAGCAGGCTCCGATTGGAGTTCCCATGATTCCTTCCGTGGTGTAAAACAAGTGGCTTACTACACGTGAAAGCCGGTAACCGCGATGATTAAGGAAGCCGGGAAGATATTTGCCCACGAAAGCATAGAGAATGAAAGCTCCTGCGATAATCATAATTGGAAGACCAACGATTCTTCGGCAACTTTCAAACAAAATGATGATTCCGATTACACCGACTGCAATATCAAGGCCATTGTAAGCGCCAGCTCGCAGGACAATCTCACGGAAATTTATAATGTAGTAAGACCAGCATCCAGCTCCGGCAAATGCAAGAAGAACGTCATAAAGAGGAAGGGTATTTTTGGGCATGGACTTTTTGGCTGGAAAAAGCAGAAAAGCCAAAAACTGCACGAAAGCCAGGTGAGAAGCACGAACCAGCTGAGCCGGAACACGACCGCTTAAAGTAGCATAAAGCTGAAAGATACAGAAAGCCAGGGAGACAAGGACAGTAACATACTGACGCCAGCACTTGTGCTCACGGTAAGCCTGTTCCCTGTCCAAATCCTTCATGAGATTCTTCATTTCATCTTCATTGGTAGTCGGAAGCAGGCTTTCAACCAAAGGACTTTCTTTTGTATTCTCAATCTCATCGCTCATCACGAGGCCTCCATTTTTTTTGTAATGAAATAATTTAAAATCGAAACCCTCTTAACCTCGAATATAAGGCTTGTCTGAGGTTTGAAAAAATTTTTCAGAAAAAACTCATTTTCACTGTTGAAGTTCATGCCTTCCATGGCATCTTTTCCAAAACTCACTGAATGCTCGGCAACCACCCCCACAGCCAGTATCAGCTGAGGAATCTGGCGGTGAAGGTTACTGATTACATATCCTTTGTCGGTAGAATGAAATTCTGCACCTTCAGTTTCACCGGGCTCAGGAATTCCCGCCCCGTAAGAAACAAATTCCGTCATGAAAAGCTCAAGCCCGCCGTTTTTTGCAGGCAGATAAAAGTCATGAACACGCCCTTTGTTTACCGAATGTGTATAGCTTATTACGAAGCCCGAATCAGCCCCGCTGCGTGAATAAATTCTTTCTGAAAGATTTTTTCGATTTGAAATTGACAGAGTCCGTACAAGAGGCAGGTTAAGAACCAGAAGTACGGACACCATCAAAAAGATGTATCTGAATTTAATTAAGAACACCGATTTCCCTGAAATATTTTGCTGCTCCCGGATGGAAAGGAACAGAAATACCCGTTACAGCGGCCTTTGCGGAAACTTCCTTGCCCTTTGCATGTGCAGAGCCAAGCTCGTCAAGGTTGTCAAAAAGAGTCTTTGTGAGCTGATAGACAGTTTCCTCATCAAGACTAGCGCTTACTGCAAGGGTAGCTTTGATGGCAAGGGCTTCTGTATCAACATCAGTTCCCTTGTATGTTCCTGCCGGAACGACAGTTTTTGTGTAGAATGAATATTTGTTGCAGATTGAATCTGCTTCTGCACCGTTTACGGGAATAAGCACAAGGCCGGCTGTAAAGGCAAGTTCCTGCAATGCAGCGTTTGGAACACCGGCTGTGACGAAGCAAGCGTCAAGAGTACCGTTCTGAAGACCTTCTGCAGATTCCTTGAAAGAAAGATTGTTCTTTTTGATGTCGTCGAATGTGATTCCGTATCCCTCAAGAATCTGTTTTGCGTTGAATTCTACGCCACTGCCTGCGTCACCAACAGAAATACGCTTTCCAACCATATCAGAGATTGTTTTGATTCCGCTGGCTTTTGAAGCCGCAATCTGAACGACTTCCGGATACAAAGTACCGATTGAAGCAAGGTTCTGGAGCTTCTGGCCGGCAAACATGTCTGAACCACGGTAAGCGTAGTCCATTACATCGTTCTGAACGGTTGCAAGCTCAGCCTCACCGTTTGCAATACGGCGAAGGTTTTCTGCGGAAGCACCGGTTGACTCTGCCGTTACGTTAATATTAGCAATTTTTGTATTCCATATATTGGCAATTGCACCGCCGAATGGATAGTAAGTTCCAGAAGTACCGCCTGTGGCAAGACTGTAATTTTTCTTTTCGTTGCAGCCGGAAAGAGCAAGAACAGCTCCAAGAACAGATGCAAAGAGAACGATTTTTTTCATATTTTTCCCCTTATTTTAATAAGATATTATATTGTAATAAAAAAATGACTTATTTTCAATCTTTCGCTCTACCAAAGTTTGCCTAAACTTCCACTTCCCTGCCGTGACGCAAATACCATAACTTGCAGCTGATTTTTTCTTCCGGGATACGGAAAAGTTTACTTGCGAGCGTGCGGTATGTGTGAAGCTGGGCGGCATGTTTTTCGGGCATAATATTGCTGTCTGATTTGTAATCAACGATTGTGTATGTTCCGTCAGCATTCTGATAAATCAAATCGATGAAACCAGACCAGATGTAACCGTCATTAAACATTTTGAATTCAAGTTCCGCACGGATAAAGCGTTTTTGAGAGCGCGCGCTGTCGTCCGAAGAATAAGCGGCTTTTCCCAGAGGACTTTCAGCAAATTCATGGCACATTTTTATGCAAAGCTCTTTGTTTCTGGCAATTTCTGTATCTGAAAGCTGCTTGAGACGGGCAAAAGACGGATCATATTCTTGTGGCATAATGCCCTCTGCCTGTGCGCGAAGATAATCGTGAGCCAAAGTTCCGAATTCAGCGGCGGTCAAGCCAAATTTATTATCTGTCTCGGAAGGATTTTCAATTATCTCTGTTGAACTGACTTCAAATTCTTCTTCCTGATCGCTCGGCCTTTTTCGGATTGAAACAGGCTCCTCATAAACAATTTCTTCGACATCAGACGGAAGAATATCAAAAATGCGGCTTTTGCAATCAGTTTTTGTTCCGAAAGAATAAGTTTCCGCCTTTTTGACAGGTTCAATTCCTTCATAAGTGAAAGGCGCAAAGTCCTTTTCTGAAAAAATCATCTTTCCGTTCGCAAAATCCTTCTTCGAAAGCTCCTCACCGTAAAAATCCAGTGCAGTCTTTTCAATCAGTTTGAGATTATTGTCAGAAATACTATTTGAATTTGGATTCCATGCTCCTACAATATAGACTTGCTCAATCGCCCTCGTAATCGCAACGTAAATAAGACGACGGAATTCGGCAAGTTCTTTTTTGTCGGAAAGAGCTTTTTGTGTGATTGAAAAATAATTTGCCGACCCGCTTTCTGGCTTGATGCTCGCTCCATATTCATCATCAAAGAAAACCTGTGCTTTGTCGCTGGATTTTTTGGCACCGATACAGCCCATAATGAAGACATATGGGAACTGCAGGCCCTTGCTTTTATGAATAGTCATAATCTGAACGGCATCTTTTTCTTCGAGCGGATAAGAAATTTCTTTTACATCGATTTCTTCATCACTCTGAGCAATTTTTTCTTTATTTTTTACAATCGCAAGCTGGTCTACAAACCAGGAAATATTCTTCTGGCCCTTGTCGCACTGCCGGGCAAGCTCAAACAGGAAGTCAAAAAGCTCTGCATACAGCTCAGTTTTTTGATTTTCCATAGTTGAATAATGATATCCTGTTTCATGCCACAAATCGTTTATGATTTTGGAAAGTTTCTGGCTCAAAATCTGATGAGTTTTCTCTTTTATATACAGGATTCCTTTCACAAACCGGTTTTTCTGCTCGCTGGAAGATTCGCAAAGGATTTCTTCGGCCTTTTTCTGAAGCTCCTCTTCAGTCTCCGGGAGAGTCGAAAGAGTGCTTTCTGCAAGGACTGACTGCAAGGCCTTTTGATTGAGGTTACAGAAAGGAGAAGCCAGGAAGGCTGCGAACGCATTGTTATCGCCCGGATAAACACAAAGCCTGAGGAAGCTGTAAATATCATTCACAGGGCCGTCCGTAAAAATGTCGGTGTTCTGGTCAAGCTGATACGGAATTCCAAAATAATTGAGCCAGATTAAAAGCTGTGTTCGATGCCGGCTTTTGTCGAGGATTGCAAAATCACTGTAGCGGAAATTTCTCTGCTCTTCTTCCGCCTTTGCCCGCTCATGTGCGATTTTTTTTGCGATGAAGTAAGCAGTCTGATTTTTTTCATCGAGGTAGATTTTGTTCTCATCATCTTTTATCAGTTCGGTATTAAATGCACAGAGATGAATTCTTGTGTTATCGAGGCCAAGATTTGCAGGATCTTCTTCCTTTCCGATTGTTCCGTCTGGATTTTCAAAAACAGGATTGAATTTTATCGCATCGCTTTCATATTTTGCTTCGTAAGCGGCCTTTGTCTCAGAATCAAAAATCTTTGAGTTTTTGCCGAAAATCCGGTTGAAGCCTGTGATAAGCTCGTTTTTTGAACGGTAATTATAGACCATCTGCAGGAAATTTCCGTCTCCGATATCTTTTTTAAGCTCATTGAAGACAGAAACCTCTGCCCCGCGGAATTTATAGATTGACTGTTTTTCGTCGCCGACAAAGAACAGCTTGTCAGAAACTATATCAGAAGAAGTTGGGATGCCGTTTTTGCAGCCCTTTTCCTCGCCATCAAATTCTTTTTCAGAAACAAGGAAGAGAAGGTCCCGGTTTTTGCCGTTGTTGTCCTGAAATTCATCAATCATGATTTTATCGAAGGCATGTTTTTCCTGCGCGCGGATTTCTTTGTGCTCGGTGAGAATTTCAAGAGAAAGTTCCGAAACGTCCTTGAAGGTGAGCTTGCCGGAAAGCCGTTTCTGGCGGTTGATTTGAGACGTGAACTTGTCAAAAAGCTCGTTCAAAGATTTGATTGCGGTGTAGTTCCTGATGTAGTTTATAATAGAAGAAAAATATTCTTCCAAAAAACTTTCTTTTCTTAAATGCTTTATTGCGCCCCACAAGTCTTTTACGGATTTTTTAGCACAATAAGCAATTGAAAAATTAGCGAAAAGATTCTGAATTGTCTCAAGTTTTTTAAGATTCTCGCTACCTAGATTTTCAAAATCCAAATCTGAAGGAAGAATCAAATCTGACAGTACAACGGATTTTACAAAAGATTCCGCCTTTTTTGAGTTCTTATAAATGTCCTCGCCTTTTTCCTCGCAATCATCAAGAGCGTTGCAAAAAGAAGTGAGGGCAGACTGAAGGTTTTCATACCCAAGATTTATCTTTGAGTCTTTGTCGGTTTGTTCAAGATAGTCGCTGTAAGCCTCTTTGAGAGATGCCGGGCATGGATTAGTTGCGGCAGTCTCACCCAAAAGCAAGAAATTCCATGCTTTTATGATTTCTGTTTTTTGACTTTCGAGCTTTTTTACAAAGAAGTTCTGCGGTGTGATAATCGAAGTGTTGTAAATAATCGTGTCCGCAAGAATCTTGTCTGCAAAATCCTGGTATTTTCCTGCACCAGCAAAAGATTTTATTCCTTCACTGTTCCGGTTTTCAAAAACGAACGGAAGAGCCTGTTTTCTTATGTCAGTTTCAGAGTCCCCCTCGCCCACAGAAAAATCAGGGCGAATTCCATACTCACTTGAAGCCTGCTCGACGATTCCCTTGCAGAAGGAGTCGAAGGTCTGGATATGAACGTTAGAAAAATCTTCGAGAGCTTCGCGGGCACGCTGTTTTTCTTTTTCGGGAGTCTGAGGATTTTCGGCAAAAAAACTCAGCGTTTTGTAAATGCGCTCGTACATTTCACCAGTGGCCTTTTTGGTGAATGTAATCGTAAGGATTTTTGAAGCGGGAAGGCCCTTGCTCATTACAAGCCACGCAAATCGTGTGGCAAGAACCTGAGTTTTTCCAGAGCCAGCCCCCGCCGCGACCACTGTGTTTTCGGTACGGCAGCAGGCTGCTTTTTGATACTGATCGAGTTTTCGTTCCAGCAAATCAAGATATTTATATTCGTTTTTTGTATTTTCCATAAATCAGTTCCTAGTTTCGTTTTGCGACTTCGTATGTGCGGCGGCAGACAGCCTTAAAATTGCATTTAGAACAGTCTTCGTGCTTGTCAACCTTGCTTAAATCAGGGGCAAAGTTTTTTGAAGCAACGATTTTTTCAAAATCATCAGAATAACGCCCGAATGCTTTCATTGATGGCTCAAAATCATCTTTTGAACAGCCAGTCGTATTTATGTCGATGGCGACAGAGGTTGACGCATCCTTGATTGCATAAAAGCGGGCAATATCGACATCGCCACAAGCTTTGTTCGCCTTGATGAGAGAAATATACATCGGCATCTGAAAATCACCAAGTTTTTCATTAGAAACCATAATATCTTTCTTTGCAGGCGTTTTTGTATTCTTATAATCGATGATTATCCATGCATCTGAGTCCGTGTTTTTTGTGGCAGGACTCAAAAGAAGGTCAATCGCACCATAATAATTGTAATTCTTGTCTTCATTTTTGGCAGAGAAAGACTTTTCAACTCCGCGCACCATGCAGCCACCGTAGCCAAGCGTTTTCGTTTTTGAATTTGGCTTTGCAGCACTGCAAACATTCGGCTGTAAGAAATCGTGCAGGAAAGTCAGAATATTCTGGGCCAGCTGCTCGATTTGAGATTCAAGCATTTTCTGAGAAAGAGGACTCTTCGAATAGTCGCCCCGGAAATCTTTGATTGCAGTAAAAGCATGTTTCTTAAGGACTTCAAAAATCTCTCGCTCATTTTCAAAGACTCCGTTCACGCATACAGGCAGAGACTCATGGGAATTAAGATAATCGCCCATAAAAAGCTCAAGGATTTTATGATTTATGTTTCCCATGTCGTAAGTTTTCATCAAATCAGTGTCGAGAGTTTCTTCTTCGAGGGAAAGGACTTTTGAAAAAATCCATTTGCGCGGGCAAGGGAAAAAATCCTTCATATCACTTTGAGTAATCACGATTTTTCCGTCACGCTCTTTTTCAGCAAGATTTTTGCTGCGGTTTTCGATGAGTGTGAACTTCACTTTTTCAAGTACAAGGCCGCTCGTTTCTGACTGAGGATTTTCGGCTTCACTTTCCGGCTTGTTAAAAATCTGGAATTTTTCAAGCTGCTCTTTCTGAACTTTGCTCAGTTTTAACGGCAAGGAAATGTCTTTTCCCATCAGGTAAGCTTTTTCCTGCAAAATAAAATCTTCGTCGTCCAGCGCGGAGTTTTGGGCATCTTCTTGTTTTAGGGCATTATGACAAATTGCAAAGCCTGCGAAGCTGTTTTCGGCATAACTGAAATGCACGACTTTTTCACCTTCAGGATTCTGGAAATCGGCCGCATACAGACGAATGAATGATTTTGAAACGTTAGAGTCTTTGTCATGGGCAACAAGGCCGAGAGCCACTCGTTTTTCTTCGTTCAAAAATCCGAGTTTTTTATACTGAACCTCAAGATTTTTTTGATTGGCGTCAATCACAAACTGATGAGGAAAATAAGCTCCTGCCGAAGTTTTGTACGGATAGACCGAAATTCCTGTGTTTTTAGACTGGGGCGTGTAAATCTTTTTGCTCAACTCGGTTATAAAGAAATCATAGTGATTTGAGACCGAAAGATTAGAATTTTCGCTCTGACAATATTCATTTTCGATTTTTGCAAGTTCCTTAAGCTCGGTAATACAGCGGCCAAGAATGTCATTCGCAGTCTTTGAAAAACCGTCCTCTTCGAGATATTTGCCTTTGAAAATTACCCATGCCTGCACGATTGAGTCAAAAGATTTTGCATTGCAGATTGCAGAAATATCGTGCTTAAGTTCACGGTAAAATTCAAGTTCGCGGCTGTTCGTGCCTGATGTCGCCGAAAGAGCCTCTTCCCAGGAATCAAAATGCACAGCTCCTTCATTGAAACCGCAGATACAGCGCATTTTGTTTCCTTCTATTATAAGATTCTCGCGGAGAACTTTTTTATCACTTTTCCACGGAATGTACTCATCGAGAATCAGGGAACGCATCGACTCATAAGAAAATTCTGAATTGAAACAATTCTGAATCTCGGTGAATACCTGAGCCGCACTATTCTGAACGAGCGGAGAACCAGCCTTAATCACATACGGAACGCAATATTTTGTAAGCTCACGTTCAAGATACGGCCGGTAAGTCTGTAAATCCGGGACATTGAGCACAACTTCTTCCCAGCGGACTTTTTCGGTATTCGCCCCGCCGTCTGCACAGAGTTTTCGAATCTGCAAAATCGTGCGGCGAAGTTCCTTTCGGGAATCAGAATATTTGAGACAAGGAATTTTACCCGCCGTAAGCTCGTTTTTGGGCAGGCTCACGACCGTAATATCCGGGCATTTTTTGAAAATATCGACGTAATCAGAATAATCCTCAAGAAGCTCAGGATAAAAAATGACATAATGCTTTCCTGTCGCAGAAAAATCAGGCTCTACCCAGCTAGGCTCAAAAAAATTGTTCGCATTCAAAAAATCAGAATAGCGTTTGTAAAGCTCAAGATAATCTTCGTCCTCATCATCAAATTTATAATCGGGAAGAGAAGATACTGTATCATTCCAGAGTTTGAGCGAGCGCAAAGTGTCCGAAATCCAGTCAGCAAATGAAGCCGAATCTTTACGGAAGATAGGATTTATGATTTTCTTGAAAATTGTTTTTCCGTCTGGAGAAGCGGCATTCTCTGAAATCAGCGAACTTACAAAAAATTTCCGCAAAATCGAAGGAATGCTCGCCTTATCCGCTTCCTTGCCACGGACAACCTCGCCCTTGAATTTGTCCCATGCGATGAATCTTTCCATCAGAACGACATCAACGCCGCTTTCATCGGGGTGACTGACACACCATTCTGCCCAGGAATTTTTTACGACATCAGTTGAAAAGACAAAAACATTATTCAAATCGCAAAGGGCATCCTTAAAAAACGCACCGAGTTCTTCGGGAGCAACAAACAATTCTTTTTCCATTAAAATAAATTCCTTTTGTTTCTATTATCATAAATGCATGAGTCTTTCAATGCAAGTTTTTCTCCTGACACACTTTTAGTCTACAGTGGATTTTCTTTTCTCAAAGTGGTAAACTAACCAATTATGAAAACAGAACTTATCAAAGACATTCTTACTTCTAAGCCGGACGGTCGTATCGTTACCGTCTGTGGATGGGTTCGCACAATGCGCGACTCTAAGAACCTGGTCTTCATTCAGGTAAACGACGGAAGCTGTTTCGCAAACATTCAGCTCACTTTTGACCGCTCAAATCCTTCTAATCCAAATAATGCAAGTTCAATCGAAAACGCTCTTTCAAATATCTCAACTGGCGCTTCTCTCAAAGCAACTGGAAAGCTTATCGAATCTCCTGCAAGCGGACAGGCCGTAGAGGTCAACCTTGAGACCCTTGAAGTCTTGGGAAAATGTCCTTCTGACTACCCGATTCAGAAAAAGGCTGCCACAATGGAATTCCTCCGCGAGAACGCACATCTTCGTGGACGCACGAACACATTCGGAGCAGTATTCCGAATGCGAAGCCAGATGGCATACGCCGTTCACACATTCTTCCAGGAGCGTGGTTTCTTCTATATTAATACACCAGAAATCACAGGAAGCGACTGTGAGGGTGCGGGCGAAATGTTCCAGGTAACTACTCTGAGTCTCGAAAAACTCGCTGAGACAGCTCTTGAAAAGGGGGCCGCCGGCATGAAAAAGGAAGATGCCGCAAAGCTCGTAAACTACGGCAAGGACTTTTTCGGAAAGCCTGTTTCCCTCACAGTTTCAGGTCAGCTAGAGGCTGAGACTCTGGCAACATCATTGGGCCGGGTCTACACATTCGGGCCAACCTTCCGCGCCGAAAACTCAAACACAACACGCCATCTTGCAGAATTCTGGATGTGTGAGCCAGAGATGGCATTCTTCGACCTTAACGACGACATGGACATTCAGGAAGAATTCATCAAATATCTTCTCAACTGGGCACTAACAAAATGCAGCGAGGACATGGAATTCTTCAACAAACGAATCCAGCCGGGAGTAATCGACACTCTCCGCCACGTCGTAGAGACACCTTTCAAACGCGTAAGCTACACAGAGGCCGTCGCCGAGCTTGAGAAACACGCGGACGAATTCGAGTTCAAGCCATACTGGGGCTGCGATTTGGCGACAGAGCACGAGCGATATTTGACCGAAAAAATCTACAAATGCCCCGTAATGGTTTACAACTATCCAAAAGAAATCAAAGCCTTCTACATGAAGCTCAACGACGACGGAAAGACCGTAAAAGCAGTTGACGTTTTGGTTCCAGGCTTGGGTGAAATCATCGGCGGCTCAGAGCGTGAAGAAAGCTACGACAAGCTTTTGGCACGAATCAATGAGCTTGGATTAAAGCCGGAAGATTACTCATGGTATCTCGACCTTCGCAAGTTCGGAACCGTTCCACACTCAGGCTTCGGCTTGGGCTTCGAACGACTTTTGCTCTACGTAACAGGTATGCAGAACATCCGCGACGTAATTCCATATCCACGAGCACCAAAACTGGCAGATTTCTAATAAATCAGACGCGGATGCACGCAGATTAACACAGATGAGATTTTTGTTATACGAAAACCTTTCGTATTATCACGAAAGACTTTTCTTGTAGAAATTTATATCTGCGTCTATCTGCGTCAATCCGCGTCAAATTATTTATGAGCAAAAAAAATCCACGCAAAATCACATTCGTCACCTTCTCGCAAAGCATTTTCCTTACGGCAAAATACTTTCTACAGAACAGACTTTTGTCTTTTGCCGGGGCCTGTGCCTTCAGCTTTCTTTTTTCAGTAATTCCCCTTTTCATGATGGTTATTATGGTTCTGGTCAGGTTCCTGCACGCCTCGCCAAATACAGTCTCAGCCATCATTTCGGCCATTCCAGCCCTGGAAAATTACTTAAATTCCGATTTCGTCATTCAGTCAGTCCAGTCAATACGCACGGTCAGTTCCTTTGAGATTATCGCAGGCCTTTTCATCCTTTGGATGGCACGCCGCTTCTTCGCCTCAATTTTTGACTCCATGCAGAATATTTTCCACACTCAGGTTCAGAGAAAGGCTTTTTTTAACCAGATTCTCACCTTCGTAACGGAAATAGTCATAGTTCTGGTAGCCTCCGCGGTTTTTTTCGCCTATATTTCCCTTCAGACAATCGCATCACTGGAATTCTTAAGGGAAATTCCTCAGTTTGATTTCATATATTACGGGCTTCTTTCAGGCAGGCTGATTCATTTTCTTCCAAACTTCCTGATTTTTTCCGTCATCACGGTTCTTTTCCGCTCAGCTTCCGGCACCAAGCCATCCCTCACTCTCTGTATGGCCATCAGCCTGCTCTGCACAACTTCTTTCTGGGTTTTCCGAATCCTCATGCATTTCTTCCTTAATGTAAGCCGCTACAATCTTATTTACGGAGTTTTAGGCAACGTCATCGTCCTTTTCATGGACATTTTTTTCTTTTTCGTATTTTTCCTGATTTTTGCCCAGTTCATCTACGTGGTTCAGTTTTTTGACGAGCTTCTTCTGGGTGAACTTTACCTCCTTCCCGACATCGATCAGGTCAGCCTTGGCGCCGGCATTAAACGGGCCTTTTTCATCAGACCAGATTTTCTCATCGCCAAAAACAAATCCAACGTGCTTTCTTTCAGTCCGGGGCAAATCATTTTCAACAAAGACGACTCGGACAACTTCGCCTACTATATCATCAAGGGCAGCGTAAAACTGATTCCGGAACTCGAATTTCCAGACGTCAATGTCCTTCTTCACAGGGGTAATTTTTTCGGTGAAACCGCCTGCATTCTTGACCAGCAGAGGAATGTCACTGCAATGGCGGTAATTTCCACAAGAATCATCAAAATCGACAGTGAAAGGTTCAGGTTCCTGATTCACCAAAACCCCGAGGCTGCAAAAAAAATCCTCAAGCAGATTAGTCCTTTCTTTTAATTTTCAATCCGGGCAATGCATTATAAGTGAGTGCATATTAAAAATGGCGCGAGGGAGCGAAACGGCTTACGAAAACACTTCGTTTGTGCTGCCGCGAAAGCGGCAAACGTATATAGTTACAAGCACAAACGACGTGTAGCATGCTAGCATGCGGTTTCGATAAGCCGTCTTCACGACTGGGAGCCATTTTTAATGCGTTTGCGCTACCGCTTTGCTTTACACAGACTTTTTCGTTATAATGTAAGGCAAATTTTCCTTTTGGAGACTATATGAATCGTTCTAAGATTGTTGTCCTTGACTTTGGAAGCCAGTACGCTCACCTTATCGCAAAGCGTTTCCGTGCACTTGGTTTTTATTCTGAAATCGCCCTTCCTTCAGCAGAATTAAGCGTTTTTGAGGGAGCAAAAGGCGTTGTTTTTTCCGGAGGGCCGGCATCAGTCTACGATGAAAAGACACCTGAATTCAATTCTGAGATTTTAAGCCTTGACATTCCGATTTTGGGCTTGTGCTACGGCCACTACATCGTTCAGCTCGGCTACAATGGCAAAGTCGGCAAGGCAGATGTTGGTGAATTCGGCTTTGCCCAGCTCAATTTTAACGACGGCATGAACGGAACAAGTGCAAAATGTCCTCTTTTCAAGGGAATCGAAGGCAGCCAGCAGGTCTGGATGAGCCATCAGGACGGCGTTCTGCAGATTGGCGAAGGATTTGAGGTCGTCGGAAGCACAAAAGACTGTCCTTTTGCCGCAACCCAGAACCTTTCCAAAAAACGATTCAGCCTCCAGTTCCACTGCGAGGTAAAAGACACTCCATGCGGCAACCAGATTTTTAAAAATTTCGCCGAATATTGCGGCATGACGACAAACTGGGACGAAGATACTGTCCTCAATCACATCCTAGAATCAATCAAAAAAGACGCAAAAGACAAGAACGTTCTCCTTTTCCTTTCAGGCGGCGTTGACTCAACAGTTGCATTCGCACTATTGAACAGGGCTCTGGGTCAGGAGCGTGTTCTTGGTCTTCACATTGACAACGGCTTCATGCGCAAGAACGAAAGCAAAAACGTTGCTGAAGCCTACAAAAAATTCGGCTTCAACAATTTCATCGTTGAGGACGCAAGCGAATCCTTCCTGGCCGCAATCAAAGGCCTTACCGATCCGCAGAAAAAGCGAATGGCAGTCGGCGAGAACTTCATCACAGTTCGTGACCGCGTTGTAGCCGCTCAAAAGCTCAACGAGGACGACTGGATGCTGGCTCAGGGCACCCTTTACCCGGACATCATCGAGTCGGGCGGAACAAAAAACTCACACACAATCAAGACCCATCATAACCGCGTTGACGGAATTCAAAAGCTCATTGCCAAAGGTCTCATCATCGAGCCTCTCAAAGATTTGTACAAGGATGAAGTCCGTGCCATGGGTAAAAAGCTTGGCCTTGACGACCAGCTTGTCATGCGACATCCTTTCCCGGGACCCGGACTTTCAATCAACGTACTCTGCTCAAACGGCATTCTTTCAGACGAAGACAAAAAAGAAATGGCCGAGGCACAGAAAGAACTTGAATCAATCAAGCTTACCCACTTCTGCGAGCACTGTCAGGCCACAATGCACAAATACGTACTCCCGGTAAAATCCGTGGGCGTTCAAGGCGACTTCCGCACCTACCGCTTCCCGGCTGTCCTCCGCTTCCAAAAAGACGAGGAAAACGGCTTCTGCCATTTCCCCAAGCACTGGAAGAAGATTGAAGACGAATCAAGCAACATCACAAACTCGGCGAAACTGGTAAACCGCTGCGTAATCGCCCTCTGGCAGAATCCAAAAATCAAGGACGAAGACTTAAAGCTTCAAGAAGGCTACTGCGACCGCCGCCGCCTTGACCAGCTTCGTGAAGTTGACGACATCGTTCTCCGTAACCTGCATGAGTCAGGCTGGTATGGCAAAATCTTCCAGCACCTTACGATTGATTTGCCTTATGCCTCATCTGCTGACCGTGCAAGTTTTGTCCTTCGCCCAGTCTGCTCCGAGGATGTAATGACAGCCCGCTTTGCCCAGCTTGACCACGACCTGCTCAACAAAATCGTAAAAGAAATTTCAGAGCTTCCATTTGTTGACGCCCTTTACTTTGACGCAACGAACAAGCCGCCTGCAACATTCGGATGGGAATAAAATAAGCCGTTCACCGCCCCCGTATCATTTCTGCGGGGGCTTTCTTTTTTTGTGGATTTTTTTTATCTACCATGCTAAACTAATTATTATAGGAGTTTTACCATGGCAGATGCAGATAAATCGATTTACGGTCGCAAAGTTTTCTTTGTCGGTGCAACCGCAATATTTGAGTCTCAAGTTATCGAACGCTTGCGTCTCATGGAATACGAAGTTTACGCAATAAATGACTATCGCAAGGCAAAGCCCTATCTCCGTAAGAATCCAGACTCAATCTGCTTTTGCATAGCAGAAGCTCAGCTTACTCTAAAAGGGTGGCACAATTTCATCAAAAGCTTTGAGGCAGAAAATGTCTTCCACCCGCTGGACATGGGCGTAATTCTTCCAGTCCTGCAGGACGATAAAAAGGCTAATTTTATCTCGGGCCTTCAGCTTGACGCCGGCGTTTTGCTTCACGATCAGGACACGGAAACCATGTTCCACGAAATCGTAAAAGCCATGGACGCCAAAAATGCAAAGGGCATGCGAAAGTACATCCGGGCAAACTGTCTCACCGAGCCCCAGGCAGATCTGCTCTGGCTCAAAGACAACCGCATGTTCAAGCTTAAAATCATCGACATCAGTTCCGTGGGAATAGCAGCCAAGCTTTCTACAGGCCAGGCAAATGCTGTTTTCATAAATCAAATTATCGAAGGAGTCACTCTCAACCTTAAAAGCCTTCAGGTCGGAGTTGACATCAAAATTTCTGCAATCAAGGATGCAGGTGACTTTCTTCTCGTCGTAATCATGTTCACTACCACCACTCTTCCAGATGCCATCAATAAAATTCGAAGCTACATAGGCGAAAACCTGAACGAAAGCCTGCGTTCTTCAATCAGAAACAGTGATCTGGACAGAACTGATTACGAAAAAATGGAGACTCAATAAAGCCCAAATGGCTGTCTAAGAAAGTTTTTTGCGTACGGTCACTGAGCAAAACAAAACGATGCACTGAATCTGTCTAACCACAGGCACCCGTTCTCATTCTTTTTAGACATTTCCTTTCTTATCAGAATTCATATTCTTCAAGATTTTCTTCGCCGTCTACAATAATCCACTGAGCCGCATTCTGCTTTGAGATAGGCTCGAAATACTTTTTGTAGGCAGAAACAACCTGCTTTGCTTCAACGGCAGCTACCTGATCCGCCCTGCCAAGATATGCACTTTCTGAACCGAAATACTCAAGACTGGAAATTACGCTGCCAGTAAGTCCGGAAGCAGTCTGTGAAGAACTGAAAATTGAGGTGATATACTTGTTTTTGTACTGCTCGAGTTTTTTTGTGATTTCCTCTTCACTGAAGGAATCGATTGCCTCACAAACAAGTTTTTTCAGGTTCTTTTTTTCACTTGCCTTGTAAATTGAAATTACGCCCAAAAGTTCCTTGCCACCGATAATTCCAGAATTAATGGAATAAACAGCCCCGGCCTTTTCACGAACCTGAGAAAAGAAGAGGTCATCAATATACATGGATGCAATGGCAAAAGGAATATAATTGGGATCTAAACGGGAAGGACACTCAAACAAGCCGGCAATATAGCCTGTATCTCCGGCCTGCTCATTTGCAATGCGAACTGTATTGGTGCTGACAGGAATTTTGGGGATTTTTGGAGCAGAATAAGCCTTTCTTGGAATCTGACCAATTGTGCCGTCAAGTTCAGAAACCAGGCTTTCGATCAAGTCATGACTGAAATTTCCGGTAACGACAATTTTAAGACGGAGGGCGTTCAAAAGGCTCTGATGTATTCCCTTTATCATTGTCAGACTGATGTTGGGATAAGATTCTTCCGTGACGCTCGTTGTTGTTGAATATGGATGATTATCAAATGCAACTTTAGCAATTGCATTTCCTAAAGCTCCGGAAGGATCGGCTTTTTTTGCAGCGATTTCTGAAGATGTTTCCTGCATTTTTTTGTTGAAGTCAGATTCAAGGAAAGCAGGATTCATAATGCAGTCGGTAAAAATATTAATGACTTCGGCCAAGTCCCGCTGAATGCAGACAAAGCCTGCAGTAGAATAATCCCTTCCAGAAGATGAAGACAGTGAAAAACTTTTTTCATATTCAAGTTTCTGAATGTCTGCATATTTATAAGATTCTGAGCCATGAAGGGCCAGCTCCAGAGTCATGGCCTCAATACCGCCCATGCTCTTGTCAATGGTGCTGGAGCCGCCTTCAAAAATCAGGCGCAGGACAATGATTTTGCTTCCCCGGTTCTGCTTGAAAATTACGGGAACACCGTTTGAAAGCAGACGACGGGTAAAGTCTTCCGGAGAGCCGAGGGTTGAAGTATCGACGGCTTTTGTAGATCCGCAGGAAGTAAAGATTCCACCTGCTGAAATACAGGCAAAAGCAAGAAAGGATGCCAGAATATTTTTTTTAATGAAATTTTTTATTGTGTTTAAGCGCATTTTTTCCACCTATTTTTGCCAGAAGGCATTTTCAGCCGTAATTTCCTCGTAGCCATGATTAAGGAAGGCCGTTTTGTATTTATTCCAGACTCCAGGACTGACGGAAACAATAAGTGCTCCGTTTTTGTTCTGTATGTATTTATGAATGAAATCCACAACATTATCTTCACTGACCTGGGCGATTTTCTGATCATAGGAGAAAAAATAATCCGAGCCACAGGCAGCCCAAAAGAACGAAAGCGAGGCAAGAATCGACTCTGCGCTCTCAAGCTCATAAATTCTGGAATCTTCCAGCTGCTGAATTACAAAGGAAATGCTTTTATCCTTGAAGAAAGTTTCTTTGGAAGCCATTGCAGGAACCGCCTTTTTTTTAAGGACAGAAAGGAAAAGATCGGCTTTTTCTGCTGGATTCAAATTGTCCTTACGCAGAGTTTCAATGCTTCCAAAGCCATAATTTGTTTCCGGAAGCGCATCCACGCCTGAAGGATTGTTAAGCATCGATGCATGAAATCCAATCAGGCCGCTGATTCTTTGGGTTGGATAAGAAACTCCCACATAATTGCTTTCTGGAATTCCAAGGGCCTTTTCTGAAACAAAAGCATCTGAAAATATTCCGCTTGGATTGCCGGCAAGATTAATCCATACGTCGGCAGCATAAGTGTCTTCAAAATCGCTTTCCCCGTCTGGGCCCCGAAGGTAGTAGCCTGCATGAATCATGTTGTCAGAGCAGCCTGAATCCACAAAAACCATTTTTTTGTCACGAAGAAGGGGTGTTTTGGATTCACCGGCCTCAAATTTCACAAGCTCAGAGGGATTCTGCCAGTCAGAGTAGATTTCTGTGACATACTGAAAAACTTCTTCATGTTTGACATCGCCGCCAACAAAAATCGCAGAGTTTGAAGGAATATAATAGTTTTTTTGGATGTCACGCAGATTTTCAACAGTAGCTTCCCTGACTATTTTCGGTATTCCCGAAGGATCAAGGCGCCATGGGCTTTTGGGGAACATGGTTTTGAAAAGAGCTGCAGAACGTATATAAGCCGGATCCGTAAATTTAGCCGTTATTTCCGACAAAACAACAGATTTTTCGTTTTCAAGTTCACTTGCATCCATTTTTGGAGTGCGGACCGCATAGGACCAGAATTCAAGCCCACGGCGCACAAGGGAAGCTGGTATCGTGAAATAATAATTTACACGATCAAGGCCGGTTGATCCGTTCTGGTCAATCTGCCCCATTTCGTTGGCAGCATCGTTAAAGGCCTGCTGATCAGCATATTTTTCGTTTCCCTTGAACATCATGTGCTCGTAAAGGTGAAAAAGACCTGCATTATCTGGCGTTTGTGTAACGGCTCCAGCCCGCACCGCAATTTCAATGTAAGCAAGTGGAGCCGAGTCATTTTCTGCAACGAAGACTTCAAGTCCATTGTCAAGCTTATAGCGGTACAAGCCGGGAAATGAAGTTGATTCTGCATGAGCAAAGCTAAGAACAGATATGACTAAAAGAAAAGAAAATGATATTTTTAAATGTTTTAACATAACGCTATAATTCTATCACACTTTCCCAAAAAAGCTACAAAAAAAGCTTTTTGCTCTGCTTGCTGCCTTAGCGATGCTATTGGTTCAAAGCGGAAATTACTGCCTGAATACCTGCCTTGCCGACATTGCTTGATTTTCCAACACCCCATTTCTGAGAGCCATCTGTAAGAGTAATCTGAACATAGGCAACTGCATAAGTATCGCTTCCCTGACCGACAGAATGTTCATGGAAGGCCGATATGTTGAATTCTGGAATCGGTGTTCCTTTGAGGGCAGATACAAAGGAGTCAAGAGGACCGTTTCCCTTGCCGCCAACTGCAAATTTCTGGCCGTTAAAGCAGACGACACCGCGGGTTGAAACATGCTCGCTTTCATCATGGCCCTCGAGTTGTGTTGAAGCCAGATCAAGTACTTCAAGAGGCTTTTTTTTGCTCAGCCACTGTTCCTCAAAGAATTTGAGGATTTCTTCCGGCTGAAGCTCACGCTGTGCGGCATCACTTTTGGCTTTGATAAGGTTGCCGATTGCAGGCTGCATTGCCTTTGGAATGGCGTAGCCATAATTGTGCTCCAGAATAAAGCTTGCGCCGCCCTTTCCGCTCTGGGAATTGATTCGGATGATTCCCTCGTATTTGCGGCCGATGTCGTGGGGGTCTATGAGAAGGTAAGGAACGTCCCAGATTGCATCTTCCGGCATTTTTGCGCGGGCCGCGAAACCTTTTGCGATCGCATCCTGATGGCCGCCAGAAAGAGCCGTATAAGCCAAACCGCCGGCATAAGGAGAGCGCGGGTTGATTTCCATTTTGGTGTATTCCTGATAGGCGTCTGCAATGTCCGGGAGGTTTGAAAAATCCAGTTCTGGATCAACGCCTTCTGAGAACATGTTGAGGGCGACAGTCACGATGTCAAGGTTTCCCGTGCGCTCGCCGTTTCCAAAAAGACAGCCTTCAACGCGGTCTGCACCGGCAAGAAGTCCCAGCTCGCAGGAAGCGACTCCTGTTCCACGATCATTGTGGCAGTGAGTTGAAATAAGGCAGCAGTCACGGTGAGAAATTTTTGATGCAAAATATTCGATTGAGTCAGCGTAGATGTTCGGAGTGTAGCACTCGACTGTGGTAGGCAGGTTGAAGATGATTTTGTTTTCGCGCGACCAGCCCCATTCGTTGCCCACGGCCTCACAAATCTCAATTGCATAGTCAATTTCGGTCATTGAATAGCTTTCCGGGCTGTATTCAAGCCTGATCTTTTTGCGATCGCTTTCGCTCAGATCCTTCATGCAGTCCTTGATGCACTTTACGCCGTCAACGGCGATTTTGATGATTTCTTCCTTGCTCTTGTTGAAAGTGTATTTTCGCTGAGCCGGTGAAGTTGAATTATAAATATGGAAAATGACGCTTGGAGCGCCCTTGATGCATTCCATTGTGCGCTTGACAAGCTTTTCCCGGGCCTGACACAAAACCTGAATGGTGACGTCGGCTGGAATTCGGTTTTCGTCTATGAGTCGGCGGATGAAGTCGTATTCAGTGTCGCTTGCAGAAGGGAAGCCGATTTCCACCTCTTTAAAACCTAATTTTACCAGGAGTTCAAAAAAAGCAAGCTTGGTTTCGATGCCCATCGGGTCAATCAATGCCTGGTTTCCGTCACGAAGGTCAACAGAACACCAGATTGGTGCCTTTGTGATTCTTTTGCCAGGCCAGGTGCGCCTCTCAATTGGAATCGAAGGAAATGCCTTGTACTTTTTTGCGTTCATTTTTAACTCCTTAAAATAAAAAAGACCTGCTGCCAAAAGCAACAGGTCCTGTAATGTACTGTGAAAATTTAACACCACTGCCTATTCTTTTAGCATTCATGAGAAAAATTGCACAAAAGTAGTAGCTGTAGTGTTTTCATGCTTATAGTATGCTTTTTTCATTGATTTTAGTCAATAGATTTTTTGGCAGGAAAGACAAGCCTTATTACCGGCCAGTCAATCTTTAAGCTCATCAAAAATCGTTGAGACATCAGCTTCAAATTCTTCTGTTTCCTTTTTCATGTCGAGAATAAATTCGTTGTCCGTTATGCTTCCAAGAACAGCGTCCATTTCCCTGGCATTGTCAAAAGTCTGCATTCGGAATTCATCGTCAAAATCCTTCATGCGGGAAATCAAAGTCTCATCATACATTTTACGGCATGCGAATTTAGCATCACAAACAATATCCTCATAGATGGAGCTGGTAAATTCTGAAATGGGGCGGGAATAGAGTTTTTCAAGCAGATTCAGCGCATAGGCCACCTTATAACTGTCGTATTCTTTCTGACAGCCGTTATAATAGGCATGAACCTGCTCCCAGGAAGCAATGCTTTCTTCTTTTATAAGGCCAAAAAGCTGATCAAGTCTTAGCTTTGGAATAATCTGCCCGCCAACATTGACCCACTGGGAGAACAGCGGCATTTCAGAAATTATGCGTATATCAGCGGCAGAAAGACTTTTTTTGCCATTCTGACGGCAATATTCGCGAAGGGTACGCACGGCAAAATATTTCACAATCTGCCTGTAAGATTTGTATGCCTTTACAGGCTTGATTATGAGCGCGCCATATTTTTTTTGGGCAGCCTTTTCCGACAGGGTGAAATCAGCGTCTGGATTCTGATGAAGGAAATTCTTTGATATCTGATAAAGTTCGTCCCGTGACTCAGCAGATAAAGCTTCTTCATTCTTGATTGCGACAAGATAGTCAGCTGTAAGCTCAATGATTCTGCGAAGGGCATATTCAATTTCCTGAATCGTGTCCGGAGCCAGGGGATCGGTCTCAATATTTTGAATTTTAACAATCCGCTTGTCACGTTTTTCAAATTTTGCCTTATTTCGGGCCACGGCATACATATTGTACATAAACCAGTAGGCAGGAATAATCGTGACAGGCTGGCAGGGGCCGTTGCTCGCAACCAGAGAAAAAGGAAAGGCAATGTTAAGTTCGTGCTGATAGCTTCCCTTTGAAATGAGGGTAAAGCTTGCGAAGCGGGAATTGTGCTTAAAATCCGAGCAAAGGCCCGGCCAGAATCCGCGACCCGCATACATCTCACCGTCGGCAGCACGGGAATTGTGGTTGGAACCGATCGTAGCACCCGAAGCGATGTTGCTCTGACCGCCGACAATGGAAGCGATAAGGAAGGAAGAATTGTGATGCTGCTCATGGAAAGGGAAAATCAAGTTGTTCAAAATCTCACAGCAGGAAACCGTGGAATTGTCCCCAAGGATTGAATTGAGCAGACGGGCACCGTATTTGAGCTGGCAGTTGCGGCCAATGACAAAGCGGACGGCCACAGCCTGATAGAAAACCCGGGAACCGAAGCCCAGAATTCCGTTGACCATTTCCACGCCTTCGCCAATCTGGCTGGGTTCTTCCTCGCTGGAAAGAATCGTGATGTTTTTGAGCTTGAATGCTCCCTTGATGTAGGAAGCATTTCCGATTTTTGCGTCCTTAAGCAGGGTTGTGTTCTTGATTACGACATCATCGCCAGTAATGCCGTAAGTGTTCATTTCAAGTGAAAACTGGTTTTCGGTAATTTCAATCAGTCGCCTCTGAAGACGGATATCGTCCCGGTATTTTGCCCAGATGTAGGCGTCAGCAGGAATCATGCCTTCAAAGGCAAGTACTGAGCGGGCGTCGTTTTCGTTGCCCACGCCAATCCAGATTCGGTTTGACTCAGGCTCCCCTTCCTTTACAATGCCGTTTCCAAATTTTGAATGGTTGGTACAGCTCATTTCGTCGATATTGAAAAGGATATTTCGGTTTCCGATTTTATAGTTTGAAAGATAATGCACGTTGCGGACGACACAATCATCGCCAATCACGAGATTTTCAAGGTAAGAATCGTAAAGCCCTTCAGTAAGGACAAGGTCGTGGTATTTTAGGGTACGGCAAGAAAGCCTTCCGAGCACAAGAAAACCCTGAATTTCACAGCAAGTAATGAGGCCAGGATCAAATTCATTTTCGTCAACCCAGACGTTTTTCCATGTTGAATCAGAATTTTTGTTGACAGCACTTAAAATTTTAATTTCAGCCGGAGTAAGCTGTCTTTTGCCTTTTAAAAAGTCCGTATAAAACTGAGGCAGAGTTGAAGAATTCTGCACATTGCTGACTTGTACCATAAAGATTAATTATAGTTGATTTTGCTGATTTATGCTATTATATTTCAATGAATATTCAGACTCTTTACATTGCGCTGGCTTTTGCCGCCTTTATAATTCTTTTTCTTGCAATCCTTCTGATTGTTCAGTTTGCTTCCCGCTCCCATTCACCGCTAAGTGAGATTCAACAAAAGCTGGGTTCCCTGGAAAATTCCGCCCTGCAGATGCAGAAAATCGCCCAGGAAGTCACTTCCCTCAATTCACTTTTGCACGCCCCCAAACTCCGGGGAAATTTCGGCGAATATCTTCTATATAATCTGCTCAAAGACACACTTCCTCCCCAGAATTTTTCCACCCAGTATCAGTTTTCGGACGGAAGTGCCGTTGATGCCGTAATCAAACTTTCAAAGCACATAATACCCGTGGACTCAAAATTTCCTCTCGAAAGTTTTGAGCGTTACCTTACTTCCACCGACAAAGAAGCAAAAAAGAAGGCAAAGGCGGAATTCAGCCGCTCGGTTAAAGGCCGAATCGACGAAATTTCAAAAAAATATATCCGCCCACAGGAAGGCACCTTTGACTTTGCCCTAATGTACGTGCCCAGTGAAAGCGTCTACTACGAAATTCTGACAAAGGACACGCAAAAAGGCTGGGAACTTTTTGACTACGCCACCAAAAGCCGGGTAATTCCGGTCTCGCCAAACACCTTCTACGCCTACCTAATGGCTCTGGTTTACGGACTCAAAGGCATGAAAATTGAAGAACAGGCCGAAAGCATCATAAAAAAAATCAGCGGAATCCAAAAAAACTTCAATGATTTTGAAGAAGAGCTTTCAACCCTTGGAAAGCACATCACGAACGCTGGCGCAAAATTCAGCGAGGTAAAAGAAAAAGCCGTCGCAATCAAAAATCAAATAAACAGCATAACGGATAATTAACAAAAGATTCGCCACACGGATGTGGCATAAAGCAAACAGACCGCGAGAATTTCCGTAAGGAAATTCTCGTCAGGACATGGATGTCCAATGACCCCAATGCGATTCGAACGCACGACCTTCCGCTTAGGAGGCGGATGCTCTATCCAGCTGAGCTACGGGATCAAAAATGTGCTGACATTATAGCAAAAAGTCAGAAAGTTTGCAAACGTCTTCAGCCCCGCTCACCAAAACGCCGCCCATTCCAAGCTTAACCGCCAGTGACAAGTCAATGTCATAGCGGTCGCCGATTGAAATGCAGTCAGAATATTCGATTTTTTTGCCCAGGGCTGATTCAGCATATTCCAGGGCCTTGTCAAGGATTTTTTTGGAAGGCTTGCTCGCCATGCAGGTGTCAAGCCCCACGATTTTTGGGAAAAAGTCAGAGATTCCGATTACTTCAAGGGTTTTGCGGGCAGGCTCCACGGGATTGTTGGTCACGCAAATCATGTAGAACTTTTTGGCCAGCTTCTTAAGGGCGGCGATAAGATTTTCGTCACGATGAAGGTAGTCTGCAGGATTAAAAAGAGTCTTGCGCCACTGTATGCTTGTCTCAATGGAAACGCCAAAGCTCGTAAAAAGATTGCCCAAAGAAATTTTCTGCCCGTTGTGGTCACAAGCCCATTTTCGCCGGAAGTCGGCAATCATGTTGCGGGCAGAATCGACGGAATAGCCATTCAGCTTTGCCCAGTGGCGAATTTGACAGTCAATCTGCTCGTGAGCATATTCCGGGCAGGTATAAAGGGTCATGTCGATGTCAAAAATGAGGACTTTGGGATTTTTGGGAAGATTGTATGTTTGCATCGCCTTATCTTATCACATTTCAACCAAGAATCGCAAACACGGCCTCGGTGATGTCGTCGTAATCGCCAAGCCCCACGCGGGCGAGAATCAAATCGCCGAGCAGTTCCGCATCCGCACATGGCATCTTTTTGATTTTAAGACCGCTCGCCTTTTCTTTTTGGACAATTGCCTCGTCATTCAAGGCCTGCCCGCCGGTAATCGTCATGAAGTCAGGGAAATACTCGCCGTTAGAAAGAGCCGCCTCACGAAGCAAATTTATTCCACGGGAAAGCTCAGTAGAATTCCTCACAGAGGCCACAGAGTTCACAGAGGGATTTTCACACAAAGAAGTCTCTCTGTGCTCTCTTAAACTCTGTGAGGAATTTAAAAGATAAGAAAGGTTCCAAAGGCCGGGAATTACGCTGGGCAAAGTACGGAGATTTTCGGCAAAAACAGGCTTTGAGGTGCAGAGGTTTAAGCCTTCGCTTGATCCGGCTCTGTCACACAGGCGGCCTGGAAGGACGGTGCCGGTTCCGATTAGGGCGACCACAAAATCCGGAGCTCCTGCAAATACCAGGGTGCCTTCAAGAAGGCCCGTGGCAAGGGCTGCAACCCCGCTCACTTTGCCGGCAAATCCACCGGCCTTTACAAAAGGCGGCAATTTTTTGCAGTCTTCCTGGGCAAAGCCGCAGGCCTTAAGCTCACCTTCGCTCCAATAGGCAGGCAAAAATCGTTCCTCGGGCAAAATCGAGACAGAAGAGCCTGTAAGCTCATGAATCAAAAATTCAGGAGCCCCGTAAACATATTCCGTATTCTTCCAGCTGACGGGAAAAGCACTTTTAAAGCCAGAAACACGCGGAATAAAAAGAGACTTTGTGTTTTTTAAGGAAGTTTTTTGTGCTTTACTTCCAAAAGCAGACCGGCCTGCCCGCTCACATACAAAAAGCTGATTGTAAAGGAGCGTAGTACAATCTTCAGAAACAACTGTGGGACCGTTCCCGCTCACACAAACAGCTTCTACAGCATAGCCAGGATTTTTTGCTTTAAGCTCAGCCACAGCCGCCTTCAAACAAGGAAGCCATTCCGCAGCCACCCGGTTTTCAACCACAGCCCTCTGTGAAAAAAACTGGCGGGAAACAAAAATCTCCCCCGCCCGCAAATTATCAGGCAAAAAAGCCACCTTTAACGAGGAAGTTCCTATGTCAATGCATAAAATCGTGTCTGTCATAATTTAATCAAAAAAAAGCACCGCAAGGATGCGGTGTTGCAGCAAAGAGAGAATTTTCTGTAAGAAAATTCTCGTACGAATCCAAAAATCCACGAATCAAGGGCTATCGTTGTCGCCATTGTTTGGATTTTTGGTTCGAATTATTCTGCTTTTGATTCTGCTTTCGCAGCGGCGTCAGTGTCTTTTTTGATTAATTTGTCGATAATCGTGCGGTTGTCAAGCAAATCGCTCAAAGACTGGTCGTGATGAACTCGTGTGATTACATTTGCGAACAAACCAGTTACGTTTGTCGAAATGAACCACTCTTTGTCCTTCAAATCCGGGTGATAAACAGCGTTTGTACCGATTACGCGGTAGAAAAGGCCGTCCTTGTAAGCCTGGTCAAAAAGCTCAACTGCGTTGCCGGTAAAGAACGGCAGGGAAATGGCCGCGATGACCTTTGTGGCACCATTGTTGTGAAGAAATTCCATGGCCTTGAGCAAAGTGCCGCCAGTTCCCAGCATATCGTCGGCGAGGAAGGCAACTTTGCCCTGGACATCACCCAAAAGCTTAACGCTCTTGATGTTTGTATTTTTTGCGTCCTGAGTAACTACAGAATAATCGCGCTCCTTGTAAATCATGGCCAGAGGAACTTTGAGACCTGTAGCATAGAATTTGTTGCGGTCGATTGCACCAGTATCAGGTGAAACTACAACCAGGTCTTCCTTGTTTGGACCTGTAAGGTTAACGACTTTGGCAAGCTCACGGATAATCTGATAAGAAGCGTGAAGGTTGTCCAGATAAGTCGTATTGAAAGCATTGATGATTTCACGGGAGTGGATGTCAAGAGTAATGACTCGTGTGACATTCTTCATTTCGTAGATGTGGCAGAGCAATGCAGCTGTAAGGCCTTCCCGGCTCTTTTTCTTGTGCTGACGGCTGTAAGGAAATGAAGGCAGGACAAGGGTGATTGATTTTGCACCGGCCTGCTGTACAGCGTCAATTGTGACGAGAAGTGTCATGACATGGTCGTTTACTGAGAAAGTAACCATGTTTTTTCCGCCATTCATTGGAATTGGCGAATGATTTTCGGCATCCTGGAAAATGTAGATGTCTTTACCGCGAACGCATTCAAGCAACTCTGCTTTGACTTCGCCGTTCGCAAACCAAGTGAACTGCGTGTTGATCTTAAAGACTGGCGGACGATATTTGTCAGTTTGACCGCGAACAACCAGGTCCGAAGTGGCAAGGTCGTTACGGAAATTGATGTCCTGAACCAGTTTGTCCTTTTCAAGATTATATCTCTTGGAAATTACATCGCTTTTTAATGCAAAACGATGTTTATACATGTGGCGGAGATGCGCAATGACTTCATCGGCAAATACAGCGCCACCCGGACAAGCAACAACACCAAGATTAGTCGGTTCTGAATATGGCATTTAAGGCTCCCTATAATTTGTATTCTTTTATTTTATCTTTTTGGGCTCGTGTGGTCAATAAATACGCGTAAATATTAGAAAAGATTAGAAGATTTCGCAAACAGTACGGGCAAAAGGCTACCCCAATCCTTCTTGCGTGACCTTTATCTAAAAGCGTCTTTCTGCTACAATTTCCTTCATGAAAATGACTTTAATGGGCACGGGAACAAGTCATGGCGTTCCAGTGATTGCATGCAAGTGTCCGGTCTGCCTTTCTTCCGATCCCCATGACAAGCGCCTGCGGTGCAGCGCATTAATCGAACACAATGGTAAAAATTTTCTCATTGACGTAGGACCAGACTTTCGGGAACAGGCACTCAAATTCGATATTTGCAGCCTTGACGCCGTTTTCATTACCCATTCCCACGCCGACCATCTTCACGGAATCGACGACCTTCGCATTTTCAGCCACAAAAATTCCGCCGCCATGAGTGCCGACAGTGTAATTCGTACAAAATATCCCGAAACTGACGGAGACGGCTTACCCATCTTTTCGAGCGAAAGAACAAACGGCTATATACACGAGCGCTTTCCCTACATTTTCGTAAACCACGACAAGGGCGGCGGCATTCCAAAACTAAATTTAATCAGCATCGATCAAAATACAGCAGAAAATCCCCTTAAACTTGCCGGCCTTGAAGTAGTTCAGATTCCTATGCTGCACGGGAACCATCACACAAACGGCTATGTTTTCACATGTTCTGACAAAAACGGAATCAAAAAATCAATCGCCTACCTTACCGACTGCAATTTCATCAGCAGTGAATCCCTTGCACAGGTCAAAAAAGCCGGCTGTCAGATTGAGCATCTTGTAATCGATGCGCTGCGCGAAAAGGAACATTCAAGCCACAACAATTTTCTGCAGGCTTTGGCCTATGCCGAGCAAATAAAAGCCAGACACACCTGGTTCACACACCTTACCCACGACAAAAAACACGGTCAGATTCAGGAATACATAAATACCCATCTGCAGGAGTTTCCGGCTTTAAGTCAAATCACAAAGGAAGGCGGCAGCGTAAGCCCTGCCTATGACGGTCTGACACTGACTTTTTAGCTAAAATAAAATTACGCAATTAATAAATTCTTATTGACACTGTAAAAAGATTTTCGTATAATACTTGAACTTAATTCGTAAATATTTTTTAGGTAGGTATAAATCATGTCTAGAATTTGTGATATCTGCGGAAAAGGTTCTCAGCACGGCAACCGAGTTAGTAAATCATACAACCACACACGCCACACTTGGAGACCAAACCTCATCAAGGTAAAGACAGAAGATTTCGGAAGAACAGAAACTTTGACAATCTGCACACGCTGCTACCGCTCAGGTTTCGTTACAAAGAAAATCACTGTTGCTCCTGCAAATGCTGGCGCTCCAAAAGCAGCCAACTAATTCAAGTTTATTTGAATGAACCCACCGTAAAGCACGGTGGGCTTTTTTTATCTTTTTAGCTTCTTGTAATTAAAAGTGCCACAAGGATAATCAGATGGCTGGCAAGAGTGTAGGCCCAGCTCAAAAAGTTATTTAGACCGCCGTTAAAAAGGCCTTTTGCACCAAAAAAATCCGAGAGTACAATGGCACAAATCCACACGATTACGACGATAAGCTTAAGAAGCCTGCTGAAAGCGCCGATTCTGTCGCCAATAAAAAGCTGAAGAATCATAAAAATTCCAGAAAGAAGTTCGATTCCGCCGAATACGAGGGCAAGATTTTTTGCCATGTTTCCGCTAAAAATACTTTTGATTGCCTGGCAGCCAAAGTCACCGCCACCCTGCAAAGCCCAGATACCGCCCACGGCAAGCATTACGCCAACGGCAACGTTTGCAATCATGGGAAGAATTCTGATTTCAGATGAATTTGCCATAATTTTCCTCCTTATATAACTCCGCGTTAGCGGCGTTGCATGGAAGCAACGGATACGCAAGTTTTTACTGACAGCAAAAACTTGGCCGTGATAAAAATTACATGGATGTAATTTTTATCATGCCTCCTTTTTTACGGCTTTTTGTATATTAACCTGAAGATTTCACAGACTATTTTAGAATCCTCACGGGCTTCAAAACCGCAAAGATCCGCTTCATCGCCAACATATTCATGCATTTTGTCCAACCACTCTGCATGGCTTTCATTTTCACCGTCGCGCCTTGCAAGCTCCCAGGAAATTTCATTCAGCGGAAGGATGTTCACGTCGGTAAGCTCAATTATGCAGCAGGGTTCTTCGCCTGAATCCAAAACAACATAAACTTCCCCGGCCAGAGGAACTTTCTCACGGTTGATTTCAATAGCCTCAAGCGGAGTAAACACGGCGGTTTTTGCCCCCGAAAGAACAAGCGAAAGCTGGGAGCTTCCTGCAAAACCAGAATCCTCGAATACAAGCTCACCTGAATAAACTGCATTCTGCTCGTTCTGATTTGTCTCCTTGAGGTAATTTTTCCAAAATTGATTTGTAGTCATTTTTACCTTCCTGTTATTTTCGGCTGGTTTTAATCAGCATGAGTATAAAGGCAATAATCACGAAAAGGCCTGGAATTACAGCCAGAAGCAGCTGAACTAGAGGAATCTCATTTCCAAGTATCAGCACTTTGCGTGACGTAACGAATCCAAGCTTTAAAAGCAGGTCAAAGACAATTGAAGAATAACCTGTAACGGCTGCAAGAACAAGGAACATCCAGGAAAAATCCCGAGTCCGGCTCCAGAGCATGATTGCAAGAAAAGCTATAAGGCCGCCAAGAAAAAGCCTGATTATAAAGAAAATTATTTCACTTTCACTCATGGGCATTCCACTTTCTAAAAGTCAAAAGGAGATTTTTTGAGCAGGGAGAAATTTCCCTTGTCGGCCCCAAAGGGAACTATTGAAGGCTGATTATAGTCAGGAGAAATAACAAGCCTGCAGTCCAGGCAATGAAGGACAAAATCAGCATATTTTGACTCAGGAACTTTTGGAAAAAGATAGGGGCCTTTTCTTTCCCAGTATTTTGTGATGATCTGATCGTATATGAACCATTGCTTTTCTTCACGCTCCTGCAGGGCCTTGATAAGATCGTAAATAGACCGTGTGACCGCCGCGCATAATGGAGCAGGCAGGAATGAAGCTTTTATGACTGACTCTTCCAAAACTAATTCTGATTTTACCGCAAGCACAAAAATGCCAGACGCCCACGGCAATGCAGGCTCAAAAACAATGCAATCAACACCGTGCCAGTCAACGCTCTGCGGATTCCATGGACGGTAAACCGACGTAGACTGTGCGGAAATAGAAATAGCAGCCTCTAAAGCCGTCTGTTTTGAAGAGAAAGTAAAGCCTGTGCGTTCGTCTCCAAAGAGGTCAGAAACCGCGCGACTCAATTGTGTTCTTGCCCTGCCGTTTGGAGAAGAAAAATCTGTAAAATAACTGCCTGAGATTCCCCGATCCAAAACGTTCTTGAACAAGGTGAATACAGAACCGCCCCAGCCCAAAATCGCACGCCCGCCTTCCTGATACAAGTCAGTGAGGCGAACACCTTTTGCCGTATACAAAAAGCATTTGCGGGCTCGTTTTACAGTGCCGAAGCGGGAGAAAATTTCTTTTGAAAGTTCAACAATTTCTGACATTTTGCAAAGTATATCAGAAAAACAAAGATATTAAAAGAAGAAAAAAAACAGGCTGCCTAAATTGACAGCCTGCAAATTATGAGTCAGGAAAAATTAGTAACGGTTTTCGGGAAGGGCTGCAACTTTTGTACATTCTTCTGCAAAATAAAGATTTTTTCCGTCGTAAAAAGCCTTGCATTTATCAAATTCTTCGACTTCGCTGAAAGTTTTCATTTCCATTTTTTCAGTCGTATAATCATAGTCAGGTTCTGTATAATTTCTGGTTTCTTTACCGTTCATAGTAAGGACGCCCTTGTTGTTCACATAAACGCCTGTAACATCGGAATTGCCGCTGCTTGAAACATCCTGATACATAGAACCCATTGATTTTTCCAGTTCTTTCATGGCTTCGGCCATTTCTTTTTCATACAGTTTCTTGTATTCTTCAGGCATATCTTTCATGGCCTCATCCAGCCCCATAGAAGAAGTCATTGTCTTTTTGAACTCAGAAGAATAAGAAATCTTTGCCTTGTATGCCATAGCACCTGTAAAAGCGCCTTTGCTTGTGGTTGTAATTGAAACGTCATAGTTTCCGCTTACATTAGCTATTGTGACATTTTTACCGTTTATTTCTGCTTTTACAGATTCATCAATTTTGGTGGTGCTTGAGAAAGTTGAATCCAGATCCTTGCCACTTGAGCGCTCAAGTTTCATTGAATAAATGTAGAAGTTATCACCTACTTTAGCGAGACGAGGAGTTTCGCCAATCACATTCATTGCAGCGTTAATAGCCTCCTGATAATCACCTTTTTCTTCAGAGAATTCCTTGAGTTCACCAGTCTTTATGTTGTAAGTGAATGTATGCCTTGGGTCACTATCAATACTGTCACCGTCAGACCATGAATAAGAATGAGCCCTGTATTGATTCACAATGACTTTATTGTCCTTTTCAGTAAACTCAAAGTAATAAATGTCACCGTCACTTTCTGTCTCTTTAAGGACAAGACCTTTTACCTCATCTGCAGACGGAATCGAAAATCCTTCAATACTTTCGATACTAGATTCTCCGGCTCCGCTTCCAACATTAACCTGAGTTACAAGCTGAACAAATGACTTCTTCTTCTCTGTTGCTTCAGGAGGAATTACAGCAGAAATCATGATGGAACAGTCAGCCGAAGGTGCAGTTGCTGTAATTTCAAATACGATTTTAATTTTTGTGATTTCAGTAATGCTAACTTTGAAATCATCAAGTCCGGCATCATCGGCACCACTTGCAGAAATTACAGAACGGCTTGCATCAACACGACTCTGACGGAAATATTTTTCCGGATTGTCTTTAATAGCAGCAACTCCTTCGTCAGTCAAAGGGTTTTTGCTCAAATCAAGAGTACCTGTCTGTGTTACCGCAGCACCTTTTTCTGAAGTTTTTGCTTCAACATCTGCACTAATAGTTTTTACGCCAGAAGATTCGCTTCCGCCATCATCAGAGTCACCACACGAAAAGAAGCCTAAAGAGAGGCTTACACACATAATCAATCCATGAACTGACCCCAAATTCTAGGACAGTTTAAGCAGCTATCTCGTTTGGAGTTTTCCAGCCAAGATTTTTCTGGATACGCTCATTATTGTAGTAATAAATAAAATCGTCAATCAATTTTTTTG
>Ga0129306_1000786_pt1 | contig 43830 bp, 48 predicted proteins | sample P827metagenome_FD_94438 | JGI IMG/M metagenome (GOLD analysis project Ga0129306, IMG submission 94438) | Capybara group fecal microbial communities from Wisconsin, USA - P827 metagenome | ecosystem: Host-associated > Mammals > Digestive system > Large intestine > Fecal | place: USA: Wisconsin... | reverse complement strand
GTCGCCAAGCAGATGGCGAAAATCTGGACGGGCATGTCCAAAGTGGACGAGCAGGGAATATGGAAGCGTTTTGACGGCGACCATGCCCGTTATTTGAAACTTGGCCAAGGGAAGCCGCAGATGGCGGATATGAAGGAATACAAGCAGCGCCACCATTTCGCTTTTTGGCAAAATATCAATATGTACTAAAGGAAGAGGAACAAAAAATGGACGAAGTACGGATTGATTTGCGAAAGATAGGAGAAGATGAGCGCCAATGTTCAGCTGATAACGAATAACCACGATTTATACGACCGGCAAGTTTTGACCTGCCAACCGATTGTGTTGAAAAAAGGGGCATGGATTGGCGCGGGAGTCACCATCCTTCCCGGCATTACCATCGGCAAATACGCAGTTATCGGCGCAGCCTCGGTCGTAACGCATGATGTGGGGAACTATGAAGTCGTGGTGGGCAATCCTGCCAAATGTATCAAGCGGTTAGAGCCTGAAAAATTTGAAGTATAAGGAGGCAGTACGATGAAGCCTCATACATATCGGTTCGTCTTTGCCGCACTTTTGCTGACTATGTTGGCCGTTTTCGGCATCGCTTTTACGGCAGATTCCGAGCCGCAAAATTCCTCGTTGAAAACGGACGGCATGAAAGACGCGAAATTAGCGGAGGAAAAAATGATGAGCAAGCAGGAGGAGAGAATTGTGAGCAAGGATAAGAAGATTTTGGTCGTCTGCTATTCCTTTTCCCGTGGCAATACCCGGAAAATCGCAAGGGAGTTGCAAACAGCTCTTGATGCTGATTATGCAGAAATCGAGCCAGTCGTGCCTTATCCGTCCTATGGCGGCTGGAACAGCGAAGTGACCGAGCAAGGGAAGCGGGAGGTGGAGGCCGGCTTTATGCCGGAAATCAAGCCCCTTGCGGTGAATATCGCCGATTATGACATCATCGCCGTGGGAACGCCGACCTGGTGGTTTACCATGGCACCCCCAATGCACACTTTCCTGAAATCGCAGGACTGGACGGGCAAGACGGTCATTCCCTTTATGACGCACGGCGGCTGGCCAGGGCATGTAATCACGGACATCAAGGAATACTGCGCCGGGGCAAAATTTGCCGCAGATATGGAAATACAGTTTGATTCGGAGGGCGGCGACCATATGCTGACTTCCCAAGCGGACATCGATGCTTGGCTTGAGGGATTGAGGAAAGAACTGCGATAAGATATACTCATTGATAGGAGAGGACTGTTTTTCATGAAATACACAAAACTGGGAAATTCGGATTTGAACGTCTCCCGTATTTGCCTGGGCTGCATGGGCTTTGGCGATGCCAAGACGGGGCAGCATAGTTGGACGGTGGACGAAGAAACGAGCCGCAGCATCATCAAACATGCGCTGGAGATGGGCATCAATTTCTTTGATACCGCCATCGTTTACCAGAACGGCACGAGCGAGGAATATGTGGGACGGGCTTTGCGCGATTTCGCGAAACGCGAAGACGTGGCAGTGGCGACAAAATTCCTGCCCCGCAGTCCGCAGGAAATCGCAGACGGCGTGACGGGGCAGGAGCATATCGAAAAATCCCTTGACATGAGCCTGAAGCATTTGGGCATGGATTATGTGGATTTGTATATCTGCCATATGTGGGACTATAAGACCCCAATCTATGAGGTCATGGATGGACTGAACCGCATGGTCAAAGCGGGCAAGGCGCGTTTTGTGGGCATCGCCAACTGCTACGCATGGCAGCTCGCCAAGGCGAACGCGCTCGCCGAAAAGGAAGGGTTTGCCAGGTTCGTCTCCGTGCAGAACCATTACAATCTGCTTTTCCGTGAGGAAGAGCGGGAGATGGCAGAACTTTGCGAAGAGGATAATATTGCCATGACGCCGTATAGCGCCTTAGCCAGCGGCAGGCTTTCCCGCAGACCCGGCGAAACTACCAAGCGGCTTCAAGAGGACAGTATTGCGCATCTGAAATATGACGGCACGGCGGAGGCTGACCAGAAAATCATTGTGCGAGTGGCAGAACTTGCGGACAAATACCAAGTCACCATGACCGAGATTGCCTTGGCATGGCTGCTGACAAAGGTAGATGCTCCCATAGTCGGGGCGACCAAGCTTCATCATGTGGAAGGGGCAGTCAAGGCGGTGGATTTGACGCTGACGGACGAGGACAGGAACTATCTGGAAGAACTATATGTTCCTCATCCGCTGGTGGGCGTTATGGCGCAAAACACCAAAAATGCCGACAGGGAAGGCCAAGCGTGGGCAAAACACGCACCGAAGGAGTAAGATGGCAGAGCCAAATGACTGCCGCATTGCCGAAATCGTCCCCGCCGTGGTGCAAAACGAGAATCATATTTTTTATCAGAACAAGGAATTGCAGGAGTATCTGCGGCAGTACGGTACGGTCGTAGAATCTTGGTATCCTTTGGGCGGGAGGGGCAACACACAAGAAATCTTCCACAATGAAACTATCAGGAAAATTGCCGAGAGACATGAAAAAACTCCGGCGCGAATCGTGCTTCGTTGGCACTTGCAGGATGGCTATATTGCGATTCCCGGCTCTGGCAACCAAGCGCATATTGTCGAAAATATTGATATCTTCGATTTCGCTCTTTCCGAGGAAGAAATGCAGGAAATATGTGCTTTGAATATGCGGCGAAGGTTTGAAAACTGGTAATCAATGTCAATCGGTTTCTATGCCATATATGCTTTTAGTATTCGTTGAACCGCCGCTTCTATATCCATTTTCCCCTCGCTGAGACACCACTCGAAGATACAGCCCTTTACAATCGTGCAGATATCCGCGCTCATTTGGTGGATATCTGCTTTTTTTTGTATGCCGCCCCCCGCTTGTGCCGTGACAAGTTCCCGCTCACATCTGGCCATGACCGTTCCAGCGGCAAACTTTCCGTCTGTTTCTCCCATATAGGTGTGGAGTGCCTGATTGTCCGGCGTGTAAAAACTACGCATAAAAGCTATGCCAAGGCTCATATACTGCCGGATAAGGTGCATATACAGTTCCGTGATACGTCCCGCAATATCGGAGGTCGGAGCCGTAAGTTCGACTGTCTCGAAGGAGAGCCCTCGCACAAAGTGCATCATCAGGTCATCCTTATTACGGAAGTGATAATAAAATGTTCCCGTGGCAACATCCGCTTTCTCGCAAACGCTACGTACCGTGATATACTCCGCGCCTTGTTCCTCGATAAGGGCTATGGCCGCAGCTATGATTTTTTCCTTATTTTCTTCGGGATTGTCCTTTTTAGGAGGACGACCACATTTTTTCATGTCGCTTACCTTCTTCAAAATTATTTTTAGAACATGCTCTATTTCTATTGACATTATATACTGCCCTGTGTATAATTACAATATCGAACAAGTTCTATATATTGCTAGGGAGGCACGGAAAATGAAAATCGAATTATGGTCGGACTACGCCTGTCCATTCTGCTATATCGGTGAGAAGCGGCTGGAAAAGGCCTTGGCGGAAATTGACGGCGGAGATAAAGTGGAAATCGAATTCAAGAGCTTTGAACTTGACCCTTATGCCAGCCGGGAGGTCGTTTCCTCTACGGTGGATCGTTTTGCTGCGAAGTATCATCTGAGCAAAGAGGAGGCAGCAGAGCGTATTGAAGCCATCTCCCGCATGGGCAGGAGTGAGGGAATCGACTTTCGCTACGTCTCTACACGTTACACCAACACCTTTGACTCCCTGCGTCTCACGAAATATGCCCAGGAAAAAGGGAAAACAGGAATTATCACGAAGTTATTTGATGCTTACTTCACCAAGAATCTGAAACTCAGCGACCATGATGTGCTGACACAAATCGCAGGCGAATGTGGCTTGGACAAGGACGAAGTGACTGCAGTGTTGTCCAGCGACCGATACGCCGATGAGGTACGCGCCGATGAGCAGGAAGCAATGGAGCACGGCATTCACGGCGTACCCTATTTCCTTATCAACGGCAAGTACACGGCATCAGGTGCACAACCGACGGCCATGCTGAAAGAAGCCATCGAAAAGATACTGGCTGAGGAAACGTCAGCGGAACCATCATTAGATGGCATGGTCTGCGGGGTGGATGGCTGCCATTTTGTGCAGTAAGGCGGGGGAGCATCATGATTTTATCGTTGCCCGTGACAGGCGTTTTTAACACCAATGCCTACTTTTATATTGATGATGCCACAGGACACGGCTTTTTGCTCGACCCCGGCGCAGAAGCAGATACTCTTTTAGCCGTTATTCGACAAAGAGGATTCGTCATCGAAAAAATTCTGCTAACCCATGGACATTTCGACCACATGGGTGCCGCAGCGCAAATCCAGAATGCACTGTCCATCCCTATCTGTATGCACGAGAGAGGGCGGGAATATACAGAGAATCCTCGTTGGAATCTCTCGGAAGGTTGCGGGCTATATATCAAACTGGATGATGTGAGCTATTTGCCGGACGGGAGCAGGATTGCCCTCGAAAGGAATCCTGTATTTTCTTTGACCATGCACTACGTTCCCGGTCATACTACGGACAGCGTATTCTATTATAGCGCCAAGGACAATGTGGCCTTCGTGGGTGATTCCATTTTCAAGAACAGTTTCGGGTTGACACATTTTCCCGGTGGGGATGAGCAAACATTGATGCAGAGTATCACACAGCGTATACTGAAACTGCCGCAGGAAACCGTCTTGCTGTCCGGACATACGGAACCGACTACGGTGGGGGCAGAACGGGAACGCTCGTGGTATGCGCCATTTTTGAACTGATTTAGGGGAGAAAGACAGAGTGAAAGAAAAATACGAGCTGGCAATGAAACCTATGACCATAGGGAATTTGACATTAAAAAACCGTATCGTTATGCCGCCCATCGCAACCTATCAAAGTACAGAGGACGGAAAAGTAACGAGCAAAATGCTGGAGTACTACGGAATGCGGGCAACAGGCAGCAATCTTGCCATGATAATCACGGAACACAGCTACATTGATATTCGCGGCAAGGCGCGAAAGAACCAACTCTCCATCTCCTCCGATGAGGATATTGAGGGATTGAAGCGGCTGGTGGATACCATCCATCAAGGCGGTGCAAAAGCAATAGCGCAACTGAATCATGCCGGCAGTGCCGCACCCTCTGATGTTACAGGAGAAAGGGCAGTAGCTCCGAGCAGCGTGATCCTCCCCGTCTCGCCGATGATGGGTGACGGAACTGCACCGGAAGAATTGACCGTATCGCAGATTGCTGAAATTGTGGAGCAATTCGCCTGCGCTGCTAAGAGAGCAAAGGCGGCGGGATATGATGGTGTTGAAATCCACTCTGCTCATGCTTATTTGCTGAACCAGTTTTATTCGCCGCTCACCAATCATCGAGAGGATGACTACGGCGGTGACATAGAAAGGAGGCTGCGGATTCATCGGGAGATCATTCAATCTGTTCGTAGTGCCGTCGGCAAAGAATTTATGTTTTCACTTCGTTTAGGTGGCTGTGACTACGCTGAAGGCGGCAATACGATTGAAGACAGTGTATATGCCAGCAAGGCATTGGCCGATGCCGGAGTGGATATGCTTAACATCACCGGAGGAATGTGTCGCTACACACGGCAAGGGCATAACGAGCCGGGTTATTTTCAGGATATGTCGAGTGCTATAAAAAAAGCTGTCTCCATTCCCGTCATGCTGACGGGGGGAGTTAAGACCTTAGAAGATGCAGAAACTCTCCTAAAAAATAATGCTGCGGACTTGATTGGGGTTGGCAGAGAGATTTTGAAGAATCCGTACTGGCTAATGGAACAAATGGAAAAGTGACAGAACTGGTCCAATTTAGGGGGGTGCAAAATCCCCACCGAGGGGGTGCAAATGCACCCCCTTCTCTTTTTGTCGAAGCCTTGTCCCGTGCGGCTTCCGAGGAATACTTGCTTAACGATAGGCAGGGGGGTGCAAGGGGGTTCATCGTTAATCGAGTATAGGGGGTGCATCGTTATTTTGTATCACTTTGATTGGTAAAGGGGAACTCCTCATAAGTATTATGTCGAGCCTTGCTCAGGAGGAAAGCCGGAGCATTTCGGAGAATGTCACTTGGGGGCAGAGAAAGCGTTTTACCGATGGAAAGGTCAGCTTTGCTTACATCAGATTTCTTGGTTTGGACAAGGATAAAGAAACGGGGAAAATTGTGATAAACCCGGAGCAAGCGGAAACCATAAAACTGATTTATCACCTTTTCCTCGAAGGGATGACACCACATTCCATTGCCACAGAACTTACGAGACGGAAAATAAAAACGCCCATATTGCCCAAGACCAGGAGGAATACCAAAAGCGGTACGACGGCATGGTGGCAAGGTACGACGCCGCCAAGACCAAGTTCGATGAAACGATAGCCGCCATATCCGCCAAGGAAGCCCAGAGTGCATGGCTCACAGCCTTCGTCAAAGCTCTGCGGTAGCGGGACGGCATCATCGAGGACTTCGATGAGAGCCTGTGGGGCGCAATGGTGGACTATGTGACGGTGGGCGTGGATGGCGGCATGACCGTGGTGTTTCGGGATGGAACGGAGATTTGAAATGAGCACTCTGCCGGGTTTCGGCGGGGTGCCTAAATTTTTTGATGAATTTTCTTGATGGGTAAATTTTTACCCGTCGCTTATGCTATAATGAAATTGAGGAAAGACAAAACAAATCCAAAGGGAGGGATGCCAATGAATGTGTACGCCGGGGATAACAAAAAGATGCTTAATATGCTGATATTGGAGATACTGAAGGAATATACTGATACCGACCATCGACTGACCCAGCAGGAAATCATCGACCTTCTCAAGCTGAACTACGGTGCGGAGTGCGACCGACGCTCCATACGCAACAATATCCGATCACTCAAGGACATGGGCTACGAGATTGTCACGGAGCGTGGTTGCTATCTTGCAGAGCGGGAATTTGACGATGCGGAGCTGCGGATGCTCATCGACAGCGTCCTGTTCTCCAAGAATTTGTCGGGAGCGCAGGCCAAACGGCTCATCGAGAAACTTAAAGGCTTCGGCAACCGATACTTTCACGCAAAAGTGTCCCATGTGTCCAATTTGCCAGAACTCTTCCATTCGGACAACAAACAAGTTATGCTGGCATTAGATTCTCTAAACGATGCCATTGAGGAAAAACGAAAGGTCAGCTTCATCTATAACCGCTATGGCACGGACTTCAAACTGCACCCAAGACGGGACGAGCCGTACATTGTGAATCCCTACCAGATGGTTGCCAACAACGGGCGTTACTATCTTATCGGCAATTACGACAAATATGATGACCTGTCACACTACCGCATTGACCGTATCACTTCGGTTACAATGCTATCCGAGCCGGTCAAGCCGAAAAAGGAGGTCAGGGAGTTTGCTCAAGGCTGGAGCCTCCCCAAGCACATGGCGGAGCATATCTATATGTACAGCGGCGACAGTGTGACGGTAAAATTCATCGCCGACACGGATTTGATGGACGAACTGATTGATTGGTTCGGAAGGGATATTCGCATAAAAGAAGAATCTGAAAATAAGATGCTGGTGACACTCAAATGCAATGAACGAGCGATGAAATATTGGGCACTGCAATACGGTGAGCATATTGAAATCAAAGAGCCGCAAAGTTTGCGTGAGGCTGTCAAAAAGACTGTTTTAGATATGGCGGAGAAATACTCCGATGGTGCGTGAAGGGAGAGATAACCATGTATGGAGCGATTTTAGGCGACATTATCGGTTCGCCCTACGAATTTGACCGAGGAGCGAAAATCAAGGCGTTTCCCTTATTTATTAAAAAATCCCGTTTCACCGATGATACGGTGATTACCGTAGCCGTGGCGGATGCCTTGCTCTATGCAGGAAAAGATGCCGGAGAGGACAAAATTTGTGCGGCGGTGGTCTCCTCCATGCAGCATTGGGGCAGGAAATATCCCAAGGCAGGGTACGGCGGCAAATTCCGTGAGTGGCTCAAGGAGAAGGAGCCGAAACCTTACGGCAGTTTTGGCAATGGCTCGGCGATGCGAGTATCTCCCGCAGGTTGGCTTTACGATTCTATAGAGCGCACGAGAAAAGTTGCCCGCTGGACAGCAGAAGTTACCCATAATCATCCCGAAGGCATCAAGGGAGCGGAGTCTGTGGCAAGTGCCATCTATCTTGCTCGGACGGGAGCATCCAAAAATGCTGTCAAAAAGTATATCGAGGATGAGTTTGACTATAACATCTCCCGCACATTGAAGGAAATTCGCCCTGCCTACCACATGGATGTGACTTGTCAAGGTTCGGTGCCGGAGGCCATTATCGCTTTCTTGGAATCTACGGATTTTGAAGACGCAGTGCGAAACGCCGTTTCCATCAGCGGCGATACGGATACCACAGCTTGCATCGCCGGAAGTATTGCCGAGGCGTATTACGGACTTACTCCGACGTTGGAAGAAGAGTGCATAAAGCGCATACCGAATAAAATGAACGATGTCATAAAACGCTTTGACCGCATGAGAGGAAAGGTAATTCAAGGCGAACCTATCATCGAAGCCGCTCTTCTTCGCTATCATCGGGACAGTTCATCGGAAAATAAAACAGCTGTGCTTAACGCGATTTATATGCGCATGAAAGACAACGGTTATTTCCTTCTTCCGCCAAGCGAAGTACGAAGATTTGATGAATGTGTCGCAAAGGGCGATTATGACGGAGAAATAAGCATCGAAGCCTATACTTCGGACAGAGAATTTTTCATGGGACTGGACGAGGAGGACGAAAACGCTACTTATACCACGGAAGTGAAAATTTACGATTTACTTTCCTTTATCGCCAAGGCAACTGATGTGGAATCGGGCATTGACATCAACTATGACAAAACATTCTATCTGAATCGCGACATGGCAAAGTCGATTTTGGCAAAGAATGAAGCGGAAATCTGTCATAAGAGGAGAATGTATATCCCTATGCCGGATGATATTCCTCTTTCTTCCAAGGACTTGTCGCAAAAAATTATCTCCGGCATCAGATTTTGCTTCATGTGCGCCTACGATGCCTATACCAACTACTGTGAACTGTATCATCGCAACGGAAAAATTTACCGTTATGATATTTCCGGCGATAACAAGCAGGTGGAAAAAATCTGCCGAGTATTTCCTGCGCTCAAGAAATTTAACGAGAGCAACGGTCAAAACGATAAACTTGGCGAATGGGAGTGGAACTATTACGAATTGGGATCCTGGGTCTTTGCTCATGCCGAAGTGATAGCTGCGTATAAAATGCGCACGGGGCACACCGATTATTTGACTTGGAGTCCCGATGATGCTTATATGACGATAATGGATTTGTTGGAGGAGGAAGATACGATGTTTGAACCTATGAAGATTGATACCGATGCCCTACGTAAAATGAGTGATTATCAGCATGACCGTGAGGGGATTCCTGCCGGATGGATTTATTTGGGCAACGATAACGAACGGTATGTGCTTGGGCAACCCGGAGACCGCAACATTCTCGTATTGGGCGTAAACCCCAGCACGGCAAAGCCCGGTGATGATGACCCTACCATCAGGAATGTACGCAGAATTGCGGATAATAAGGGATTTGACGGTTGGATTATGATGAATCTTCACCCGCAGAGAACACCCCATCCCGAAGAGATGGAGGAGAAAGACGTGTGGAGTGAAACTAATCCAAGGGTTGTAGAGGCTGTGATGAGAGAGTTTCGAGTCCGCGCTATATGGTGTGCATGGGGAAATATGATTGATATGCACGGCAAGAAATTTTTATATGGTGCGCTTGCCAAAATTTATGATGTTCTTGGCGATTATGTCAAGTGGTACAGTTACGGCAACTTGACCAAGGACGGCAATCCCCACCATCCGCTTTATATGTCACTTAGCCATGAGTTTCAGGAATTCGATGTGCGCAGGTATTTATGGCAAAAAGGTATGTAATGCAGGGAGGAGAAAATGCTATGGCCGACCAACTCATTCTCAAAGAATCAATGTTTCACGATGATTCCGTGAAATCCATCCATGTTCGGGAGGATTTTCTTTCCGACGGACGCAGCTACGTATCAGAGCATTGGGCATGGGAAGGAACAACCAATGTGACTTACTTTTTTGCCGCCGATGGCATTGAGGAGAATGAGTCCGCGTTGGAGGAGTATTTGGTGTCAGTTGGCAAATTGACTGCCGGGGAAGATCACCCCATGGGGATAATGACTCTCGACATGGATGGTGTGAAGGTATACTCCGTAACTGTGACGGTTGGACAGGAGGATACTTTGTACTGCGAGGCAAGGCTGTAAACATTAAGGAAAGAAAGATGTCATCATGTCAAAACCTCGCAAAAAATGGAGAGAATACATCACCGAGGAACACCGAAAGTTCATGTTCCGGGTTTTCGGTACAGCTGATATTGATGAGATTGACAAGCGCAACACTGAAGCCATCAATTATTCTGAAGATAAACTCATGCCGTATATATGTGGCAACTACGGTGAAGAGGACAGCGAACTGGCCGAGGATATTATTGACTTCCTATACATGGCAGCATTGCCGAAGGTATCGGACAAGCATAGAAAATTCATGGTGGATGTGTTTGGAACTGACAGCATTGAGGATATGTGGCAGAAGGTCGAAAAATTCGACTGGAATTATGTCGATGAAAAAATCGGGTCATATCTTTGCGGGGACGATGCAGAGATAAGAGAAATCGCCGACGATGTTGAGATGTTTGTCCATGCACGTTATACCGTGAGATAGTATACTTGCGAAGTTTGACGAGCGCATGGCGGGGAAGATGTTTTGAGTGAGGGGGTGCAAAATCCCCGCCGAGGGGGTGCAAATGCCCCCCCTTCTCTTTTTGTCGAAGCCTTGTCCTATGCGGCTTCCAAGGCATACTCGTTTAACGATATGCAGGGGGGTGCAAGGGGGTTCATGGTCAAATACGTCACGGTGGGCAGGAACAAGGAGATGACGGCCACATTCCGGGACGGCACAGAGATACAGGCTTGACGGGGATACGGCGCAGGGCTTCGGCTCTGCGCCAATTTTTTTATTTTCTTAAGCAGGAATGAGAAGGATTATGGTAGAATATGAAATGGTTAAGCAATGATGCAGTAGAAGCAGGAGGTCGATGGTGCTGTGGGCAGAAAAAGTATTTATTTGCTGATTTTCGGTATTATGCTGATACTTTCCGGCTGTTTCGCAAATCAATCACAAGGCTCGGCCATGTGAATTTGTCACAGCAGGAAATGACGGAGTTGCTTTCAAAGAGCAATGCCAGCATTACCATTGCAGAAAAACACTGAAGAACACTTCGTTGTGGTTTATTTTGAGAAGGAACGCGAAGAATATATGAGCCAAAGACTTTTTACGGAAATTTTGCCCCTGTACAAATCAAAAAAGAATCGTCCGTATGTTATCCGAATCAGAATGCGAATGGCAGATCGGGTGGATTCCAAGGCACTTAGGGATGCGGTGGACACGACAATGAAGCGTTATCCATATTTCTGTGTGAAACTCGCAGAAGAAGGAAGCGGATTCGTTTTTGCAGATAATAAAAACCCCGTCGTTGTTGCCAATTCACCCAATGGGATAGAGCTTAATTCGGAAATCTCAAACTACCACATGATTGCATTTTCATGCTATGATAATTGGATTGTCATGGATATTTTTCACGGATTGACGGATGCAACCGGTGCTTACGAGGTAGTCCGCACATTGTTGTTTTATTACTGTTCCCGTCGATATCAGGTTACGTTTTCGGAGCGAGGCATTCGCACAACGAAAGACGATATAGCCATTGAAGAATGGGAGTGCCCCGTCATGAATGCCGTAGACCTTCCAACTCCCAGACGCTACGAAATGTCTCCTCCGTTGAATCCCAACATGGTTGCAAACCTTCCGACAGAAACATTCTCTACGGTATTCAGCGTGATAATATCTGAAAAAGAATTTATGCGGTTTAACAGAGATAATGATGGTAGCCCCGGAACCATGGTTGCTTTGATTTTGAGCCGTTCGATTGCAGAACTTTTCCCAAATGCTCATGATGTAATCCGTATTATCTTATGTGTGAACCAACGAAAAGCACTTCATGCGCCGTTGGCGCATCAGAGCTTGGTTGGCGGTGCGCTGCTTGAATATGGAGAGAATTTACGACATCTGCCATTGAAGCAACAGATACAAGCATATCGGAACATGGTTTTTGCCCAGACAGACGAAGATAATGTGCTTGCCGGCATATCCTCTGTTGTGGGGTTGACAAACAAGCTTCTTTCAAAGAACACTACCAAGGAAAGAATAGCATTGGCATCCTTCGCCGATGAAATGGCAAGGCGCACAGGGACGGCTTGCGTCAGTTATGTTGGTAAAGCAAATTTTATGGAAGCGGAAAAATATGTGCAGGAATTTCATCTTTGGACATATAGCGCTCTTCCCATAACGATTGAGATTTCTGCCGTAAATGGAAAATTCACATTTGATTTCATCCAGCATTTCCAAAGTCCTATTTATGTAGAAGCATTTTTGAAAGAACTCGATAAGCACGGAAGTTCCTATGATTTTCAGGACGGAATAATGGAAGAATTGCCGAATATCAAACTTCAGTGGAATCAAGAATAAGAAGCATTTTTTATGGAACTTGATACATTAAAAAAGTGTATGCCAAGAAAATAGCCGATTTGCTTGCTGATATTGATAAATGAGGTGACATGTATGGAAAAGACATTGGAATATTACATGGAATTGGATTATCCTGTGGAACTCAGCAAAATAAAACCTGAAGAGGGGGGCGGTTTTTTCGTGTCTGTGCCTCTTTTACCTGGTTGTATGAGTGATGGAGATACTCTGGAGGAAGCATATAGCAATATTGTAGAAGCCAAAAAAGAATGGTTTTCCAGTATGATTGAGCGGAAAATGGAAATACCTGAGCCCGTTGAGAAGGAAGAATATAGCGGAAAATTTATGGTAAGGTTACCAAAATCTCTTCATAAAACCTTGGTACAGCTTTCTAAGCGGGAAGGTGTAAGCTTGAATCAGTATGTGACAAACAGCTTGGCATATACTGCCGGGCAGAGAATATAACGAACTTTAATAAGAAAAGGATAATTATGGATTTATTTGATTTTGAGCATGACCCCAAGGATGTAAAGATGGGGTTTCGGCTGGTTCGGCTGGAAGTATATAATTGGGGTACCTTTGATGGGAAGATTTGGGCCATGGATTTGGATGGGGAAACATCACTTTTGACAGGTGATGTAGGCTCCGGCAAGTCTACTCTGGTGGATGCACTGATTACTCTGTTGGTGCCACCTAAAAAGGTTACCTACAACAAGGCGGCAGATGCCAGTGCCAGAGAGCGCAGCCTTAATTCTTATATAAGGGGCTATTATGCCCAAAAGCGGTCCCAGGATGGCATCGGCCAGCCAGAGGCCCTTCGTGACAGAAACCAGTACAGTGTTGTACTGGCTGTTTTTGGTGACGAAAATTTGGGAGCCAGAGTGACTCTGGCCCAGGTTTTCTGGTACAAGGATGAAACGGGAAGCCCGGATAGGTTCTTTGTGTTGGGTGAAAAGACTCTTACCATTGAAAACCACTTCAGCAATTTTGGCAGTGATATCAGAAGCCTGAGAAAGCGCCTCAGCAATGATGTCTATATCCATATTTATGATGATTACCCAAAATATGCGGAGGATTTTCGCCGTCGCTTTGGCATCAGCTCCTTGCAGGCCATGGATCTTTTCCAGCAGACTATTTCCATGAAGAAGGTGGATTCCCTCACCAGCTTCGTGCGCCAAAATATGCTGGAGCAGCCTGGTACAGAGGACGATGTACAGCGTCTTTTGGAGCATTTCCATGATCTTGATACTGCCCATAGTGCGGTGGTAAGGGCCAGAAAGCAGGAGGAAATGCTGCTGCCTCTTACTGCCCTTGGAGAGAGCTATTTTGATGTTCATAGTCGTCAAGTTGTTATTGAACAGATGGAAGGGGCCCTGGCAGCTTGGTTTGCCAAGGAGGACAAGGTGCTTCGGGAAAAGGCTCTGTCAAATTTGGAAAGTAATCTTGCACAGGTGAAAAAGGACCATGAGTCCATTATGGAGCAGAAGCAGGCCAATGAGGAATCCATTGAGGATGTGCAGCGTCAGCTTTACCAAAATGGTGGTGACAAGGTGTCTGTCATTGAGGAAAAGCTGGAGAATGCCAACAAGGCTCTGGAGGCCTGTCTGAAGCAGCGTCAGCAGTACGAGGAAAATGCTCAGGGATTATCCGTGGAAGTGCCGGATAATCTGTCAGCCTTTAATGATAATCTTGAAAGGCTGACAGCTCTGGATAAAGATGAGAAGCAGCGTGAGCTGGATATTGCTGAGGCCCAAAGCGACAATGACAGCGAGATTAAAGCCCTTAATAATTCCATAGCTATGGTGGAAAATGAGCTGACTTCCCTCCGTTCCCGTAAATCCAGTATTTCTGCCGATTACATTGAACTTCGTCAGCAGATCTGTCAGGATTTGGATCTGGCAGAAAGCGAGCTGCCATTTGCGGGAGAGCTTATGCAGGTGGCTGAGGGAGAGGAGCAGTGGGAAGGCGCTTTGGAGCGTCTTCTTCACGGCTTTGGCATGTCCCTTTTGGTGCCTAAGTTCCACTATGGTGAAATCGTTCAGTGGATGGAGAAGCACAAGGTTAAACAGCGGGTGGTTTACTATAGCTGCGAGGAATATGTGGATCCTGTTAATTTTGAGGATCTGTCCGAGGATGCGGCCTGTGCCAAGCTGGACATTCGTCAGGATTCCCCCTTTAAGAATTGGCTTATGCGGGAGCTTTATCAGCGTTACAGCCACACTTGCTGTGAAACCTTCAAAGAATTTCAGCAGGAAAAGTTTGCCATTACCATAAAGGGCCAGATTAAGACTCAGGGCCGGCGCCACGAAAAGGATGACCGCTTTGATTTGGACGACCGTCGCCGTTATGTGTTGGGCTTTTCCAATTTGAAGAAAATTCAGGCCCTGGAATCTGAGCTGGAGGATTTGCAGGAGGCTGCAAAGGAAGCAAAGCGTACTGAAGGCCGGCTGAAGCGCCAGAATGGGGAGTGCCGCAAGAAGCAGCTCTATATCAATAACCTTCAGTTGTTTAAGGATTTCAACCTTTTGGATAAGGAAACTCTTGAAAGGGATGTGGCTGAGAAAAAGCAGCTTTTATCTGAGCTTCAGGAGGAAAATGCTGTTTATATGAAGCTGGAGAATCAGCTTTCGGAGTTGAAGACACAGCGTAAGGATATTGATTTACAGCTACAGCGGATAGTTGTTTCCCTAAATAACATAAATTATGGCATTAAAAGTAATAAACAGGGGATAGAGGCAGATGAGGCCCGTTTGGAGCAAATCAGCGAGGAAGAACAGCTGCGTATATTCCCACGGATTTCCGAAAGGGCGGCCCAGGTATTTGGGGAAAAGCATCTTTCCTTGGATAATCAGGGTGAGCTTAAGGAAATGCTAGTGGAAAATCTGCGCACTGAACGGGAGATGTCTGTGCGCTCCAAGGAGGAAAAGGGGCAGCAGCTGGTGGTTATGATGCAGCGGTTTAAGGCCGCTTTCCCTGAATTTGGGGACGAGCTGGCAGCAGCCACTGAGGGCCTTAATGATTATCGTCAGCTTCTTACAAAGCTCCAGACAGATGCGTTGCCTCGTTTTGAGGATAAGTTCCGTCAGCTTCTTCGTGAAAATACCATTAACAGAATCGCCCTCTTTAGGGAAAAGCTGAACAATGTGTGTGATGTTATCAAGGAACGCATTGAGATGATCAATCATTCCCTGGCGGAAATTGATTACAGCGAGGGCCGTTATATTCAGATAGAATGTGATAATGTGGCGGATAATGACATAAAGGACTTCCGCAATCAGCTTCGGTCTTGTGTCAGTGGTTATTCAGACGGGGATGAGAATGAAGCCTATTCGGAGGAAAAATTCCGTCAGGTGGAAAAGATTATTGAACGCTTCAGGGGTCGTCCAGAGTGTGCCGATGCTGATAAACGATGGACTGCCAGAGTTACAGATGTAAGAAACTGGTTCAGCTTTGCAGCTTCAGAACGCTGGCGGGAAACTGGGGAAGAATATGAGCACTATACCGATTCTGGCGGCAAATCCGGCGGACAGAAGGAAAAGCTGGCCTATACCATATTGGCTGCCAGTCTTGTTTATAACTTTGGCCTTGAAAGCAAGCACAAGAAGATAAACAGCTTCCGTTTTGTGGTAATTGACGAGGCCTTCCTAAAGAGCTCTGATGAATCTGCACGATTCGGCTTGGAGCTTTTCCAGAAAATGGATTTACAGCTGCTGGTGGTAACCCCACTTTTGAAAATTGGTACCATTGAGCCATATGTTTCTCATGTAGGATTTGTGTACCAGGATGACCAAAAGCATAAATCATATCTGAGAAATCTGTCCATAAAGCAGCTTCAGGCGGAGAGGGCAGAATATGCCAAGATGTAAATTTTCATAAATTTGCCTTTGAACTCTCCAAAATGTATAATAAGTCTGTTGAGTAATATGATTTAGGTGATTTTTTTAATGCAGATTTTCAGTAAATTTAGTGATATAAAGACCTTCCTGAAGGGGCAGAGGACAGCTATTGCTCTTGGGACTTTTGATGGGGTCCACATTGGACATCAGAGTATTATCCGTCAGGCCATGGGGCTGGCCAAGAAGCATGGACTTCTCAGTGTGGTGTTTACCTTTAGTAATCATCCCCTGTCCGTGGTGGCTCCTGAAAGGGTGCCGGTGCAGATAGGCGATAATATCTCCAAGGCGGCATTTCTTGAGGAAATGGGCGTGGATTTATTGCTTAATGTGGCCTTTTCCGAGAAGCTATCCAAGCAGACTCCGGAGGATTTTTTGGAGCGACTGAAGGACTGCTGCAATGCTAAATTCGTGGTTACGGGTCCAAACTTTACCTTTGGCTACAAGGGCAAGGGGAATACCCGTATGCTGGGCCGTGTGGCCAGCTCCTATGGATTTAAGGCTGAAATCGGCGAGGCAGTTCAGCTTAATGGCCGCATGGTAAGCTCCACCCGAATTCGTGGCCTAATTGAAGATGGGGATTTAGAACTCACCAATGAATATCTTGGCAGACCATTTAGTTTTGGCGGTCGGGTTATTCATGGTGACCAGCGGGGACGCACCATTGGCTTTCCTACAGCCAATCTTGCCATTCCCGACAAGCGGGCCATGCTTCCCAATGGAGCCTATGGAGTGTATGTGCTTATGAATGGCGAAAAACATAGGGGAATTGCCAATGTGGGCAACAACCCAACCTTTGAGGGATGCAATCGCCGTTTGGAGGTTCATGTGCTGGATTTCAAGGGGGATTTATACAACAAGCCTCTCACAGTGCAGTTTGTGAAAAAACTGCGGGATGAGAAAAAATTCAGCGGCATTGAAGCCCTGGTAAAACAGCTTCGTGCTGATGAAGAAAAGGCAAGACAGATTCTTTAAAAAGGTAGTGCTTTTACATATAATGGACAGACGCAGTTTTATAAAGAAGTCAGTGGGTCTGGTGCTGGGGCTTAGTCTCCTGTCCCTGCCTGATTTGGCATCCAAGGCTTCGGCGGCCACCAAGTGGGGAAAGACCCGTTTTCGTATAAAGGAAAATGATTTTTGGTTTGGTGAAGAACCATCCAGAAGACGAGAAACCAACAGAATAATCGTTCATCATACAGGAACTTCCCAGGACCGGGATATGTCTGCGGCGGAAATCCACCGTCTGCATCGTGACAGCTTCGGCTGGGCGGGCATAGGCTATCATTATGTTATCAGAAAAAATGGCACTATTGAGCGGGGCCGTGGCTGGAATATGATGGGGGCTCATGCCAGTGGTAACAACAGTGATTCAGTGGGTATATGCGTAGCCGGCAATTTCAACGTGGGTTCACCAACTGATGCTCAGATTAAATCCTTAACAAATCTTTTAACAACCCTTTGCGGTGTTTATAACCTCATTCCCGACGAAATGGGGGTAATTGGCCACAGGGATGTTAATTCCACATCCTGTCCTGGTGATATGCTTTACGCCATGCTGCCACAGGTGCGTAAGCGTGTTCTGAAGAATATGGGGCTGGATCTGCCAGAGGATGAATAAAACAATAATTATCCTTTACAAAGTAATAGGCCTATAGTATAATTCTAAAAGTGTCCGCTAAGGACGTAATAATTATCCCTTGCTAAGACATGGACGACTCCGACCTTGCCTCAGCTTGTGGAACTTTTAAACAATAGGAGGAATTTTCAATGTTAACTAACGAAGCAAAGCAGGAAATCATGCAGAAGTATGCAGTTCATGAGGGCGACACCGGATCCCCAGAGGTTCAGATTGCTGTTCTCACCGCTCGTATTTCTTACCTTACTGAGCATCTTAAGGAGCACAAGAAGGATCATCATTCCCGTCGCGGTCTTCTGAAGATGGTTGGTCATCGTCGTCGCCTGCTGGCATACCTGAACAAGAAGGATATTGCCCGTTATCGTGCAATCGTATCCAAGCTTGGTCTCCGTAAGTAATTTAATATTAGTTTCGGACTCAAGGGACTCCATTTTTGGGGTCCCTTTTTGCTTGGGAAAAATAAAAAATATGTAGCTATTTTCGTTAACAGTATGTTATACTATCAAGGTTAAAAGGTATAAAGAAGATTATAGGAGGAAAAACTTAATGCAGAGTTTTGAGATGCAGTTAGGCGGCCGCACATTTACTGTTGAGACCGGAAAAATGGCTAAGCAGGCAAATGGTGCTGTTTTGGTGCGCTATGGTGAGACTGTTGTTTTGGTTACAGCTACGGCTTCTGATGAGCCAAGAGAGGGTGTAGACTTCTTCCCTCTTACTGTAGATTATGAAGAAAAGATGTACGCCGTTGGTAAGATTCCAGGCGGTTTTATAAAGAGAGAGGGTCGTCCTGGTGAGTCTGCTATTCTTTGCAGCCGCCTCATTGACCGTCCTATCCGTCCTCTGTTCCCAGAGGGTTATCGTAATGATGTTCAGATTGTAGCAACTGTTATGTCCGTAGAGCATGACAACGCTCCAGAGATTGCTGCTATGATTGGTGCATCCTGTGCTCTGACTGTTTCCGATATTCCTTTCCTTGGTCCAATAGCTGGTGTTCGCGTTGGTCGTGTTGATGGCCAGTTCGTTATCAACCCTACCGTTGAGCAGCGTGAGGTTTCTGATCTCAATCTGACCATTGCCGGTTCCCGCGATGCGGTAATGATGGTTGAGGCTGGTGCTAACGAGCTTCCAGAAGAAGTCATTTTGGAGGCTATTCTCTTTGGTCACGAGGAAATCAAGAAGATTGTTGCTTTCCAGGATGAAATCCAGAAGGCTTGCGGCAAGGAGAAGCGCGAGGTTAAGCTCTTTGCTGTTCCAGAGGAGCTGGAAAAGGCTATTCGTGAGTATGCTACTGACAAGCTGGATCAGGCTGTTCGTAACCCTGACAAGCTGGCCCGTGATGAGGATATTTCCAATGTTAAGGCTGAGGCTATGGAGCACTTCCTTGAGCTTTATCCTGATGCTATCAAGGAAATCCCATATATGCTTCACAAGATCGTTAAGGAAATCGTACGCCGTATGATTACCAAGGAGAAGATTCGTCCAGACGGCCGTGAGGTTGAGGAAGTTCGTCCTGTAAGCTGTGAGGTTGGCATTTTGCCTCGTCCACATGGCTCCGGACTCTTTACCCGTGGTCAGACCCAGGTTCTCACTGTTACCACTTTGGGTTCCTTAGGGGATGAACAGGTTCTTGATGGCCTTGGCGTTGAGACCTCCAAGCACTATATCCATCAGTACAACTTCCCTGGTTATTCCGTAGGTGAGGCTCGTCCTGTTCGTGGTCCTGGACGCCGTGAAATCGGTCATGGTGCTTTGGCTGAAAGAGCACTGGTTCCAGTTATTCCTTCCATTGAGGAATTCCCATACACCATTCGTATGGTATCCGAGATTTTGGAATCCAACGGTTCCAGCTCCATGGGTTCCGTTTGCGGCAGCACCCTTTCTCTGATGCACGCTGGTGTTCCTATTAAGCGCCCTGTATCTGGTGTGGCTATGGGTCTTGTTAAGGATGGGGATGATTACACCATTCTTACCGATATCCAGGGTATGGAAGATGCTCTTGGCGATATGGACTTTAAAGTTGCTGGTACCACTGAGGGTGTAACTGCAATTCAGATGGATATTAAGATTAAGGGTATCTCCCGTGATATCCTCTCCGCTGCTCTTGCACAGGCAAAGCGCGGTCGTGCCTTTATCCTTGGCAAGATGCTGGAGTGCATTGCTGAGCCTAACAAGGAGCTGAGCAAGTATGCTCCTCGCGTAACCACTATGCAGATTAAGCCAGACAAGATTCGTGAGGTTATTGGACCTGGCGGAAAGGTAATCAAGAAGATTATCGAGGACTGCGGCGTTCAGATTGATATTGATGATGACGGTACCGTTCGCATTTCTGCTACCAGCGTTGAGGCTTCTGAGGCAGCTATTGCCTGCATCAACGAAATCGTCAAGGAAGTAGAGGTAGGCGAGGTTTATAAGGGTAAGGTTACCCGTATTATGAATTTTGGTGCCTTTGTAGAGCTGTTGCCAGGCCGTGAGGGCTTGTGCCACATTTCCCAGCTGGACAAGAAGCGCGTTGAGAAGGTCGAAGATGTTGTCAATGTTGGCGATGAGCTGGAAGTCAAGGTAACTGAGATTGACCAGAAGGGCCGCGTAAATGTGTCCCATAAGGTTCTCCTGTAATAAAATTATTTGTGCCCGCTTTGCTTTTGGTGAGGCGGGCATTATCTTATTCTTTGGGGTTTAAGATATGAGAGAAAGAAAGAAGACGGTTTCTGAGCTGCTACGAAGATATCTGCTATATGCTCTGGGAATTATTCTCATGGCCTGTGGTATAGCTGTTCTTATTAAGGCGGAAATGGGCGTGGCCCCAATGGTTACCTTGCCTTATACTATATGGTTAATTGCAGATTATCTTACGGTAGGCGCCTGGATAGGCCTGTTTAATTTTGCCGGTCTTTCGGGCCAGCTTATTATTCGCAGAGGGCGGGTAAAGAAGCAGGCCATGATGATGCAGATTATCACAGCTTTGGCATTGGGACTGTTTACTGATATGGCCCTGGAGTCTTTGGCGGGATTTAATCCCATGTCCCATTCCAGTAGGGCTGTTACCTGTTTCATAAGCAGTGTACTTATGGCCAGCAGTTTGTACTGTTGCGTAATATCCAGTGTGGCTTTGCTGCCGGTGGATTCCTTGCTGAGACTTTTGGGGGCAATTTATCATAAGAAATTTTCCACCATGAGATGGATTTCTGACATATCCCTGTCTCTGATGTCGGCAGTTTTGGGCCTTGTATTTTTGGGAAATATTGGGGGCGTCCGGGAAGGTACAATTATTGTTGCAGTATTCACTGGCATTATATTAAAAATGCTGATGAAGCATATGCGCTGGTTTACCTACATTTTGCTGCCGGAAAATCAGGTGGATGATATTTCCTCTGTTATTGATGATGATATTACAGAGCAGCACTTTGTTCTGACAGTATCCCATGAATATGGCAGCGGGGGTCATTCCATTGCCCGACGCATTGCCCATGAGCTGAATCTGCCTTATTATGACAGCGACATTATTCAGATGGCGGCAGAGGACAGCGAATTTGCGTACAAATATCTGGAGGAGCATGGTGACAAGGTTACCTCCAATGCTCTTTATAGCCTGTATGAGTGGTATACTTCCTCCTATGACAAGGATGAGGAGCTGACCCAGGAGCAGGTGTATAAGATTGAAGCCCAGGTGATTCAGGAGATTGCTGCCAAGGATTCCTGCGTTATTGTTGGACGGTTGGCCAACTATGTGCTGCAGAATCATAAAAATTCCCTGCATATTTTCATTACTGCTGATGAAATGGAGCGGACAAGACGGGTTATGCGCAAGGAAAAGATTGATCAGCAGACTGCCATGGAGCAAATTAAGAAACATGCCAAGATGAGAATGGAGCATTGCCGAAAATTCTCTGATGCGCAATATGGTATTGGTTCCAGCTATGATATTACGATTAAATCCAGCAAATATGGTGTGGACAGAACGGCTGCCATTTTGCTGCAGCTGATAAAAGAGTTCAGACTCATTCAGTTTTAAGTAAGTTCGAGGTGATTTTATGAGACTTTCAAGCAAGGGGCGTTATGGTGTTATTGCTATGCACGAATTGGCCATGGCTTACGGCAAAGGTTCTATTACTGTTAAGAATATTGCTGAAAATCAGGGCATCTCTGACAATTACCTGGAACAGCTTATGGGCGCTTTGAAAAAAGCCGGCTTTGTAAAGAGCGTTCGCGGTGCCCAGGGTGGTTATATGCTGGCCAAAGCACCGGAGGATATTACCATCGGCGAGATTATTGTCACCATGGAGGGACCAGTAATATTTGCCGACTGTATGCTGGCTCCCTGTGAAAAGGCAGAGGGCTGTGGCCGCAGAAGCGTATGGTCACACATAAGCAACAAGGTAAATGATGTACTTAATTCCATTACTTTGGCTGATCTTGTAAAGGAAAGCAAATGATTTTGTATGGACTCGTATTTTTAAATGCGGGTCCTTTTCTTTATTTTTTATTATTTTAAAAAAATGGAATTGTTTCTATTGAGTATGAAAACTTATCCATGTATAATATAGTAGAGTTTGTATGTAGGAGGTTAGAACATGCTGGGAGATACCCTTAGGAGAGAACGAGAAAAGCAAGGACTAACGATAAAAGACATAGAGAATGAGACCAGTATCAGGTCTTTATATATTGAAGCAATAGAGAAGGGCGATTATGGTCGTCTGCCAAGTGATGTATATACCAAGGGCTTTATCCGCAATTATGCCAAGGCTCTTAACATGGATAGTGCTCCTTTATTGCAGGAGTTTAATTCTGAAAGAAATATTGATATTCCTGTACAGCCTGTTGATCAGCGCCCACAGGATTCTTACTATGATGATGTGCCACAGCGCACTGTTACTGTGAAATCTTCTTCATATTCTTCTTCAGGAAATGAAGGAGGCAGTCTCTTTTCCTCCGGCAATGACTATCGTGAGCGCACCGAGGAAAAGGGCGGTTCCAGAAAGTTCATGATTCTTCTGGCAGTTATGGTGGTGTTCTTAGGCGGTGTTTATTACGCCTTCAGTGATGACCCAGCCCAGGAGAAGGGTAAGGCAAAGCCAACTGTGAAGACTGAGAAGGTTGTGGAGAAAAACCAGCAGGAGGCTCCTGTTGTTGAGAAAAAGTTTGACTCTGTTGAGGTGGCTGCCAAGTTTACCGGTCCATGCTGGATTTCTGTAAAGGCTGATGGCAAGGAAGTATTTGAAGGCACTGTGGATAGTGGCAAGGAGATGTCCTGGAAGGGGAATGACAAGGTGGAGGTTACTGCAGGTAACGCCGGAGCCATTGAACTTACCTGGAATGGCAAGAGCCTGGGTGTACTTGGTGACAAGGGCCAGGTGGTAGAGCGGGTTATGAACAAGGAAAGCGACAATGTTGCACCTGTTGAAAAGGCTGAAACCAAGTCAGAAAAGACTAAGTCTGATAAAGCAAAGTCTGATGAGCCAAAATCCGATAAAAGTGCCAAATAATCCATATTGTTAATGGTGTGATTTAATGAGCTTTTTACCAATATCAAAAGAGGATATGGAGCTTCGTGGCTGGCAGCAGCTGGATTTTGTATTTGTATCCGGCGATGCTTATGTGGATGATCCCAGCTTTGGCCCGGCCATATTATGTCGTCTTTTGGAAAAGCATGGCTATAAGGTGGGGATTATTCCTCAGCCCGATTGGCACAATACTAAAGATTTTGCCCGCCTGGGGAAACCTAGGCTGGGCTTTCTTGTTTCAAGTGGAAACCTTGATTCACAGCTAAATAGATTTACGGCGGCAAAGAAGGTTCGCAACCAGGATGCCTATTCGCCTGGTGGTAAGGCCGGCCATCGCCCGGAGCGGGCAGTGGTGGTGTATACCCAGATGCTGAGAAAATGCTGGGGCAATGAAGTGCCAATCATTATTGGCGGCATTGAGGCCAGCCTTAGACGATTCGCCCATTATGATTACTGGGGAGACAAAATCCGTCAGTCTATTTTGGCGGAAAGTGGTGCTGATATTTTAATATACGGCATGGGAGAAAAGCAGCTTATAGATATTGCTGCCCAGCTCCATCAGGGCGTAGAAATACAGAATATTCAGGATGTTCAGGGTACCTGTTTTAGGGTGCCCAATTTTGACTATATATGGGATTACACTGCCATTCCTTCCTTTGATGAGGTTAAAAACAGCAAGGAAAAGTTTGCTGAGGCCTTTAAAACAGAGTATTTGGAGCAGGATGCCTTTAGGGGCAAAAAGCTGGCCCAGCAAAATGGAGAATGGTGTATTGTTCAAAATCCACCGGCTATGCCTCTTTCTGTGGAGGAAATGGACGAAATTTATGATCTGCCCTATGAGCGCAGATGGCACCCTATTTACGATAAGGATGGGGGAGTTCCGGCCTATGCAGAGGTTAAATTCAGCATTACGGCTCATCGGGGCTGCTTTGGAGGCTGTAATTTCTGTGCCATTATTTCCCATCAGGGGAGAATTATCCAGCGTCGCAGTGATGAGTCCATTATCCGTGAGGCAAAAATACTCACCAAGCTGCCGGATTTCAAGGGCTATATCCATGATTTAGGGGGCCCTACCGCCAATTTCCACCGCACCTCCTGTGATATGCAGCTGGAACGGGGCACCTGTCATGGGAAGCAGTGCCTGTCCCCTGATGTGTGCCGCAATCTTATCGTGGATCACAGCAGTTATATGGAGCTCCTTCGAAAAGTTCGGGCCATTCCGGGTATTAAGAAGGTGTTTATCCGCTCCGGAATTCGCTTTGATTATTTGATGCTGGCCAAAGATGAATTTTTGCAGGAGCTTTGCGAAAATCATATAAGCGGTCAGCTAAAGATTGCTCCTGAGCATGTATCTGACCGTGTTACCCGTATAATGGGCAAGTCCTCCCGTAATATATATGTGCGGTTTGTGGAACGTTTTAATCGCATGAATAAAAAACTGGGGAAAAAGCAGTTTTTGGTGCCTTATTTCATGTCCAGTCATCCTGGCTGTACATTGGAGGATGCCATTGAGCTGGCAGTGTTCATTAAGGAAATGGGATATCATCCGGAGCAGGTTCAGGACTTTATTCCAACTCCCGGCACTCTGTCCACCTGTATGTGGTATAGTGGTATAAATCCTATGACTGGGGAAAAGGTGTATAGTGCCAAAAAGCCGGAGGACAAAGCCATGCAGCGGGCACTGATGCAGTACTGGTTGCCAAGAAATTATGAGCTGGTTAAGAAGGCCTTGGAAAAGACGAGACGGTTTGATCTTATTGGCTATGGTCCGGAATGTCTTATTCGCCCTGAAAAGGGCGGAAAAGCTGTGTCCCATAAGGAAGCACCACGTAAAGGCGCATCTCATAAAGATAGCAGAAGCAGCAATAAAACAAGTAATAAAATAATCAATAAAACCGGTAATAAAGCTGGCAACAAGCGTAAGGTTAGAAGGAAGGTGCAGTAATGCTTTGCCCATTTTGTAACAAAGAGGATAGCAGGGTAATAGATTCCAGGGCGGTGGACGATGGCCGCGCCATCAGAAGACGCCGGGGGTGCCCTCATTGTGGCAAAAGATTTACTACCTTCGAGACAGTGGAGCAGCTGCCCTTGATGGTGGTAAAGCATGATGGCAGTCGCCAGGTCTTTGACCGCAACAAGCTATTGAATGGCCTTATTCGCTCCTGTGATAAGCGGGATAAATCATTGGAGAGTGTAATGATTCTTGCCCATGATATTGAGCAGGATATTCACCGGGAATTTGAGCAGGAGGTACCATCCAAGGCCATTGGTGAAATGACACTGAAGCACCTGAAGAATTTTGATCAGGTGGCCTATATCAGATTTGCCTCCGTATATAGGAAGTTCTCTGATATTAACAGCTTCCGCCATGAGCTGGATGTGCTTTTGGCAGACGATGAAAAAAATAATTGATTGACTAAGATGGAGGAAAATACTTGTCCTGGAAATTGAAGGAACAGCTTAAAGACATGCTGGCAGAGGAATCTGGATACTACATTTATCACGCTGGTGGCAGAACCAGGGTGGCTTTGTTGTATCCAAATTCCTATTTTGTGGGCATGTCAAATCTGGGCCTTCATATTGTGTACAGGCTGTTAAATCAGCGGGATGATACGGCCTGTGAGCGGGGCTTTCTGCCGGAGAAACGCCAGCAGGATGAGTATGTAAAGCACAAGGTTCAGCTTATGACCATGGAAACCCAGAGTGCTGTTTCTTCCTTTGATATTGTGGCCTTTATGATGTCCTTTGAAATGGATTATTTTAACATTTTAAGGATGCTGGAGCTGGGGAAGATAAAGCTGCTGGCCTCAGAGCGGAGTGAAATGGATCCTCTGATAATAGCAGGTGGTCCTTGTGCCACCTTTAATCCGGAGCCCATGAGTCCTTTTGTGGATGCCTTTATCATCGGTGAAGGGGAAGCCGTTATGCCCGCCTTTATGGATGCATATAACAGGGCAAGAGGTGAAGGGTGTTCCAAGGAGGAGATCCTCTCTATTTTGGCCAAGATCCCTGGAGTTTATGTGCCTTCCCGTTATGAAGTAACCTATGGCCTGGACAGATATGATACTCAGATAAAACCCTTGGGAGATGCTCCGGAGAGGGTATGTCGTCAGTGGCAGGAGAATCTGGATGAATACCCCGGCGAAACGGCAATTTACACCGAAAACACGGAGTTTAACCTTCATCTGGTGGAAATCGCCAGAGGCTGTGGCCGTCATTGCAGATTCTGTATGGCGGGCTATTGCTTTAGAAAACCCCGCAACCGTTCCTTGAAAGCCATTGAGAAAATGTTGGTGGCAGCCAGGGAAAAGGGACGCCGTGTGGGACTGATGGGAGCGGCAATTTCTGATTATCCTGAAATAGATCAGCTGTGTAGGGAAATCCTTGGGGATGGACTTAGCATGTCGGTGGCTTCATTTAGGGCGGATTCCGTTACCCAGGAGCTGGTGGACTCGCTTGCTGCCAGTGGACTGAAGACCTTGACCATGGCCCCGGAGGCCGGCAGTACCCGCATGAGGGCTGTTATAAACAAGGGCATTGAGGAAGAACATCTTTTAAATGCCATGAGCATGGGTATTAAGGCTGGCATTAGAAATTTCAGATTGTATATTATGATTGGACTTCCGGGAGAAGAGGAGTCGGATATACAGGGCATCATTGATATGGCCCTGAAGCTGAAGGATTTTATGGAGGAAAAGGGGGCCACAGGCCGTCTGACATTGAGCATAAATCCATTTATTCCCAAGCCTTTTACCCCGTTCCAGTGGTCTCCTATGGCTCCAATTAAGTATATCCAGGGGGCATTAAAGACAATCACAAATGCCCTGAGAAAGCGGCATAACATAGAGGTTATTGCCGAGTCTCCACGGGATGCCTATGTTCAGGCTGTATTGGCCAGGGGCAGCAGGGAAACGGGACAATTTCTCTTGGAAGCCTTTGAAAATGGTGGTAGCAAGGCCATGAAGTCCGTGCTGAAACGCCATAAGCTGTCCATGGAGGAGCTGGTTAGTCAGCCTATTTCCTTTGATAATGTACTTCCATGGGATATGCTGGATATGGGCTTTACCAAGGATTATCTGAAGAAAGAATTAATAGAGTCACAGCAGGAAATGCCAAAGCATACAATTCAGTGCTTTGATGGCTGTAAACGCTGTGGCATATGCAAATAGATTTACGCAAAAGCGGTGTGATATTATATGAGTTTTTCACTTATATCCAGAAACAGGAAAAATCTGTGGATAGGCAAATTCTCCATTTTTCCTGAGGATTTATTTATTCATGGTGTTTCCACAAGACATGGGGGCGTCAGCAAAGGTGCCTTTGACAGCCTTAATCTGGGCCTTCATGTGGAGGATGACCTTAATGATGTAAGAAAAAATCGAGATATATTCTTTGAAGGCCTGGAGCTTCCCAAGGGGCAGGGGACTACCTGTCAGCAGGTTCATGGCAGTAAGGTGGTAAAAATCACCAAATCCCAGGCGGGCAGTGGTATGTATGAGTTTGATGAATCCATAAGGGATGCGGATGGACTTATTACTAATGAGCCCGGCATTCCACTGATGCTTTTCTTTGCTGACTGTACTCCAATTCTTATTGCCGATCCTGTAAAAAAGGTCATTGGCGTAGCCCATGGGGGCTGGCGGGGCACTGTGGCTTCAATTGGTGCAAAAACCGTGGAGCTGATGGTAAAGGAGTATGGTTCAAGGCCGGAGGATCTTTTGGCGGGTATTGGGCCGGCCATTGGACCATGCTGCTACGAAGTGGGACCGGAAGTTATAAAGCAATTTAGGGATGCTTTTCCTGATTTTTATGATAAAATAATCAGTGATGAAAAGGGCAGCCAACGGCTTAACCTTTGGAAGGCCAATGAGCTTCAGCTTATAAAGGCTGGCCTGAAAAAGGAAAATATTGATGTGGCAGGTGTATGCACCGCCTGCAATCATCGCCAGTTTTTCTCCTATCGTGCGGATAATGGCAAAACGGGGAGAATAGCTGCTGTATTATCAATAAAGTAAGTTGTATTCCCAAAGGGGGATTTAAAATGATATCGGAGAAGTTGAGAGAGGTTCAGAACAATATTGCGGCTGCCAAGGCCAAAAGAAGTTCTGATATAGATGGGGATGTACTTCTCATTGCCGTTACCAAAAATCATGATATTCATGCCATGCGTGAGGCCATAGATGCAGGGGTTACTGATATTGGTGAAAACCGTATTCAGGAAGCCAAGGAGAAGTTTGAAACCTTGGATAGGGATGTGACATGGCATTTAATCGGGCATCTTCAGACCAACAAGGCCAAGCAGGCAGTTAAAATTTTTGATATAATTCATTCTATAGACTCGTTGCATTTGGCAGAAGCTGTAAACAATGCTGCAGCCAATATTGGAAAAATTCAAAAGGTTCTGGTCCAGGTAAATCTGGCCAAGGAGGAATCCAAGTCGGGAATTTATGTCGAGGACATGGAGGAGCTGCTTTATAAAGTGGATGAAATGCCGAACCTTCAGCTCATGGGACTGATGTGTATTGCTCCTAACTATGAGGATGTGGAGGATTGTCGTCCTTTATTTGCAAAAATGCATGAAATTTTTGCTCGCGTGAAGGAAATGAGCTTCCATACAGCGAATATATTATATTTGTCAATGGGGATGACCCATGATTATCAGATTGCAGTTGAGGAGGGCTCAAATGTGGTTCGTGTTGGAACCGGAATTTTTGGCCCAAGACAATACTGATGTTAAGTATGACATTAAACTGAGGAGGAACATCCTGTGGGTAAGATAGATTCATTTTTAGAAAAAATTGGCATTAAGGACACAGAGGTGGACGAGGTGCTCTTAGATACTATTGAGGAGGAAGAAGTGGACAGACCGGTGCCTCCTAGGGCTAAACCGGCTGAGCCTGTCAGCTTTGGTTCCCGCCGTAGTATGCATGATAGAAAGGTGATAAATATGGGTTCTGATTCTGTATCCATTCGTGAGGGCGGTAATGCCGCGGCCATGGCCAATGCCATGATGAAGGTAGTTGTAATTAATCCAAAGAATATTGATGATTGCCAGCAGATCGCCAACTGCCTGAAGGAGAAGCGTCCTGTTGTAATTAATTTGGAAAATGTAGAGGAGCCAACTGCTGTCCGCATTATTGATTTTATCAGCGGTACAATTTATGCCATTGACGGTGCTGTAAATAAGATTAGCCGCAATGTATGGCTCTTTGCACCAAAGAATGTAAATATTGCTGTTAGCCAGCAGAACCATGGCCTGAACAATATGCCATGGGAGCCAACTAACAATAATAAGTAATATGCATTAAAATAAATTTCAATTAAGAAGGGCTGGTGTCTGACATGAAGATTGGATTTATTGGTGGCGGAGCAATGGGAGAGGCTCTCCTCTCCGGCGTATTGTCTAATGGTTCGGTTGCTCCAAAGGATGTATTTGTTTCTGAAATTAGGGAAGACAGATGCAAGGAGTTAAAGGACAAGCATGGTGTTAATGCAGTAACTGACAACGATTTTGTTAAAACTGCCGGTCTTGATATACTTATTTTGGCAGTTAAGCCTCAGGTGGTTACTGATGCCATGGAGTCCTTGAAGGGCAAGGTGTCAGAAGATGTTTTGGTGGGTTCTATCGTAGCTGGTCTTCCAATTAAGACATTGGAGAAGTATTTCCCAGCAAATCCTATAGTTCGCATCATGCCTAACACTCCACTGGCAGTAGGCGAAGGCATGTCAGCTTATGCCCGTAATGAGCATGCTCACGGCAAGGCAACAGTTAAGGCACTCAGAGATATTCTTTATTCCTGCGGTCAGGCTGTAGAGGTTAAGGAAAGCATGATGGATGCAGTTACTGGTCTTTCCGGCAGTGGTCCAGCCTATGGCTTTTTAATGATCGATGCTATGGCAGATGGTGGCGTGGCAGCAGGTCTTCCTCGTCAGACTGCAATTTTGCTGGCAGCTCAGACATTGCTGGGGGCAGCCAAGATGGTAGTGGAAACCGGCAAACATCCTGATGTGCTCCGGGATCAGGTTACCAGCCCAGCAGGAACAACTATAGCGGGTGTTCGTGTCATGGAACAGCAAGGGGTGCGCGGCGCTCTTATTGATGCGGTCCTTGCTGCCACTGAACGCTCAAAGGAATTGGGGAAATAACTTAAAGTATGGCAGGTTCTGAACAAAAAGAAAAGATTATTAGATACTATAAAGGAACTGAGGGTGCTGACACTGCTATTAAGCTGGTGGATATGGCGGAGCAGGTAATGCGCAGCCAGAAGTTCCGCATCAGTGGTTTTTTGGATCTTTATGGCCAGGAGATCGCTGAGACCGTTGTGGCCAACTATCCGGGTATCAGACTGGAATTCAATGGTGGATACCAGGGGGCTGAGCGTCAACGGGCCATGTTTATCGATGAAACCTTTGGGGGAAATCCCAGCTTTGATATTGTGGTGATTAAGGCCACCTGGAATGGGGAATATGAGCATATCGGCCACCGTGATGTTCTGGGCTCTATTATGGGCCAGGGCATTGAACGGGACCGCATTGGCGATATTATCATGGGTGGTGCCACCGCCCGTATTTTGGCAGATAAAACCATGGGAGCTTATCTTATTGATAACCTTACCCAGATTGGTCGCACCGGAGTATCCTGTGTTGAAGATGACTTGGCCAATATTACTCCCAAGGAAGAAAGCTGTAAGGAAATTCGGGCCACAGTTGCATCCCTTAGGGTGGATTCTATTGCCGCTGCAGGCTATGGCTCATCCCGTAGTCGTGCCGCTTCTGATATTGCCGCTGATAAGCTGAAGCTTAATTGGCAACAGGTAAAGAATGCTTCCCAGTCCGTCAAGGAGGGAGATGTTCTCTCCATGCGTGGCCGTGGTCGTCTTGAGGTGGTTGAGGTTCGTGGAACCACCAAAAAAGGCCGTATTGGCGTACTATTAAAACGATATATTTAATAATTTTTTAGCCACCTTAGGGTGGCTTTTACTTTATTTGGCAGGAATTTTGATTTTAAAGGGCGAACTTAATAACGGATATAAAGGTGATTTACTATTGTTTTTAATATATGACTGGGGGTATATATGGAAAAACACTTTTCTATTCCTATTTCCCGCAGTCAGGAAGTGACTTTTGGACGTAAAATGACCCGTCGTCTGTCGGCTTTCTTCAAGAAGAATATCCCTGGCTTTGAAAATGCCTTTATCAGTAAGGAAGCCAGTATGGTAGGGGTTCGTGAGTCCTGGCGTATTCGGGGGAAATACTATCTTACAGAGGAAACGTATATGAAGCGGGAAAAATTTGTGGATGCTATATGTCGTACCGCTTATCCTATTGACATTCACGATGTGAAGCTGGATGTATTCGAGAAGCTAAAAAAAGGCGAGTATTACGAGATTCCGTTCAGGGCATTGATTGCTGACAAGGTGAATAATTTGCTGACAGTTGGCCGCTGTGCCAGCGGCAGTTTCGTTGCCCAAGCCTCCTTCAGAATACAGCCTACCTGTATGAGTATGGGAGAGGCAGCGGGGATCGCTGCTTCATGGGCAGTAAAGCATTGTATGCCGGTGTCTGAGGTTAAATGGGAGGAAATTCCAGAAAATCAGCGAAGCTATATTAGCAAGGGATAATATGGGGGGATAGATTATGTTGGTAAGCAAAGAAATTAAAGACCGCATTGCGTATATTACAATGAACAATGGGAAACACTATAATTGTCTCAGTGAAGGAATGTGCCTGGAATTAATTGAGGCCATAAAGAACAGCTATGCCATGGAATGTGTGGGTATTGTCATTAAAGCAGAAGTGAATCGTAACGTGTGGAGTGCAGGCCATGATATTAAGGAGTTGCCTGTGGACGGCAGTGATCCCCTGGCCTTTAATGTGCCTATGGAGGAGCTTTTGAGAGTAGTACAGGATGTGCCAATCCCAGTTATTGCCTGCGTAGATGGTACAGTATGGGGAGGAGCCTGTGATTTGTGCCTTTCCTGCGATATGATTGTCAGCTCCAAGGCCTCCACCTTTGCCATTACTCCGGCCAAGATTGGTATTCCATATAATGCATCGGGTTTAATTCACTTTATTAATCAGCTGGGTATGAACAAGGCCCGTGAAATGTTCTTTCTGGGGACTCCAATTGAGGCAGAGGATGCTTTGAACGTAGGTCTTATAAATCATGTGGCGGAGGATGCAGAAGCTTTAGAAAAGCTGCTGGAGGAGCATTTCTTGGCACCGCTGCGCCGCAACAGCATCCTTTCCGTCAGTGCTATTAAGCGCCAGTTCCGTATTTTATCAAGGGCAGCAACTGTAATCAGTGCAGAAAACTTTGAACGCATTAACTATTATCGCCAAAAGGTATATAGCGGTGATGACTACAAGGAGGGTATTAACTCCTTCCTGGAGAAACGGCCTCCGCATTATAAGGGAAAGGCTTCAGATTTGGATTGAGTAGTGAAAGTTATATATTGTTTTTAATATACGGGAGGATGCTAATATGCAAAAATTCTTCAAACTAACGAGTATGACCGTGATTGTGTTGGCAATGCTGCTGCTGTCTGCGGGCTGCCTGGCTGAAAATGCCACATCTTCAAATCAGGGAGCTGCCAAGCTGAATAAGTTTCCTGACTTTAAAACGGTTGATTTGGCAGGAAATGTTGTTACCCAGGATATCTTTAAGTCAAAAAAAGTAACTGTAGTCAATATTTGGGGAACCTTCTGTCCACCATGTATTGGTGAAATGCCGGAGCTGGGGAAGTGGGCTGGACAAATGCCGGCAGATGCTCAAATTATCGGTATCGTCTGCGATGCTAGAGACAAAAATGATAAAGAAACCATAGACGAGGCCAAAAAAATTACTGCCAATGCTAATGCCAAATTTGTGAACATTGTTCCTGATGAGGGCATCATGAGTTATCTGGATGGTGTTGATGCGGTACCAACAACTATTTTTGTGGATTCTGATGGCAATATTATTGGCGAGACTGTGGTAGGGGCAGACGTGGCCAAATATAAGGAGCTTTTGAAGAGGTATCTGAAGTGATAACGGCGGGAAAAAAACGGCTGCTTCTTTTACTGGTAGCTGTTACCAGCATATTTTTCGGTGTGTGGCGAGGCGAAGTTTCCTTGATTTTTCAAAAGGCCATTCGCGTCTGCATGGAATGTATAGGATTGGGGTGAGGGTATGGACTTCACCTTTGGCTTGCGCCGCAGATTCGTGCAGATAATGACGACATGTCTTACCAACTGGGAGTTTACCAATCTTATTTCCGGAAAAATCTACAAAGGGCCTGGGAAAAATCTGTGTGCTCCTGGGTTGAATTGTTACTCATGTCCATCAGCAACACTTTCTTGTCCCATTGGTGCCTTGCAGACTGTGGGAGGAACCTCAGGCTTTGGCCTAAGCCTTTATGTCAGCGGCTTTCTTTTGTTGCTGGGAGTGGTGATGGGACGGTTGGTATGCGGTTTCCTTTGCCCATTTGGTTTTTTCCAGGAATTGCTGCACAAGCTTCCCGTGCCTAAAAAGAAATTATTTCCGCCACTGCGATATGTAAAGTATATTGTGTTGGTGATTTTTGTTTTACTGGTTCCCTTATGGGGCAGTATTTATGAAGACAAAGGGATACCAGCCTTTTGTCAATACATTTGCCCAGCGGGGACATTGGAAGGTGCAATTCCGCTTTTGCTGACCCATTCGGAATTTCGTCAGGCAGCCGGAATGCTGTTTGCTTGGAAATTTTTGCTTTTAATTGGTGTGGCAATCGGCTGTATGATGATTTACCGCTTTTTTTGCAAGGTCCTTTGCCCATTGGGAGCTATTTATGGTTTATTGAATCCCATTAGCCTTTATCGGCTTCGTTTGGCAGAGCAACGTTGTACGGCATGCGGCACATGTCGCGGGAACTGTCCTATGGATATTAATCCCGCTCGCCAAACTTCATCTTCTGAATGTATCATGTGCGGCAAATGTATAGAGGCCTGCCCTAATCATGCTTTGTATTTGGGCAGGGAAAACAAGGAGGGATGTTGTTGATGTTAAAGAAAATTTTATTGTTGTTGACAGCCAGCTTGTTGCTGTTGACGATGCCAGTATTGGCAGCAGATGATGACCCGTCAGGAAATGACAATTCCAATGCTGGGTATAGTCAAAGCGATGAATGTCAGGGCGGTGTTTGCACCTGGAAAAGATAATAGCGGTACAGCTGTTTTATTTTGTATGGGGATTTTTTGAAGGGGAAGACTTCAGATTTGGATTAACGGGAGATTTTATTATGAGAATTAATTTAAAAATTATTATGCTATTGGCACTAACAATGGTGCTGTCAGTGGTATCGGGCTATACACCGACAGCTGCTGCCGTCGACAGTGGTAAAATTCTGTTTGTGCCCTTGGATAACCGTCCCATAACTGACAAGGAAACCCGTCAGGTGGCGGAAAAGCTGGGTTATGATGTGGTGGTTCCACCAGATACGTTATTGGGAACCAAAGAGCAGCCGGGCGACCCCGATGGCCTTTGGCAGTGGTTGAATAAAAACGCCCCTGGAGCAAAGGCTGTTGTGGTATCAACTGATGCCATGATTTATGGCAGTCTTGTGGCTTCCCGTAACCATGAGCTTACTCAGGAGACCATCAATGAACGGGTGAACCGCTTCCGTTCTTTTCATGAAAGCCACCCAGGGTTGCCAGTATACGGCTTTGGCACTATTTTACGCACACTGCTGTCTGCCACCCATTCCGGAAATGGCATGGAGCCGGCTATTTATCAGCAAAATGCTGTAATGCTTCGTGATTACAGTGCCCTTCGTGATAAAGTGGAAATGGGGCAGGCTACCAAAAAGGAAAAGCAGGAGCTGGAGAAGCTTACAAAGGATATTTTGCCAGAGGCCATGGAGGACTGGACTCATCGTCACGGTTTAAACTTTAGTGCCAACAAGACGCTAATTGATTTAACAAGTCAAGGTGTTTTCTCCTTCCTCTTTTTAGGCGGTGACGACTCTGCCCTTTATTCCCAGACCCATTATGAAACCCGTCATTTGAAGGAATACGGAAAGAATATCGGCAAGACCAGATTGCAGATAACCTCCGGTGCAGACGAGCTGGGTATGGTAATGATGTGTCGGGCTATTTGTGATGATAAGAGGGATATTCCGTTTATTTATACCACCTACAATATGGGCAAGGGCCGCAATACCATTCCAAAATACTGCAATGAGGAAATTGGTATTGATGTGGACAATACCATTGTGGCTGCCGGTGGTATGCAGGTGCCTTCCCCTGAGCGGGCAGAGCTGGTTATGGCAGTGAATACCAGACCTGATGGCAAAACCTTGGATGCCAACGGTCCAGCTAACACCACCAAGCCAAATAAGGGGACAATTTACTTTGTAAATCTGGTAAAGGATCTGGTAAATAAGGGCTATTCTGTGGCTGTGGCTGATATTTCCTTTGGTAATGGGGCTGATAACGCCTTGATGAATGAACTCCATAAGGAAGATTTGCAGTTTAAGCTTCGAGCCTATGGCGGCTGGAATACTGCCACTAATACCACTGGGTTCCTCATTGGAACAGGGCTGCTCACCAAATGGATGGATAAACAGGCACGGGAGGAGCTAATGCTTACCCGTTATCTTGATGAGTGGTGCTATCAGTCAAATATCCGTCAGACACTGGGGGCTGCTGTATGGATTCATCCTGGGTACAGCCAGAGCACAGGTAATCTGGATGGTGCCCGTGATTTTGCTTCCCAGCAAGGGACTGAGTTAATGAAGGCATTTGCCCAGCAGAATATCAATTTGCCGGCAAATCTTTCCATCCAAAATCTGCGCATATCCCACCCTTGGAACCGCTTGTTTGAGTGTGATATTGATTTTTAAAAGTTAATATAAATTTAGGGGCATTTTTAGACTTATGCCCCTATTTTAATGTTAAAAAATATGCTAAAATATACGGTGGTTTAGTTATGAATAATTGTTTTAGGGGGATAAAGATGCTTACACCAGTAGATATACATAATCAGGAATTTAAACGCAGCTTCCGTGGCTACGATATAGATGAAATAGATGATTTCCTTGACCAGGTGGTAAATGACTACGAAAAGCTGTTTCGTGAGAACAGCCAGCTGAAAAAGGAAATTGAGCTGAATGAAAAGGCCCTTAGTCAGTATCATCAGCTGGAAAAGAATCTTCAGGACACTCTTTTGGTGGCCCAGCGCACTGCTGACGAGGTTACCAATACTGCCAATACCCGTTCCGAGGAAATCCGTGCAGCGGCAAAGCAGGCCAGTGATAATATTATTCGTGCTGCTGAAATCGAGGCAAAACGCCGTCTGGAGGATGCAGCCCAGAAGGTTCGTGAGGCCATTACAGAATACGAACGCATTGTCAGTGAAAAGCGTCAGTTTATTGCAAAAATGCGCAATACCTTGAAGACCGAGCTGTCACTTCTCGAGGATGCGGAGCAGCAGTTCCCGGATAAGCAGGAGTCTGATGTATTGAAGGACGTAAACATCGAGATTGGCACAAAGCCAGAGGATGTTCAGGAGTTGGAAGCAGCTGACGAGGTTGCTTCAGAGGAAAATGAGTAAGAGGTTTTTGGAGGCAAGGTTGGTACCTGTAGGACTAGGATTAATTGTTTTTATTATAGATCAGCTGGTTAAGAGCTACGTTACTGCTTACATGGAATTAGGACAGTCTATTCCGGTTATTAAGGACTATTTTTACATCACCTATGTTCTTAATCCGGGAGCAGCTTTTGGCATGTTTGCCAACCAGCGGGTAATGTTTATCGTGGTAGCAGTAATTCTCTGTGCTGCAGTGTTTTATTTCCGCAAGCAGCTGGCAAGAGAATCCATGATGATGAAATATGGTGTAAGTCTGATGGCTGGCGGTGCAGTAGGAAATCTGTATGATCGTCTGCAAAGCGGACTAGTGGTTGACTTTTTTGATTTTAGGGTGTGGCCTGTGTTTAACATAGCCGATATTGCCATATGTGTAGGTGCTGCCCTTATAGTTATGGATATTTTCCTCAGGAGGAACGAGAATGACGCTGACCTTCAAGGCTGATACAGATAATGAACGCCTGGATGTGTTTCTTACCAGAATGCAGCCGGATTTTTCCCGTTCCCATGTGCAGAAGCTGGCGGCAGATGGCTGTGCTGCTGTAAATGGTAAAGTAAGAAAGGGAAACTATCGCCTTCATTTGGATGATGAGGTGGAGCTATCAGTCCCAGAGGCGGAATCAGTGGAAATTCTCCCGGAGGATATTCCTCTGGATATACTTTATGAGGATAATGATATTATCGTAATCAACAAAGCCCGTGGCATGGTGGTTCATCCTGCTGCAGGGATAAATTCCGGGACCCTTGTAAATGCCCTTATGTATCATTGCAAGGATCTTTCGGGGATAAATGGTGAAATCCGTCCGGGAATTGTTCATCGTCTGGATAAGGATACTTCTGGTGTGATGGTGGCTGCCAAAAATGACAAGGCCCATATAAGTCTGGCAGAGCAGATTCAGGAGAAGACTGCCCATCGTGTGTATAATGCCATCGTTTGGGGCAATATTAAGGAAGAAGCGGGAATTATCCGCGGAGATATTGGCCGTCATCCCAATGACCGCAAAAAGATGGCCATTGTTCAGGAAAACGGCAAGCCGGCCACAACCCATTTCAAGGTGTTGGAGCGTTTTGGGGATTGTACCTTTATCGAGTGTCGCCTGGAAACAGGGCGTACCCATCAGATAAGGGTTCACATGACTCATATTGGACATCCCGTGGTGGGGGATCCTAAATATGGTGCCACCCGTCACGGGAAGGTTAAAGGGAATTTTTCCATTCAGGGGCAGGCCCTTCACTCCATTAGCCTTGAGCTAACCCATCCTACCACAGGGGAGCGTATGACTTTTACTTCGCCGCTTCCGGAGGATATGGAGAAAATATTAAAAAAGCTGCGCAATCATTAAAGAGATATAATTGTATCGGATAAAGAGGGGATGAATACTATGACAACTTTTATTGATAAGACAGTTCTCTTGGATGAACAGGCCATGCATCGTGCCCTGGTTCGTATAGCCCATGAAATTCTTGAAAAAAATAAGGGCGTAGATGATATTGTGCTGGTTGGTATTCGTTCCCGTGGTGTACCTTTGGCTGAAAGGGTGGCAGATGCTATTGAGAATATTGAGGGCAAGCGTCCACCTGTAGGCGTGCTGGATATTACCCTTTATCGTGATGACTTGTCCATTTTGTCCTATCAGCCTATCGTTCGTCCTACCACCATGCCGGTGGATATTGATAACAAGATTATTGTTTTGGTGGATGATGTGCTTTACACTGGCCGTACCATTCGCTCAGCCCTTAATGCTGTAATTGATATGGGCCGTCCAAAGTCCATTCAGCTGGCAGTCCTTATTGATCGTGGTCACCGTGAGCTGCCTATAAGAGCAGATTATGTGGGCAAAAATGTCCCTACCTCCTCCAAGGAATCTGTTAATGTAAAGGTTGTGGAGATAGACGACACCGACCAGGTGGTACTCCGTCAGGAAAAGGAATAAAATAGTAGATTTAGCCGTCCGAAATGGTATATGTGTTCAGAATTTTGGATACATATCCATGGGCGGCTTTTTAATTGGATTAAATAAAGGAATTTTGATACCGGATGTAGAAAACCGATAAGTGGGGTTTTCATGTTATTTTCATTTTGATTTGATTAGATAATTCAGAGTTTTTTACTCGGAATTAAAATGAACCTTAAAAGGGATTCATATATGTAAATGGAGGAAAAAGATGAAAGAAATTAATGAGCAGAGACTTACCGGTGAACGGGCACTTTTCATGGCGCGGGATTTGGAGATAAAGAACTGTATTTTTGCTGATGGAGAGTCACCATTAAAGGAGAGCCGGAATATTCATATTGAAAATTCCAGCTTTCAATGGAAGTACCCTCTGTGGTATAGTAAGAACGTTACTGTAAAAAATAGTGCTGTATTTGAAATGGGACGGGCTGGTATATGGTATACTGACAATGTTTCCTTTGAGGATGTGCTGTTCGAGGCACCAAAGGGCTTCAGACGCTGTGATGGAATTAAGCTGAATCATGTGAATTTCCTTAATGCGGATGAAACCTTATGGCATTGCAATAATATTGAGATGAATAATGTTTCTGCCAAGGGAAACTATTTTGCCATGGACAGCAAAAACATAAAGATTGATGGCTTTAATCTGGCGGGGAATTATTCCTTTGATGGCTGTGAAAATGTTGAGGTACACAATGCCAAGATGATTTCCAAGGATGCCTTCTGGAACTGCAAAAATGTAACTGTTTATGACAGCTACATCTGCGGGGAATATATTGGCTGGAACTCCGAGAATGTTACCTTTGTAAACTGCACCATAGAAAGCAATCAGGGGCTGTGCTACATGAAGAATGTTACCCTGAAAAACTGCCGGCTTTTAAACACTGATTTGGCCTTTGAATATGTTTCCGACATTGATGCAGAGATTACCACCAAGGTAATCAGCATCAAGAATCCAATTTCCGGTCGAATTAAGGCTATAGGTGTGGAGGAGCTTATCTTTGATGATCCTGCCATTGATAAGAATGCCACTGAACTGGTGTTTAAAGATAATAAATAATATAGAGAAATAGTTTACCAAGGAATGTTTGAATGAATATCATAAGTGTAATCCATAATGAAAAAGAACTGCATTGGCGTCAAATGCTAAAGTGCGTATGGAGCCTGAGTATTCCAGCAATGCTTGCCCAGACCACATATATTGTTATGGAATACATAGATGCTGCCATGGTGGGCAGTCTGGGGGCGGCGGCCTCTGCTTCTATAGGCCTTGTGGCACCTGTGCTGTGGTTTGTATATGGCATAGGGATGGCGGCAGTTCAGGGCTTTTCCGTTCAGGTGGCCCAGTTTATTGGAGCCAAGAAGCTCCTTTATTCCCGTGACACCTTTAGACAGGGTCTCATATGTGTCACGGCTTTTGCTTTGTTTATATCTGCAATTGGCGTATATATAAGTCCCTATCTTCCAGGCTGGCTGGGGGCCACTCCGGAGATTTATGTGGGGGCATACGACTACTTTCAGGTGTATATGTTTGGTATGCCCATTGTTATGCTCAGGATTTTGTCCACCGCTATGCTGCAGAGCTCCGGCAGTATGAAATCTGCCAGCTTTTTCAACAGTATTATGTGCGTGTTGGACATTGGCTTTAATGCCTTGTTTATCTTCCCAGCCGGGTATATTGCCTTTCTGGGAATGGAAATGTGGTGGCCTGGCTTGGGTCTCGGGGTAAAAGGGGCTGCTTTGGGTACAGTTACTGCTGAGGGGGTAACTGCGTGTATCCTCCTTTATTTGGCAATGATGAGGAGAAAATACACCCGCCAGAAGGAGGGCATGAAGTGGCATCTTACTAAGAACTGTCTGGGAGATGCCCTGAAAATCAGCTGTCCTATAGCTTTGGAGCAGGGCGTTTTAACTGGAGCTATGATTGCCATGATGATTATTGTGGCACCTTTGGGTACTGTTGCCATTGCCGCCAATTCCTTTGCTATAACGGCGGAGTCCTTTTGCTATATGCCAGGCTATGGTATAGCCATTGCGGCCACCACTTTGGTGGGACAGAGTATTGGAGCTAAAAAGAAGGATTTTGCAAAGGGCTTTGCATGGTTTTCCATTGGAACTGGCATGTTTACCATGGGGACCTTGGCTGTCATCATGTATGTGTCGGCTCCGGCGGTATTTGCCTTCCTTACTCCTGTTATAACTGTCCAGGAGCTGGGCACTGATGTATTGCGTATTCAGCTGCTGGCTGAACCTCTTTTCGCCGTATCCATTGTGGGAGCAGGTGCTCTGCGTGGGGTAAGGGATACCATGTTTTCCAGCATTATGAATCTGGTAAGTGTGTGGGGCGTCCGTATTCCTATTGCACTTTATTTGGTTGGTATTTATGGACTGCGTGGCGCATGGATCGCCATGTGTCTTGAAATATGTTTTAGGGGTTTACTTTTCCTGGTTAGAATCTATAAACAAAAATGGGAAAATAGGGGGTCAATGGAGTGAAGTATGATTTTGACAAGGTGATTAATCGGCGTAACACTAATTCTCTGAAGTGGGATGTGGCAGAAAATGAGCTACCTATGTGGGTGGCAGATATGGATTATCCTGTGGCACAGCCCATTATGGAGGCAATTAAGGAGAAATTGCAGGTGGGAGCCCTGGGATATTCCATAGTACCGGAGGCTTGGAATGAAGCCTATGTCACCTGGTGGAGAGAGCGTCATAATTTCCAGATTGAACCGGAATGGCTGGTATTTACCACTGGTGTATTGCCTGCTATTTCATCGGCAGTGAGAAAGCTCACTACCCCCGGGGAAAAGGTGCTGATTCAGACACCGGTGTACAATAACTTCTTTAATAGTATTGTGAATAATGGCCGTTTGGTGGTGGAAAGCCCTCTGAAATACGATGGCAAAAACTATTCCATGGACTTTGAACGGCTGGAGGAGGATTTATCCGATCCTCAGGTGAGTCTCATGATTCTATGCAATCCGCAAAATCCTTCCGGACACTTGTGGAGCAATTATGAGCTGTTTAAGGTGGGGGAGCTTTGTGCCAAATATAATGTGACGGTAATTGCGGACGAAATCCATTGTGATTTGACGGATCCGGGAAAGAAATATATCCCATTTGCCTCCGTGTCCGACACCTGCCGGGATATCAGCGTAACCTGTATGGCTCCTACCAAGACCTTTAATATTGCGGGTGTAAATTCGGCGGCAGTTATGGTGCCAAATGATTATTTGCGTCACAAAATGTGGCGGAGGCTGAATACTGATGAGGTGGCTGAACCTAATATCATAGCCATTGAGGCCACTATAGCTGCATTTAAATACGGGGCAGAATGGCTTGATCAGCTTAGGGAATATATTTATGAAAACAAGAAGGTATGTCAGGAGTATATGGAGAACAATATACCTGATATATATATGGTTCCTTCGGATGCCACCTACCTTTTGTGGCTTGATTGCTCCAGCTTCTGTGATGATTCTGTGGAGCTTATGAATTTCATACGGAAGGAGAGCGGCTTGTATTTGTCCGAGGGGGCTGAATTTGGTGCTGCGGGCAGACAATTTTTGAGGATGAATATTGCCTGTCCAAGATCAGTGCTGATGGATGGGTTGGAAAGACTGGAAAAAAGCATAAGATCATATATAAAATCCAAATTTGATGAATGAACTATTGCGGAGGGGATTTTATGGTCTCACAAAACAAAAAAAAAATTGTTATTGAGGCGACACTGGATAATTTAGGTAAAGTCAATGATTTTGTGGAGGATTTTTTTAAGGAAAAGGAGTGCTCCCCAAAAGTCAGAATGCAGCTGGAGGTTGTGGTGGAGGAGATTTTCACCAACATAGCTAACTATGCCTATGGTGATGATGTTGGACAAGTTACTATTGAGGGTTCTCTGGAAGATGATGCTGCTAAATTCAGATTAAAATTTATGGATCATGGAGTTCCTTATAATCCGCTGAAACAGCCAGAGCCTGACATAACCACGGGGGTTGATGAAAGAACTGTTGGCGGTCTGGGAATATTTTTGGTCAAAAAAAGTGTTGACGATATATCCTATCAGCACGAGGATGGACAAAATATTCTCACCATTGTTAAGGTAATTTAGTATTACATTGATAAAAAATGTGCTGATATAGTTGAAAGGGGAAATAGTCTTATGGAAATCAAAAAGGAATTAAATGGCAATAAATTAAAGATTTCACTGGTGGGCCGTCTGGATGCGGTGTCTGCAGGGGATTTGGACAAGGTTATTCAAAACGACCTTAACGGTATTGATGAACTGACTTTTGATTTTGCTGCTCTTGATTTCGTAGCCTCTGCAGGACTTCGCGTATTGTTGGTGGCTCAGAAACGCATGAACAAGCAGGGAACCATGAAAATATTACATGTCAATGAAGAGGTAATGGATGTTTTGGAAATGACAGGTTTTTCAAATTTTTTGGATATTGTGGACTAGTGCATTGTCTACATTATTTGTGTGTTTGAAATGCCTGTTTTGTATGTAGTGTTAAAAACACTAAAGGTGACAAACTATAAACAGTCAAGTAAAAAATGAAGATTTTTAATGAATCGTGAAAATTGCACAGCAAACAAGCCATCTGAAGAAGTTGTATTTCAGGTGGCATCGGATGAGAGACAATAT